>Ga0325401_1001797_pt1 | contig 18504 bp, 8 predicted proteins | sample PopdelMetagenome_FD_205666 | JGI IMG/M metagenome (GOLD analysis project Ga0325401, IMG submission 205666) | Populus deltoides microbial communities from Bellville, Georgia, United States - Xylem-PdKOR-R2 | ecosystem: Host-associated > Plants > Phyllosphere > Stem > Wood/Secondary xylem | place... | reverse complement strand
AATTAAACTTGAACATATTGGTCATAAATCTAAGTTTTTTTAGTTGAAAAAAACATTTAGATCTGCAGTAAATACTTTTGGAAAAAACTGTTAACATTCATAAGTTGAACTAGATAAAACAATAGGCTAAAGGAAATTATTTTTCATGGACTAGATCCAAGTTCAAATTTCAGTTGACAAAAAATAATCTTTTATGGTGTAAAATATTATTTTACAATAAATCCACACCTAACACAACCTTAGCTGGAACAAATGTTTGAGTTTAAGTTCAAAGCTCATTTTGCTTAGGACTTCTCTCCTCCAAAACCAGCTTTTAAAGTGTAGTTTTAACTTTTTAATTTTTCAGTTTATAAACATTAAGAAAATTTTGTTTCTTTACTATATTGGATAGAGTTGTAGAGAGTATTGAGTTTAATCAAAATATGACAATGAGTTTTTTGAGATCAATTTCTCATTTTTTATAATTTATTTAATTCATGTTAATGAGTTTATATTAAAGATTCATTTTCAACAAAATTTTAACAAAAAAAGTGAGTAGATCTCACTTTTAATTTGATATCACATATGCCCATTAATAATATTTTAACAAATTTTGCAACATTAAAATATGAAAAATTATTTCCGTATAAATGCACCAAGATAGATAATATGTTTACAAGGCCATACCAACGAAGGGACTTAATAATTATGCATGGAAAATGACCTAAAAATATTATAAACGTTGTAGAAAAAAAAAATGTGCAAGTTAAATTTGCTCTGACAACAGAACCACTATATGTCCGGCATCCAAATCCAACATCCTTAGGATATTTGTACCGTAGATGCTTGTAAAAGAAGGGACTGTTTCCACAACTCCACAGAATGCAATCAACGATACTGGGACACTGATACACTTTCCTTCTGTATTGTGGTTCGCTATGATATATTTCTTGTAGGAGTTTATATAAAGTTAATAAAAACGCCACACACACGGTGCTCTTACACTATCATCAAGCAAAAGATTATCAAAGTCTTCTCATAATAGGGTAATACTAGGTTTCTCTAAACCTATTTGATGAAAACTGATTTCACATAAAGGAAAAATTCAATTCTATGCTTTTTGGTGCTTTTAAAAGGGTGTCATTATTACTTGATGATTTGAGTTTTCATATGTTTAGCGCATTTCAAAAGCACTTTGAAGCAGCATATTTTACCTAATTTGTTTTGATGTGAGTCTTTCTGTCACATTGACAACAAAAGTAAAAGCCAGCCCAACACCATTTTAACCTATTATATGCTAGACGACTGTTGCTGTTTGCTGGCGGCTTTTGAAACATCATATCATATCATTCTCAAAATTTATTTTTAATTACCTTTTTCTGTAAAATAAAAAAAGCCCTTCAATTTCTTATTTCTTATTTCTTATTTTTTTAAGGAAAAAAAAAGAACGTAAACTGCTGGGTTTGGGGCAATATAATGCTGGTTAGACAGCCCATCTGTCATAACCAAGCTAATGTTTCAAGCTTCAAACGCAAAACACCTTGGGGCCTCAACACATTAGTAGTACTAGACATGTCCAGTATGGGCATTCCACCCAAAGTAATGTTTTTAGACCACTGTGGGACAGGCTGGTGCCAAACTTATGATCAAGTTTCTGCTCACAACTCACAACTAATAAAAACCGGGAAATTCTTAGTTATTTACTTTTAGGAATGTTAAAACCTGTTAATGCTCAATTTCAGTGAATGTAAACCACAGTTTCATGTCTCTATAAATTATGCTCAAAGAAGAAGAAGAAGAAGAAGAAGAAGAATGGTTTAAATCCTGCCATTACCTTTCCCAACTAGTGTTTAAAACCATTCCTAACTTATTCTCTCTTCCACCCAAATATAATTTAAAGGCATTAATGGTCAATTATATTGTCCGACTATCATTTTCTAGGAAAACATCTCGGCTCCATCACCATTTATTTGATTTCATTGTTAGATCAAAAGCCAAACTTCTGACCTTCGAAGAAAAATTCCTCCAAAAAAATTAATTTCATTGTGCTAAGAAAAATTCAATCTACTTTTTGTGTTTTTTTTAGGTGAAAGCATATTTGTTTAATTTCTTTAGCATTAAAAATCTTAGTTGAAGAATATAACGTGCGCTTTAGAAATAAGATGAATTTTATTTTTAGTATGATTCTAAAAAACTTTACTATTTAAGTATATTTGGTTGATTTTTTTTGTTGAGAAGTTAATGAATTAGTATGGGGAATACTAAGTACCACAAAATTAATCTTCTTAAAAGGGTAAATTTTATATTTAACCTCCATATTAATTTTGTTTATCTCTTTTTTTTCTCAAAATAAAAACAAAATAATTTCTTATTTATCTCTCATCATAATTTATTCACTTTTCCTCACTATCCACTTGTATGCCCTTAAGTTTAGTAATTCTACAAACATTTTTAAAAACTAACTTTTACAACTTTAAAAATCGCTCTTATAATAATTATTTTTGTAATAATTTAGTTTTATTTTTTCCATCCATTACAAAAAGATCAAATGATGGTAGAGAGAAAAAAAAAAATTCAGTCAATTAGGTCGGCCCAAATAGATGAGTTTCTCTCTTCTCTCTCTTGTTCGTTCTTCTTTTCTCTCTTTTTTCTTCCTTACCAAACCAGCCTATCCCTTCCCAAACATAACTTTCTGTATTTTTTCGGTTCCTAAACTATCACCATATTTCTATGCCAATTATTGTTTCTTGGCTTTCACAAATCACCAACTTCTTCTTTAAGCAACAATCTCCATAAATAAATTTAGAGGGTATCTTAACTAGTCAGACTTTGAATTTATTCCCTAATGATTATAAGTTCGATTCTCCTCAGAACCATTAGAAGTTTAAATGGTTATTAACTTTAAGATCCATGAGATTATTCTAGGTACGTGTAAGTTAGCCTAAACATCTATATTAATAATAATAAAAAACAATCTCCATAAATAATACAACTTCAATATTTTCAAATACCTATAAATATAATATATAAGGTAAGTAGAAGTGACATGGACTATAAATATATATCTTGGTTATCAAGTAAGCTAGCAAGGTAATTTTATACATCACCATTAAATACTCAATAATTTCAAGAACTACCATCAACCACTCAATAATTTCAAGAATAATTTTCAATCATGGGATCAAGAGGTTTGCTTTTATCTGTGGTCTCATGTTCGAGCCCTGTAGTTGTTCATGTGATGACCATTGAAGACTTACATGGTCGTTAACTTCAGGGCCCGTGGAATTAGTCGAGGTACGCGCAAGTTAGCCCGAACATCCACATTAAATTAAAAAAATAAATTAATTATCAATCACTCAACAATTCCAGAAACTTCAAATAATTATACAAGTTTAGTTCTTGATATGGGCTTTATAGGTTGGGTCATTGGCTGGTTTGAGTGACTGGCTTGAGGTTTTCAATAAAACAAGTCTTTTTATAAAAATAAGAGACTAATTAGCTAATGGACGAGGAGAAAATAATTGGTCCAAGGGAACCACAAAACAACCTCTTTTTTCTTTACCAAGCTAGGCTATCCTTGCTTAGCACATACATCTCTATGCAATTTTTAGTTTCCAAGACTATCACCCCTATAATTTTTTAGTTCCGAGGTCTATGCAGCACACAAATTCTCCGTGTATGTATCTTATTTTTTTATACAGAGCATGCACCACATTTCTACCTCAATGGTTGTTTTTATTTTTTCCTCTCACAACTTACTAACTTCTCTATCAAGCACGACAAGCACCATATTAATCTCCATAAATAATACAACTTCATTCTCTATATACATTGAGATAACAATATACAAGATATGTAGATGTAATTAAAATTTATAAATATCTTGGATACCAACTAATTCTTTCAAGACAAGTTATTTATGTGGCCTTCAAAATTCTTTCAAGACAAGTTATTTATGTGGCCTTCAAACTGTTAATTAAAATAATATTTAATATTTGTTTGGGTTTATAATAGCAGTTATAGTTCAAAGTATTTTTCGCTTAAACATATATTAAAATAATTTTATTTTTATTTTTTTAAAATTATTTTTGATATCAACACATCAAAACGATCTGAAAATATAAAAAAATTTAACAAAAAAAATTAAAAAATTTAAAAAACTAGCTGATCCTAGAAGATTAAAAGGTCGTTTGTTTAAGAAGTTGAGTTTACGTTTGAAACCAAATGCAGGCGCAACCTGTTTGATTCCTCCAAAACATAATTTATTGTGTATGAAGGACCCACATATACTTAAAAAAAACACAGATTTGCGGAAAGCAGCTCTCTATCAATTACTTTTCGCAAACCTGCAGATGCTACAATGGAGAGTTTCACCCTCCACTGTTCACTGTTAGTGAACAGTGAACAATGGAGGGTGAAACTCTCCACTGAACACCTCCACAGTGGAGTTCAACTTCACTGTTCACGTGAACAATGATGCATGATTCCGGCCGGACCGGGTCCGGTTCAAAGCTAAATACATTGAACCGGGTCCGACCTAGTAAAAAAAATAGAATTATATTTTTAATTTTTAATTGTGTTTTATTGATGACATAGCATTTGCAGAATTTGATCGCAATCCTAATTTTGTTCCTGATTATATTTTACCTGATGTTGTTGCCCGCTTAAGAAACCAATGAAACTTTAGCCCTTGTCGGATGTATTTTATACGTGATAAAATTGTAGATAGTTTAGTTGAACAATAAAAAATATTTTATATAAAGTATTATTTATTTCATGATGTAATAGCAATAGTTAAATTTACAATATTTAAATTCAAAACTATCAATATTAATATATATATATATATATATATATATTTAATTATTTTATAACTTCAATTTGAAAAGTAATTTTTTAACCAAATATATTAAATTATTTTTTGTTCAACCTCAAATTCAACTACAGTTTTAACCAAACATATATAAATATCAAACTAATCTCAACTAAAAGTATTATTTTTAAACAATTTTTTTAAAATCATAATCACAAAAACTACCATAATATCAAACACGCTAAGAATTCAACAAAGTGGTTCAAAATATTTGTTACCTTTTATATTCTGGGAGTTTACATCTTGTGTCCCATATTTAGTAAAAATTCTTCGTGATTTATGAAATCCATTTAGAGATGTATTTTTGAAATCATTCTAAAAAAAATATATAATCTAAATTATTATTTAAACTAATATAAAAAAAATCATTGATTATTCAGGGGGAAAAAAGTCATGCAACTGGGCCGTAATTTATTTCACAATCAATATATAATATCTTGTCAAATTGTGAACCTAACTCTTAAAAAAAAACAGGCTAGCCAGCTGGATCCTTGCATCTAATTGCAGCTCATGTGTCAAATAAAGACCCACCCAGTCTTATTCAAACCGGCAAGTGGGGGACGCGTGTGAACAGTGGTGGTACTAAAGGTTTCCAATTTGGGTTAGACAATTAGGTTCTTTCCTCTCTGTTTTCACATGAATAGCTCGACTGGACATGGCCATAGATTCATGCAGCTTTTTAACGGCCTACGCTATTTATATTTTTCTTTTATCGTCTAGTCCAGACGCCGAGAGATTCCACCCACCCAGTCCCCGTCTATAAGCTTGCAAACTAGGAACATTTTCTGCGGTGCATGATTACTCTACCTAAAGACGAGAACCTCTTGAGCCTTCATCAACCATGTACAATCTCATACTATAAGCTTCATGTTAAATCATGAGTTCTTTGTTGGTATGAAAGAATATATATATATATATATATATATATATATATATATATATATATATATATATATATATATATATATATATATATAAATTTTTTATAAAAAATATATTTATGTGTCTGAAATGTAACAGGGTGATTATTAAGCCAATCTTTGCTCCCTCCCTCTCGCTCTCTCTCTCTCTCTCTCTCTCTCTCTCTCTCTCTCTCTCTCTCTCTCTCTCTCTCGTTTTAGAAATCAATCTTGGCATCTTTTGTATATAGATTGAAAAAGAAGCATAAAGTACTAGATTATGTTAATATTCATTTTCAAATAAATCACCCATTTTTCCATAATTAAAGTTGAAGTTTAGAGGATGTAAGCCTGAAACACGAAAACCTCTAAGCATCAAAGATGGTGATAATTAGCAACGCTTATGACTTGAGAATTGTTGGACCACGACATAAAGTGCAGTAATCTTTATTATTCTCCAGCTAATAATTTTGTGGTCCTCCACCGACTTGTTGCAAGTGTTTCTTTCAATTTCTGCTTACATGCATCTTTCCTTTTCTTGAAGAAGGTGTTCAAGCACGGGAAAGGATTTAAAGGTTATACTTTATTCTGTATGATTTTTTTTTTTTTATCTTTAAAACGAGTATCCCACATTAATTGCATACTCTTCTTTTTCAGAATTCGGACAAAGCAACATGTTCTAGAAAAGCTATTGCCAATTAACATCATCAATGGCCAAAACATAAAGTAACTTGTAAAAGTTCTCCTTTCTCTTTCCCACCCTTCAATTATCCAACCATTTATGTTGATCATATTTTGTAAGCTAGTGAGGAATATGAGGGAACTAGGAAGCTATTATAACCTATATTCAACTACATATTTATTAGCTTCATGAATTTCAATTTTTCAATTAAGCTTTATAGCAAACACTCCTAATAAATTGGCAAACAACAATGAAATTACCGATGAGAATTGATAAATAGCTATGAAATGTCAAATAAAAATAATGATGAGTAATTTCTATCAAAAATTACCGACTATGTTAGCAATGAAATTTGTGCTATTAATAATTCCAAACGTAATTGTCAAAGGAATAAAAATAAAAATAAAAAATTGTCAGCAATTCTATCAAAAATATGACATGTGATTATATTCTAACATAAATATTGATGGAAATATTCTATCTTCATTTTTTTATCGAAAATTTCATACCTAACTTTAAAAGTGTTATAACCAACAACAACCCTCCCATTTCTTCTTCTACTTTCTTCATAGTAGAAACAACAATTCCCCTCCATTTTTATCACAAATCCAACTCTCATCCTCAAAAATCCAACCACCCCAACCCTCAGGAGTGTCAGCATCCCTGGCTTGGTTAAATGTTTTCTAAAGATTTGCTACACCAAGCAAGTAAACCTACCCATTTTCTTTATGTAACCCATATATGTTTTAGGTTAATTTATTGAATTTTATTGTATTAATGTATGGCCTGTAGGGGTTTGTTCGAGATTTGAAAAAAATTGAATTTGTTTGTAATTTGATGAAATTGAGTTTGATTTTGTAACTTAAATTTGTTATAATGGAAGAAATGATGGGTTATTTAATGGGTACCAATCAAATTTTGTCAATCTTTTTGATGAGTTAGAAATTTAAGGAAATTGGGAGAAAATTATTTTTTTTATGGAATTGATAATAATTAAAAGGTATTAATTTAGATTGAATAAGTTTGAATTGAAAAAAATGATACATAATTAATTGGTGACAAATTATTTATTATTAGTATGATTGTTTAGTTCTCATTTTAATGCAACATTGATTTTGTGTAGAAATAATAATTGGTTATTAAATTGTGAATTCATTTGTAATAAAAAAAGTTGAATTTTAAATTGATGGTTATATTATTAATAAATATTGTCATTAATATTCTATGTAGGTTTCATAAGTAATACATGATCGTTATTTGATATACTACGATTCATTTGAAGGATTACATAAGGAAGATTATCTTTAAAAGGTTAAGGGTTTTATTAATTTTATAATTTTTAATTCAAAAAATATTAGTGAAGGAAAAATTAGATGTCAATTTAGGAAATATAAAAATAAAAAGTTTCATCATAAAGATGTAGTGATGATGCAAATTCTAAAAAAAGGTTTGTAGAAAAATACTTGTGATAGTTTGTATATAGAGAACCATATTGTAAATGTTATTTTGTTGGCTTAGATTAGTGAAGATCTTTTCAAAGTTGATAAAAAGATAATTTGACTAAGATAAAAGTTTATCAAGATTAGTTAGCATTATCTTCTCTGTAATTATCTGATTAGTTTAAAGTATTTAAGAGATAAGTTCAGATAGAATAGAAAAAGTTATCCATAGATAACTTTATCAGTATTTTTATAAAACACATTAGCAATTTGTTGATTGCTTTATAAAACCTTTAACGACTCTAGAATGTCTAACAGGATTTTTAGGACTCAAAAAAAAATTAATACTTTTTTTCTTACATTTATGTGCTTTTAGAAAATCCAACAGTGGTGTCAAAGTCATCATCAAACAATTAGGGTTGTTGATTGCATATTTTTATTATAATTGGCATTAATTATGAACTAATTTTATATGGAAAAAATTATTTTTTCAGAAGTAATTTTCATATCAATTTTTGAAAAACAATGCCTGGTTATTATTCTGATCAGATCTTGCTAGATTTATAGATTTGGCTAAAGTCTATCAAAATTGTGTTTGGTGGTTACACAACCGCCGACAATATGCTTATAAATGCTATGTGGACTTTGTGGCTACAATTAGTGCACCACCAACAACAAAGGCAGCAGCCCATGACTGTTCATGACTGTTGTTTCGCCCAAACAACGCAAAACATTACTAGAGCAGTTGGAAGCTCAGTGTGAGTTAGTAGCCTTGCGCTTGTGACTATGCAGTGCGAGGGGCCCTAATGCTACTGGTAAGTAGTGACATCGTTGGTTGCCACTACTACAACTGCCATTAAGGGGTATTGAGCCTAATATTGGTAGTAGGAAGAAGAAGAAAAAGAAAAGCATAAGTAGAATTATGGTTATGCCCTAGCAATATATTTAGGGTTTTTAGTGTCTAAGTTACTTGTTTTACCCCTATACTTTATACCTAATCACAGTTTGGGGAATTTATGGTAGAATTACAATTTTGCCCTCCATATATAAAATATTGATTTTATATTTTAAAATTAAAACCTAAATTAAGTTAATTATATAATTAATTTTTCTAATTAGTTTAGGATTGAATTAAAGTGTTTAATTCACTTTTGTTTTAATTAAACCACTTTAGAAAAGTGGTTATCAAAAGAGTTTTTGAAATTGTAAAATTTTATTTAATTGATCCTAAAATAATTTAGGGTGTTAATAAGAATTTTTTATATGATTAATATTTCTTATTAAATTTTGAAATGCCATTTTTCAAAGAAAATATGTATGAAATGAAATTTATTACATTTGAGAAATTATCAAATTGGATTTGATTTAATATTTCTAAGTGTTAAAAATATATTTTAAAATTGCATATATAGACAATAATTAGAATTGTAGCATGAAAATATTTAACTATGCATATTAATGTATTTTTCATGCATGATGGATGATTGTAGATTTTAAAAGACCAATGTAATTGTGTTTTTTATTGGTTGAATGGTTATAATATTATATAAGGCCTGTGCCTTATTTTTTTTTTTTGTTATGAAATTCTTCTCTCATATAATACTCCTTTAATGGTAACTCAAGGTTTATTATTCAATTATATAAATGTTATTTAATTTAAAAATATTACAATTCAATAACCTGATGAAATTAGTTTAGATATGTTCATAATCATCTAATTAGAATGATATGCTAAGGGTGATTTTTGTTTTTATATATAATTGTTATGTATAACATATCAATTTCATCATAAAATGAGACCTTATTAAAATAAAAAAATCTCTCGTTAATATTAAGTGCTTATTGAGAACATGATTTGTTGCCTTTTAATTTTATATGCATAAAACTAGAATTCTATTTATGAATAACTTGTTGAATCACTTAAAGATATCGTTAATTGAATATGTTTAATGCTATAGAGTTAATTCTTACATAACTAAACCTATATGATTTGGATGAACCACTCATGACTATATAAGATTAGAGACAATATATAGGCAAAACATATATGATATGTTTTAACAAAGAATTGTTACCCTACTGATCTGGGAGTCATACAACGATGTGATTGATAAATTATGTTATTTGTCTAATTTAACTTATTTTGATTTGTTAAGCACTCACGGTAAAATAAATTAAATTGAATCCTAGCCCACTAGAAGATCTATGCGAGATTTTTTAAATTAATAGGGAGGACTATTAATTTACAAAAAAAATAAAATTGGTAGACCAAATTATGATTAAAGATCTTATCTAATTTTGGTTTTAAATATGAATAGATGAAACTAATATGCATTATCTTTACATGAATAGAATGGCAGATAAAAAAAATGAGTAACAACATATCCCTACATAGTATACTTAATGCGCTAACAAATTGATTAGACCAAACCAAACTTCTTGGATTTAAAATTCTTGGATGTGCACCACAATGTGAGAATTGTTCTCATGAAATAAAAAATGGTTATATGTTCTTGAAAACCCAATTCCTCGAGCCTCTGTTGAGAATGCTTATAAAGAAGTTAGAAATGAATATCAATGTCATATTGATAATGATGAACATAATACATGTGTAATATTGGCTAGTATGTCACTTGAACTATGAAGGCAGTATGAGAATATAAATATTCATACTATAATTTTGCATCTCAAATAGATGTTTGATGCAACTAGTAGGAGTGAGATATATGAGATGTTTAAGGAATTGTACCACTATAAAATGACAGAGGTTCCCTTAGTGAACACCCATGTTTTAATAATGATTAATTATTTTGAGAAATTAGATAAATTAGGCTTTTTCATGAACCATGGGTTAAGTGTTCACTTGGTCTTGCAGTCCTTGTATTAAAAGCATAAAAGCCTACTTGGAGCATAAATAAAGACAAGGCTACTTGTCATCTTTGTGGTAAGAAAAGCTACTATTGAAGGAAATGCAAATATTATCTTGCAACCGTGAAAGCTAAGAAGTTTATTGAAGCTTTTGCTTCGGGTGTGTTTATGATTGAATAAAGATAAAGTAAACCTATGTATTGATAATAGAGCAATAGTTGTTGCATTAACTTTTCCAAGTAGAATGATACTAGATCTTAATACTTTTTATTTTGTTCTAGTACTTTCAAAAAACATCATATCTGTTCTTACTTAGCATTGAATGGATTTAAAATTATTATTGAAGGTACATGTTTCTATTTATTTATAATAATGATGTTTATTATAGATCTAAATTTATACAAATTATTTGTATATACTTAATTTAGAAATGTCCTTGTTTAATATAAACATTAAAAAAAAATAGAATAGATAATCAATATTCATCATATTTATGGTATTGTAAACTAGGTCATATTAATGAAACAAGAATCACTAAATTATATAAAGAATAATATTTTGATGGTTTTAATTATGAATCGCATGAAATTTTTTATTATATATGATGACCAAAACACTATTTACTGGAAAGAGTGAAAGGTCTAAAGAATTGTTAGGTTTGACACTTATATATGTATGGGGACCATTCTAGATATGTTTATGTTTATTTGATAAAACACAAGTATGAATCATTTGAAATGTTCAAAGAATTCAGTAGTGAAGTTAAGAAACAAATTGGAAAGAGTATTATGATATTTCGATTTGATCGAGATGGTGAATACCTAAGTCAAGATTTTCAAGATTATCTAAAAAATAATGTGATTCTCTCATAATGAGCACCTCTTATAACATCATAACATAATGGAGTCTCTAAAATGAGAAATTGCACTTTATTGGATATGGTGTGGTCCGTAATATGTAGACCTTCCATATTTTTTCTAGTGCTATGCTCTACAAATTGCTACTTCCCTTTTAAATAGAGTTCTAACAAAATATATTGATAAGACTCTATATAAAATATGAAAAGATGGAAAACCAAACTTATCATACGTAAACATTTAAGGATGTGATGTTTTAATGAAGTGCATTATATCTAAAAAGCTAGGAGTTAAGTCAAATAAATGTAAGTTTGTTGAATATCCAAAAGAATCTATTGGATATTATTTTTACGATCATTTTGAGAAAAAGATGTTTGTTTTAAAACACACGACCTTCTTAGAGAAATAATTTATTCTTGAAAGGAGTAATGACAGGAAAATATAACTTATAGAAGTTCAAGAACTATAAAATAACATTCAATTGGAACTTGAGCTCAATATTGCTATAACATTCGATGTTCAACTTAAAGTTTAAGAAACAAAAGAACTCCATAGATCTAGTAGGACACGTCATGCACCAATAAGATATGGACTTCTTATGAAAGCTAAAAATGATAAGTTGCTCATACTTTATAAGCTTACTAACTACATGAAAAAGGTGGATACGTTATGCACCAATGAGATATAGACTTCTCATAATATTGATTCTACAAAATGGCTTAAGGTTATGAAATTTGAGATGGATTCCATATATGTGGGATGGACTTTGGTTGATCCACTTAAAGGAAAAAAAACCCATAAAATATAAATGGATCTTTAAGAGAATGACCAGTATAGATGAAGATGTACAAGCATATAAGGATTTTTGTTGTTACAGTTGCATACCATGATTATGAGATTTGACAAATGGATGTCAAAACTGAATTCCTGAATGGAAATCTTCACGAAGATATGTAAATGACACAACCTAAAGAGTTTAAATCTAAGGAATTTTGCAACAAAGTATATAAGCTGTAAAAATTCATTTATAGACTTAAGTAAGTTTCAAGGAGTTCGAATATCAATTATGATGAGATAATCAAACAATTTGGTTTCATAAAATATATGGATGATCCTTGTGTTTATAAAAGGGTTAGTGAGAGTGGAATCATTTTTCTAATATTATATATAGATGATATATTATTGAAAAGAAATAATATTTTTTTTTATTTTAGTTTGTAACAAGTTGATACCAATCTAATCTGAGTGTAATGACTAGATATTAATCTAATCTAAGTTAGAGGCACTAGATAATTGTTAAAAACATTCTTAAATACTTAAGAAAAACTAAAAATATCTTTTTGGTCTATGAGCAAGATGAATTTGTACTTTATAGTTATTCATATGCTAGTTTTTAATTAGATATTAATGATAGCAAATCTCAATCAGGTTAATGTTTTACTCTAAATGGTGGTGATGTGAGTTAGAAGAGTCATAAACAAGACACCACATTATATTTAACAATTAAAGTTGAATATATCTTTATGTTTAAGGTGGCAAAATAGATTATTTGGATCAAGAAGTTCATCATTGAACTAGGGGTGGTTCCTAGTAATGTTAATCCAATAGCCCTGTACTATGATAATAATAGAGTCATTGTAAAACCAAAGGAATCAAGATACAATCAATGATCCAAATATGTACTTAGGTGATTCATTTGATTAGAAAAATCATAAAAGAAAACTTTTAAAGATAGAGTAAGTACCCACTAAAAAAATCTTGGAGATCCTTGTCCTAGTAGAAACATGATCACTATACAAAAATATATGGTATTAGGTACATGAGCAATTGACTTTAATGCAAGGTTCCTATAAACTCCTTTTTTAAGACCAGCAAAACCCAATGAAGTTATGTCTATCAAAACTCCAATGAATTTTAACCTAACAAGGCCATTTGATTTTCAGATCGGCAAGGATCCTGTATTATTTTCTTTTTTAGCCCAACAAGGCACTAATGAATAGGCTTAAGGTTCCATGTACCTTAAAAAAACATGATTCTATATTTGTGGTTAGTGATCATTTCTCCAAGATAGCCTACTTCATTCCTTATACTAAAACAAAAAATGCCTTTAGAGTTGCACAACTCTAATTTGATTAGATTTTCAAATTGTATGGCCTCCCTAAAACCATATTCTCAGATAGTGATGTGTGGTTTATAGGGGTGATCATTTTCGGTTCGGTTTAGTTTTTTTTTAAATAACCAAACCAATTTTTTTTCAAAAAAACCCGAAACTGAACTAAAACTAGTTCAAACCAACCAGTTTCGGTTCAATTCGGTTCATTTTTTAGGATAAAAACCAGTTCAAATCGGTTTGGCTCGGTTTTTTCCGGTTTGGATTGGTTTTTTGGGTTATTTGTTTTCCTAGTTTTCTCAGTTTTTCGGTTTTTTTGCTCACCCCTAGTGGTTTATAAGTTACTTTAGGAAGACCATTTTGCGTATTGTTGGTACTAAGTTAAAATTCTTTAATGCTTACCACCTCTAAATAGATGGCTAAACTAAGGTGGTCAACTGAAGTTTAGGTAATTTTTTAAAAAGTCTAGTGAGTGCTCTTAATAAAGGCTGAGACTTATTTTTTCCTATAGATATTTTACCTATAATAACTAGATCGATAGGTTAATAGGTATGAGTCCATTTGAAGTTGTCCATGGTTATAAACTTGGGAAGCCTATAGATTTTCTTCACATGTCTCTTCTATTAGTGTATATACTTTGTATCCAATTGCTAGATTATTTTTTGCACTGGCTATGTTCATGCAAAATATATTTATAATTAATAAAGGCTTTTCCTCATCTTTGATTAATGAAGCTAATGTTTAAATAACAAATCTACAGCAAAGATAAAGTTCCTGGGACAAAAATAATTTGCAAAGGAAATTATAAAGTGGTTATAATTATTATATTCCTATTACATGAAAGCTTTGTTCATAAATATTTCTCGTCAATGAATATTAATTTGAGTTATTGAGACTGATACATAGTATATTATTTCCTTTATGAAAGAAAGCAATTTTTCTTATAAGTTGAGGTATGAGGGACACTTAGAATTAATATCTAAGTGCTTCTCAAATTACATGTATACGGAACTGATCTGCATGAGAATTTCATATAAAAATATCATTTGTATTTATGGAAAGGCTCATATGACAGTTGTGTAAGTAATCCTTAGACTTAAGATCACTAAGTATCTTATATATGGAATGTTATATTTTGATCTTGACTATACATGTCCTAATCAAGGATAATAAAATGGAAGACATTAGGTAAAACATGAACTATATAAAGGTATTTGAGTGATCAAAAGAAGATTCATCATCCTATATAAATTAGAGAAAATGTTTCACATGTTCTTAAATAGTATTGATTGTGAAATTCTTATGTAAGGTAGGATGAGATTTGAAAAGAGTTTTAAATTTATTTAAAGAACAAATGACTATAAGTATTAAGAACAAACATAATTTGATAGAGCAGATACACTTCATACTATAATATCAAAATTAAAATATTTTTTATGAAGAGATAATAGTTACACTAAGAAACTACTCTTTAAAAGGTTAAGTCAAATTACATATGACTTTTATAATATTTAGGGGATCATGATACATTGTTAGACTGTGCACTTGATCTTCAAATATAAATAAATCAATTGTTAAATTGATAATAAATTAAATTGTTTAATTCATTTAATCCTAATGTTAAAGAAACTGATCAAACCTTAGAAAGAAAGTCTAATTTTCAAGTGATCTTCATATAAACCCTGAATGACTCTAAATTATGTAAAGGGATTCTTGGGACTCCTAAGAAATTTAAATTATCATTTTCTTGTATTTATGTGCTTTTGGAAACCCAAAATCTTCACAATACACTTAGAATTCAGGATTGCATATTAAGATCACTAAAAATATTAAAACAAATAATGATCGATACAAACTTCAAGATGATGTATATAGATGCCATAATAAATTTAATATTGGAGATTATATCATGATAGGGATTATACATGAACAGTATTTGCTTGGAGCTAATTAGAAATTATAGGCATGTAATGCTAGACCATTTAAAGTGTTACAAAGGTTTGGATTAAATGCTTTGTTGTTGATCTATCATCTCACTTTTGTATTAGATCTACTTTTAATATTGAGGATAAAATTACATATAAAAGGCATCAATACATCTCATATGACTCTTTTAAAACTCTTATCCACAATTTCATTTTTGATGACTCTCCTGAGACCTTACCTCATTTCCCTTGTTATTGGCACAAAAGAAACATATTAATGCTATTTTATATGAACAAGTTATTTTTGTTGATTATAACGAGGTTAATTGATTTTTAGTTTATTGAGAAAGACGACCTGATTCAGATTGTATGTGGATCATTAGTGATATATTGTATCGGATTGATCCTGACCTTTGAGAGAACTATTAGAGTCACCTAGAGCTACACTTGATGGGTCGAGTTTCTCTTATCTAGGAGAGTTGATGGAGACACCAGACTCACACCACATATTACACATAAGTATGGATGAAAATGATATAGGATATCTTAATTCATCACTTTTTAATTTGGAGATTAAGTTTATTCAAGCAATTTTATTTGGGTTTATTATTATTACCTTAATTTATATTATTTTATTGGACATTGTAGTGGGGGTATAAGGTTAATTGCTAGTTGTAATTAAATTTTGCTATTTATACGTTGTTTTCTACATTTTGAATAGTTTTTTTATGAATTAAACAAATTTACCCTTTTCCCCTCTCTTTTCATGCTTCTTTTTTATTTTTCCTAGCTTCTTCTTTCTATCCTTCCCCCCATCTTTTCTTCAAATCTTATTGTTACGCATCCAAAAGGTTTAGCAGTTCTTCTAAGCAGAGCTCATGTGCTTGGTTCCTTCAGAGGTATTGATCATGGTCATGTTACGAAGGTGACTCGCCTTCACTATGCCGACTGCACCATCATTTTTAGCCTCACTGATCATTTTTCTTTGCTTACTGTGAAGCAAGTTCTTTGTTGTTTTGAGTTGGTATCTGGGCTGAAAGTTAATTTCTAGAAGATTTCTCTTGTGGGAATTAATGTGGATGAGGTTTATAATGGTGGTATGGCTGGTCTTATGAAATGTAGATTGAGCTTTCTTCCTCTCAAGTATTCGGGTTTGTCGATAAGTGCCAATCCTAGAAGAATATCAATATGGAATCCAGTTATTGAAAGAGTAAGAAAATGTCTATATATATGCATGGCAAGTTTCTTTCAATGGGTGGCAGAATATGTTTGATAAAGGCAGTCCTATCAAGCTTGCCTCTTTACTACCTATCCTTGTTCTAAATTCCAAAGGGAGTAGCTGGAAAGCTCATTATGTTGCAGAGAAGATTTTGTTTTGAGGATGGGACTCTGATACATGAAAGCTTTTGAAGGTGCCATGGAATTTGATAGCAAGGCCAAAGAGTAAGGATGGTGTGGATATGGGTTTGATTTTATCAAAGAATAAGGCCCTGTCATTCAAATGGATTTGGCATCTGAGCGGAAGCAAATCCTCGGGATGGAAGAATTTCATTTTCAAAGATACAAGCCATTATTTCAAAATGGTTTACCTCACTTCTCTGGTAGCTTATCATATTACTTGAAAGGCATTTGCTTCTCGTTTAATGGTTTGAATCAGCAACCTCTTGCAGTTAAAAAGTATTAAGCTATGTCGTTGGAGATGGAAGTTTTGTTATGTTTTGGAATAACTGCTGGGTTGGGAATATGATTTTAAAACTTGTTTTCCCTAGCTTGTATAATCTATTGGACAACAAGTTCTGTACTATAGCTGATATTTGTGTTTGATGTGGGAAAATTTGGCAATGGAAGATGAGTTGGGGAAGACAGCTTCAACTTTAGGAAGTAGAATGAGGATATATGAACTTTAGCAGCTGATATCTACTATTAACTATGTAAGAATTTAAAGGATAGATTAGTGTGGATCCATGATGTAAGGGGTAAGTTTTCAGTTAAATCATGCACGGGTTTGATTGATTCTCTGAGACTAGCAGGTCCAAATCCAGTAGTCTTGCATGTTTGGAGATATTTTGTACGAGAAACAATTTGCAGAAAATGAGGAATTGTTTGGCAACCTGACAACGTGTCCTTTTTGTAAAGAATAAAATGAGACAGCTGCTCATCGTTTGCTGCCCTGTCATGATGTCTGGTTGATATGGTCCAAGCTATATAGTTGGTGGGCCTGTCAATGGTGTTGTCCTAAAATGGTAGATCATTGGTTTGTTGAATAGAGTGGCTTTATTCAGGGACAATTCCAGTGGAAGCTGTAGTGTTTGCTTCTTTTCGCTACCTTTTGGAGTATATTGTTCATCTGAAATAAGTTAATCTTCAATGGCGTGGAATCCAATGGGGATGATGCATATTTCTTAATCTTGTCTCGGATTGCTTTGAGGACTAGAAATGTCTGCCAAAATTTTTAATATACAGAAAATGTTTTGATTAGAATTTCCGAAGGAATTCGACAGTGGAATAATCTCAGCACAAGAAGGCTACTAACTGTTTGGACCATACCTGAGTTGGGATATCTGAAATGGAATGTTGATAGATCATCACTTGGAAAGCCAGAAAGGTCAGGAGTAGGATTGTTTTTTGCCAGGGATCATGAGGAGCGTCTTATGAGTGTTTCTTCAATACTTGCTGGTATCAAATATTCAAATGAAGCAGAATTGATTGCAATATTGGAAGCAATGCAACTTAGTGTGGACTCAAGAATAACCAAGGAAGTGAACGGGATCATTGAGTCAGACTCGGCAAACGCTATCTCTTGGCTTTGTATGAAACCGGACAGAAGGCAGGAAACAACAAAATACCTTTAACAAAATGCGGTGGCCTAATG
>Ga0325401_1001794_pt1 | contig 18519 bp, 16 predicted proteins | sample PopdelMetagenome_FD_205666 | JGI IMG/M metagenome (GOLD analysis project Ga0325401, IMG submission 205666) | Populus deltoides microbial communities from Bellville, Georgia, United States - Xylem-PdKOR-R2 | ecosystem: Host-associated > Plants > Phyllosphere > Stem > Wood/Secondary xylem | place... | reverse complement strand
CGGTGTCTCTGACCCCGTTGCACCCGTCCTGACCTCTCCGGGCGCCTCGGATCATGGACCCGAGGCGTGGGCCAGATCAGCCAGAACCTAAAACTACCCAGAAAAAGATGATGGCGGGGGTTCCAGGGGGCGATCACAGGACCGGACCCACCTCGGCCGCCGAGGCCGATCGACGCCACCACCCCGATCGCCAGGATCGGCGGAAGCCCCCGACCGGCGGCACGGCAACCGGGATCCAGCCCCAGGACGAATCGCTCCGCCGGGCCCGGTGGTGGGCGACGCCGCCGGTCGTCGGCGTGGCCGGACGCCTACCGCGATCCCCGCGCGGCGCGGGCGATGGCGGCGCGCACCGCCGGGCTCCGCACCACCTCGTGGCAGTGCAGCACCGGCATGGGGACGAGCGGGTCGGCCACGGGGCCGTCGCCGCGGCCCATCGCCATCGGGCGGCGCGCCGCCTCCGCCGCGACGGCCTCGCCCAGCGCGCGCCAGGTCGAGAGGCGGCCGCCCCGCTCCATCACCCCGCGCGCCCAGAGGTGCCCCTCGTCGCGCAGCCGCTCCGGCATCTGCCGCGTCAGGCAGGCGGCCATCGCGTAGCCCTCCGCGTCCCCGCGCGGGACGCCGCGCCGCGCCTCCGCGGCGGCGGGGGCGGCCAGCAGCGGGAGCAGGACGGGAAGAAGCGCCACAGGTCTCATCTCGGCCTCCCGCGGCCCCGCCGGTGCCGGGGCCGCGCCGGCATCCTCGCCGGCCCCGGCGCCCGGGACCAGGGGAGGGGACCCCGCTACGCCCGCCGCAGGTGGCGCACCGGCCGCCCCGGCGCCACCGCCTGCGCCGCGGCGGCGATGCCCTCCGCGTCGATCCCGTTCAGCCGGTACAGCTCGGCGATCGTGCCGGTCTGGCCGAAGCGCTCCACCCCCAGCGCCCGCGTCCGGTGCCCCTCCACCGCGCCGAGCCAGGCCAGCGTCGCCGGGTGGCCGTCCAGCACGGTGACGAGCCCGCAGTGCCGCGGCAGCGGCGCCAGCAGGCGCTCGACGTGGCTCATGGCGCCGGGGCTCGCGGCGCCGGGGCTCGCAGCACCGGGGTCGCCCGCCTCGCGCCGGCGCTGCGCCGCCGTCCAGCCGGCGTGCAGGCGGTCGGCGGAGGTGACGGCCAGCAGCCCCACGTCGCGCCGGTCCTCCGCCAGCAGCCCGGTCGCGGCGATCGCCTCCGGCGCGACGGCGCCGGCGTAGGCCACCACGGCCTCCGCGTTCGGGCCGGGTCGGCGCATCCAGTAGCCGCCCGCCAGGATGTCGCCCTCCAGCGCCGCGTCCATCCGCCGCCCCGGCTGCTCGACCGCCCGGGTGGAGAGGCGGAGATAGGCGGCACCGCCCGCCGCGTCGCGCAGAAGGTCGTCCGGCGCGGGGACGCCGTGGCGCTGCATGTGGGCGAGGGCGAAGCGCAGGATCACCGCCAGCTCGTCGACGAAGGCGGGCTCGAAGGAGGCCAGCCCGTCCTGCGACAGCCCGATCAGCGGCGTCTTGATCGACTGGTGCGCCCCGCCCTCCGGCGCCAGCGTCACGCCCGACGGCGTGGCGACGACGAGGAAGCGCGCGTCCTGGTAGCAGGCGTGGTTCAGCGCATCGAGGCCGCGCTCGATGAACGGGTCGTACAGCGTGCCGACCGGCAGCAGCCGCGCCCCGTGCAGCGAGTGCGACAGGCCGAGCGCCGAGAGCATGAGGAAAAGGTTCATCTCGGCGATGCCGAGCTCCAGGTGCTGCCCCCTCGGCGAGGCCTGCCAGTGGAAGGTCGACGGGATTCGCTCCTTGCGGAACAGGTCCGCCATCTCCTCCCGCGCGTGCAGCCCGCGCCGGTTCACCCAGGCGCCGAGGTTGGTGGAGACGGTGACGTCCGGGCTGGTGGTGACGATCCGCCGCGCCATCTCCGTGTCGAGCTTGGCGATCTCGTGCATCAGCAGCCCGAAGCCCTGCTGCGTGGACATCGCGGGCTGCGCCGGCACCGTCAGTGCGTCGGGCACCGGGATGGCGGGCGTCGCGTGGCGCCGCGTCGCGGGCCGGGCGAAGGGCACGGCCGCGAGGAACGCGCGCAGCGCCGCCTCCGGCAGGTCCAGCCCCTCGAACGGCTCCCACTCCCGCCCCTCGCGCACGCCCATGGCGGCGCGGAAGCCCTCCATCTGCGCCGGCGTCAGCAGCCCGGCGTGGTTGTCCTTGTGCCCGGCCAGCGGCAGGCCCGATCCCTTGATGGTGTAGGCGATGAAGCAGGTCGGGCGGCTGTGCGCGCGCGCCGCCTCGAAGGCCTCCAGCAGCGCCGGCAGGTCGTGGCCGCCGAGGTTGCCCATCAGCGCCGCCAGCTCGTCGTCCGTGCGGCGGGAAAGCAGCGCCGACACGTCGCCCTGGTCGCCCAGCTCGTCCGTCAGCCGCTTCCGCCACGCCGCCCCGCCCTGGAACGTCAGCGCGGAGTAGAGCTGGTTCGGGCACGCCTCGATCCACGCGCGCAGCCGATCCCCGCCGGGTTCCGCGAAGGCCGCCCGCTGCAGCCCGCCGTGGCGCAGCACCACCACGTCCCAGCCGAAGTTGCGGAAGGTCGCCTCCAGCCGCGACCACAGCCCCTCCCGCACCACGGCGTCGAGGCTCTGGCGATTGTAGTCCACCACCCACCAGGTGTTGCGCAGCCCGTGCTTCCAGCCCTCGGCCAGCGCCTCGAAGATGTTGCCCTCGTCCATCTCCGCGTCGCCGAGCAGCGCGACCATCCGCCCCTCCGGCCCCTCGCCCAGCCCGTGCGCCCGCACGTAGTCCTGCGCGAGGGAGGAGAAGAGCGTCTGCGCCACGCCGAGCCCGACCGAGCCGGTGGAGAAGTCCACGCTGTCCCCGTCCTTCGTGCGGGACGGGTAGGACTGCGCCCCGCCCAGCCCGCGGAAGTTCACGAGCTTCTCCCGCGTCTGCCGCCCCAGCAGGTACTGAATGGCGTGGAACACCGGGGAGGCGTGCGGCTTGACCGCCACCCGGTCCTCCGGCCGCAGCACCGCGAGGTAGAGCGCCGTCATGATCGTCGCCATCGAGGCCGAGGAGGCCTGGTGCCCGCCGACCTTCAGCCCGTCCGCGTTCGGGCGCAGGTGGTTCGCGCTGTGGATCATCCAGGTCGAGAGCCAGAGCACCTTCCGCTCCAGCTCCGACAGCGCCCGCAGCCGATCGATGCCCATGGCGGTCCCCCCGTCTCGCGCGCAGCCTAGGGCGGCAGCGGCGACATTTTCCGCCCATCCTCGCCCGCGGCCCGGCCCGATGTGGCAGGATCCACCCGGAACAGGGGATCCAGGGGCGGAACATGGCGCGGGACACCCTGGACGCGACCGATCGCCGCATCGTCGCCGCCCTCCAGGCCGAGGGACGGCTGACGATCCAGGACCTGGCGGAGCGCTGCGGCCTCACCCCGTCCCCCTGCCTGCGCCGGCTGCGCGCGCTGGAGGCGGCGGGGATCATCGAGGGCTACGCCGCCGTGATCGACCAGGCCCGCGTCGGCCTGCCCGTCTCCGTCTTCGCCTCGGTCAAGCTCGACCGCCAGCGCGAGGAGGCCCTCGACCGCTTCGAGGCCGCCGTCGCCCGCTGGCCGGAGGTGATGGACTGCTACCTGATGACCGGCCCGCGCGACTACCTGCTGCGCGTCGTGGTCGCCGACATCGAGGCCTACGAGCGCTTCCTCAAGAGCAAGCTGACCCGCCTCGACGGCGTCGCCTCCATCGAGTCGAGCTTCGCCCTCGGCCAGGTCAAGCGCTCCGCCGCGCTGCCGATCGGATAGCCCCGCCGCCGGGCACGACGGCGCGGGGAGGTCCCCGTCGTCGGATCGGCCTCCACGAGGAGGGGGATGGATGGGGCCGCGCGGTGGTTCTTCGCCGGCCCTCCGTGGCCAGGGGGAGGAAGAAGGAATTCTTCCTCCCCCTGGAACCCCCGCCATCATCTTTTTCTGTTTAGTTTTAGGCTCTTGCTGAACCCGCCCACGCCTCGGGTCGTGGACCCGAGGCGCCCGGAGAGGTCAGGACGGGTGCGATGGGGTCGGAGACACCGTGTCCCGTCGATCCACGGCAGTCTCATGGGGGTCCAGGGGCCTCAGGCCCTTGGCGGGTGAGGTCCGGAGAGGGCGGAGCCCTCTCCGGTCCCGAAAGCGAAGGATCATCCCCCCTCCGCCCGGACCGACGGGGGATCGGACCGCGCGGGCCGGGGGCCGGCCTAGCCGGGGCCCTGCAGGGCGTGGGCGAGGAGGAAGAGCATCGCCGCGAGCGAGGCCACGATCGTCGCCGCCTCCCAGCCCGTGGGGGCCGGGCCGCGCGCCCCGCGGCCCGCCGCCCGCCGTTCCGACACCGCGACGAGGCTGGCCGCGGCGAAGCGCGCGACGATCCAGAGCGCGAGGGCGTTGGCCGCGAGCCAGGTCCCGCCCGGCGATTTGAGGCCGGCCAGGAACAGGAGGAGCGGCGCGCCCTCCCAGCCGCGAAGGGTGGAGAAGGCGCTGCCGGGCGCGCCCGCCTCCGTCGCCGCGAAGCCGCGCGCCAGCGCCGCCCGGTGCCGGCGCGCCGCCGCGAGGCCCGCGAGGGTGCCGGCGATGGCCAGCCCGACGGCCAGGAGGCGCGGTTCGCCGAGCAGCGCGACCATGCCCTCCGCGCCCTTCGGTCCCAGCGGGCCGGCCAGCCATCCCTCCAGCCCGGCGCGCGCCCGCGCGGCCAGGGGTTCCAGCCCGAGGAGGCGCGTGTCCCGGTCCGCGCCGACGAGGATGACCCCCAGCATCGGCGCCAGTCCGATCCAGGAGACAAGGGAGGCGGCGCGCTGCGGCGCCGCCGCGCCCGGGCCGCCCGCCGCGCGGAAGGCGGCCCGGGCGGCGCGGTGGTCGAGCGGCGCGGGCCCCGGTTCGGGGCCCGTCCAGCGGCGGCTGTCGATCCCCGGCGCGTCCCCTCCGCTCAAGTCTCTTCCCCTCCTGTGGCCGGCCCTTCCCCGGGGCCGGACGTCGCCCGGTGGCGGACCGGGGCCCCGCGGCGCCGGCGCGGCGGGGGAGGGGGACCGCGTCCCTCTCCCCCGGTCCCGCGGGGGGCCGCGGGATCAGTCCGCGTAGGACGGGTCGTTGCGGTCGAGCATCCGCAGCAGGCCCGGCCACTCCATCACGCCGTAGGCGCGGCGGACGTTGGGCTGGTAGTTCTGGTAGGTCTGGTCGAGGACGGCCTGCGGCACCGGGTGGAGCGGCGAGTTGCAGGACATCGCCGCGATCTGCGCCTTGCAGGACAGCTCCAGGCGATGCATCGCGTTGAAGGCCTCGCCCACCGTGCGGCCGACCGTCAGCAGGCCGTGGTTGCGCAGGATGAGGGCGTTGTTGTCGCCCATGCTGGCCAGCAGGCGCGCCTGCTCGTCCATGTTGAGCACCACGCCCTCGTACTCGTGGTAGGAGATGTTGACGAAGCGCATCGCCGTCTGCGTCATCGGCAGCAGCCCGCACTCGAGCGACGAGATCGCCATCCCCGGCCAGGTGTGGGTGTGGATGACGCAGTCGATCTCGTGCTTGGCGGCGTGGATCGCGGAGTGGATGACGTAGCCCGCGCGGTTGATGCCGTAGTCGAGGTCGCCGAAGTCGGGCTTGGCGAGGATGTTGCCCGCGATGTCGACCTTGATGAGGGAGGAGGCGGTGATCTCCTCGTACATCATGCCGTAGGGATTGATGAGGAAGGCCTCCTCCCCGGGCACGCGGACGGAGATGTGGTTCGCCATCATGTCCGCCATCTCGTAGTGCGCGACGAGGCGGTAGCAGGCGGCGCAGTCGATGCGGGCCTGCCACTCGGCCGGCGACACCTTGTCGCGCATGGAGCCGATCCGCAGGACCTTCCTGGCGTTCTCGAGCATCGTTCGTCTCCTCGGGGGCTGTGGGGCGCGCGGCCCGCGGCGGCGCCCGGCGGGGCGCACGTCAGGTCATACCATCGACCTTTCCGCCCGAGGGGGCCAGAGGCAATGCGGCGCCGGACGTCGCGATGCCGCGAGGGACGGGCCTAGCCCACGATGACGGTGCCCGCCTCCACCCGCGCCGGCACCGCCTCCAGCGCCTCCCCGGCGCAGGGGCCGGCGACGCAGACCCCGTCCCCCACCCGGAACAGGGCGCCGTGGGTCGCGCAGACGATGTGGCGGCCGCGCGGGTCGAGGAAGCGGTCGGGCAGGATCTCGAGGGCGATGCCGAGGTGGGGGCAGGCGTTGGCGTAGGCGAGCACGGCGCCGCCCCGGCGCACCACCACGAGGCCGTCGGGCAGGCCCGGCATCGGCTCGAAGCCGCGGGCGCCGCCGTCGGGGATGCTCTCCAGCGGGCAGAGGGGGCGGGGCGTCACAGGCCGCCCATGGCGGCGATCAGTGCCCAGTGCCCGGCGGAGACCGGCACCACCGAGAGCCGGGACTGGCGGATCAGGGCGAGGCCGTCGAGGCGCGGCTCCGCCTTCATGGCGGCCAGCGTCACCGGGCGGGGGACGGGATGGCGGGCGCGGAGGTCGACGCAGGGCCAGCGGCCGGTCGGGTCGGTGGGGTCGGGGTAGGCCGCGCGCACGACCTCGACGACGCCGACGATCTCGCGGCCGAGGTTCGAGTGGTAGAAGAAGGCGAGGTCGCCCGGGCGCATGGCGCGAAGGTTGATCGCGGCCTGGGCGTTGCGGACCCCGGTCCAGGGCTCCACCCCGTTCGCCGCCTGCTGGTCCCAGGAGAAGGCGTCGGGCTCGCTCTTGACGAGCCAATAGGCGGCCGGGACGGCGGGGATCACGCCACGCGGGCCCCGTCGCGGAAGATCTCGCGGAAGAGGTGGACGGTCTGGGTGGCGAAGACGTCGGCCGCCCAGAAGGGGTCGGAGGCGGCGAAGGCGCGCGCGGCGGCGAGGTCGGGCTGCTCGGTCACGACGATGCTGCCGCGCTGGAGGCCCTCCTCGTCCAGCAGCGGGCCGACGTAGCGCAGGGCGGGGCCGGCCGCCTCGAGCCAGACGAGGTGTCCCGGGCGGGCGGCGAGGCGCCGCTCCAGCGCGTCGGGCTTGTCGTGGCTGACGATGGCGAAGAGCACGGCGATCCTCCGGGCCGGCGGCGAATCGCGGCCGGTGCGGGGAGCATGGAAGGCGCGGCGCGCGGGGCGCGCAACCGCGCGCCGCGCGACCGGCGGCCGGCAGCCGCCGGCCGTCAGCCCGGGGTGGGGTCGTTGTTCACCCGGCGCAGCCGCAGCGCGAGGCCGACCAGGAGCGCCCCGCCGAGCACCGCCTGGATCGCCACGAGCCAGATCAGCGCCAGCAGCCCCGGGCCGGGCGACAGGGCGAGCCAGGCCCCGACCGCGACGCCGAGCGCGCCCCACAGCCCCATCGCCCAGCTCCCGCTCCGCAGGGCGAGGACGATCCGGAGGATCCCCGTGGCGGCCGACCAGGCCGCGACCAGCAGCACGAGGAGGAGCGCCGAGACGACAGGCAGGAGGAGAAGCGCCGCGGCGGCGGCGAGGGAGAGCAGGCCGTCCAGCCAGAGCCAGCCGGTGCCGGATCGCGGCCCGGATCGCGGCCCGGCGGCCGCGGCGGGCCGGCCGGTGAAGGCCTGCCAGAGGGTGAAGGCGCCGTCGAGCGCCAGCCAGGCGGCGAGCACGCCGAGGATCACCGCCAGCCCCAGCCCGGGCGCGAGGAAGGCGAAGACGCCGAACAGCACCGAGACGATCCCGCGGAGGAGCAGGAGCCACCAGCCGGCCGCCAGCGCGCGCACGGCGCGGAAGCGTCCCTCGGCGGGGGTGGGGAGGGCGGTGGCGGACATGGTCGATCCCTCGGGGGCGGCGCGACCATCAGCGGCGGGGCGGGGGGAAGGTTGCGCGGGGCGGCCGGTCAGTCCCCGGACCGGCGCGCCCCGCGCAGCGCGACCCGGAACGCGACCTGCCCGACGATCCCCGCGCCCGCCATGACGAGCGCCGCCGCGAGGGCCGGGTCGGACCCCAGGCCGGCCAGCGCCGAGCAGAGCGCGCCGACCGCCATCTGGATGAAGCCGTAGAGGCCCGAGGCCGAGCCGGCGAGGCGCGGGTTGAGCGACAGCGCCTGGGCGAGGGCGAGCGGCCCGCCGACCCCGGTGCAGAGGGTGAAGACGAAGACGATCCCCATGGCCGAGGCGACGCCGAGATGCCCCGACAGGGCGACGCCGAGGAGGGCGAGGGCCGAGAGCGCGCTCACCGCCCCCGCCACCGCGAGGACGCGGTCGAGGGAGCCGCGCCGGACGAGCCGGCCGGCCGCGGCGTTGCCGATCGTGATGCCGAGGACGAGGAGGGTCAGGTAGAGGCCCACCTCGTGGTCCGGCCGGCCGAGCGCGCGGAAGATGAAGGGCGCGGCGGAGAAGAAGGCGTAGGCCGCCGTCGTCAGGCAGGCGCCGAGCACCGCGTAGCCGAGGAAGACGGGGGAGGCGGCGAGGCGAAGGTAGTCCCGGGCGATGGCGCCGGCGGGGGCGCCCGCGCTCGCGCCCGTCTCGGGCAGCAGTCGCCAGGCGAAGAGGAGGTTGGCGACGCCGAGCAGGCAGAGCAGCGCGAGGACGACGCGCCAGCCCGCCGTGGCCGCGACCGCGCCGCCGAGCAGCGGGGCGAGGCCGGGCCCGGCCGTCACCATCAGGTTCAGCAGCGCGAGGCGCCCCGCGGCATCCGCCCCGGCCGTGTCGCGCACGATGGCCCGCCCCAGCACCACCCCCGCGCAGCCGCCGAGCGCCTGGAACAGCCGCGCGACCACGAGCGTCCCGGCGTCGGGCGCGAGGACGGCGGCGAGCCCGGCCAGCGTGTAGAGGCCGAGCCCGGCCATCAGCACGGGGCGCCGCCCGAGGCGGTCCGCCAGCGGCCCGTAGACCGGCTGCCCGAGGGCGAGGCCGAGCACGTAGAGCGAGACCGTCATCCCCATCACGCCCGGATCGGCGCGCAGCTCCGCCGCAGCCGCCGGCAGGGCGGGCACGAAGGCGTAGACGGCGACGGTGCCGCTGAAGGTGATGAGGGCGAGCAGCCAGAGGGGGGCGCTCGGCCGGGACGAGTCGCTCACGGCGTGGCCTGGGGCAAGGGGGCGGGGGGACGACCCCAGGCTAGGCCCGTCCATGCTGCGCCGCAACAAGCCCCGCCGCCCGGGTTGTCCCGCCACCCCCCGGCCCTTAGGTGAGGCGCCGAGCGCGCCCGGCACGGCGCGCCATGAGAGCGACGCAGGAAGATGAGCAGCACGAACGGCAAGCCGTCCGAGGCCGAGGCCCGGCCCGACGCCTCCACCCCCCCCGAGGCCCCGGCGCCGGGCACCGTGGAGGGCACCTCCTCCGTGGAGACGCCGCCCCCCGCCGAGGACGGCGCCGCCGAGCTCGCCGCCATGCGCGACCGCTGGGTCCGGGCGGAGGCGGAGATGCAGAACCTGCGCGCCCGCCACAAGCGCGAGCTGGAGGACGCCCGCAACTACGCCGTGACGCGCTTCGCCCGCGACGTGGCGGACGCCGCCGAGAACCTGCGCCGCGGCCTCGACGCCCTGCCGGCCGCCTCCGGCGACGAGGATCCGGTGGCGAAGCTGCGCGGCGGCTTCGAGGGGGTGGAGCGCGCCTTCCTCTCGATGCTGGAGCGGCACGGGGTGAAGGCGGAGGACCCCAAGGGCAAGGCCTTCGACCCCGAGCTGCACCAGGCGATGGCCGAGCAGCCGGCACCCGACGGCGTGGCGCCGGGCACGGTCATCACCGCCTGGACCCCGGCCTGGACGATCAACGGGCGGCTGCTGAAGCCGGCCATGGTGGTGGTGGCGGGCAGGTAGCCCCAGGGGCCCTGACGGGGGGCCCGACGGCGGTCTTCGACGAGGGCCCGGTCCGGGGGCCTTGTCCGGGGCCCCGCCCCTGAATACATGCCTCCCCGGACAGTACTGACGTCCTCCCACCCCATCCGACCGAGACATATGGGGCCGCGCACGGTGCCTGATCACGGGCCGTGCCCCGGCCGCCGCAGAGGAGAGTAGCACGGATGAGCAAGGTCATCGGAATCGACCTCGGCACCACCAATTCCTGCGTCGCCATCATGGAGAGCGGCGACGCCCGCGTGATCGAGAACGCGGAGGGCGCGCGCACCACGCCGTCCATGGTCGCCTTCTCCAAGAACGGCGAGCGCCTCGTCGGCCAGTCCGCCAAGCGCCAGGCGGTGACCAACCCGACCGACACGCTCTACGCCGTCAAGCGCCTCATCGGCCGCCGCTTCGACGACCCGATGGTGCAGAAGGACATCAACCTCGCGCCCTTCAAGATCGTGCGCGGCGACAACGGCGACGCCTGGGTGGACGCCGGCGGCTCCAAGCAGGCGCCGCAGCAGATCTCCGCCTACGTGCTCGGCAAGATGAAGGAGACCGCCGAGAGCTACCTCGGCGACAAGGTGACGCAGGCCGTCATCACGGTGCCCGCCTACTTCAACGACGCCCAGCGCCAGGCGACGAAGGAGGCCGGCCGCATCGCGGGCCTCGAGGTGCTGCGCATCATCAACGAGCCGACGGCCGCCGCGCTCGCCTACGGCATGGACAAGAAGAACGGCGGCACGATCGCGGTCTACGACCTCGGCGGCGGCACCTTCGACGTCTCGGTCCTCGAGATCGGCGACGGCGTGTTCGAGGTGAAGTCGACCAACGGCGACACCTTCCTCGGCGGCGAGGACTTCGACCAGCGCGTCATCGACTACCTCGCGGACGAGTTCAGGAAGGAGAACGGGATCGACCTGCGCTCCGACAAGCTCGCCCTCCAGCGCCTGAAGGAGGCCGCGGAGAAGGCCAAGATCGAGCTCTCCTCCTCCAAGCAGACCGAGATCAACCTTCCCTTCATCACGGCCGACGCGTCCGGGCCGAAGCACCTCGTGCTCCAGCTCTCCCGCGCCAAGCTGGAGTCGCTCGTCGACGACCTCATCCAGCGCACGCTGGAGCCCTGCAAGAACGCGCTCAAGGACGCCGGGCTGAACGCCGGCGAGATCGACGAGGTCATCCTGGTGGGCGGCATGACCCGCATGCCGAAGGTGATCGAGGCGGTGAAGGGCTTCTTCGGCAAGGAGCCGGCCCGCAACGTCAACCCGGACGAGGTCGTCGCCATCGGCGCCGCCATCCAGGGCGCGGTGCTGAAGGGCGAGGTGAAGGACGTCCTCCTCCTCGACGTCACGCCGCTCTCGCTCGGCATCGAGACGCTGGGCGGCGTGTTCACCCGCCTGATCGACCGCAACACCACCATCCCGACGAAGAAGTCCCAGACCTTCTCGACCGCCGACGACAACCAGACCGCGGTGACGATCAAGGTCTTCCAGGGCGAGCGCGAGATGGCGGCCGACAACAAGCTGCTCGGCAACTTCGACCTGCAGGGCATCCCGCCGGCGCCGCGCGGCGTGCCGCAGGTGGAGGTGACCTTCGACATCGACGCCAACGGCATCGTCAGCGTCCAGGCGAAGGACAAGGCCACCGGCAAGGAGCAGCAGATCAAGATCCAGGCCCGCTCCGGCCTGTCCGACGCCGACATCGAGCGCATGGTCAAGGACGCCGAGGCGAACGCCGAGGCCGACCGCCGCCGGCGCGAGGGCGTCGAGGCGCGCAACACCCTGGAAGCCCTCGTCCACTCCACCGACAAGGCCTTCGCCGAGAACGCCGACAAGCTCGCCGAGGCCGACCGCGGCGAGGTCGAGGGCGCCCTCGCCAACGCCCGCACCGCGCTCGAGGGCGAGGACGCCGAGGCGATGAAGTCCGCCGGCGAGCGCCTCTCCGCCGCGTCGATGAAGATCGGCGAGGCCGTCTACAAGGCGCAGCAGGCGGCGGAGGCGGCCCAGTCCGCCGGCGCCGAGGGCGGCGCCGGCGGCCCGAGCAACGCCAACCCGAACGGCCCCGCCGGCGGCCCCAACGGTGGTCCCAACGGTGGTCCGGGCGGCAAGGTGGTCGACGCCGAGTTCGAGGACGTCGACCCCGCGAAGAAGAAGGGGGGCTGACCGCCCCTCCGGTGACGACGGGGCGCCCGGCATCGCGAGAGGCGGGCCGGGCGCTTCCTCTGTGTCTCAACCCCTCAGGGCGCGGCGTCGCCCCGCACGGGAACGACCATGGCCAAGCGTGACTTCTACGAGGTGCTGGGCGTCGCCCGCGACGCGAACGAGGACACGCTGAAGAAGGCGTTCCGCAAGCTCGCCATGCAGCACCACCCGGACCGCAACCCGGGCGACAAGGCGGCGGAAACCAAGTTCAAGGAGTGCAACGAGGCCTACGACGTCCTCAAGGACGCCGAGAAGCGCGCCGCCTACGACCGCTACGGCCACGCCGCCTTCGAGGGCGGCGGCGGTGGCGGGGGCGGCCCCTTCGGCGGCGGTGGCGGCTTCTCCGGCGGCGGGTTCGAGGACATCTTCGAGCAGATGTTCGGCAACCTCGGCGCCCGCGGGGGCCGCGGCGGCGGCGGGCCCAGCGGCCGCGGCTCGGACCTCAGGACCGAGGTCACGATCGGCCTGGAGGAGGCCTTCGCCGGCACCAAGACGACCATCCGCGTCCCCTCCTCCGTCACCTGCGACGGTTGCTCGGGATCGGGGGCGGAGGGCGGCAAGGCCCAGACCGAGACCTGCGGCACCTGCAAGGGCGCCGGCAAGGTGCGCGCCCAGTCCGGCTTCTTCCTCGTCGAGCGCGCCTGCCCGACCTGCAACGGCGCCGGCCGCATCGTGAAGAATCCCTGCAAGGTCTGCCACGGCGCCGGGCGCGTGCAGAAGGACCGCAACCTCAGCGTCACCATCCCCGCCGGCGTCGAGGAAGGCACCCGCATCCGCCTCTCCGGCGAGGGCGAGGCCGGCCTGCGCGGCGCCCCCTCCGGCGACCTCTACGTCGACATCGGCATCCGCCCCCACCCGATCTTCCAGCGGGACGGCAACAACATCTTCATCCGCGTGCCGCTGCGCATGACCCAGGCGGCCCTCGGCGGCAACGTGGAGGTGCCGAGCATCGACGGCGGCCGCGCCCGCGTCTCCATCCCCACCGGCACCCAGGCGGGCGACCAGTTCCGCCTCCGCGGCAAGGGCTTCTCCGTGCTGCGCTCGGCCGCGCGCGGCGACATGTACGTGCAGGTGACGGTCGAGACGCCGCAGAACCTGTCGACGCGCCAGCGCGAGCTGCTGGAGCAGTTCGAGGCGGAGGCCGAGGCGGACAGCCGGACCAGCCCGGAGAGCGAGGGGTTCTTCTCGCGGGTGAAGGAGTTCTGGGAGGGCTTGGGGCGGTAGAGGCCGGGCCCGGTTCGTCGCCGGCCCTCCGTGGCCAGGGGGAGGAAGAAGGAATTCTTCCTCCCCCTGGAACCCCCTCCATCATCTTCTTCTGGTGAGTTTTAGGCTCTTACCCGACTGGCCCACGCCTCGGGTCTATGACCCGAGGCGCCCGGAGCGGTCAGGACGGGTGCCGATGGCGTCGGGAGACACCGTGTCCCGCCCATCCGCGGCAGCTTCATGGGGGTCCAGGGGCCTCAAGGCTCCTGGCGGGTGAGGTCCGGAGAGGGCGGAGCCCTCTTCGGTCCCGAAAGCGAGGGATCAGGACGACCCGTCAGGCCCGCCCGTAGGTGTCCTCGAACCGCACGATGTCGTCCTCTCCCAGGTAGGACCCGGCCTGCACCTCGATGAGGGTCAGCGGGATCATGCCCGGGTTCTCCAGCCGGTGAACGCAGCCGAGCGGCAGGTAGACGGACTCGTTCTCGCGCAGCAGGATCCGCTCGGCGTCGCGCTCGACGATGGCGGTGCCGTTCACCACCACCCAGTGCTCCGCGCGGTGGAAGTGCTTCTGGAGGGAGAGCTTCTCGCCCGGGCGGACGAGGATCTTCTTCACCTGGAAGCGGTCCCCCATGATGAGGCCCTCGTAGTGGCCCCAGGGCCGATACATGCGGCGGTGCGCCCCGGCCTCGGGACGCTTCTCGGCCTTGAGCTGCTCGACGAGCTTCTTGACGTCCTGCGCGCGGTCCCGCGGCAGGGCGAGGACCGCGTCCTCGGTCGAGACGACGACGACGTCGCGCAGGCCGATCACCGTCGTCAGGATACCCTCCGAGCGCACGTAGCAGTCGCGCGCGTCGAGGAGCGAGACGGGCCCGTGGGTGGCGTTGCCGCCGGCGTCCTTCGGGGAGGCCTGCCAGAGCGCGTCCCACGACCCGACGTCGGACCAGCCGAGGTCGGCCGGCACCACCGCGGCGTGCGCCGTCCGCTCCATCACCGCGTAGTCGACCGAGATGGAGGGCGCGTCGGCGAAGGACGCGCCGAGGCGGATGAAGTCGAGGTCGCGACCGGCGCCGTCCACGGCCGCGCGCACGGCGGCCACCAGCTCGGGCTGCAGCCGCTCCAGCTCGGCGAGCAGGGAGGCGGCGCGGGCGACGAACATGCCGGCGTTCCACAGGTGCCGCCCGCCCTGCAGGAACTCGGTGGCGCGGGCGAGGTCGGGCTTCTCGACGAAGGAGGCGATGGCGTGGGCGCCGTCCAGCCCCGGCAGCGCCGCGCCGGTCTCCATGTAGCCGAAGCCGGTCTCGGGGAAGGTCGGCCGCATGCCGAAGGCGACGATGTGCCCGGCGCGCGCGGCGGCCGCGGCGCGGCCGAGGGCCGCGTGCAGCGCCGGCAGGTCCTCGATCGCCGCGTCGGCCGCCATCACCCAGAGGACGGCGTGCGGGTCCTCCTCCGCGGCGAGGATGGCGGCGGCGGCGATGGCGGGGGCGGAGTTGCGGGCGGCGGGTTCCAGCACGATCCGGGCCCCGGCGACCCCGGCGTCGCGGAGCTGCTCGGCCACGAGGAAGCGGTGCGCCTCGGCGCAGACGACCATCGGCGGGGCGAAGCCGGGGCCGGTCGCGCGCGCCACCGTGGCCTGGAGCATCGTGTCCGCGCCCAGCAGCGGCCAGAACTGCTTCGGGAACCCCTCCCGCGACAGGGGCCAGAGCCGGGTGCCGACGCCGCCCGACAGCACCACGGGAACGACGCGATCCGCGGCCCGATCCTGCGACATGAAGCCTCCGTAAGCCTGTGGGGCGCGAGGTAGACGAGGCGCCGCGAAAAGGGAAGCCGCGCCGCCCCCGGCGGCGCGCCATCCCCTAGCGGCGCGCCCGGAACAGCAGCGCGAGCCCGGCCAGCGTCAGGGCGCCGCCGGCCAGGTCCGTCCAGCCGAGCACCTCCCCCAGCGCCGCCCAGCCGATCACCGCGGCCACCGGCGGCGCGAGGAGCTGGAGCGCGGCGGCGGTGGAGGGCGGGAAGCGCCGCAGCATGAGGAAGAGCAGCGCGTAGCCGCCGATGCCCACGACGAGGACGCTGTAGGCGAGCCCGGCCAGGGTGCGGGCGGCCGCCTCCGCCGGCGGCGCGCCCTCCAGCACCAGGGCGAGGGGAAGCAGGAGGGCGGCGCTGACGAGGCTCTGCCCGGCCGTCGCCGACCACAGGTCCACGCGGCCGCGCGCAGGGGCGAAGGCGAGCAGGCCCGCGGCCTGGGAGGCGGCGCCGAGCAGGGCGAGGGCGACGCCGAGCACCTCCCCGGCGCTGCCCGGGGCCCCCGCATGGGCCGCGAGCCGGGCGCCCCCGAGCAGCGCCACCCCCGCCCAGCCGAGGACGAGGCCCAGCCAGGCCCCCGGCGTGGGGCGCCGGCCGAGCAGCGCGGCCTCCCCCAGCGCCACCATCAGCGGCGTCGTCGCGGTGACGATGGCCACCAGCCCGGACGGCACGCTCGCCATCGCCCACCAGGAGAAGGCGAGGTAGCCGCCCGTGCCGAGCAGCCCCATCAGCGCCACGCGGCCGAGATCCCCCCGCGCCGGCATCCGGGCGCCGGTGAGCCAGGCGAGGGCCAGCAGGGGCGGCGCCGTGAGCGCGAAGCGGATCGCCAGCGCCCAGAAGGGCGGCCAGTCCAGCACGACGACCCGCGCCGCGTTGAAGGCCGATCCCCAGATCAGCACGAAGGCCGCGGCGAGCGCGGCCGAGCGCAGGGCGTCGCCGGTCACGGTCTGGTGCGGCCGGCGGCGCGCGCGTTCGGGGCGATCGGCATGGCGGCAGGGGATAGCACCCCGCCACCCCGGCGGGGCAGGTGGCCGCGGGCGGCGACTGCCATGCCGGCCGTGCCGGGCTGGCCCGCCGGATGCCGCCGGAGCCGTCGTCCGGTCCTCCGGCCGCCCGCCGCGCCGCGGGAGGGCAGGGCGCCCCCGTCACTCCAGCCAGCCGCGCTCCCGGAAGCCGTCCAGCCCGACGCCGGGCGGCGCGTACCAGCCGCCCGCGCCGTAGCGGGCCCCCATCCGCAGCGCCGCCTCCTTGTTGCCGAAGGGGATGCGGAGCGGCGTGTCCCCGGCCCCGGGCCCCGGGGAGGGCGCCGCCCCGGCCCCGCGGCGCCCCGGCCCGGCCCCCCCGGCCGCGCCCTTGCCCTCGCCAGCGCCCGCGCCCGCCGGCGCCGCGCCCCGCCGTCGCGCCGGCGCGCGCCGGCGGGGCGCGTCGGGCCCGCCTCCCCCCGGCGGCCGGGCCCCGCCCTTCCCCGACGCCCCGCCGGACGCCTTCCGGAACCCCTTCCCGGGCGCCGCGCCGCCCCCGGCCGGGGCGAGCAGCGCGGGGTCGATCGGCCCCACCCCCTCCCGCAGCCGCCCGATGATGCGGCTGGCCCCGGCGCAGACGGCGTCGATCGCGCCCTCCATCGCCTGCCGTCCCACCAGCACCTCGTCCAGCAGGCACTCCATCCGCGCCGTCACGCCGGGATCGACCAGGTCCGGATCCGCCCGCTCCAGCACCCCGTGCAGGGTCAGGCCGCGCGCGGTGGGCACGACGGTCTTGCCGTCGAGGGCGAGGAACGCCTGCGCCTTGAGGCCGCGGATCACCTCGGCCCGGGTCGCCGGCGTGCCGATCCCCTTGGCCTCCTTCAGGCGCTCGCGCAGCGCCTCGTCCTCCACGAAGCGCCAGGCGTTCTGCATCGCGTCGATCAGCGTGCCCTCGTTGTAGCGCGGCGGGGGGCGGGTCTCCTTGTCCTCCACCGCCGCGTCGCGCAGCCGGGCCGCCTCGCCGTCCCGGAGCGCGGGCAGCAGCCCGGCCTCCTCGCCCCGCTCCTCGGCCGGCGTCCAGTCCGGGAAGGCGGCGCGCCAGCCCATCTCCACCGGCTGCCGCCCCACCGCGCGGAAGACGGGACCCGGCGCGCCCCCCTCGCCCTCCCGCCGCACCTCCAGCGTCGCCGTGGTCTGGCGGTAGCGGAAGTCCGGCATCATGGCCGCGAGGTAGGAGCGGGCGATCACGTCGAACAGCCGCCGCTCGTCGATCGACAGGCGAGGCCAGACCTCGCGCAGCGTCCCCACCGTGTTCGCGTTCGGGATCACCGCGTGGTGGCTCGCCCCCGCCAGCCCCCGGTCGTGGAACGGCCCGCCCGCCCCGCGCCGCACCACCGGCGGGTCCGGCACCGGGATCGCCCCGAAGGCCCGCCCGACCCGCAGCCCCGCCACCACCTTCGGCACGTCCGCGACCAGGCTCTCCGGCAGGTAGCGCGTCTCGGCGCGGGGATAGGTGATCACCTTCTTGCCCTCGCCGTCGTAGAGCTGCTGCGCCACCTCCAGCGTCCGCGCCGCCGACCACCCGAAGCGCGAGCCGCAGAGCTTCTGGAGCGAGGGCAGGTCGTGCAGCCGCGGCGGCGACTGCCGCTTGTCCTCGACCTTCACCGCGACCGGCCCCTCGAACCCCTCGGCCAGCGCCGCCACCGCCTCGGCCTCCTCGCGCTTCAGGATCCGCTCGCGCGGCGCGTGCCGCATCCGCAGCGACCCGGCCGCGACGTCGGCCGTCGCCACCACCTCGAAATAGGCCTGCGGCACGAAGTCGCGGATCTCGATCTCGCGCCGGCAGACGATCGCCAGCGTCGGCGTCTTCACCCGCCCCACCCCGATCACCGTCCGCGCCCCCCGCGCCAGCGTCACCGTCGCCGTGCGGGTGAGGGAGAGGTTGTAGATCTGGTCCGCCTGCCGCCGCGCGACGGCCGCGGCGTACAGCCGCGCGTACTCCGCGTTCGGCCGCGCCCCCGCGAAGGCGTCCCGGATCGTCTGCGGGTCCTGCGCCGTGAAGATCACCCGCATGACCCGCCCGCGGTAGCGCAGGTGCTCCAGGATCTCCTGCCCGATGAGCTGCCCCTCGCGGTCGCAGTCGGTCGCCAGCCAGACGCAGGTCGCGCCGCGCAGCGCGGCCTTGATCGCCTGCAGCTTGGACGCCTTGTTGCCGCCCCGCGCGGGCTTCGTGGCGTAGAGCCCCTCCGGCCGCAGCAGCACGGGCGACCAGCGCTTCCAGGCGGGATCGGCCTCCTCGGGCTCGACGAGGTCGAACAGATGCCCCTCCGCCGGCAGGATCGCGCCGTAGCGGCCGCCCACCGCGGCGCGCACGTCCTTCGCCTGGCTCGTCTTCTCGGTGATGACGATCTGGTCGGTCATGGCGGCTCCGGGATCGTTCTCTAAAGGTTCCGGGGGCCCCGTGCCAATGCCGCCCTCATGCCGCCGGGCCGTTGTTCCGATCCTGCGCGGGCCCTCCGTGGCCAGGGGGAGGAAGAAGGAATTCTTCCTCCCCCTGGAACCCCCTC
>Ga0325401_1001793_pt1 | contig 18519 bp, 22 predicted proteins | sample PopdelMetagenome_FD_205666 | JGI IMG/M metagenome (GOLD analysis project Ga0325401, IMG submission 205666) | Populus deltoides microbial communities from Bellville, Georgia, United States - Xylem-PdKOR-R2 | ecosystem: Host-associated > Plants > Phyllosphere > Stem > Wood/Secondary xylem | place... | reverse complement strand
GAGGTGGAGGTGCGGGCCCGTGCTACGCGGGTCGTTTGCCCGTAGCGTGCCGATCGTCTGGCCAGCCGCGATCTTGGCGCCCTCCTGGATGCCCGCCACGATGTGGCGGTAGGCCTGGGAGGAGCCGTCCGCCCCCTTCACCGTCACGTCGCCGGATCGGCCGATGGAGGCGATGCCGTCGCGGATGGCCTTCACGGCGGTCCCGGCGGGCGCGGCGAGGTCGATGCCCCGATGCATCTTGAGCGCCCCGGTGATGGGGTGCCGCCGCATGCCGAAGTCGCTGGACAAGCGGCCCTTTCCGTCGAGCGGGTGGACGCCACCGGTCACAGTCTGTCCGTCCCCGGTGCCTGTCACCGCCTCGCGCGGCCCTGGCGCGGTTGAGGCCCCGCGCGGGATGGCCTGGGCGAGGTCCACCGCCTTGGCGAGCTTGTCGCCCCGGAGGGACGCCCACTCGTTGGCGAGGCCGGCAGGGCTGGCCCCGTGCTGGCGCACCAACTCCGCGCCGAGTCGGTCCTGCATGGCCTCATCGAACCTCTCGGTGCCTTTCAGCCCGAGCTTGCCTATGAGGCCCCGCAGGGTCTTGCCCACGATCTGGTAGCGGCCCAACGCCGACGAGTTCGGGTTGCCGGGCTGGCGGCGCATATGGTCGCCAAGGGCCAGGATCTCGTTGAGCGACTTACCCGTGAGGTTGGTCTCCCGGCCCCCGGGGAGGAACTTCCCGTATCCCAGGCTGGCGTTGTAGTCGCCCCGGCCTGCCGTGCCTTCCGACCGCGCGATGTGGTCGAGGATCGGCTTGTACGGTCCTGTGCCGGCTCCCGTGCCAGGGTCGGGCATGCCAGCTCCGTTGCCGCCCGTGCCCTTCCCGTAGAACCCAGGCACCTGCATGCCGGGCGGCGTGAAGAAGTTGTGGCCGAACGCCTTGGCGGGGTCGCCGCCAGGAGCTCCCGAAGCGGGAGCCTCGGCGCTCGGGCTACTGCCGGCGCGGAACGACGATAGGGCCGAAGCCGCCGGAGCGGAGAAGCTGGCAAGCTGCACGCGGGCGCCCATCAGGTCTACGCGGCGGCCGAGACCGTCGATGGACTGGGAAAGCTCCCGCGCGCCCGTGAAGCTCGCGGGCTGGATCATGCCGCGCCAGGTTTCAGCTGCAGACTGCTTTTCTACCTTCGCAGGCGGATCGCGCCAGGTGGGTGCCTTAGCCGGATCGCGCGCGAAGTTCGGGTCGAGGAAGCGGAGGAAGCCGTTGAACCAACCATCTTTCTTCCACTCGGCGATGCCGTCCCGGATGCCCGCGATCATCGACTCGAACAGCGACTTCACGCCATCGACCATGATCGCGGAGATGGCTGCCCGGTTGGCCCCGACCGCCGCAACGACCGCGACGCCCAGGCCGCCGACGAGACCGCCGACAAGGCGTGCCGCGATCGCACGGATGCTGGCGGCGAAGGCGGTGGCGGTACCCGCTCCTGCGACGGCACCGGGTGCCAGAGCACCAATCGACCGGGAGATGACCACGGCCGAGAGGGCCAAGCCGCCCAGGGCGGTGCCCAGGGCTGCGATAGTGCCGATGAAGGGCGAGAGGATCGCCACGGCGGCGGACAGGCCCAGGAGCTTAGCGCCCAGCCGCCCGATAGTCTCCGCGTCGGCGTCCCTGCCGGCGAGGAAGCCGAAGGCTCGGCGCACTGTATCCACGATGTCCCGCACGCCCTGGCCGAAGCCCTGGGCGAACCGGAAGAACGAGTTGAGGGTGTCGAAGCTCAGGCCGCCGGACCCGAACACGCGGGCCAGCATCTGCTTGACGTTGGCGAACCCGAGACCGTCCACGAACCCGTCGAGGAGGGTGTGAACGTGGGCCTTGATGACGTCGAGCCGGAGGGTCTTGCCCAGGTCAAGGAAGAACGCACCGATGTCACGGGCGATGTCCTCGATCCCGCCGCCGATAGCCTCCCACGCGAGGGTGCCGGCCGCGCGTAGCTGATCCCGCAACCCGTCGAGGGTGCCAAGTCTCTCGTTGCGGGCCTGGGCGAGGTGCCCGGCGTTCTTCGGATCGCGCTGGGCCTCTACGGTCGGGCGCAACGTCGGCGTGGCCCTCGCCATCATCAAGGCTTCGCCACGCCATTCTCTTTGGAAAATCAGGCTGGCGACCTGTCCGGCCTTCTCCGGGGTCATGCGCGAAAGGCGCTCGAACACCTTCAACAGAAGCGCGGTCGGATCGTTGGCGGCCTGCCGCGAGACCGCGTTAGCTGGTCCGACCCCGAGGAGGTTGAACCCCTTGTCGAGGTCCTTCCGGCGCTGGCCGCGGGCGTTCTTGGCGTTGACCAACTCGTTGACTGTGAAGTCCATGAAGGTGCCGGCCTTGCCCTCCTGCATGCCGGCTGAAATGGCCGTGCCGGTGAAGGCGGTGAGGTCGCCCACGCTCATTTTGGAGGAGCCGAGGACACCCGCGCCGCGCCGGAGGGAGGACACCAACTCGTTGGAGTCGGCCGCCGTCACCTTCGCCACCACGGCGATGGCGTTCAGCATCTTGTCGATGGCCTCGGGCTTGAACGCCTTCGGGTCCTGGGTGAGGGTCGAGAGGCGACCAACCAGCTTCGTGGTCTCCGCCACGTTGAGGTCGAGGCCGGCAGACGCCCCCATGATGGAGCGTGTGACGTCGGGCGCGGCGACCTGGGGGATGCCGGCCTTCAAGGTCTCGGTGAAGGCGTTGAGGGCCTTCGCTGGGGTGAACCCGTTGTCGATCGCGGCCCGGTTCAGCCATCCCGTGCGGGCGGCCTCCACCTGGGCCTGCGACTGGCCGCCGAACATGCGGAGGTTGGCCTCGGCGGTGTCGATCTCGGCCCGCTTCATCAGCCCGGTCTGCGCGAGCTTCGCGACGATCCCGCCCGTGATGGCCCCAGCGAACGTGACGCTTCGCGCGGTATCGGACACCCGGCCGGCCACGTCCCCGGCCCGGCCGGCGCCCTGGTAGAGGTCCCGGCGGGCTCCGGCTCGTCGTCGGTCCTCGCCACGGGCGCCGCGATCCGCGTCGCGGGCCTGCCGGCGCTCGCCAGCGGCCTCCTGGCGCTCCGATCGCTCCCGGAGCCGGAAGCGGTATGCGTCCATGCTGATCCGGCGGCGCATGGCGGCGGCCTGTTCGCGCTCGGCCGCGGCGGCACTGCGCTGGCGGGTGCGCTCCACGGCCTGGATCTCGGCCTGCTGCTGGCGGCCCATCCGAGTGATGAAGGCCATGCGCTGGCGCATCTCGCGCCCGGTGGCGGCATCGAGGGCGCGGCGCTGGCGGTCGGCGGCCTGGGCCTCCCCAGCCATCTGTCGGTTCATGCGGGTCGTGAAGGCCATCCGGTCGCGCATGGCGCGGATCGCGGCGACGTCGAAGCCGGACCGCTGGCGGTCGAGGGCCTGTGCGGCCGCGCTATGCGCCCGAGTGGCCTGCGCCTGGGCGGCGGCCTGCCCCCGGATGCCCCTCATCGCCGCGTCGGTTTTCGCGGTGATGGATGCGCCGACGTCGGGCGTCTTAATGGTGGCGAAGCGCTTGAGGCTGCTCCCGAGCTTATTGATCTCGCTCTGCAAGCCCTGGATGACGGCGGACGCGCGGTCCTCCGCAGTGAGGAGGGTTTTCACCTCGGTTTCGGTGGTCATTGTGCTAATCCTTTGCAGATTTCTTTTTGTTTTTTGCGGATTTTTGAGCGTCTACGAGGAGGCCGCTCTAATTTTATTTCGGGTACCTGGTTCGATCCGAAATAAAACTCTTTTGCAGGTCGGATTTCTCAGGTGCCTTTCCCTGGGGTGGGGGTACCTCAGAATATAAAAACTCGACCTTCGCTTGCGCTCCACGCAATTTCAAGCAAGCGGGAGCACAAAACAATTTAATTGTAAGCACTTGTGACTTGCGGAGCGCAAGTAATTTCAGGTACCTGATTTGAACCGTACTCTTGATGACAGGGGCGAGACATGCTGTTGCTTGCCCAGGCCACGAAGGTCCGGGGGTACGCATGCCAAACATCGAATACATCGAGTGGGAGGAGCTTCCCCGGTTCGTGGAAATCTTCGCAGGCACCATGTTGGAGCTTGCCAACCAGTCCGAGCGCGCCGGCATGCGCGACATCGAGTTGACCGCGCGCGACGCCGCCGAGGGGCTGTTATCCCTTCTCGACGTGCTGCTGCACCGTGAGCGTACCGTGCCGCTACGGACGGTCTAACGATCAAACCGACGCGCGGAGCGGCTGTCCCGCTCGGCGTTGCGCCGGGCGCGGTCATCCGCTCGGGCTTGGTCCCGTTGCACCGTCTCCATCCGCCGGAGCGACTCCGCCTGCCGTTCCTGGGCGCGGGCCATGTCGTGGAGGGCGTTCGTCGCGCGGATCGCGCCGTAGTCCTGGGCCCTCGCCCCGGGCGGCCACGCGGCGGCGAGGAAGCCGGCGAGTAACAGGGCGGCGCGGATCATCGTGCGGACTCCGGGTGCAGGGTGTCGGGAGAATGAAGGGGTGCGCCCAGGCGTGGGTTCCTGTCGCAAGCCCATAGGATTACTTTCAACATCAGTCCTATCTATAGGTCGTTCCAATGGGCCTTGCCCTCGTGGAACGTTCCAAAGGGCCCAAAACAACGTTCCAAAAGAATTGTATTGATTTATGGAACGAGACGTGATTCAACGTCTTAGAGCCTTGTGGAACGATTTGGACCGGAACGACGTCATGCTCATCGGATACGCCCGCACCTCCACCCTGGAACAGGAAGCCGGCTTTGAGGCCCAAGTGCGGGACTTGAAGGCGCTCGGATGCGAGAAACTGTTCCAAGAACAGGTCTCGTCCGTTGGCGAGCGCAAGGCGCTGGCGGCGGCCCTCGAATTTGCGCGCGAGGGCGACACTATCGTGGTCACGAAGCTGGACCGGCTGGCCCGTTCGGTCACGCACCTGGGCGCGATCATCACTGGCCTGGAAGCCAAGGGCGTCGCCCTGCGGATCGAGAACCTGGGCGTGGATACCTCAACGCCTACCGGCAAGCTGATGATGAACGTCCTCGGTGGCGTCGCCCAGTTCGAGCGGGAGATGATGCTGGAGCGCCAGCGCGAGGGCATCGCCAAGGCCAAGGCTGAGGGCGCCTACAAGGGCCGAAAGCCAACCGCACGAGCCAAGACAGACCAGATCAAGGCCTTAGCGGCCGAGGGGCTGAGCATGGCCGCCATCGCTGCAAAGCTTGGTATCGGCAAGGGCTCTGTGCATCGGGTGCTGTCCGACGCTGCTTGACTGCCCATGGGGCTGAAGTCGGACGCGGCAGCGACTGAACATAAGCACAGGCAGGAGATCATCGACGCAGACTTTTTACATCATTCTCAAAGATCTCAGATATGTATGGATGTAGATTTTTTTATCGGAACCAAATTTCATATTAAAAACAGTAGCTTAGTATTTATTTAAAGCTTCAAATGAACTACGCTCACAGTACGGCTTTACTTCGCGAGGGCCGCACTGTGACTTCAGGGCGAAGTGCGTGTTTCTCTGGGAGAGGTGCGCACGATGACCCAGAGCCGTTTGAAAAAATCGGAAGCCAAGAATAAGAGCTTTCTTACTTGGCTAAAATCCAAAATCCGGAGGCGTAAGCCTGAGCCCAAGGGGGAGTATACTCCTCCGCCTCAAGATAGCTTCAGAATAAAGGTGTTTGGCATTGATATCACCGGGATCGGGCGGTGGGGCATCGTCTCAGCCTTCATCCTGAGCCTTCTGGTGATCGTGCTCCTGGCCTTTCAGATCCTCGTCCCGATCTGGCTTTCAATCTACTCGCGACCTTCAACCAGTAAGGCGTCGCTCAGCCTCAACCCGCCACCGATCACGCTCCCGCTCGGCCTCAGCCAAGCGCGCCCGTAGCTCCTCGATCTCGTTGTGCAACTCCCCGGCATCGACGGCGAGCTCGACGCACTGGTCCTGCACCTCGGCGAGTTGCTGGCGAAGCTCGGCGTTCTCGATGACCACGGCCAGGAACTCGGCGCTGCGCTGGCCTGTGTCACTCATCCGGTTCCCTCGCCCGCATTGAGCGGGGCGGCGGGTCTATCGCAGCCGATGCGCAGCTTCCAGTCGAATGGGGACAGCCCTCACAGGACCGGATCCGAGCGCGGCGCTTCCGGAATGGTGCTCATACTCACTGGAAGGGGTCTGGAATCGCGCCAGGAGGCCCAAGGAGGCGTTTGATGCTGAAGAGAGGGCGGATAGCTGCCCAACAGTTTTCCTGCCGTCAGAGGCCGATTTCTGCGGGATTGTACGCAGTGAGGGCTGGACAGGGGCAGGCGCATCCGGCAAGGATGGGCGTGTGGTGTACGACCACTCTCGTTACGGCCCTCCCGCCATTCGCCAGGGGAGGCGTAGAGCTTCGGCGGTATGATGGCGCCGAGGGAGAAGAGAGGCTTAACCCTCTCGTTTGGTCGTACAGAGGAGATGGGTCATGCCCATGTATCCCCACTGCGGCGGCTCACGACCCGTTTCGGTCGTGAGCTACATCCGCAAGCGGAACGGCGTGCCACACAAGGTGTGTGCGCATTGCCGGGGACTGCCGACCCGTTAGCGCGGGAAAAGCAGTCGTAGCCGCCGACCCGTTAGCGCGGGAAAAGCGGTCAAGAAGGTAACTTCTACTACTTGGGGGGCCCACTTCGGTGGGCCCTCTTTTTTTCCCGTTGACCGCGGCTTGGCGTCAGGGTCGCCCTTGACATTTTGACCGGGGTCTGTCGGGGCCGCGCATATTTGCGACACGCAGATCCTTTCCTCAAAATATGCGCAGCGTCAACACTCGTTGGACGAACATATTAGAAATCAAATCCGGTTATCTCATTGATAAATATGTTCTTTTTTGATTTCGGCATTCATATCTGATTTTTTTCAAAAAAACCAAAAATCGTTAGAAAGCTCCGAAGACCCATTTTTAATGGGCTGAATCGGTAGGGAAGTAGCGCTTCCGATACGCTGCCAAACAGCCCTCTAAGACCCGTGCAACCGGTCCCACCGGAGCTCTTATCCTCATTGAAAACAGCCAGCCGCCTGATATTTGTTCCTGATACGTTCTGGCTTGGCAGTGGGTGGATGCGGTTTCCCAGGACGCTTGCCGAATACCCGTATGTCGTCGTGCGCCTCCGGTGCAGCCTATGCCCTCGGCGTCGAGGACTCTACCGGCTGGCCCGCCTCGTGGAACGGTTCGGCGCTAATGCGGATCTGGACCGCGTGCGCCGGGAGCTCGCCAAGCCGTGTCACCGTTTGAAAGATGCTGGCTCCGGGATGCGCCCAGAATGCAAGGTCGAATTCGCTGATTTTAACGGCTTGCATGCCCGGCTGGCTGATGTGCCGCCTCGTGCAAACTGATGAATTACTCGGCTAAAGGGCAGACGCCGAGGCCCACATATCCCGGTAGGCCTCAACCTTGAGGACTGCCGCATCACCGTCCGATCGCACAATGCTGGCAGGAGCTCTGGCTGCAAAGGCATTAAGCGACTGAGTGAGCACCCATACGGTTGTGTCATCAACAATGATGAGGCGATCGTGCAAGCTACGCTCAGGAGCAAGCCTCGCCTCGAGTGGGCGGGTCGCAGCGTACTGAGAGACCCACCTTTGAACTGCTGGTTTAAGGGCCGGCTTGTGATGGCGCATATCCGCAAGCAGACGGATGATGACTTCCTCGCGAGTAAGCAGGGCAAAATCGGTCAGCGCCTTGTCATCCATGTAGGGATCGACAATGAGCACATCACTTATCGCTGATGAGAGGACTTTTCCCACAGCAGCCATGGCGTCAAATGTATTGCCCGCAGCTATGAATGATCCCTGATCTGCCACAGGAGCACTAAGCTCAGCTGTAGCGAGAGCACGATAGGCTATCATCTTTATATCATTTATTGCGTGAGATCTTACGCTATAGTTTGATAAATTTCTACTTGCATTATTTAAATTAACTATATCGGCAATGCTATTCATTTGCACTAATAGTGCATGTAGTCGACCAAGCCATATCTGAACATTCTGGGGGGGTGCTTCATCCGGAATCACCGGCATCTGCTCTATCAACCGGCCCATCTGAATGTAGATAGCTTGAGCGTCCAACGGCATATCTTTATCCAGAAAGTAGCGGCTTAGCTGACAAGCCTACGCCACCAGGGCATGGCTTTCCACGCGGTGAGTTCGTCACGGGCCAGGGCGGTATCCGCCTCCGCACGCCGGAAGACTGCAATCTCCTCACGGGCGGCAACCAGCGCGCAATCGGTCGCCGAGAGGCGAGCCTGAAGATCCCGCTCTCGGCCGCCGGCCTCATCCACTATGCGTGCAAGCTGCCGGGCGAGATCAGCAACCTCCCCCACCAGGTGCTCGGCCTTGGCGCGCTCTCCATCAAGCGCATCCTTCCGTTCGCCGGCCAGCGCCTCCGCTACCGCGAGCTTGGCTTGCAGGACCGCGATGGCGGTTTGAACTGCGACCGGACCGGGTTCGGACTGGGGGGTCGCTCGGGTAGAATTCGCTGGCGGTCGGCCCACACTGCGGCGGTCCGGATCTGCAAGATCTACAAGCTCGGGCTCGTCAATCGTGATCCGCGTGAGCCCGTCGTTGCCGACGGACCGGCGCCACCGCTTCCGCTTCGCCAGTGACTTTGCAGCCGGTTCGGACCGGCCGATCCGCTCGGCGAGCTCCGCGTAAGTCAGGTGCAGGGCCATCGGGGCGACCGATCCAAGATCGAACCGCAATCGACCGGGGGCTCGAACCGGGGCCGAACCCAGTTCGACCTGTCTGTCATCCTGCACGCCAGCCCCTTAACGATCCGTTGACCATCCCTGGGCCGAACTGGGATCGGACCAGGTCCGAAGCAGGCTGCTGCCTGGGGATCGAGGGCCTCGAAATAAAATCTCTGAGTTGGATGACAACCATATTTCTGGAGGTAGCCTCCTTAAAAATAGGAGACCCCCGGATGGGAACTGGAGCACAGCTTCTGATCGGTTTTTCGATGTGTATCGCGGCTTTTGCGAAGTGCGGACCGGTACTTGCTGAACTGCGCCGCTGGAGGAAGCCGCCCAACAAGAACCGTCATGCGTGACGTATTCTGACGAATGGCACTGCTTCCGATGGGATGGGTGCCCGATCGCCACACAGCCTCGAAAGGCCACCGTCGACAGCTACCTATTGGGGCGGGAAAGAGCCGGCATCAAGTTCGTCGCCTGCGACAACCTCCATGCCAATCGCCTCACGGTCGGGATCATGGCCCTGGTAGCCGGTGAGGAGCACCGCGCGATTTACTCTCTGGCACCAAGGCCGCCCTCGCTGCCGCTAAGGCGAAAATCGTAGGTTTGGGGGCGATCGTGGCGTGGGTCCTATCGACCGCGGCCAAGCCCCAGGGTGGCAAGGTTCATAAAGCCATGGCCAAGGATTGTATCGCTGATCTGGCGCCCATCGTTGCGGACATCTCAACCGGCGGCGCGACTACGCTTTAAGCTGCCAACGAACTGAACGCCTGCGGCATCCCGACTGCGCGAAGCAGCGCCTGGGCACCCGATTAGGTCTCGTGCATCTTGGCACGAGGCAGCTGGCTTCCAAATATAAAGATGAAGGAGCACGAAGGAATGTGGCCTCATCCTCATTAGACGTAAGGAGACTTGAGTCCTGCGTTGATAAAAGACTGATGGCTAATCTCTTTAATCCTTTTGTCGTGTGCGTCTTTATCGATATTCATTAGATCATTTAGTTCATTAGTGATCGTATAGTCCTTATGCTTCCAGGGAAATTTATACATCATTACAAATAAAACACCAAATAGCCAACTTATAAAATAGAAATAAAATACAGAATGAGATATATATAAATAGAAAGATGGATTTTGATAAATATCATAGGCGTTTATTGCCCCGATAAAACCTATCAGCAGCATCAGTGCGAAACCGATAGCTATATAGGATATGGCAAACGCAATAGTTAAATATTTCAATACAGAACCATAAACTAAATTTACTGTGAATTTTGGAAAATATAGATCTAAAGGAAGTATAGACGCATATTTTATTGAATATAGATCGGTGCTTTCACCTAATGTAAATTTAGTTGCATATACTTTCATAGTTATGCGCATTCTATCAAGTTGATGAGTTTGTATTGATAGAAGTATGCTAATAACTGAAATTAAAAAAACAAGTGGTTCCCGAATACCGCCAACGGACTTGATGGAAATTCCTAAAACTGATACTTCAGTTCCTCCGACAAGTCTGGATGTCAGAAAAGCTCCTATTGCAAAAGAAACAAGCCATATACTCCAAAAATTCTTTTCTAATTCAAAATACCTGGATGAAACATCTTTAATATACTCTTTATCAAATACATTTGGATTTTTTTCTATCGCTAATTCTACTTCACCTCGATACATGTCATCGAGTGACATCCGTTTGCTTGAAATTATTAGCTTCATAAATTCTTTAGATTGTCTTTTATTGTCTCTTTTCTGTTTCCACCTGTTTAGTACAGACATATCGCCAAAGATCCGAGTTTGCTTGTTCGATCTCAGAGCAAGAAACCCTGTCATCGGTGGCCAGAATACCAGTCCAATTCAAGGGTATCAGTTCCGGCCTGATTGATCCGGATGCGTCACTTTGAAGATCTACCAGATTGAGGAATGCACCAAGTGTGCGCCTGCGATATTTTGTGCTGCTAAGCGACGCTGGTTGCAAACGCGTCCGGGTGGCGGAAACATTGGCCTTGTGGGGGGGGGCTGCCCAGCGGCCCGCCCAACAGGGGGGACGACCTGTTGACGCCCCGGCTCACGACCTCGCCAGCCCCACTGAGGTACGGCATGGTTGTCAGTGGAAACGACGCAGGGCGGCCCCGCCTCCTACAGCAGACCGCCCTGCGCACGTACCTGGCTCCCCGAGAGGGCGGACGCCGTGGGAGACCGCGGCGTCCGTTCCTCCGGGTCAGGCCGGATGCTGGCAGTACCGGCATCCCGGTAGGGCTACCGTGTATCATAGGCACTTGCCTATCAAGCGATCCTAAGGGAGCCGCCGGAACTGGAATGCAGGGTTTCCACATCGCAAAGCTGGACTGTGATTCCAGCTTGCCAGCGAGAAGTGACAGCTAAGGTGTTGCGGAAGTTCAAAGAATGGTGGGCTGGACGCTACGTCCCTCCGGAAAATGATCCGGACGCTCCGTTCTTCTTTGTCATGGGTCACATGGAGCGGCCTCGTCTCGCTCTGGCTCTGGAGGCCATCGGAAAGTGGGCCATCGCGAACTACTGGCAGATCATTGCCACTATGATCGGGCTTACGAGCATATGGCTCGCGTACCTCGCCATTCAGCCGCCGACGAGGTGAGGCTTTCTGGCTGTTCAGCCGAGGGTGAAGCGTATCACACCGTCCGGCTCCTGCGCGATATGAGTAGGTGCCCAGCCAAGGAACGCTGCCTCACATTCTACATGAGTCCAACCAGCTTGCGGATTGAAGTCAGCAGGCAGGCCCTTCACCCGAAGGCAGGCTGGCTTGATCTGCGAGCGCATCGCGTCCCCGTTTGCACCCATCGTCATCCTATATTCTGCATCTTGGAAGTTGACCGACTTGTAGGCGAATGATGCAGCCTCGACTTCGTGGCCGATATATCTGGCCTCCACACGGATGATGCCCATCGCTGTACCTCGACCATAAGACAATGACGAGGTGTAACACGGTTGGGCGGTCTCTTCATGTAGCCCGCGCGGTAGGAATACCCGTGGCCATGGAGGTCATTGCGCCATTCTTCCACCATAGCTACAGGTCGATTTACCGAGATAACGGCACTGCGCTATGTCTTGATATATCTATATCGATATGGAGTGATGATGGGATGAGAGTTCTCACGATGGCGGCCCAGAAGGGCGGGGCTGGCAAGACGACTCTCGCCACGTCCCTGGCAGTCGCTGCGATGCGGGCCGGCGAGATCGTTGTTGCCATCGATTTGGACCCGCAAGGGAGCCTGAGGGACTGGAGCGAGAGGCGCGAGGCGCAGGATATCCTCTTCAAGCCAGTCGAGGCCGCCGGGCTCGCGAAGCTCATCCAGCGCCTACGTGAGCACGGCAGGACGACGTTGGTGGTAGTCGATACGGCCGGCGTCATCGGCCCTGATGTCACCGTGGCGCTCCAGGTGGCAGATCTGGCTTTGTTGCCTGTCCGCCCGTCCCTACTGGACGTGACAGCCACCAAGCGTACCGCGGAGCGCTTGGATGCGCTCGGGCGCCAGTACGCTTTCGTCTTGAACCAGACTCAGGCCGCTGCCGCCGCACGGGTCGAAGATGCAGCCGAGGCGCTGGTCGAGATCGGGGCGCTGTACCCCGGCACGGTCGCGCTGCGCACCGATCACCTCGACGCCATGACCATGGGCCTCGGCGTTACCGAATGGCGGCCGAAGGGACAGGCTGCGGAGGAAATTACCGAACTGTGGGCCTGGGTCCACGGCAAGCTGGAGAACGCGAAATGAGCGCGCAGCCGAAAAAAGCCACTGGGATGAAGGCTAAGCTGGCCGAGATAGCGGCAAAGAGTGATGCAGCTAAATCGATAAGGAGCGTTATCGACATAGATACAGAGAAGGATCGCTCCGCCGCTGCGCCGTCATCGAAGAATGCCGGCACGCCCAAGACTTTGCCCAAGGTAACGCTTTACGCCCATGCGGAGGTCTTAACGGCCATCCGCATCCTGGCCGCTAAGGACGGGGTGCAGGCCCAAGAGATCCTTCGGCGTGCAGTTAAGGCCTACCTGACCGAGCGTGGAGAGCCCTTCACCGACCTAACGACAGGTGAGAGGCCGTAGCCTGCCGCGCTACTCTCCGCCTTTCAGCCACGGATCGTTCGGGTCCATCTCGTTCAACTCGATCTGCAGACTCTTCTCGCCTCTCCACTTGAAGCGATAGAAAATCAGCGCCTGCGCATCAATCGTGGATCCAAAGGTGATTTTCACATCAGGGTCCAAGCCGTCCAAGGCGTTGCGGAGCTCTCCCACGGTCAACGGCATATAATCGGATGAGCCTCCCGACCGCATCGTGCCAGGGGGGCCATAATCGCTGTCTTCCGCCATCCCGATCCATCCTGCCTTTGACAACCTATGCCGGCTCCGGCCAGATGTAGGTTGGGGTGCCGTTAACCGTATCCCTGACTCGGAGAATTCGACACGACGTAACCCAGAAACGCAGAAACCCGCCGGGTTAGGGCGGGCTCCAGGTCCAAAGCCGGGGCTTCAGAAGATCGTCAATTGGCGTTGCGATCCTTCACCAGCCCCCTGCCGATGTCAATGCGCCATTTGCATTTGCGCAAACGCAATCGGCTGTCCTGTGTCCAACCCCTTCCCAGCGGGCCTGCAAAGCCCGAGGAAGATCTGTGTTTGCACTGCAAGTCCGGCAGGCCATTGAGGCTGCGCCGAGGTCGGCCCTGTCCGATGTGTCCAAGACGATGTGGCAGGCCTTTACTGCTGGTTTCCTGACCGAAGCCGAGGCTGAGACGCTGTCCGCGCTCATCGAGACCCGAAAGATGGTCCCGGCCGCCGTGCTCCCCCTACGGAAAAGCGTAGGGTCTCGGCCCCGCTCGGACGCATCGATGGAACGACGCCGCCGGTGGGCTGCCTCCGGGAGGATGCCGCCAGCCATCGCTGCTCGGTTCACCCTGGCGGAGGCCGCCGTCCTCGCCGTCGTCGCCAACGAGGTGGTGAAGCGAGCCGATTGTCGAATGGCTGTTGGTCACATCGCTGCCGTCGCTGGCGTAGGGCGCAGTACCGTGAAAGCCGCTATCCGCCGTGCCCGTATGCTTGGGCTCCTGACAGTTCAGGAACGTACGCAAACCGCATGGCGGAACCTGCCCAATATCCTGCGGATCACATCACCTGAGTGGGTGGCCTGGAACCGCTTAGCCCGCCGCTCTTCCTCCCCGGGGGGAGGGGTCAAAACCCTGACCACCACGAATACCCAAAAACAGGAAGGAGCTTTCGGGAAGGCGCAGGGGGCAGCCCCTGGGGTCAGAACGGGGCTACAATCCTTAAACTTGGCCGTCAGCGGGGTTCGAGCTGCCGGCGGGACGTGAGACTGTCCCGCCGCCGCTGCCCGTGCTGAGACCTCCTGACGTGCTGTCCGCTATTCTTCCAGCCCGGCCCGAGCCAGGATGGCCTGCCCAGGGGTGAGACCTGTTAGCGGCTTGGCCAGTGTACCGGCCTCGCGATCTGCCTCGTCCGCCTTCCAAATCGCCATGAGCTCGGCGACGAGGTGGTCCCGATCGAAGTGGCCAAGGTCCTGAATCAGGCGCCGTAACGAGCGGTGGGCGAAGCGGTCGGCAATCTCGCGGGCGACTTTCTGGATCGGTCTCGCTCGGGCCTCACGCTCGGCGGCCGATACAGCGTCCCGTCGGGCCTCAAGCTCGGCGAATATGGCCCTCTGAGCGGCGCGTGTGGCTTTCAATTCCTCAAGTTCTCGCTGCCGGCGATCTTCGTCCGTTTCGGGTTCCAGGAGGGACGTATCGAGGTTCATTGGACCCCCGCTTGGGCTTTGAACTGGGCTGCACGATCGGGGAGCATCCTGGCCAGGACAACCTGTCGGGTCCGGTTGAGATGCTGGGGCGACCACGGGTTGGGCCACTGCTTGGCCTCTGCGATCAATCGCGCCTCATGGGGCGCTTGCAGGGCCTGCGTGATGACGACCATGCCGTCATCCGCGCGCCGGTAGCTGGTGGTGCTGCCTATGGAGGCTTGGACGTATTTGGGGCCCTGAGGCGCGGGCTTAGACGGCTCTGGTGCCGGCTTAGCCGGGAACTTGGCGACCGCCGCGTCGAGATAGTCGAACAGTGGCACGGGTTGCCCCTCCGTCTCCTCAACAAGCAAGGCGTTCGCGTTTGCATCATACCGGCCGAACGTCTGCATGACGGCCTCGAGGGCGTCGATCTGGTGGGGCGTCGGCGCCCGGCCCAGTTCGACCGACTTGCCCTCAATCGCACTGCGGAAGGTTACATGGTCGAGGTTCATGCCAGGCTTCCCTGCCGACGGTAGCGCGGGTTGTTAGCGCCCAACTGGAAGCTCGGCGGAGCCTTATTGCTCAATTGGCCGGCGTCGCGGAGGTATTCAGCGACGATCCTCCGGATGGTGGCGGATAAGGTTTCGTCCCGCCGGAAGGCTTCGGCCTCAAGGGCAGAGCGAAGCTCATCCGATGCAGAGAAGGACACCTGGGCTGATCGGATGCTCATCGCGACTGCCCCCGTGTGGCACTGAGGCTGGTACGGGCGACGGGGCGCGGCCCGGAGGGGTCCGGCAGAAAGCCTTCCTCGCGCAGGGTGGAGACCAAAGCGCGGCGAACGGCGCCGGCTCGGCTGCTAAGGGTGGCGCCGCACAGGGCGTCGAGGGCGTAGGCATGCTCGGCCTCAAGGATAAGGCTGACAACGATCGCGTCGTTGCCCCCGGCGGGTTGGTGGGTGGTGCTCATGGTGTCCTGGATGCTGGGCGCGACGATGGGGGCGAGCGCCCAGGGGCGTCGCCGGAAGCCGGCCGGTAGTGCGATGGATGGTGCGCCCAGTAGCTTTTGGACATGAAAAAACCCGCGCGGGGCGGGCTTGGTCGAACAGCTACACGGATCGCATTGTATCTAAGAGAATACCCTAACCGTCCGAGTTTGTCAAATGCTTCGGTCGGGAAACCAAGACTTTCTTACGTGGCACAAGTTGTTCAAAAGTCCGACATATGTCGACAATTGTCGATCAAGTGTCATCCAGGCGATGGAGCGCGCCCTCCAACTGGCGGTGCAGCGGGCAACGGGTCGTCGCCTGCGGCTCCCATCATCATTGTTGTCGTTCGAGCGCAGCGAGCAAACAGCGCCGCTTCACGCCTGCCGGGCATGTGTCTCGAACCCTGCCGCCGCGATCATGAACGGCTCGGGCAGTGAGACGGATTCGTCCGCCCCATAGAGGGTGTATACCCATGGCGCGGACGTTTCTGTCTCACGCTTCAGCGTATCGAGGGTCCCTTCCCGCTTGTGCCGGTACCAGGTGGCCCGGCTGATCCCGAGGGCCTTCCATGGTTGGGTGCCGGTAATCGACATCTGGCGAGGCGTCGCGCCCTTGGCGGCCCGTTCGGCTCGCTTGCGCTGCCGGTCGGCTTCCTTCCTCTCCTCTGGGGAGGCTGGATCGATGCAGCCCCATCCCCGGAGTCCGAGCCGTTGTACCTCGTCGCGCGTCACGCGGAGATCTGCGACGAGGGACTCCATCCTGGGGAGCCAATCGACATACGTCTCGGCGGTCGGTGCCGCTGCGCGCTGCTCCAGGGCCTCGCGAACCCGGTTGGTGATGTGCTCCGGGCAGGCGCTGCGCATGAAGGCCGGCATCACCCGGCCGAAGAACTTCGCCACGTCCACCAGCGGGTCGCGCCCCTTGTGCAGGTAGGCGGCCTCCACCGCGAAGGGCAGCATGAGGTCGAAGAACGTCTCGACATCGTCGGTCTCGCACTCCCCGCCGCAGCGGTCGTGCATTAGGTCCCGGATCGCGTTGCGCCGGCCGTAGGCGAAGCTGGCGGCGTTGAGGCCCGAGCGAATGGCCTCCAGCCGGCGCTCCTGCGTGTAGACCTTCCTGAGCCTCTTCCGGTCGGTTTGGAGTTTCGGCGCTTCCGTACTATGTTGTTCCATGTAAATCCAGACGTGTCAAAACCCTCTCTGCGGATCCGGCCAGGACAGCGCAGGGAGGGTTTTTTCCATGGGCAAGTGATTGACCGCTTTATGACCGGACGAATGCCGGATAGGAGGGTTGTTTTTCCTTGTTATTCGTTGGATCGGAGTCAGATTATACTTGTAAAATCTGCCGATTGAGCCTGGCACCCCTATTCCGAGCGCGGCCTTTTCCGGTGAACAGGTCGAGGAACGGCAGACCACCGCATAAATCGCGGATCGCCGAGGGCTGCGTGTCCATCGGATAACCGACCATTCGATGGACCATTGCAATCGCCGGTGGCTGGCGTGTCAGCGTTAGGCCGGGAAGACGTTATGGCCCCAGCCTGCCGCCTTCGCCTTCGCCTGCAACTCCTCGGCCTTCGCCAATGAAGGGAGCCGTGCCTGACCGCGTGTCGGCATCAGAGCGCGCTTCCCGTTCGCCATGGGCCGCTTCCAGATGAAGCGATGGCCCATCTCCTCGGGCGAGCCGTCCTCATAGTTCCACCGGCACCACTGGAGGCTCAAGCTGTAATGCTCGGGCGCCGCACCGTCGGAGACTTCGTTGATCACCTGAACGCGCATGTTGACCACTCCACGAGGGCAGCACCCCGTCGGCGCCGCACATCTGGCAGATGTGGCAGATGTGGCAGATGTGCAAGAGGCAAGGATGGGTTTTTATCGCCTGCGTCAGTTCTGGTTCGAGATCCTGCGATTGAAATTTCCATACGACGGCGATGAGCCGATAGCGTGTGGCATACGTCGGACACTGGCAGCGAACATGACACCGGGGTATTTTAACCGGGCAAATCTGACCGGGCGATATTGACCGGGCGATATTAACCCCTATGTTGCACTCAGACGGAGCAGCCCGCTCCGTATGGAGTGTCCCATGCAAGACTTCGACGCCGCCCAATTCCAGAACGAGTACGCCACACCGCTTGGTCAATCGGTCTGGGGCTTCCTTAACGAGTCCGAGATCATCGGCCGGATGGAGACGGCCAGTGACCTCGGTCAGCCGGCTCTTCAAGCGATCGAGGAGCAACTCCTGGAGAAGTTCGAGGACGCCATCTTGCCTGATCGTATCAAGCAGATGATCGGCCGGATGGTGCGCCAGATCATGGAGAGCAGGGGGTATGAACACGTCACCTCGGACGTGCGTCTGAACTCAGTTCCTTTTTACAAGGCAAGCCGCTATCGCCGTCGTGATCAAGAGACGGTTTATTTGTTCAAAAATACAGCAGATCCTCGAGATATGCTGATCTCATCCGTACGTAATCCAGAATTTCCAGTGCTGGAGAAAGGTCGCTGGGCCTACGTTAATACGGTGACTTCTCGACTAAAGGCTCAAATCGGATACGGGTTCGATTTGAACGTGGCGGTAGCTCAGGCCGCTAAGGGTCCGTTCCGCCACAAAATGGCTCGCGTTATGCGACCGGCTTAAGGAGATTGCCGATCGTCGAGCCAAATGTGGGGGACGCTTGGCGCCCCCCATCATCATTATGTCAGTTCCGGCTCCAGGTCGTGGGAGCGGAAGTTCCAGGCCTCGGTGACGTGGCGCTGGATGTGCCCCGCCATCTCCTGGGGGTTCTGATTTCCAGCGTGGATCACGATGGAGACCCCTGGAGCCTGGGCACTGCCACCCGATGGACCGCTGGGCTTGAACCCGGTGCCGCCCTGGTCAAGGCTGGGGACACCGCCGCGGCGAGCCGGCGTTGCCGGTACCTGATTGGCCAGACTCTCCGGTGTCGGCGGGGCTGCTGCGCCCGCGAGGGCCACCGCGTTGCCGCCTGGGCCGGGCTTCCACTTCGCGACCGTCTCGGGCGAGGGCCCCAGGAGCGCCTTCGGGTCCTGCAAATCGCCCCGGGCGTTGCGGCTCTCGAGGTGGAGGTGCGGGCCCGTG
>Ga0325401_1001791_pt1 | contig 18526 bp, 9 predicted proteins | sample PopdelMetagenome_FD_205666 | JGI IMG/M metagenome (GOLD analysis project Ga0325401, IMG submission 205666) | Populus deltoides microbial communities from Bellville, Georgia, United States - Xylem-PdKOR-R2 | ecosystem: Host-associated > Plants > Phyllosphere > Stem > Wood/Secondary xylem | place... | reverse complement strand
TACATTAAAAAATAAAAAAATAACCCTAAAAAAACAATATAAATTTTATTTTTTAATATAAAATAATTAAACCGTATCTCAGCAAAACCGAACATAACAAAACCAAAACTAGTTGGTTATATTTTGATTTTTAATATAAAATAACAAAACTACACCCACAAGTTTGAACTAGTTTTATTTTTTATATCTTATAAAATTTTAATTTAATTGTTTTTATAAGTAAAAATCAAATTAAATAAAATATAATCATCCTGTCTTATAAATAAGAACCATAGCCACTTCATTTAAACAAAAGTATGAAATAGCTTCACGATCTCTATCGTTTGTTGCTTTGATCAAGACTTGGGCCTGGTAGCTTGAGCTTTTTCCTCCATGAACAAGCCTTTACACTGTACTGTGAAGGTTGATAGAAAATGATGTCTGTAAAAGTGAGTATCTGTAAGCTGTTGTGTTTAGTAGTGTGATAGCGGTTGTGATTTGAAAAAAATTAGTTTATAAAAAGTATTTTTAGTTAAAATTGATTTGAAAAAATATATGTTTAGTTAAAACTGTGGTTGAAATTGAGGTTGAACAAAAAATAGTTTAAAGTGTTTGGTTAAAAAATATTTTTTAAATTAAGGTTATGAAATAATTAAAAAAATCATATATTAATATTGATGGTTTTTAATTGAAATATTAACGATTTAACTAATGTTATTTCATCATAAAATAAACAATACTTTATATAAAGTATTTTTTATTGTTGCATTAAATTATATTCAATTTCATCACGCATGAAATCTATATAACAAGAATTACAGTTTCCATGGTTTCTTGAGCGTACAACAATATAATGTAAAATATCATCAGGAATAAAACTGAAATTGCAATCAAATTCCGCAAATGCTACGCCATTATACGATCTCCTTCAAATGTAATTATGTAGTGCCATTGAATCATGATAAACATTAGTTTTTCAAATAAAACATAATATCTGAGAAATTTTTCCGACTTTTTTTATTTTACTAGATCACACCCGGTTCAATACATTTAGGTTTGGGTCGGACCTGGTCCGGCCCATTAACAATGTAGCTGCTGTCGACTGTTCACGTAGCAGAACAATGGAGACATGGTGTAGAAGAAGAAGAAGAAGGAGGAGGAGAAGGGAAAGGGGAAGGGGAAGGGGAAGAAGAAGGAAGAGGAGAAGGAGGAGGAGAAGGAAAAGGAGAAGAAGGGGAAGACCATGTCTCCACTATTCTTCAACGTGAACAGTGGAGTCTTCACTGTTCACATTGCAGAATAGTGGACATGGTGCATAAGCAGAAGAAGAGGAAGGGGAAGGGGAAGGGGAAGGAGAAGAGCAAGGAATCCTTTCTCTGTGCTTCAGCAAGGCGCGCCATTGTTTACTGTGTTGTAACACAGTTGAAACAAAAGCAATGAGAAGCTACTTTGTGCGACCCTACGTTTCAAACGCAGTAAAAGGTGGGGCCCATGAACAGTAACACCCTTTTTTTCGTAACCAAACATCCAAGGTTACGTTTTGTTTAAAACACAACCGCAGCCGCGTAAACAAACGACACCGAATCATATTTACTTAGGAAGCGTTTTGGAACGCGGTTCAACCCGCGTTCCCAAAAAATTTGAATTTTGTTTTTTGCTAAAATTTAACATGATTTGTACGTTTTGATGTGCTGATGTCAAAAATGATTTTTAAAAAATGAAAAACATCATTAACATGTATTTTGGCACGAAAAGTTATTTGAAAAATACCCACAATCACACTGCCAAACACGCTCTTAGAAAGAAGCCGAGTCAAAGACCAAGATGATGATGCTAACGACATCATGTCTTTGAGGATCTCTCTATTTGGATAAGCAGCGCAGTCAGACATCCCATAAACGTCATGAAATGACATTTTATCATTGTGAGCACCACATTATTGCTTTTCTTGGTTCTCAGCCCACTTGAGAAATAGAACATGATCACTGAAACCTTGATTTTCGTCAATGAGTAAAGATGATGTCTTGGAATTTCAGCAGCCAAGTTGTTTCCTAGATTCTCAATCAATCTGAAACAATTGATAGATAAATCTCAAGACTGTTTTATTGTACTTAATAGGAAAGCCATGTTGCCAATCATGAACAGTTAGATAAATCTTCATAGAAGCTCTATCTTTACACTTCATAGCACCTCACGCAATTCTTGGAACCTCTGTCCATACTCCGGTCCAACTATTCACAGCTACAAGACGTTGGTTAAAACTAGCAGACGAGCTAACAAAATTGTTTCTGTTGAGATGATTGTATTCTCAGCGCAGATACATGGCCAAGAACATTGGGGATTGCTCCAATCACTTGGATCAATTGTAGTCACTGCCATAAAATATTTCTATGACAAACAATGCATTCCATAATCAAACTGTGTTGGCTTCAGAAGAATCTGAATTGCTTTTCAGAGCAATAGCATTGTTTATAATTCCACCCAATTCATGCAAAATTCAGCACTATGATATCCAACATTTCCCATTGTAAGATATCACAGGCCGACAGAAGTTGATGAGGGAATTTGGAGAATAACTCGCATTCATTCAGGAGGTGCTCGACGAACAATGAAGGAAGCACGTGGAAACCGGGTGATTTTGGTCGATGATGCTCTTTTGTTACCAATAGTCATTGCAAGAGCACATCCTATTTTTGAAATGGTGGAAACGATTTGAGTCTCTCACCACAATCTCCTTTTGGAGAAGATCTGATGCTAACTTCATGAAGTTGTGACAGTCCACACAAATTCGGATGTTCTTCACGATTCTTATTACACCTCCACCACAACGCAAACTACCTTCACTCATCAGAGCAAACACCAGGGCCAGCTTCTCACTATGGTGGTACAGCTGCTCTTGTTTATGCTCCTCCTCTATGTCTTGCAAGGCCAAGCTTGTCTCCGGCACATAGCCTACCCCCTTTAACTGCCCAATCAGTGAATAAAGTTTAGCATATATGGCCTCTCTTTGAGGATGACGCCTGCCTCCAGAGGCAAACTCGTGTACTCGATTCTCAATCTCTATCCAGCTTAAACCAGGTTCTTTTCTTACTCTAGAGCCATTCATTTCATCCCTAATCAACCCTGCTTCATTATAACTACCTCCAGAGCAGTAAATGTTTGAAATCTGTACATAGCCTAATGAATTTCCAGGTTCCAACTCTTTCAGTTTATCTGCTGCTAATTTTGCCAACTGAGTCTCGCCATATTTCCTACATGAGCTAAGCAGTGCACTCCAAACCACTGAATCAGGCTTCATTGGCATTGTACTTATAAGCTCCCCTGCCTCCAAAAGAAGCCCAGCTCGACCTAGAATATCCACCATGCAGGCATAGTGATCAAGTTGTGGAGAAACACCATGATTCATGGACATTGAGTCAAAGATGTTAATTCCTTCTTCCACTAATCCTGCATGGCTGCATGCTGAGAGGAGAGCAACCATCGTTGCAGAGTCAGGTCTGACATTCATCTCTGAGAAGAGATGCAATGCCTCCTTAGCTTGTCCATGTAAAGCATAAGCCTTGATCATCGAGTTCCAGGAAACAACATCACGAGATCTCATTTTATCGAAAACTTGCTTCGAAAAAGAAATGGAGCCACACCTAGCATAGGCATGGATCAAGGTATTTGCAAGCACTCTGTCATCCTCAAACCCAGCTTTAACTACTTGAGAATAAACTGCCAAAGCATGCCTTTCAGTCACAAAACCAGCACAAGCTTTTAACACAATTGAAAATGTACACCAATCGGGTGCTAAGCCCTCCCTGTACAACTGACGAAAGAGGAGAAGTGCTTCTTCTGGTTCACGGTCAGCAAATGCTGTTATAATGCCAGTCCACAAAAAAAGATCCCGACTACTTGTCTCCATGAAGAGCCTGTAACAATCAGAAACCTTCCCTCCAAGATCCGAATAAGCTTTCACCAATGCAGTTGCCAATTCAATTTTCAACATAAACCCACGTTTGATACTAACACAGTGCAATTGAAAACAACCCTTCAGACCCACGTCAGCATTATCGCCATCATAACTCTCACTCATGGAAGAAAGCACACTGACCAAAGTAGCACCATCAAACTCCACTCCACCACTATGCATTTGGCAAAAAATTCCAATAGCTAGACCCCCAAGTTTCCAATGTTGAAACGCGGCAATCATTGAATTCCAAGAAACAAGATTACGAAACTCCATTGACTCAAAAACGCGGCAGGCCTCGCAACCATCACCGACAAAATTATCCTCACAACTTTTGCTATATCTTGTAATAAGAGCATTCCCCACATAAACACTAGCAATCAACCCCATTTTCAACGCGAGGGCGTGCACTTGCTTGCCACAAACGTAATCACAAGAAGTAATCACACTCGCAAAAGCAAACTCATTCGGATAACAGTCCACCAACATATCAGAAAACAAGGAAAAGCACTCATAACTTCGCCCATGTTGGGCATACCCAGAAATGAGCGCGGTCCAAGACACCACATTTCTGCGACCCATTTCATCGAACACTTGGCGTGCACGGTCCAGGTCACCACATTTTGCATACATATTAATAAGATGGTTAGTTACAAAGAGGTCTTGTGGGTTTTTGTGGTTTTCGGAAATCATATGTTGGTGTAAATATTGGCCTTGTTTAAGGTTCCCATGGCGTGCACAGGCATGGAAAAGTGTGGCATAGGTTTGTTGAGACTGGTTTAGCTGTGGTGTGCTGTAGAAGAAGGAAAGTGCTTCTTTGATGTTGCCGCGGGTGGAGAGCACCCGCACCTTGTTGAAAAGATCGGTGGCTTCCGGGGTTGAGTTGGGGAGTTGGGGATGAATGCTGGAGCTGAAGCTTCGAAGGAAGAGGTCCCACCCGCCGGTGGTGGGCCTTGGCATCACGGAGTCTGAGTGCTGTGGTTAACAGACGATAGTTGTGATGGATTTGGCATCAATAGTTTCAAGGTAGACGCTAGAATCACATTGTACGGTCCAATCGGGACGCGATAGATATACATAAATTGAGTTAAAAACATTAATTTATATATTAAAAATATTATCTAAAATAATTTTTTTAAAATATAATTTATTTATATAAAAAATAAAAAAAAATTATAGATAAATCATAAAAACTCTTTAAAATTTAAATGCATAATAAAAAAAAATAGTAGTCATTTAAAAAATTCTCTCTAAAAAAATATAAAAAAGAATGGATATTAATTTAAATATAAATAAACAAAATCAAAGAAAATTCATATAAAAAATCATTAATTTAAAAAAAATTAGGAGAAAAATATTTTTTTTTTTAAAAAGCAAAGGTAAGATGTTGCTCCACCTAGCAAGCCAACCTAGCTCATTTTTTAGGCCTCTTATTTGTTTTTTGGTTGAACTGGCGGATGAAAAAAAAATTTAAAAAAAAAATTTATATGACGAGTTGTCTGATTTACCTAGATTTCAGATTTCAGCCACTGTAGTGGCTGAAAAATTAGGGTTTAAGTTATTTTGAAAAATTCAGTTTTTCAATTCATTTTTAACCTAAAACACTTTATGAATCGCGATAAATTTATCCATGGCTTCAAAAAACAAAAAATTGTCCTAAAAACCAAAATCAACCCGAAATAAAAAATCAAATCGAGTTTAAATTCGTTTTTTCATGAACTTTAAGGTAAAAATACACCTAATATGAATTTTTCTTATCAAATGGAATCATTTGACACAAATATTAGCTGTTTTGGTGGCTTAAATCAGTGTCAACTTCCCTCTCTCTCCTTTCTCAACCAGGAACTCAAAAATAACAAAAATAAATTTTTACATCAAAATTGAATTCGAAAGAAATTAAGGAACCAAAATCGTATAACTGTTGTTATTTTGAAAGTTAGATAACCAAAGGTTTTCTTTGCCAAAACTTCTAGCACACCACCCATATTTGGAGCATTTTTAATTTCGATCTCTATTCTTCCAATTCCATCATTGCCTTAGAAATCCAAATCAATTGGCCTTCAATCAGGATCAAATCTTCCAAAATAAAACTTTAAGAGCCACAATAATGTTTTAAAAATAAATAGAGTTATCCACAGTGTTTTGTGAGGGTGTGAACAATACCAGTTGTGTAGGGTTTACCCCACGCGTTTTAGTTTTTAGGTTAATGACTTCCTCGTACAAAATTAATATCCATATCTATATTTTATTTATTATGGAAATTTTAAATATTCATTTCCAAGATATAACTAGAACCAGAAAACATGTGTAGCTCGATCAACCTAAAATCCCATCTGGCGATTTCGTTTAACCAAAACTAAAATCCGTGTGCGACTCGGTCAACCTGAGATCCCATCTGGTGATCTCTTTTAACCAGAACCAAAGTCTATGTGTAGCTCGGTCAACCTAAAATTCCATCAGGTGATTCCCTTTAACCAAAGCTAAAATCAGTGTTGCGGCTCGGTCAATCTAAGATCCAATCTGGCGTTCTCCTTTAAACAGAACCAAAGTCTATGTAGCTCGGTCAACCTAAAATTCTATCTGATGATCCCCTTTAACCAAAGCTAAAAACTATGTTGGTGGCTTGGTCAACTTGGGATCTTATATGGCGATCTGCTTTAACCAGAACCAAAGTCTGTGAGTAGCTCAGTCAACTTGAAATCCCATATGATGATTTCCTTTAACCAAAGCTAAAATCTTTGTTGCGGCTCGGTCAACCTGAGATCCCATCTGGCGATCTTCTTTAACTAGAACCAAAATTTTATGTGTTCTTCCTGATGACAGGGTTCAAACTTTCTTCTTTCTTTGAAAATTTCTTAATGATAGGGTTCTTCTCATTTTTCTTCCAGTTCCAAGATCAAAACTACGATTCTTTACTATTATCAACTCAATGATTCTTTCTTTGTCCATTTAGATTCATTACAATATTGCTGAATTTCATCGAGGATTTTTTCTGTAACAATTCAAAAAACATTTGTGCAATGCTTTGAGGTTAGATAACATGCATACGTTCTTATCTAGTTTGAAATATAAGCCCCCTTCTTTGATGTTCCATCATCATAAGGTGTTTTTATTTGCTATCCAATGTCTTTTTTGTTTTCTCGATGCATTAGCTCATTCGTGTGCTAGCCTTCCACTCAGATATAAGTGTAATGCCTATCTTGGGCTGTTCGCGATGATTACTACTTTCGATGTTTATCAAGCTTGACCATACACCCGAGTGTGGTGTTGCTTGATTCATTATAAAAGAGCTTAAAAAATCATTCATCTCCTGGATTCTCTCGATAATTGTTCTTTGATTGGTTGTGTGCATGTTGCCAATAACCATCAAGAGGTTTTCTAGTATTGACCTCGTCTTAGATTGTCAATCAACTTGCCTCCAATTGAAACATACTTTTCACGTATATGTTATCATTAACCTTCATGGAACTATCAAGTCGTTCGGACATGCATCTCATAGCTTGCAGTATAAGGTTCATTGTTGTATGCTCAGTATTATTCTAAATGAATTCCTCTCAACCCGTCTAATCAAATTATGAAAAGAAATGCATTGACATGATCAATGATGTTCCTTTTCATTATCCACGCACCTTGAAATCAATGAGCTTCAAAGTATATTATTCCACAATCAGTCTTGGTGGTGTGTGTCTTTTTAACATTCATTCAAATACAATTGTATGATAACATATGTCGGGAGTTATAGCCATGTTTCAGAAGGTAAACCCAAATAAAGATATGAAGATGTATTTCAAGTGCAGCGTTACTCTCAATTGTTACTGGAGTTCACTAGATCATAGACTGTCTTTGAACAACATTGCTCTCAATTGATCTAAATATGCTTGTTCTTCTGTATATAATAAAAAAGCATTTGTCATTGCTAGATGCTAAGCCATCTTTGATGGATTTTGCTGATTCATCATTTGATTCTTTCTTTGCCCCCTAACTGATCTGAATAATGTTTATTTTCCTTCTTAGGGTTCAATGTATTGCCCTCGATTGCTAAACTTTTCAAGAAGTATTGATGTCATTTCTGTCAAAAATTTTATAAACGCAATCAATATTCTTCTTGTTTGACAATCATTCTTGTTCTGGAATCAACTCCAACATTTCAAAGATCATTTTTATTCAAGTCTGACTATTGAAATGAAATCAAAGAGATGTTAGTTTTTGAAAGTATTTTTGAAAATCAAGCTTCTTTGGTCAAAGACCCAACACACGCCATTCAATATATGTAATCCTTTGATTGACTTGTATTTTGAAAACATAAATTGACTCGTTGTAAGATTAAAATTGTTTTTTCTATAGTTCATTATGTCAATTTTAATATCTAATCTTGGGTATATCATTTGATAGTACATGATGAGGTGACCTTTTGTGAATTAAAAAAAAATCAGGATGCTCAAGTCAAAACTTGAGGCTTTATAAAAAAAAATTGTTTCTTTTAAACATCTATCTTATCAGCATGCATAATAACTAGTAACTTAATTTATGAAGGAATGAACCTTATGAAAAAGCTCTTCAAGTTTTGAGAGCGCTATTTATCGATTCAAATCGTTCACTTAATTAAAAAGGTCTTTTAAAGGCAAGTAATGCAGACTATGGTTCATGGCTATGAAAGAAATGGAAAGTCACAAGCTCAAAAGGTGTTTGAGAGTTTCAAAGACCTAGAATCAACATCAACTATTCATAAACTCTTTTTCTATTGTTGTTTTTCGTAAAGAAAATGACATATAACCTTGTTAACCTCAGATATCAAAATTCTCTTAACATAGGTCGTAATGCAAATCCAACTTTTTCTTTGATGAATAACCAATCTAATCATTTGAAGACATCAAAGGCTTTATCAAAGATACCAAAAGACATGTTTGTAGCTTAGTATTTTTTTATGATGTTGACTCTTAGTGTTTGTTGTGTCTTTTCTTAATTGAAACCTCTTTTGCCCTTCCTAGACTTGATAGGCATTCTCCTACTTTTATCCTTCACTTGCCTTTAAGTGCAGACAATTTCTACTTTTTTGGCTTTCACATAACCTTCCTCAAAGTTTTCTTGGATGCCCTCAGTCTACGTCCCTTTTTTTCTTTTAGCCCTTTCTTAATCGTTGGATTTTTGTTTTTAATATTCTATGTACCAATGATTCTAACATTGTCTTTGTCTTTTCTAACAAAAATCTCTCATTTGCCCCTGGTATGGGGTGTGATCTATGTTAAGATTTTTTTTTTGAAATAAATATTCTTCAAGGCTCAAAATAGGATTGCAAGGGATAAATATTTCAAGAATTTTGAAAGGAGTGAACAAAGATGGTCTTTTCTCATTTCATGCATAATATGTTAGAACCGATAAATTTTGACATCGTCAAGTGTAATGATTTGGACTTGTAAGAAATCATGATTAGCAAGTCCATAACTATTGAATCCACTACATGTTATTATGCATACTGCTAAAACTTAGCTACATGATATGTGGTTCAATTTTATGTGTGAGTTCAAAATTTGCTTGGTCACCCCATCATGTCATTTTAACAAACATCGAGTTATTTTTGCAATCAAAACATTTGTAATTTTTCAGGATTGATTAGCCTTAATCGTATGTTGGAGTTTGATCAAATATTTTGCCAAAAACCTTTGAAAGAAACATCTCTTCATTTCAAGACAAAAATAAGATAAAGAACAAAACACAATTCATTGAATATATGTGATGCATTCTTGATATATGAAAGCATATTGTACCAAAATATAATGTTCATTCTCTAGATAATTGCATATTGTTTACACCTTGTCAGCATTTTACAAGTTACTGGTCATTGTTAAAAATAGAGGTGATTATATGGTATGTACCGCTATTCTTCAAAAACTCAATTTGTCCCTTGCTTACCTAGCTTCCAAACTTGATACTTGAATTTTTTGCAGTTTTCAATCAAATGGCCTAGGGCCTCACCATGATATTAACATTTCTTATCTGGATTATACCATCTAAGAAACAATGATTGCATGAGATTTGACAGAGTCGGGGCAATAAGTCCAGAGCCAAATATATATTGGTAAACAAACTCGAGTGGCAGAGGTATGTCAATCTTTGGCAGAGGTATGTCAATCTTTGACAAAGTTATTTAAGCAGTTGATGCCACAACAAGACCTGGCTGGACCACATAACTAAGGTTTCTCACTTAAGATCCATATTCAGATTTATCTTTCATTATTGTTCTGAAATCCATAGTAAGACCTCTAATTTTTCCCATCTTGATAGCTTGTTCAATTCTTTTAGCAATCCTCATAATTTTATGGAAATGTTGAGCAGAGCTTCCCATCAAATGCTCATAATAAGGGGATTGGAAGGAAGGTGTTGGCGAACAACATCATCATTTTTTCATCCATTAGTGGAGGTTAAACATGTGTTGCCTTTTCCCGCCATCTTTGCACATATGCTCTCATAGACTCTTGGTTTTCCTTCTCCATATCCATTAGGCTGGTTCTATTATGAGCAGTTTCCAGATTGAATTTATACTACTTCAAGAAGGTGTCTACCAGGTCTTTCCATGTCTTGATCCAGATATTGTCTAGTCTTATGTACTAGCTCAAGGCGGATACAAAGAGACTATTTTAGAAAAAATATATTAGCATTTTATTATTATGGATCATTTTAGTCATCTTGTTGTAGTATGACCGGAGAGGGGTATGTGGGCATTCTAGTTTGGTATACTTGACAAAGTTCGACACTCTAAACTTCTTCGGCACCATAATATCTGGAACCAAACAAACTTCAAGTGCTATCACAGGGTTAATCAAATTATTTCCTTCAACTACTCTCAATCTCTCTTTTAGAGCAACCCATTTATCATGGTTCATGGGATTAGTAGACCTATTGTCAGAAGGTCCTTTCGCTGTTAGATCCACAATGATCTAAGCTTGACTCGGATAGATGGGGGCGAAAGGGACAAAATGATGCCCAATTATTGAGTTTGCCCCCAAGTTCTGAGATGTGTGAGGGATGTGGACTGATAGTGTTTCCATAGGAAGCTGTGCAGATGTTTCGTTTTCATTCTTGAAGTTCGGCACTTGTTCAAGCAAATCTCTCTAACTACTTTACCTTTGATGTTCTCAATTTCTTTTCGATAATGGGCCTCCATCTAAGCCCTTTCTTCATTTTCCATCTTTTCTCTCAGTCAGGTGTAGTAAACCTTAGGTGGGGGACCTATGTTTCAACCTGGCATCATGCATGATGAATGTATGAACATGTTTTATATGATGAGCTCGTTTTTCAAAGGGGTGACATATAATCATAATTCTTGCATGATGAAACAATAATTTTGATTCTTACCCAAACTTTACAACAAAAATTTCCTGAGTGATGACTATTGTGTTACCCGCAAGTCTTGACTTCAAGATGCTTTAAGAAATGCTTGCCTTAATGCAAAATAAAGGTAGCACATACAACATAAGGATGAGTTTTATTAAATGAGCATGAGTAAGTTTTATATTTGGTCTCAAAAGGGTCTCATATCTGCCTAGTGATGATCTTTGTAAATACAATATGGGGGCAGTGTAAGGAAATGTTAAAACACGTATACCCATCATTACCAAGCAGACACTCAGATATGAGTTGGGTGTTTCATGCATCTGAACCTTGATCCATAGTCATAGGGTAGACCGTTAATCCCCCACCTAACTTAAAAGCTTGTGTGTGCTTGAAAATTTAAAACATGTGATGCATGAGGCAATTCTATATAATGCATGAACAAATATGTACAAAATTAAAGCGTAGAAGCAAATAATAAAAAGAAAATGCTTATTAACAATAAACACACAAACCAAATAATAAAACATGATAATAAAAAAAAAAAACAAGGCTTATCCACAAGGGTCCCTAGTAAAGTTGTCACTTTGTAACACATGTGCGGCGTCGTGACGAACGTCCTCCTGATATAATCCAAGTGTATATGTATATAGTGTGGGGAAATGGACAAGACAAGAGATTCTTGTTCTTTATTAGTGGAAAGAGGGAATGAGAGTCGTCACCTAGTATTTGGTCACTAGAAACCCTAAGTGGTCTCAGAAATCGGGTACAGACACTAGTTGCGTAAAGGGAAGATATTAGCACCCATAATACGCATTATCTAAGGTAAGCTGCATTATTTAATTGTCTGATTAAACTAGTTGTCTGATTGTTGAGATGTCTAAGGTTGAAGATAAATTCTCTTCAATAAATAGATCTTTATCTTATCGGCTACAAACATAACCGCTATAATGTCAATAAAAAAGAACTCCCTTTTTAATATCAGAAATACGTTTTACATATATAAGTTTGTAATCCCAAATACTAAAAGAAAATATTTTTTTGGTATTTTTAAAATATAGGCCCTGTTCTCATACTTTAATAAACTAGTTATTAAAGCTCAAAATACATGCTAATACATTTTTATTTTAATTTTGTTTCTATGAAAATACGATATGAAATTTTTTATATTTTTGAGAGACGTGGCTGTATGCATGCAAAGAAAGTATTTTTTTCATATATATATATATATTGCAACATTTCATAGAAAACAAGATATTTTAATACCGAATTTATATTTTTATAATATAAAAATACAAACCAGTATTAATAAAAAAATTGGTAGAAAAATAAACGAAAAAACCATAAATGTTTTTAAAAGGAGAATAAAATAAAGAGGATTGACATAAGGGTGAGTTTTGCCAAATACACTTGTAGCCCATATCAAATTGGGTCGACTAGGCCTAGGCCCAGGCTAGCTTCAACTTTTTTACTTTTTGGTTGGGCTAGGTCCAGCTCAGCTCCTACAAACTGGTTTGAACTTAGCCGGCCCAGCCTAGTCACTAGCCGAAGCCAGTGTTGCATGCATGCGTGAATTTTTCACGCATGCTTTGCACAGTGACAGAGTAATTATATTTCTCAGAAAAAAACGTAGCTTACTTGGTGCTGGAGCTTGATGATGAAGACGATGGTATAGGTGTGCTGACTGGCCAAAGCTAATTTCTTCCCCTCAACCTCAGTTATTTGTGCGTTTCTCCTCTGATTTTGCTTTTCTTTGCTTGGTTTCTTTTTGTTTCTCTTGTTCTCCCTGTCTTTCTCAGTGTTTGCCTGGTGATGGAGCTTGATGATGAAGACAATGGCGAAGGTGTGCTGACTGGCCAAAGCTAACTTCTCTCCTTATCTATTTCTGTCTCTGTTTTTTGTTTGTTTGTTTTTTTTATGTGTCTCTAGTTTTTTTTCTTTCCGTCCTCCTTCCTCTGGTTTTTTCACTTGTTTTCTGCATTTTGATTCTCTCTGTTTTCCTTTATATTTTTCTCTTTTTCCTTCTGTTTTTTTTTTCTTCCTTTTGTCCTCTCCTCTATTCCTTTTTGTTCTCTCCTCCACCTCCTTCATGACCTTTCTCTAGCTTTTATAAAGCTAGAGAATGCCAAGAGTTCATGCATCGTGGGGGCGAGGGATATCAGCTAGGAAACGTGGTCCATGACTGAAACGGTTTTGGTGCCTTTACTACTGAAACGATTCATGAGGAAGAAAGCGATGAATAGTTTTTGAAACGACATCGTTTGTATCCCTGAAAATGGCTATTTTTAATTTGCTCCCTAAACTTTTGACATTTAATAAGTGGGCCCATGTTCAAGGAAAATTTTTCTTTTTTATTAATTTTACCCCTGGATGAAATTGCAATTGAACCCTGCATTTCAGTGCAATTTACAAAATAGTCCATGGTTTTCAATTTAATCAATTCAATCCTTAATTGATTCTTCAACTTTTAATTCTTTCAAAATCACCCTTAGAAAAATCAATTAACCCTCTATAGTATCACCACCTATTCATTTTAGTCATTGGACTTTAATTTCTTGCAATTTTAACCCAAATCAACCCCAAACTTTGGTATTTCTTCAATTAAACTCTTGATTGCATTAATTAATGAAATCAAAGTTTAATTAAGTCCCCAAACGTATTAATTATTCTAATTTTTGACCAAATTGACTCTAAAATTTAATTTTTTCCAATTAAAACCTAAATCGATTTAAAAATCAATTTTTCTTGCAATCAAACCTTTCATAAACTCAATTAATTTTTCAACAAAATCTAATTTAGTCGTTAAACATTTGATTTTGAACTTTTCTTCCTCAAGTTGATTTTTCTTTGTCAATAGGGCCTTGATCAGTTAAAAATATATTGTCAAATTTCATTCTTTGTATTTTTAAATTACATCAACCAATCTTTGATCATTTTTTAGGTGCCCTCGTGTTTTTTTTCTAACTACTATATATTTTTCGGTTTTCTTCTGATAATTTTTTTATTTTTATTATTTTTATGTAAGGATCCAAAAATAAATAATAATAACAGTCTTATTCTAACTTTTTCTATTAAGACAAACATCTTATCATTTTTTAATCTCATTTTATTTCTCCTTATTTACCATTTGTTAAAATTGATAAAAATACACGCGATTCTGCTATCTTTCTCATTAAATGTACATAAGCACTTATTTAACAATTCCATCGTTAATATTTGATCTTCAATTATCATTTACACAATATTTTTTAATTTACAGTGGAATAATTAAATGTGCAAACACCTCACAATCGAAAATATTTCCACACCAATATCTAGAGATAAATTTTTTTATAGCATAACGATAATGATTGGACTCATGACTTGGTGGGTCATCATCTACACTAATATAATGTGATTATAATTATTTTTTAAAGTATTTTTTATTTTAAAAAATTAAAAAATAATTTTTTTATTTTTTAAAAATTATTTTTAACAACACTATATCAAAATGATCTAAAAATATATAAAAAAATTAAATTAATTTATTGTCTGATTAAACTAGTTGTCTGATTGTTGGGATGTCTAAGGTTGAAGATAAATTCTCTTCAATAAGGAGATCATTATCTTATCGGCTACAAACCTAACCGCTCTAATGTTAATAAAAAAAACTCCCGTTTTAATATTAGAAATACGTTTTACATATATAAGTTTGTAATCTCAGATACTAAAAGAAAATTTTATTTGGCATTTTTTAAATACAAGTCTAGTTCTCATACTTTAATAAACTAGTTATTAAAACTCAAAATGCATGCTAATACATTTTTATTTTAATTTTGTTTCTATGAAAATACAATATGAAATTTTTTATATTTTTTTGAGACATGGCCGTATGCATGCAAACAAAGTATTTTTTTTCATATATATATTTTTTGCAACATTTCGGAGAAAACCAAATATTTTAATACCGAATTTATATTTTTACAATATAAAAACACAAACCAGTATTAATAAAAAATTGATAGAAAAATACATGAAAAAACCATAAATATTTTTAAAAGGGAAATAAAATAAAGGGGATTGACATAAGGGTGAGCTTTGCCAAATACACCCGTAGCCCAAATCAAATTGGGTTAGCTAGGCCTAGGCCCAGGCCCAACCTAGCCTCAGCTTTTTTACTTTTTGGTTGGGCTAGGTCCAGCTCAGCTCCTACAAACTGGGTGAACCTAGCTGACACAGCCTGGTTACTAGCCTAAACCAGTGTTGCATGCAAGCGTGAATTATTTACACATGCTTTGCACAATGACAGAGTATTTATATTTCCTAGAAAAAAAAACGCAGCTTACTTGGTGCTAGAGCTTGATGACAAAAACGATGGCGTAGGTGTGTTGACTGGCCAAAGCTACTTTCTTCCCCTCTACCTCTGTTCTTTGTGCGTTTCTCCTTGCTTTTCTTTGCTTGGTTTCTTTTTGCTTGTCCTGTTCTCCCTGTCTTTCTCATTATTTGCCTGGTGATGGAGCTTGATGACGAATTAGACAATGGCGAAGGTGTGCTGACTAGCCAAAGCTAACTTCTCTCCTTATCTATTTCCGTCTCTATTTTTTTTCCTGTGTCTCTGGTTTTTTTCTCTTTGTCCTCCTTCCCTTGGTTTTTTCAACTATTTTCTACTTTTTGGTTCTCTTTGTTTTCCTTTCTTCTTTTTTTCTCTTTTCCTTCTGTTTTTTTCCGTCTTCTTTTTTTCCTCTCCTCTTTTCCTTTTTGTTCTCTCCTCCACCTCCTTCGTGGCCTTTCTCTGGCTTTTATAAAGCTAGAGAATGCCAAGAGATCATGCATCGTGGGGGCGAGGGATGTCAACTAGGAAACGTGGTCTATGACTGAAAAGGTTTTGGTGCCTTTATTGATGAAACGATTTCGGAGGAAGAAGGCGATGAATAGTTTTTGAAATGACGTCGTTCGTATCCCTGGAAATGGCTATTTTCAATTTGCTCCCTAAAATTCTGACATTTAACAAGTGGGCCCTATTCAAGGAAAATTTTCCTTTTTTCTAATTTTATCCATGGATCAAATTGCAATTGAACCCCTGAATTTCAGTGCAATTTACAAAACAGTCAATGGTTTCCAATTTAATCAATCCAGTCCTTAATTGACTCTTCAAATTTTAATTCTTTCAAAATTACCCCTAGAAAAATCAATTAACCCCCTATAATATCACAACCTATTCACTTTAGTCCTTGGACTTTAATTTCTTGCAATTTTAACCCAAATCAACTCCAAACTTTGGTATTTCTTCAATTAAGCTCTTGATTGCATTAATTAATGAAATCAAAGTTTAATCAAGTCCCTGAACTTATTAATTCTTCTAATTTTTGACCAAATTGACTCTCATATTTAATTTTTTCCAATTAAAACCTAATCGATTTAAAAATAAATTTTTCTTACAATCAAACCTTTCATAAACTCAATTAATTTTTCAACAAAATCTAATTTAGTCGTTAAACATTTGATTTTGAACTTTTCTTCCTCAAGTTGATTTTTCTTTGTCAATAGGGCCTTGATCAGTTAAAAATATATTGTCAAATTTCATTTTTTGTATTTTTAAATTTCATCAACCAATCTTTGATCATTTTTTAGGTGCCCTCGTGTTTTTTTTCTAACTACTATATATTTTTTGGTTTTCTTTTGATAATTTTTTTATTTTTATTATTTTTATATAAGGATCCAAAAATAAATAATAACAACAGTCTTATTCTAACTTTTTCTATCAAGACAAACATCTTATCATTTTTTAATCTCATTTTATTTCTCTTTATTTACCATTTTTTAAAATTGATAAAAATACATGCAATTCTGCTATCTTTCTCATTAAATGTACATAAGCACTTATTTAACAATTCCATCGTTAATATTTGATCTTCAATTATCATTTACACAATATTTTTTAATTTACAGTGGAATAATTATTATTATTATTAAAGTATTTTTTTATTTAAAAAAATTAAAATATAATTTTTTTATTTTTAAAAAATTATTTTTGATAACAATATATTAAAATAATTTAAAAATATTAAAAAAAATTAATTTAATTTAATTTTTATATTACAACTTTTAATAACTTTATGGTAACACCATATCATAAACAACTATATCAAGTCGTCCATGATCGCTTCACAAACTCTTCAAACAATGATGTCTCACAAAGAAAAACATCACACACATTTACTTCACCTTCTCTTTAGATATTGCATCTCATGAAAAACCGTCACATTCTAATACGATTATGTGGGTGAGATCACTATTCACCTTTATCTCTTGGTTTACATTTTGCAAAATATATATTAATAAAAAAAAATAACAACAAAATCTTTCATTTAGTTCAAACTAAAGTAATTAATAATAGATATATTATGATGAGCGATTTTTTTTTTAATTAACATAGGTGTTCAGGTTAACTTGTGCATTCCTCGACTAATTTCACGGGTCTTGAAGTTAACGACCATGTAAATCTCCAGTGACTCTGAGATTTATGGGACTCGAATTGATAATCTTTAGAGAATAAAACCAGAATCTAACTAATTAAGCTACACCTCTCAGGATTAATCATTAATTTCTTTGTTATAAATCCAAATTAATACTACTTCATCATGTCATATAAACACAAGAAAAAAACTAAAAAATTTCTTTCAGTCATTGGTATGGAATACTTAATTCAAATGATTGGTTTACTAATTACATAAGTAATTACATTAAGGATATAACACTGTTAATTACTTGATGCTATTTATGATATAGGATAAAAATGAGTAAGGTAGTTTCTGTTTTCGTAACTCTAGCATTTTAAAATAATTTTGCTTTTAAAAAATATTAAATTAATATTTTTTAGATATTTGTTTTATGATTATAATATTATTTGATGAAAAATAAAAATTATATTAAAAAATTATAAGACACGGATATTCTCAATCTCCTCCTAGTGCATGACAGAAATGACAACCTGCAAATTTGAAAAGGATATTAAATAACAACCGCTGGATTGATTCTGTGTGCTCTCTATTTGATTTAGAACGGTGGATTTTGCCGACGGGTTTGACCAGTAAAGGAAATGGATGAGGCTGCTAGTCTAGGCCTTGACCTTGGTCAGCGAAATCCGAGTTTAGATAAGATATATTGAATGCACTTCTTTCCTTTATTAGGGGTGGCGGACCCTTCTTTTGTCCTATATCACTGCAAAATATCTCATTTACTTAATTACTTACTAGATGAATAATAAATACTGTGTATTGAGTTAAA
>Ga0325401_1001790_pt1 | contig 18528 bp, 9 predicted proteins | sample PopdelMetagenome_FD_205666 | JGI IMG/M metagenome (GOLD analysis project Ga0325401, IMG submission 205666) | Populus deltoides microbial communities from Bellville, Georgia, United States - Xylem-PdKOR-R2 | ecosystem: Host-associated > Plants > Phyllosphere > Stem > Wood/Secondary xylem | place... | reverse complement strand
TCTTTTATTGAAGTTTTGTTTATTTTTAATTTAACCATTGGTTTTTAATTTGTATATATAAGGTATTTTAATTCGGTCCTTTTACTTTTAATTTCTTAATAATTTGTATATGGCTTGCAATTTTATCTCTCAAATCAAGTTTAAGATTTTTTTTTTCAATGATAATAGTGATTTCAATTTTGTCCATTTTGTTTTGATTTTTTATTGTTTTCCTCAGTTTTTTATCAAAATTTTTATAGTTTTTAATTTTATTTTTCAAATCAAATTCATGGTTTTTATTTTTTCAATAATAATGATAATAACAATGATAATTGTAACAATAATAATTGTAATGATAATCTTTGTAATATTAATAATAATAAGGATGCTAATAATAATAATATTTGTAATGTTAGTTATAGTTATAATAATAATAATAATAATATTATTGATAATAATGGTGACATTATTATTACTATTACTACTACTATTACGGTGTTGGTTGTTAAAATAATATTAATATAATAGTTACAAGTCATTTTAATCCCTATATTATTTAATTGTTTAATTTTTTTGAATTGCTTTTTTAATCTTGACAGTATGAAAGGGCGTCGCTTGGCTAGCCGTTGATTTTATCTTACCAGCATGACTCGTGTTATATATATATATATATATATATATATATATATACACAGAGAGATAAATCATGGGACTGCTCTCTGTGTGTTGATGGTTCTCCAATTTATAAAAAAATTCCGAGGGATTAATCTTTTATTAGAATATCTAGGCTTTCTTAAAAAAAGATTGTTTGTCTTGACCATTCAACCACTGATCAGCTATATCTTCAATTTTGTTTTTTAAAATTATTTTTTAAAATTTTTAATATTAAAAATATTTTTTAAAAATAAAACAACAATATTTTTTTAATATTTTTTTAAAAATACTTTAAAAAATAACACTCCACAATCCAATTATTAACCCACTAATTTCCAATCACAGTTTCACTGTGCATTGCTCTACCAATGGTAATTAACGTGTAATTTCAAAATAATAAATAATCATAAATGGTTATAGGTATCCGATTTGAACCCGTTTGGTTACATATTAGCGTTGATGTTTTCTACAGTTTTATTTTGCAAGTTATTTGGTTAATTAAATAAACGTTCTTACTATTTATGGGTTTCACCATCTACTACATTTGAAACGCAAGAAAAAAAAAAAAATAGCTAGGAGTTGTTTCTTGCACGGTAAAATGCTGAACCGTATTCTATTATTCATTTAATAGTAGAGTATCATTTCACTGTTTACGTGAACAGTTTTTTTAATTTACGTGAATAATAATTTTTTTTTAAAAAAATTAGTTTAAGATGAATTAAATTTATTCGCACTGTAAACTTAATTTTATTCCTGATAATATTTTACCTAATTTTGTAGTTCTTGTCGGATGAATTTTATATGTAATGAAATTGTAGATAGTTTAATGGAACAATAATTTTTTTTATATATAAAGTATGATTTATTTCATGATGTAATAGCAATAGTTAAATCCACAATATTTAAATTAAAAACAATGAATATTAATATATATATTTTTAAATTATTTTATAACCTCAATTTCAAAAGCATTTTTAACCAAACACATTAAATTACTTTTTCTTCAACCTCAATTTCAACCACAGTTTTAAGCAAACAACTATTTTTTCAAACTAACCTCAACTAAAAATACTTTTTATAAAATAATTTTTTTCATACCACAACCACAAAAGCTACCGTAATATCAAACACACAAAAAGACAAGTCCAAGAAAATAGTTTTTATTCAAACCAAAGTTATTGATATCGGCCTGGTTTTGAATGGAATCACATATATGAATAGTACGGGTAGGTAAAAAAACCAAAAAACCATTAAACCTAAAAAATCAGAAAAAAATAACTGAAAAATCGAACCGTGAAAAAAAACCGATTAGAATTTTTAAAAAAACTGACCGGTTTGGTTTGGTAAGGCTAAAACTGAAAAAACCAAACCGAAAAAAATTTGGAAAAAACAGAGCCAAACCGGAAAAAAACCTGACCGGTTTGGTTTGGTAAGGCTAAAACTGAAAAAACCAAACCGAAAAAAATCTGGAAAAAACAGAGCCAAACCGGAAAAAAAACCAAGCCAAACCGGTTTGAACTTGTTTTTTTAAATAACAGAACCGAACAAAAACCAGTCAGTTTGAACCAGTTTCATTTTTTTAAACAGGTTTGGTTATTTTTTTGATAAAAATCCAACCAAACAAAAAATAATCACCCCTAAAAAATAGTTAATTTATGTTCAGATTAGTCAATCTAAATTAACTTTGTTTCAGGATTTTTTCAATTACGCTGATCTGGTTTAATGAAGTGTGATTTGGTTATTTTCATCAATTTTAATTTAAAATCGAACCCAAATCAAATTTTAAATTAGCAAGTTGAGTTATTAAATTGAGTAATCTTGGTCTTGAACTTGATAACGTTTACTAACCAGGTTTAAAGGGTGTTTGGAAGTCTTATAACGTTTGTGGTAAATGTATTTTTTATTTAAAAATATATTAAAATATTATTTTTAAAATCACTGTATCAAAATAATTTAAAAATATAAAAAATTAATAATTAAAATAAAATTTTCAAACACTACCTTTGTAAAACTGATTCAGAGTTCAAGTTCCATGAAATAAACTATCAATAGAAATGGTCCAAATGAATTATTTTTCAATTCAACAGGCTTGACAAGGTGACAGTGACCTCCCGTACGTTGACTAATGAGGAGTAAAAAAAGAAGAAAAAAGGGTAAAATTGTACTCCGAAGGTATTAGGCAGCAGTTGTCTTTCATCGCCACATGGAGTACAAAAGAAGAGTGGGTAGGGGCCGTAGGGCAAACCATTGACCAATAATATGTTTAATTTAATTATTAGAATTTGAAAAATAAATACACCTATGGTGAGTTCTGTTTAATTTAATTATAAAAAATGATAACTTTAAGATATATAAATCAACTGGTCAGATTTTAAATTTATTTTTTAGAGATTATCAATTTAAGTTCCACAAACATCAAAGCCACTAAAAGCTTACATGATTTTTAACTTCAGGACCCGTGAAATTAGTTGATGAATAAGCAAGTTAACTCGGACATCTACATTAATCTAAAAACAATAATTAGAAATGGCTAAAAAGGTTACTAAACATTCAATATCAAAACTATATTATATATATATATATATATATATTTTTATGGGGTTTTTTTTGTTCACATGTCAAGTTGAAAGCTTGAGATCTTTAAATAAATTAAAATAATTAAATATAGATACACTATTTCGTAGAAAAATTCAGTAATGGGATTTGAATATGAAGCTTCTTATTGAGTGATTTTTGGACCATCCTATTAAAAATATTCAAACTTTATGTTTCATCTCACCGAATTAATCCCTTGCATGTATTTTTCGTACATGTTTTTAATTATATTTTTAAATGCTTTCTAATAATTATAATAAAATGATATTAAAAATAAAAAAAATAAAAAAATTATTTTGTAACTCATATGCTGCAGATAATAACTGTAACTTACGTGTCGCAAATAAAAACGATAACTCCACGTGTCGCAGGTAGCATTGTAATTTTTAAAACAGTGCTTTATTTGCTTTTAACCTTTTTTTTTTTTGTTTTTTACTGTGCTAAAAACTTTAAAAAAACTCTGATAAATATGGTTTTAATTTAAGTTTTAACCGGTCAACACCAACTGGACCCACCTTCTTGATTACCATGATGTCCTTTGCGTTTTGAAACAAACCAGAAAGATCCAAGTTACGTACAGCTCCAGGCATTCTATAAAGTCAAATCTTGAGACCGTCCATCTTCTTCAATAATAGAGTACCAACCCAGTTCCCTTTTCTTGAAGACGAAAGGACTGTAACGTTTTCATTTTCAAGGGAAATTGGCTTCCCAAAAAGGACATGAAAAATGGAGTACTGGGCACAGAAGCCAGTGGAAGTGAGGGCAATAGAGGCTTTAGGAAAAGGGTTCGATCTGAGTAGTGATTTCAGATTGAAATATGCTAAGGGAATGGGTAGTAATAATGAAAGATTGGTGCTTTTGGATGAAACTAACAAAAGAGATGTTGTGTTTCCTGGTGGCCTTACTATCTCTAACGTTTCTGAGGATATTAGATGTGATAAAGGTGACAGGACTCGATACAAATCTGATGTTCTTGAGTTCAATCAGGTCAGATTTTGTATTTTTTTCTTTTTTTTTTCAGTTGGTAAATTATTGTATGGTGAGTTATATAAATTTTCTTCTCTTTTTTGGGCTAACCAGCCTGCTGTTGTTTTTGTTGCATGAGTGGCAGTGGCTGATCTGTTTTTCTATGTGATAATTGTTTGAACTGTGTTTGCTATGTGTTTTAGGCATTTAGCATGAAGCTTGCCTTTTGCTATTCTGGGTTTGTTTTATTGAGGGGGATTTGGAGTCTTGGACTAAAGCTGTCATCTTTTGCTAGTATTGGAATTCAATTTATTAAGTTCGATGAGCAATCGAGGGTTATGTTGGAGGTCTAACTTCTTTATCACTTGATGCTAGACTAGATTTAACTTCTGCTAGAGGTCCTTTTCTTCCCCACTAAAGCGACAGGGTGGTATTGTTTGGAGGGCCTAGTGGCTTTAGTAATTTAAAAAGCACTCAAATTTTGGTGCGGTTGGTGGTGGCATGCGATGTGCGAACATGATAAGATTCAATTTATGAATAACTGAAGTGGAGTGGGCAACAGAGATTGAAGAAAGTAAAAACTACTTAGTTAATCTACTGAAGTGAAAGGATAGGTAAGTTTGGAATTTGGAACCTCTGATATTTTGATGGAATATAGATTATGGGTGATGATGAAACTTCTCCACGAGTTTGTTAAAGCACTTCACATTACAATGAAAAGATGTACTGGGAAACTAGCTAGTGTGGAGTGCCATTATGAACTCATGGAGGGGCATCATCGCCACCCATACTCTATGGACAGATGATCTCTTGGAATGATTTGGTATTTTAAAATGAAGAATCTATGAACTAGGTTTGGAGTCTTAATGCTCGTAGAAACAGTTAAAATGGGAGATTTAGAGATGCTAGTAGGTATAAGCATAATTTCTTGTCATAAAGGTTCGTTTGGATACAGTTTCCTTGAGATGATTAGATGAGAGGCCTTATTCGATTTACAAAATAATGGTCCCAAGAAAAGTATTTGGTGGTAATTTTGCTGTTAGAGCAGAAGGTCAGTGGTTATATCCCATACTAGCCCTTTGGGGTTTCCTTTGACTGATGGACATTTTGCAACTGAATTTGTCGATGTCAGAAAAGTAGTAGCTAAGAAAATGATGTCCTGGAAAAGCTTATGTTATGAGTTTGTAGTGAAATGAAATTTGAGAGCTTCAGCAAAGCAGTCCGACACAATGAGGTGTCGGTGAGCCTAGCTCAGCAACTTTTCAAATGGAAAAGTTCTTTCCAAAAGTAAAATCCAGATTTCACAGAGCAGAGTATTATAAAGGATTAAGCCTAATATCAGATTATAGTGCTCCATAGGAGAATTATTCTGGAATAGTGTTGATAAAAGCTACATGAATCATGCAAAGGTGGTCAATCGAGGGTAATATAACAAACTGATTAGCAGTGTGGCTAGTAAAACTTCTTCTTTATTTATTTGTTTATTTTAAATTCTGATAAGCACCTTCTTTTTGTAAGATCTATGGATAAGCAGTACCCTTAATGCCTACATGTCTGCAACGACTAGTCCCGTGAACCATATTTCTCACTAAATCGCGTCTCTGGAACTATGTATTCTTACATGCTACTTAAATGACAGGCAACATGAGGTTATTGATTTGATCATGCTTGATTCTTGTCCTCACTTATGCAATTGATTTTGGATTCTGCATGCAATTTAAAAAGTATATTTTCATACTAAATGTCATTGAAATGTTTTTGTTGTTCTGTTTACATCTGTATCCAAGTCTAAATGAAGTAATTCATAATAAGCATCATGTCCTGGATCAGTAACACAATCTGTTTCAAGTTTTCTTTCTCTTTGTCTTCATCTTCCCTTGCAGATGTCAGAGCTACTTAATCATAAATCTTCAATCCAAGGAAAAGTTCCTTCTGGCTATCATAATGCTATTTTTGATTTAAGTGGAGACTGGCTTCATGATACTACAGACTCCAAGTTTCTTGCTTTTGATGGCTACTTCATCTCATTGTACTATTTGCACCTGACAGCATCTCGATTAACACTGAAAGATGAAGTAAAGAAGTCTGTCCCTCCTCGTTGGGATCCTGCATTGTTGTCCAGGTAGCTTTTCAGTATTTATGAAAATAAATCATTTTTTTGATATTAACCAAGGTCGTTCAGAATATATGCTAGACAACATTTTGGATTCCTTGTGTTATAGAAGAACAAGAAAAATATACAATTAAGGGAGAATAAAGAAGATTGAAAGTAGGGGATTAAGAAGAGAAAGGAAAAAACAATACTAAACCCATGGTGCATAGCCTGCAACAGAACTTAAAGATCAGAACTCTAATTACAAATAGAATGTTATAGCCCTTAGTGAGACTCCAATTTTAAAAATCATCAACATTAAACCTAGGCCTAGAAAACATCAAATCATACATTAATCTAGAAATTACAGGGGTGAAAATCACCTTGTGTCCTCTTACTATTAGTTATTGCTCGTTCTAACCCCTCTACGGGATTCTGTCCAAACTAAACCCTTTACCTAAACAATTCGGTTCATGTTAGTCCTTCCATCCAACTCCATCACACATTTCTTTGAGATTGACTTAACGATGTCTGTTGACTAATGTAAAGCCAATTATTTGATGACACATCACCAGTTGGCTTAAAATGTAATTTCCAGCGGAGAATAATGGGAAAAAATAAAATAAAAAAGGTGAAAAATCAATATAATTAATGAGACCTGATATTATATTGATTTTTCACATTTTTTCCCTTACTCTTGGATGGAAATTTCATTTTAAGCTAATATGTGACGTGTCATCAAAATTAGTTGTGCGGTAGTCAAATGGTGTCGTTAGGTCAATCTCAATGGAATGAGTGACGTAGTTAGATGGAAGGACTAATGTGGATCAAAGGGGCACAAGGTGATTTTCACCTGAAATTGCAGGTGTCAAAAAGACAAAACTAGCTGAATTTGTTCATTGCTGTGGCACATTACCTTAAATTTATTTGACTTGGTGATGCAGAAACTGTTTGCATGCATATATCTTTGTGATTTTCTTAGATACAGGAAACCTAATTCTACAACAAGCATGCCTTTTTGGCTAGACTCCTAGTTGGAACTAGCCTAAATAGGATTGTTTTGCTGGCTAGTATTGTAGGATTTTAGGGATTTCAACTGCCAGGGACAGTTCTTTTATTTTTGTTTTTAGGGAGGTAAAATTGTCATTTTGTAAAGTTGACCAGTCAACTACTTCACCTTTAAGAAATTGATTGGCCAGCTAGCTCCACCTATGGAGCACCTCGTTATTAGGTCACCTACTTTCTTTTCCTAAATATAGGTTTGTAACCCCACTTTAAAAAGGAATGCACGAATAAAATTAAGATTTTCAGCTAACATTGGTGAGATGTGTGATGGATAAAATTTTGTCAGGAGTGATTTTCATCATTATTGCCATTATCCACGGAGAGTTCAAATTGTCTACTTCATCACTTGGATGTATATAACTTCCTCAATAAGTTGAAAACTCAACTAAACTATTTTAAAGCAACCATGGGCACTTATATTTAGAACTAAAGATTTATGCTTCATGCTGGGGTCCTTAAGTTTGGCCTCAGATTCTCATAAAGCGCAATGCTTTCCCTAACCATGACGTTGTCACTGCATCACCACCACTATTCAGTTATTGCTTGTTGGGTAGTGCGATCGAGGCTGCTTTTGGCCTCAACCTCACTATTAGAAGTGTTTGGTAAATACAACTGATTTTCCCACCATGTTTTCTAATGTGAGTAACACCGTCAGCTAGAGAAGTCTCACATAGCAGTCAAACATGATAATTACAAATATTAAACAATACGAAATTTCTTAGCTGTACAAGCTCTTTATTTAGAAATCCCTATACAATCAGCCACATGTTGAAGATTTTGTTGAATACATAAGACAGATAAGTATAAACATATGATTTTTTCATCCATTTTGACTTGAGTCTTGATTGTCTACTTTTATCATTCTAATAGTTTTTTTTACCAAACACGTTAAATTTTTTTCACAGCTGCAATCACATCAAAAGCAAAAGCTAACAGATACCAAAATAAGACTTAATCATCCATGGACAATGTAATGCATGATAGTTCTAATTTAAGCTTACCTCTTCTGCTCTTGGAATCTTGTGTTCTTCAAATTTCCAGCTTTGTCTTCTACTGATGCTTTTATAGTTATATCTGATCCTTGGCATCATTCTAGACTCTAAAATGGCCATTCTAGACTCTAGAATGAAAAGGAACTAAGGAAAAAAAAAGCACTCCATTCCCACTGAGTTTCATAGTTTGTAATTTTTTACTACCCTACTCTTCTCATCTCTCCACCAGCTTTGAAGTTTGAACCCTTGACTGATGGTTTATGGTCAAACACAAACCAGCAAGCCACAAGAAATGCTGATTAATCCACTACACCACAAAGAAGCTAGAATACAATCTTTGAATATCTTGTCATTTTTCTTCATGGCAAAATAATTGCATAAATAGCATGTGTTTCCTAGGTTGGCAATCCTTCCAAACCCAAAAAAAGATCATTAATTCTCCATCCTACTGGTAATCATCCATGATTCACTATTGAAAACAAACAATTGTTCTCCACAAATTCGAGGCTACTAAGCAAATATGACTTTGTGTCCCTTTCTTGTGAGCGTGTGCAATAGTGAAAACTAATGCTCTTTCATGCAAGTTGTTAAAGAATAAATTCAGAAAGTATTTTATGATGTCTATCATACCATTCCTTCATAAACTCACCATGTCCCATTGTTTTAGTCCTCTTTGACTTTTCACATAAATTAAGATAGAGCAATTCATTGTTTTTTTTTCCTTATGATGTACACCACAATATTTTTTTATATCACACACTATTTTTTTTTAATAACTCACAATATACATATATAAAGATCATAATGAAGCCTTAAAATTTTAATTAAAAAATTGAGACATTTACTCTTTAAGTCACCACAATTATGTTTCAAGAATACAACAATTGAAGATTTGTTTTTAAATTTAAGTTGATGAGGGAGAAAGTAGTTGGATTTAAAGAACTAAAGTGAATTTCAATTGGGATGTAACAGGAAAATCAAACAGTTATGAACTTTTTTTTATCGCAGACAACAATTTTTGGACATCACAAAATGGAAAGGTGGACAAACTCTTTGGGGCAGAGGGAGTATCCTTTTCTTGTTAGGCTTTTTGAAATACCTTATTCCTTGGTTCTTGTTTTTTAGCCATAATATGGCCTGTGGAAATATTTTTTGTTGATCTGATGCAATTTAGACTCCTACTTGATTTGTGTTATTCTGGCACATGGATGCTTATTAATTTTATTAGGCAGGTTCATCCATACATATGGCACGCACATAGTAATAGGGATGGCTGTCGGGGGTCAAGACTTAATTTGTGTTAAACAAAAACCTTCCTCACCAATTCCCCCTGCTGAGGTGAGAAAGCACTTGGAAGATCTTGGAGACTATCTGTTTTCAGACAGAAGAAGTCCGTCCCTTCTACTGGGGAATGCAAGAGATGGAAAACAAGTAACTGTTGTTCTTCTACATACTAGAATTTCATTTCTTGATGTTTTATATATAAATTGCTGAATGTCATGGTTTGATATAGGTTCCCGAGGTCTTCAATCGTATTTTGCAGTCAAACACTATGCAGCTGACTAGCATTACAGAAACCTCAAGCAAGGATGTAAGTCGAACAAGATGTACTGTGAATCTCCTGAGTAACAAAAATATTTCTTTTCCTGAAATCTCATTTTTAAGTTGGACAGGGCCTCACCATCATTTGTTCAAAAAGAGGAGGAGATGTGTTCTCAAACAGTCATTCCAATTGGCTCCAGACAGTACCAGCTAAACCTGAAGCAATTCTATTCAAATTTGTACCTATAACATCTCTTCTTACTGGGATTCCTGGAAGTGGTTATCTTAGTCATGCAATCAACTTGTATCTACGTTGTAAGTGCTCCTAAGACCAAACAGGGGGAAAGAGCAATTATAATATATGCAGGGTTACTAGCCTATGTATGAGAGCTTTGGCAGTCACACAAATATCATTCAAAATGAAACTATTATGAATTCCATTGATGGTTATGCAAAAGTACAAGGCTAGCATTGCAGAGATTATAACAAGATTGTGATGCCTTGATTGGATTTTCGTAATAAAGAGGATGCCTTAACTAATTAGTGTCAACTGCATTGTGATCATGAATTCCTGCTTCTTTTCGGGTTTCAATGTGCTGTGAAGGCATCCAACATTCAGCAAATGCCTTGTGGGTGAAATGGTGAAACTACATAAAACCTTAAATACCCAAATCTCAATCCGTAAGAGGAATTGCTGGTTATATAGGTCATGATCGTTTGAGTTGAATTCATGGTAATTAGAGCAGGGTTAGAATGTAGAAGCTGAAGCTCTCTCTATGTGGTCCCTTGTTTTGTTTTATTATTTTCCAAGGTCAGTGGGTACAGACCAGACCATGCATGTTTTCTTTCTTTTCTTTGAGGTCCAATAGGATTGAGTTGCATAGCAGGCGATCGCCCTCCCCTTTCCATAAGCCTCCATCTTTGGTTTGAGTAGGTCTTGAACCAAGGTCACTTTGTGCAACACGTGACACAAGTGACTTACATGTTAAACTAGCTAGAATCCTTTAATATGTTTTGTATGTACAGCTATTGTGTTGTGTCTCTCTCACCTCTTCTATTTTTTCTTCATCTTCTTTTTATTATTCTGTATCATGCAATCCTAGCTCTACGGGTTTTAACTTCTTGATTTAGTTGCCATTTCCTTGCGCACATATTGGATCACACGTGTTCATAAAGTGAAAATGATCTCTCATGGATTCGTTATCTGTGTGTTCAGACAAGCCTGCTCCGGATGATTTACAATGCTTCTTGGAATTTCAAGTTCCAAAGCAATGGGCACCTATGTTTTGCGAGCTGCCTTTAAGGCATCAAAGGAAGAGAACTTCTTACCCTTCCTTGCAGTTCAGCTTTTTGGGACATAAGATCTATGTCAGCCCTAGCCAGGTACTATAAAAGTGGAAAAAAGGATTATTCTCTATATAGTAGTCAGTTGTGTTACCTCTGATTTGACTTCACTATATATATTTAGCATGATATCTTCATATTGTGTCAAGTAATTTAATGTTCACTAATGCTTAGGTTTCCATGTGACCTTAATATGGTGTTTGGCCTCTCCATCAAGCAACTTAAGTTCTTGGACTGGATGCTAGTATACTGTTGCATTTTGTTGTTGTTGTCATCGTCGTCGTCTTGCATGCAAGATCTATTGTTGTGGTGTGCAGGTCAGATGTGGTATTGAGTGATCCTACATAAGTTGTGAGAAATATGGTCTTCTCTTCTATAGTATTTTGATCTCTCGTCCAAGTTTTGGGATTTTTATATTTTTTAATGCTAATAAAGGAAGTGATCAAAAGGCATAATTACTTTTTTTGAATAAAGTTTTCATTAATGTTTAGTGTGGAAAGTTTTGCTTTTAAGCAAAAGAATTGCATGCTCATTTTGCAAATGTTAGGACTTGAGCTGCTCTAGCAGTGCTGCTTATTAATATCTAATGAGGATTCATATCATTAGGATATTTCAAATCTAATCCGAATATTTTCCATAATTATTGCAGATGAATTTTGTTTGTATCAGTTTAGCATATAAATTGGAGAAATCAATCATCACATTTCAGATTTCAAATTTAGCAAAATAAATGGAAATATCAATTACCATCCTAAATTTTTCTATTTTACACATCATTTCAGGTTTCAAGTGATAAAAAACCTGTGGTTGGCCTACGTTTGTACTTGGAAGGGAAGAAATGCAATCGATTAGCACTGCATCTACAACATCTCTCAAGCCTTCCAAATATCATGACCTTCCCATCAGCCAACCCCATCACATGTATGCCATGTCAATGGCGAGGCTCTGATGATTATAGATCTAACGACCAGTTTTTGGAACCAATTAGATGGAGGAGATACTCAAAGGTGTGCACGTCTGTTGTTAAGCATGATCCCAGCTGGTTGCAGGGAGATACAAGTGGTGTGTTTATTGTAACCGGTGTGCAGCTCCTTTGCAAAGGGCGGTGGCCTAAGACAGTACTTCACCTCCGTCTTCTTTTTACGCATATACCCAACTGTACCATTCGGAAGACAGCGTGGGCTGCTGCTCCAGAAGCATCTCAAAAATCAAGTTTTCTGACAAATCTCAGCACAACATTCACATTTACTCAGCGAACAACCACTGCTCCTGACAAGCAAGGTCCTGCTGCAATTAACTCTGGTGTGTATCCAGATGGTCCTCCTGTTCCAATTCGCTCTAAAAAGCTGCTTAAATATGTGGATGTGGCTGAGGTTGTGAAGGGTCCACATGATGCTCCAGGACACTGGCTGGTTACTGCTGCTAAGCTAGTCACAGATGGTGGTAAGATTGGTTTGCATGTGAAGTTTGCTTTGTTGGACTATGGATTTCACTGTGCATAGAGTGGATTTTGTTTTATTGATTGATTTAGTTATCTCCTGTCTAAAAATCCTTTCCTAGCAAATTGGTTTTATGTGCCGAAGAGTTTTGCCATGGTTTGTACAGAGAGAGACAGAATAAATTTACTTGCTAGAATTCGTGCTGTACATTTGGTTGTCTATGTTAATGGAGCCTTCTGTTTTCTTCGTGGTTTAAGAAGATTTCAACTAGGGTAATGAGTGTCTATAACGTAAATAAATAAATAAAAAAAAGATTAATGAATTGTTTCATAGAGGGAATGCATATGCATGTTGGTGTCACGTCTTACCTGTTAGGGTTTATAAATGAAAAGTGTGCATGAAGAAGAGTGGAAGCACGAGACTGGAGGGCATGCTCAAATGAATCATAAGCATTTACGACTCGAGTAAATCTAACTTGAGAAAAGCTAACATGAGAAAAGTTATTTATTTATGGAGAAAAAATCTTACTTGAGGCACAAGCTACGTTTTCTATGACAAAAATGAGCCCTCGTAAAGACTTGTAGTGGTAAATTTCTACTCTTTGAAACAGTAATTGAGTACAGGAATTCACGGCTCATTTTATTTTATTTTTTTAATTTTATCTTTTAATATAAAGTTTATTGATTATTAATTTTTATTTATTTTATTTTTTAAAATATTTAATTGATAATAAATTAAGTTTTATGATTTGTTTTAGTTTGTTTTTTATTAGGTTATATTAGTTTCATGACTTGAGTTATATATTTGGAGGGTTAATTTAGATTATTTGTTTTTGGATTTTTCAAATCGATCAAATCATATCAGATCAATTTTTGCATGTTATTTTTTATTTTACTATAAAACATATTAGCAATTCCTAAATGTTTTTTTATATTAAAAAAAATTAATCTGACTCACAATGTAGCGTGAAATAATATATTTCTAAAATTAAAATTTAAATCTAAATCTTTTTTCAAGAAGGAAGCTAATTAGCTGGAAAATGATTTTTCCTTTAATTTCAGATCAAAATAACTCAAAGAATAACTTTTGTAATCTTCCAATCATAGTTTTAAAATTCAACCCGAGATGAAACTCAAGTTACGGGTTGAAAGAATCAACTTGAGTTAATTAAATCATGGGTTAACTTATATTTTTAATTAGATCAGGTCAAATTAATTTTTTTTTCTATATTTTTAAACTCATTAGTCCAAACCTTGAATTCTAGACTGACTAGTTGATTTTGTTCCAGTTTTATAACTAGATTCTAATTTCTTGTTGATATATATATATATATATATATATAACACAATAAAGTGTGGAAAATATGGTCATAAATCAAACAAAAATCCAAAATGGCAGCCAAACCAAAAAAAAGTTGAAAAATGAGTGGAGTAAGCTAATTAGGAGATAATCAATTAAAGCTAAGTGTTTAGTGCCCGAATGATTGTGGATATCCCCACAGTTATGAACACCGAAAACTCAAGTCTGTCTCTTAACCACCACAATCATTGCCGAGGCTCAGCAACAACTGCTAAATGGGGCTTCCAAGGCAATGTTAGCTCTGAAATTGGATTGTTCAACAATTCGTAATCAGTTAGGGCATCTGTTGACACAGCATTTTCTACGAGCTGACAATCTTAATTTTGGCCCGCCTGGTTTAATCATCCCTTGCAACAAAATGAATAGCCATGTCCTTTCTTCTTGAATAATCCACATGGCCAGGCTCCGCGGTTGATTTGAAATCTAGTTTTGGTAATGTTGTGGGGGTGTTTTTGAATTAAAAATGTATTGAAATGATTTTTTTTTTTTCAGAATGTTTTTATTTTTTATATTAGTACGTCAAAACCATCGAAAAATATCTAAAAAATATTAATTTGATATTTTTTCAGCGAAAAACACTTTGCAAAACAGAAACTATCATAATAACAAACGTACACTTATAACAAAACTTGGTGAGAGTTGACTCTATCAAACTTGAATGACTTGACGGATCAACCTGCGACCCAATCTACCTGATTAAAACACGGTTTGACTTTTATTTTTTTTCAAAACAACATTGTTTTAAACTATTTTTTCAATTAAAATTAACATATCTAACTTGTAACTTGTGACTGAGTCTTGAAACTGATCATGAATCAAGCTAGAAATGAATTTAATGACTTTAATATGTAATAAACCTATAGTCAAGAATAGGGTTGGGAATTAAGAAATCAATAAGACAAGAAAGTCTCTTTCTATCACATGCACCCTTTATCTTCACAAACAAACCATTGAATACATAACATGTATAATCATGCATGGTAGCCTCTTAAATTGACTCCTTTTCTCAGTCTTATTTCTTTGTTTTATCCATCCAACATGCGATCATCATATGTTATATATATATATATATATAAAGCATTGATTGGACCACCAAGAAATTGACCTAAGCTTTGGCAGCATGCCTTTCATCAACTTGGGAGCAAAAGAAACTCTCCCAGCAAGAGTTGGATCCATTAATCATGTCACATGCATCTGATGTGGTCCCCTTTCTTCTCACCTTTAATTTAATTTCACCCCTCCAGGCCAAGGTTTATAAATACATTCAAATCTTGGAGATCTATGCAATGAAGGGGAATCTATAATTACCACTAGAAACAGTGTTAGTTTACTTGGGATGTTTTTTTAAAATATTTTTATCTTGATAAAAATATATTAATTTTTTTTAAAATTAGTACATTAAAATCATTAAAAAATACTAAAAAAAATTAATTTAATATTTTATTAAAGTAAAATATATTTTTAAAACGCATAAAAAGACAGAGTCTTTAAGAATATCAAGGCTATGCACCCAAATGAAGCAATGATCATTATACAAAGAAAGAAGGATAGATCAACAAATGAAGAAACTAAAAGAAACTTATTTTCATACTTTTCATTACACGGTATGGGTTGAGATTTTTAATTTTTTTTTATCATAAAAAGAGATTTTATCTCGGTTATTCAGATAACCCGTTAAATCCGCGTCAAAATATCTTAAAAAATAAGAAAAGAATTAATAACAATTGAGTTACAACTCATTGTCTGATGATTTTAATCAGATATTACAACAACTAACATACCAAAGCAACAAAATATCACTAACTAAAATATTGGGTTACATGCACGATCAATCAAGTACTAGTGGCAATTAAGCAATGGAGCCGATGTATAGTGATGGATGCGCAAAATCTTCTAAAGCTAGCTCGAAGGCCAGCGTTTTTGGATTTCAAAGCAGTAGCTGACATCCAAATAGCATTTCCCATCATCATCCACGATCTGAAGCCAAAAGAAGTAGAAGAAGCCAACTTTGTCAATCAAAATCTTTAATTTTTGAAGCAATCTGTGTAACCAGTCAATTATATACTAGTATTTGTTATTAATTACCTTGGTTCTAGCAGAATAAGAGCCCCTAGCAAAAATGCCTGAAGGAGTAGTTTCTTCTTCTAGTTCATATCTGTAAGGCTCCTTTTGTGGGCTAAAGGTACCGAGCATCACCTTTGTACGGTCCACTGCATGCCAGAAGAACCTCTGAGACTAATTACTGATATATGTGTGTGGTATGGCATGGTTATTTAACTCACCTCTCACGCCTGTCTTCCAGACAGTATTGGTGTACTTGAGACCAGATACAAGGTTGTTGGAGACAGTGAAGCATAACTTGAGGTGGTACAGGCTTCCCTCCTTGAGGGTGAAGAGGCTACTGCTCTTTGAATTACTATTGAATGGAAATGGCAATACAAGATCTGGACGGCCCGGGCATAAGATTGAAAGACTTAATATCTTCACTTCTGGTTCTTTGCTTTCTGATTAAATCCAGCAAGAGAAGATTATAGGCATCTGGCTAGATTTCAAGATTATAATTAAGTCGAAGCATGAAATGAGATGGTGCTTAAGCTGCTATCGAATTATCTTGTTTGCTACGATGTTGTGTTAGAGAATAATATAAATAATACTTCGGAACTTTATCTAATCTTCTAAGTTTTCAGATTGAGATAATTTTTTTTTTGTTATGGCATTAAAACTTCAATGATCAAATGTTTACAAGTTGGCTGCTCTGTCGTTACAAATTTGTACTTTGAAGGGATGGTTATTGAAAATTCATGAGGTCAAGGCAGAAAGAAAGATTTGTGTCCTGAAAATTACAAGGATGGAGAAGAAAAATAAATGGGGCAAGATTAATACCTCCTACAGCAGACATATCAACACTCCCAAGTAGCTGTTCCTTCCATCTCCTTAAGCTGTCATCATCCTGCAGAGAAATTGTTGGTGTATGATCATAATCTAAGATTTTCAAGTATTTATAGCGTTTACTCCAAATATTGAAAGAAAGATATCGTGCCTTATCTTTTTCAAGCTGCTCCTTCAGGGAAACTTGAGGCCCAAGATCCAATTCCTTATGATCAGACTGGAGCCTGGAACCATCTTCTTCAATGTCATCAACAGAATCATCTTCTTCATGGTCCTTCTCTGCTTTTTCTTCAGCTGCAGCAGCAGCAGCCTTGATGTTGTGGTCATTTAGTCCTAGATTCTCCATCTCATTACTGAAAGAAACTTCTTGGGATGCTGAGCGAGTCCTTACAGCAGCTGACATTTTCCTTTTCCACCAAGGATTTCACCACCTAATGCTGAGGAAACAAATGCAGGTACCTATCTATCTAATCTTCTGCATGTTTTCTTTTATAGTATTTACCTCGGGAAGGTATATAATGGAGGTTGAGATGGGATTTATTGCTTGTTTTAGCGATGGGATTTCGGAGGATGTGAAGTGGTGGTGACACATGACACGGGACCTGAAAGGCAAAGGAAAGGATGGATGGGATATATAAAGCTGAAAGAGGAACCGCTAAAGTGGAGGCAGGTGGGGCAAAGTTAGCCAGCAACTCTCATCTTCCCCAGTCTTTGCTGTTTGCTCCTTTTTATCCTCTTATCAATTTTTACCAATGAACTTGACATTTTTCTTTAATTTTGATAGTGAGTGTATATATTTATCAAGCAAAAATGCTAAACATGATCAAGAAAAATAATTGCTAAACATTAGCAAAATTTAAAATAATTCCAATTTTATATTTTAGCTAAAAATAAAGTTTCCATCATTTTCAATTTAAATCAATCTAGATAAGATTTTGAATTGGAGATTTTTCGAGTTAATCTATTTAGGAGGTGCTTGAGAATGTGGTAGCGGTAACTGTTTTACAAAGTATTTTTTGCTCGAAAATACATTGAAATAATATTTTTTTAAAAAAAAATTATATTTTTTATCAGCACATCAAACCGATTTAAAATATAAAAAATATTAAACAAAAAAAATTAAAAATTGTAAAAATACTAGATAAAACCCATGTGGAATTTAATAACAACAGCAAAACTTTAACAGGGGTGTGAAAGAAAAGGAAGGAAAGAATTTCACAAACAATTTCTCCCTGTGGAGGTGGAGGTTGGTGGATTTGAATGACTACTGACTGAACTTATTGTTATCCACGTACTGGCTGGCTATCATCTCTTTCCCATAATCATGGCTTTCTGGAAATCTCCTCTTTAATCAAATCCAAAGTGATCAAACTGTGAGTTTATATTATTGTTTTTGGGTTTTTTTTGAAGGAACAAAAATTCTCTAATCATATGCAAGGAATCATTTTGCTTTCACTTTAAAATACTTCCATGTCTATTAACACCGATTTTCCAAACTAGAGGCCTCTTTTACCTCTAATTGTAGCTTTTCTTTCTTTTCTTCTACTTGCTTTTTTTGGAGTTTGTTTGATTGATTTTTTTAATATATATATATATATATATATATATATAT
>Ga0325401_1001789_pt1 | contig 18530 bp, 11 predicted proteins | sample PopdelMetagenome_FD_205666 | JGI IMG/M metagenome (GOLD analysis project Ga0325401, IMG submission 205666) | Populus deltoides microbial communities from Bellville, Georgia, United States - Xylem-PdKOR-R2 | ecosystem: Host-associated > Plants > Phyllosphere > Stem > Wood/Secondary xylem | place... | reverse complement strand
GAATCCATTTTAATCCTTTTACTTTTTTTTTTAATTAATAAATAGAAAGATGGTAATTTATCTATTACTTTTTCCCCTTGCTTTCCACTTTATACCATCCATCTTTTTGGAGTGTCTCAATTTCACCCAAAAACATGGTTTGTATGGATTAAATGTTGGAAACTTATTTTATTAATATGATTTAAATAAATTATGAGTAAATAAAAAATTAATATCAAAGAAAGAGTTTCTAACTTGAATTTTTTAGATTTTACATACCCTTTCTCACCTCGTATTTGGTGTTTTTCTTCTCACTTTAAGTTTTGGTTTTCCTTTCAAATCTAGAGTTTAGGTTCATCTTGTTAAGAGATATTTGATTTTCATATTCTTTGGTTCAAATACCTCATTTAGAAGTGTATCTAAACTAAGATGGTGTTACTGAAATCTTGGGATGCATATTGTAAACATTCTAGTTGTACAAGTAAGGAGCAAAAAGCCTTCAAGATAAATAATTCATTATTGACTACAACTAAATATTCATTCCTTTAAAGTGCTTCAACGAGTAAGCACCTTTTTTGTTTTGATTTAAGTATAGTTAATTTTATTGTTAGCATGTATGCTAGGACTTTGATTTTATATCAATTGCAAGTTTGAATATATGCTTAGGATGCATGCTATAGTATTATTTTAAATATTTTTTTTTGAAATCATGTTAGCCATGAGTTATTAGTTTGCATATTTATAGATTTAGACTCGTATGGACACTAGGCTTTCCTTAAAAATATTTTTATGTTTAACATGCCTTGTTATGATAAACTAAACATTCCCGCTTATTATTCTAATAGTCTAATATATATCTACGAACTTTGATTTACAATTTTAAGGCTACACACACACACATACACATTAAACTTTGTGTTGCAACTTAGTTGGTTATGATATGTATAGTTCAATCAAGAGTGAAAAAACACTATTAAAAGCTTTAGATAAAAAGTATAAAACTAAAGATGCTGATATGAAAAAATTCACAGTCAAAAATTTTTTATATTTCAAGATGGTTGATTCAATGACAATAATGAGCCAAGCTTAAGAGTTTCAGCTCATCTTGCATGATATAAATGTTGAAGGTATGTCTCTAAGTGGGTCATTTCATATAGCTGCAATCATTGAAAAATTGTCACCATATTGGAAAGACTTCAAGACTTATCTTAAGCATAACATAAAGAGATAAGAATTGAAGATCTCATTTTGAGGTTTAGGATAGAAGAGGACAATAAGTTGTCTGAAAAGAGAGCTAACTCTTCTAGTGCCTCAAAAAACAAAAGTTATGGAAAAAGTGGTAAAGTTCCATAACAAAAATCAAAAGAAAAAACTTGTTGTTAAAGGAAAAGAAATTGCCAATAAGTTTAATGAAAAATGTGTTATCTGAAACAAGACTAGACATTTATCTAAAGATTATAAATATAAAGGTTAGTTTGGAAACCCCAAAAAAAGGATTGCTCAAGTCAAAGTCACCAAGATTGATCACCTCACTAATGAAATTTCATAAATGAACCTGTATTGTGCTGTTTTTGAAGTTAACCTAATTAACAATCCTAAACAATGGTTGATTGATATTGGAGCTACAAGATATGTATGCACCAAGAAAAGAGTGTTTTTCACTTACAAAGAAGTTGATGGAGAAAACCTATACATGAGAAACTCATCAATTTCCAAATTACTAGAAGTTGGAAAGGTCATACTAAAAATAACATTTGGAAAGCTTCTCACCCTCAACAATGCACTGCATATTGCTAACATTATAAAGAACATAGTCCAGCTCATTGCCGAGTAAAAATGGTTTTAAGATGGTTTTTGAGAGTGATAAATTTATACTCACTAAGAGTGGTATGTTTGTAGGAAAGTGGTATATATCTCTGTGATGACTTCTTTAAAACAAATGTAATGATCATTGTAACCATTGATAAAAATAATAATAAGATTGCATCTTCTTCTTATTTGCTTAAGTATTCTGATGTGTGGCATGATAGGTTAGATCATGTAAATTATAATTCTATGCAAAGGTTAATAAACCATGAATTATTACCAAGAATGATTTTTGAGAAAAATCATAAGTGTAAAATTTATGTAGAATTAAAATTCACAACACCTTCTTTTCAAATAATTGAAAGAAATAGTGAACCTCTATGCCTAATTCACTTAAATATTAGTGATTTAAAGTTTATGTAAATAAGAGGTGAAAAAAAAACTATCATATTACTTTTATAGATAATTGCATAAGGTATTGTTATATCTATTTGCTTAGGAGAAAAGATGAAGCTTTTGAAATGTTTAAAAATTAAAAAAATAAAGTTGAAAACTAACTTAAGAAAAAGATAAAGATAATAAAAAGTAATAGAAGTGAAGAATACGAAGCATCATTTGGTGAATTTCATTTTCAAAATGATATTATCCACCAAACTACTATTCCTTATTCATCACAATAAAATAAGATTGCGGAACATAAGAATAACAAATTAAAAGAAATGATGAACGCCATGTTAATAAGTTCAAAAACATCTAAAAAATCAGGGGGAGACAATTTTAACTATCAATTGCATACTTAACAAAGTACCCCATAAAAGTTAGAAAAGATACTATATGAATTATGGAAAGATAGAAGATATTCTTGCAAATACCTCAAAGTATGGGGTTGTCTTGTAAATGTAGTAATACCTGATCATAAAAAAGTCAAAATAGGGTCTAAAACCGTGGATTATGTATTTATCAAATATGCAGACAATAATAGTACTATCAATTTCTTATATACAAGTCAAGTATTGAGGATATTTATCCTAATACTATTATGGAATCAAGAAATGTTACATTATTTAAGGATGTGCTCTATTGAAGGAAACAAGAGAAAATTGTTCACTTAAGAGAACAACTAAAGACATCTCAAGTAATCATCATCAATTAGATGATGATAAAATTGAGCTTAAAAAGAGTACAAGAGAAAAAATAACCAAAATATTTGGTCTTGATTTTTTAACATACCTGTTTGAAAATAAACCTCGAACTTATTCCAACGTAATGTCCTTCTGAAAGCTTTATATTGAAAGGAGATGGTCAATAGTAAAATTGAGTCCATATGAATAATCGTATACGAAAACTAGTGGATTTTCCTCTCGAAAGTAAATTATTAAACCATAAGTGGATCTTTAACAAAAAACTAAAACTTGATGGCACTACTGAGAAATATAAAGCTAGACTTGTTATTAAAGGTTTTAGACAAAAAAAAAGAAGGCGTAGACTATTTTGACACATATTCACCTTTGTCAATAATAACTTTTATATGAATATTAATAGTCATTGCAACTAACAAGCTTGAAATACATCAAATTGATATAAAAATAATTTTTTTTATATGGTGACTTTAAAAAGAAAATTTACATAGAACAACCCAAGGGGTTTGTTGTCGATGGACAAGAAAAGAAAGTTTATAATCTTGTCAAATTACTATATGGTGTGAAACAAACACCTTAACAATGGAATGAAAAATCTAATAAGGTTAAATTGTTAAATGAGTTCAAGATTAACAAAGTTGATAAATATATTTATATGAAAAACACATAAAAAATTTATGTCATTATATGTCTCTTTGTAGACGATATGCTAATTTTGGACAATAATGATCATATTATCAAGTCTACTAACAAAATATTAACTAACAAGTTTGACATGAAAAATTTGGGTGTTGCACATGTCATACTATGAATATAAATTTCTAGGACATATGATGGATTGATATTATTCTAATCTTATTATATTGAGAAAATTGTCGATAAATTTTCTAAATGTGACAATAACACTGTCAAAACACCAATTGATATAAATGCACAACTAATATACATTATAAATTATACAATGCTTGATATTGCTTACTTGATAAGTAAATTTAGTAGATTTATAAGTAATCTAAGTATGGTTCATTAGATGAAAATAAAAAGACTACTTAAATATTTAAGGTACATCATGGATCATAGGCTATATTATATTGGTTACTCAGCGATACTAGAAGGATATAATGATGCTAATTGAAAATACAACACTAAGAATTCAAAATCTATAAACGGATATGCATTCACACTTGGTGGAGTAGTTGTGTCATAAAAAACCTGTAAACAAAAGTTTATTTCTAAATCCATGATGAAATCAGATTTTATTGCTTATGATAAAGAAGAAGATAATGTGAAATGGATTCAGAATTTCTTAGAGGATATTCCAAGTTGGCCAAAACCAGTGCCAACTATTATGTCAATTGTAATAGTTAATCAGCAATTAGAATGACACAAATTAGTATGTATAATGGTAAGTTTAGACATATACGTCATAAACATAATACCGTTAAACACTTACTCTAAAATGGAATCATTTCCATTGACTATGTAAAGTCAAAGAAAAATATTATGGGTCTGCAAAGATTTGTCTAGAGAGCTTGTGTATAATTCATCAAGGAGAATAAACTTAAAGCCTTTAAAAGATAAAAAGTGTAATGATGGTAACCACACTTAGTTGATTTAAGATCTTAAGATTTAAGTTCAAATTAAAATGTGTTATCTGAAAGAACGATAAATGGAGAAAAAGACTCGACAGATCTGAGAAGAAAAAAATAAAATAAAAAAAATTACTTGTGTTTTTTTTTAATTGCAGGTCTCCGCTGGCGAGGAAAGTGAAGAGGGGAGGATACCGTTGCAGATCTCCTCTATCGCCTGTCTTTTTTGCGGCAGCGCGTGAACCTACGTGTCGCCAGTGGCGGCCACGCATAAAGAAGACGCGCCGTCATTGTTCTAGTGTCCAGAAACCTTCTATCACTGTTCCTGCAGTTGCAAAAAGCTTTCCTTGCAATTCCCAGATTGTTTTGGGTTTATTTTGTAAATTTCAAATTGTTTAATGTATTGTTAGTTTTGTTTTGAATTTTGGTGATTTGAAACATGTAAATATGGGTGTGAGAAAAACATAATGAGAATGAAAATGTGTGTGTGTTTGTATTTTATTTTTTATATATGTTATTGAATTATAAAATCAAAAGGATAAAAAAAGAATTTGATGTTTTAATTTGTATATGGTCAGGTATCTTAAGGATAAATAAAATCATGTTGTATTTCTCGTGAAAATGTAAGAACATGTTTCTACATATATTTTGAGATTTCAGAATTGATTTATTAAAGCTTTAAGAATTTGACTAACATTTTAATTTTTTAAATCACATCAAATCACGAAGCAGTGTACCTCAGGTAGAGTGAGCTAGGGGTGTTAATACCTTCGTTGGCCACAACCAGTCTCTTACCCTCGAATCTCTAATAATGACCAGTACACTCGGGTTTCCTAGTAACCTTCAATCAAATACTAGGTGACGATTCCCAAAACAAAGCAAACGAACAAAAATCACCATCGACGCTGTGCGGGGATGTGCGATAGAATGACGACTCCACTGGGAAATGTATTGTTTTCGACGTTATTGAACTAAGCATTGTGTTTTTGATATGTTTAAGTTTTTTACGTTTTGTCTTATTTTATTTTTGTTTCATCCATATATTGTATAGAATTGTTTCATGCATCACATGTTTTAATTTTGGAAAGCACACACAAGCTTCAGGTTAGGTGGGGGACTAGTAGCTTACCTTACGACTTTTAGTCAAGATTTAAGTTTGTGTAAACCCCAACTCTTCGTTGAGTGCTTAGACTGGTAACGGTTGGTATACGTGCCATCTCAGTGCCTTCTGAGCCCCCATATTGCCTTCAAGAGGGTGATTACTAGGACAACGAGTGATCCCTTTTTAGAGACCAAGTAATAAACTTACCATTTGTCTCACGTAAAAGATTAGAACCTGCTTTTAGGATGTATGGTCCATACACATTGTTTTGCATCTGAGCAAGCCCTTATTAAAGCATCTTGAATTCAGGACTTACGGGGGATATAATGGCATCACTCAAGAAATTTCTATTGTAGAGTTCGAGCAAGAATAAAAATTCTTGTTTCATCATACAAGAGCTACAACCATATGTCACCCCTCGAAGGACGAGTCAGTCATATAAAAATACACTCATTCACTTATCATTCATGCTCCAAAGCTGAAACATGGGTTCCCTCACCCGAGGTCTACTACACTAGACCGTGAAAGATAGAAAATGAAGAAAGAGCCCAGTTGGAGGCTTAATGTTAAAAGAAAATTAAGAGCATCAAAGGTGAGTAGCTAGACTCACAAGTTTGATTGAACAAGTGTTGAGTTTCAAGAATGAAAAGGGAACGTCCGCACAACCTCTTGTTGGAAACACTGTTAGTACATGTTCCACACACAAGAAAAATTAGCTTTTCTCCTCAGCACTCCACCGGTAAAGGCCATAAACATTGAAGTGGCACCGCCTCTCCTTTTTCAATCATGAACAGCGGCAACAACGCCTTCAATCATCAACGAATGACAACCCATGCTCTTGTTCAGCTATACTGATAATTTTTTATAGCCTCTACATCTCCCCGTAGCATCCAACATTTGTCAGCCTTTCACGCCCTGAGTTTATGCTTTCTTTCCAAGTCACCCCTACTGTGAGCTCAATTCCAGTTCAACAACGAAGGATGTTGGTCTGAAAAAAAAAACATGATTAGACATTGAACTTCTACATGACAAAGCTATCTTTGTAGAGATTTTTTATGGATCTGCCAGTGGGGAATGCAAGAGGGGATGTAGTAGTTGCCTATGCTATTAAATGTTTTCCCATCAGTGGCTGCACCAAAACACTATAGTAGGTTGAAGAGCCAGACCTGGTCTGAAAAAAATTGAGTAGACATCAAACTTCAATGTAGCAGAACTCCATATGCAAAAATTTGTTTGTGGGTTTGCAAGTGGGGAATCCAAGAAGGAATGCAGTAGTTTCAGATCTTCTATAATTTTCTGCTACCATTGTCAGTATTAAAACATAAAAGTTGAGAGAAGAGACAGACCTAGGCTAAAAAACAAGAAGAAGATTGAAACTTCAACAGAGCAGAAATTTTTTTATAAATGTCTGTTTGTTGCACCGTCAGTGAGGAATCAAAGAGGAAATAGGTGTTGCATGTTTCGAGCGCTACCAAGATTACTTAGCTGTTAGGAGGTTCCAACAATCCTTAAACAACCACAACAACATTGGAAGATTGACATGATGTTGTGAGGATTGTCAAAAGAATTGAGTAAGCTATGAAGATGGGAAAGATTAAAGGTTCTATCATGGATGCTGACACGATCAAAGAGTTAATGTCTTATCCAAAGTGCAGGAGTGTCAAAGTAATAAATAACTCGACAAGACCGGGGTCGAACCATAGAGAGGTGAACTATATAAATTATAAATAACAACAACAATGATGATGATGGTAGTGGTGATGAGTTAAAAAGGACTTTGAGATGTAAGATAAATGTGAAGATTAAACAATGATAAAAATAAATATCAAGGTTAGAGGATCCACGAATAGTATTAGAGATAAGTAATGTATAAACTCTTTCTAAATTATCAACATGATCATATTAATCATCTTATTTACGTAACACCATACTTATAAATTTTATCAGGTATTCATGATGCTAACTTATGTTGACAACAAATCAAATTCCTCTCATAACAACAATGTCGGCCGAAGACTATGAAGGATCAAGTATTTGATGTACCAAGTGTTATACAACACAAATCTAGATTAACCATTTAACAAGCAAGTTATTCACAATCAAAATTTGGAAAAGTGTTCTTCATGAAAGTTGTTGGAAATTGTTGTTTCCTTCTACCCACCAAATTTCAGAGCATTTGGAACATTAAAGCTCGAGATATGTCTAAAATACTGAGTAGTGCTGCTGGTGGACGTGGTGGATAGCCCTCAAGCTCTTGTATGGATAAAATGTCATTGCTACCATCAGAATTTGAGCAGGTCTTATTCATGAAAGTTGTTAGAAATTATCTTTTCCTTCCACTCACCAAATTTCACCTCATTTGGCCTTCTAGAACTCCAACTATGGGTAAAATGCTGAGCAGTGTTTGGGCTGGATTGCAGAACAGATTCTGACTTTTCTTTTATGGCTAAACTTTGAATTTAAAAATGACAGATTTGGGTCTTCCAATATTCATGAACATTATAGGCCTATTTCTTAGATTTCTATCCATATAAATCAAACTAAAATCCAAGATCTACAGCTCCAAATATGACCCAATAACTAAACAGTGTTTCTATTTGAATTGAATCGGTATCTTCTTTCTAAGCTTAGTCTTTTCTTTGTCCTTTCACTTTGAATAGTTAATCACATCAATCAATCCTTTGAATTGTGAGATATGCTTGCATTTAAAATGAGCATTTACCATAAATTAAAGCTATCTTATATTATCAGACTTGTTATTATAAAACATACTCTAGTTAAGGAGTTATTGATACTTCAAGTGCAAAATGATGATATAAAACCTTGATAAAAATACACTTTTAAGTTCTAATCAGATGCCAGAACAATGATGAGAGATGAATCAGGAGATGACTCTGAAGGTGGGAAACCATAGTATATGGTCTAGTCAAGTCTCGCTCAAGCATCAACTGCTCAAGTGTCTTTGCCAAGATTGACATCCCTTTGCCACTTAAGTTTGTCAACTAGCAATTGCCAGATTCCAAACTTGTTGCCCCAACTTCGTTAAATCCCATGCAACCACTATTTTCTAGGTGGTATAATTCAAACAAGAGATTTCAATATCATGGGGTATTTCTAGGCCATTCAGTTGAACAATTGCTAGAATTTCAAGAATCGAGTCCAGAGATTGGTGAGCAAGAGGCGAGCTGAGTTTGTGGAAGATGATGTCATCGACCATTTTATTACCAGAACATCCTTAGAATGACAAGATATCAAAATTGCTTGGCAAAACATAGATATTGCTAGAAAGTGGATCTAAGAAGGGTGTTAAACTGTCAATCATTTTGTTATGAAATTTTACCATTTTGCATTTTTATTTTGGGATCACATCTTATCCTTTAACGAAACATGTCTTTGCATAATCTCTTTGTTGTTCTGAAGTCAAGAGATGTTTAACATTTCATTTTGACAATTTGTTTTGATCAAACTCCAACATGCAAAATTAAGACTAGTCAATCCTAAAAGATTAAAAGTGTTTTGATTACAGAAATGACTCGATGTTTGTTGAAATGACATGAGGTGACCAAACAATTTTGAACTCATATATGAAATTGAACCACACATCATATAACTAAGTTTTAGCAGTATGCATAACAACATATAGTGAATTTTAGTAGTTATGGACTCGCGAATCAGGATTCTTACAAGTCCAAATCATTACACTGGATGAGTTCAAAATTTACTGGTTCTAACCGGCCTTACTTGAAATGAGAAAAGGCCATCTTTGATATTCCTTCACTTTCTAAAGATTATATCCCTCGTAGTCTCATTTGAGCCTGATGGAATATTTCTTTTCAAAAAAAACCTTAACCAGGATCACACCCCACACTGGGGGTAAATGAGAGATATTTTGAAGACACTAATAGAATTAATGGATAAAAGAAAGGCTTAGAACAAAAGTCCAATGATTGAGAAAGGGCTAGAAGAAGAAAAGCCATAGATTGAGGGTCATCCAAGAAAACTTTGAGGAAGGCTATGTAAAAGCAAAAAATACAAAAAAGTGGAATGGAAGGAGAATGCATATCAATTCTAAGAAGGGCAAAAGAAGTTTAATTGAAGAAAGACACAGCAAATGCCAAAAGTTAACACAAAAAAATCGAGTTTCATGTCTTTTGGTGTGTTTAGGATAAAACCTTTAGTGTCTTCAAAAGGATTAGATTGGTTATTCATGAAATAAAAAGTTGGATTTGCATTATGACCTATATTAAGAGAATTCTGATCTTTGAGATTAACAAGGTTATATGTCACTTTCTCTACGAAGACAACGAGAGGAAAAGAGATTGATGAATAATTGATGTTGATTCTAGGTTCTTGAAACCCTCAAACACCTTTTGAGCTTGTGAAATTCCTTTCTTTCATTGCCATGAACCACATAGCTTGCATTACGTGTTTTAAAAAACATTTTTTAATTAAGTAAGCAATCTGAACCAATAAATGACGATCTCAAAACTTGAAGAGTTGTTCCATAAAGGTCGTGACTTCATGAATTAAGCTACTAATTATTATGCATGCTGATAAAATTGGTGCTAAAAAGGAAAGCAATTATTTCTTGATAAATCCTCGAGTTTTTGACTTGAGACTCTTGTTTTCCTTAAAATTCACAGAAGGTCACCTCATCGCAGACTATCAAATGATATACCCAAAATCAAAGATTAAGATTGACACAAAAAACCATAGAAAAAGGAATTTTAATCTTACAATAGGTCAATTTCTATTTTCAAAATACAAGACAATCAAAGGACTGCATATTTTGAATGACGTGTGTTGGGTCTTTGACCAAAAAACTTGATTTTTAGAATATCTTTTCCAAAACTAACATCTATTTCATTTCATTTTAACAATTAAACTTGAATAGACATGATCTTTGAAATATGAGATTTGATTCCAGAATAAGAAAAATTGTCAAACAAGAAGAACATCGATCGAATTTGCAAAATCCCTGACAGAAATGACATCAACACTTCTCGACACTCTTTGAAAAGTTGACCACCTGAGGGCAATATAGTGGATCTGAGAAGAAAAACTAACATAATTCTGATCAGTTAGGGGTAAAGAAAAAATCAAACGATGAGTTGGCAAAGTCCATTAAAATTATTCCTGGCAATCACAAAAGCCACTTGGTTATGGACAAAAGAATAAGCATGTTCAGATCAACTAGGGGCAATGTTGTTCAAAAACATTCTATGATCTAGTGAACTCCAACAACAATTGAAAACAACGCTGCACTAGAGGAACAACTTCATATGTCATCTTGGGTTTACCCCTTGAAAACATGGTTATGACTTCCGATAGATGTCATCACACAATTGCATTGGAATGAACGTCGAAAAGATGCACACCACCAAGACTGACTGTGAGACCATCTATTTTGAAGGTCAAAGGCGCACTTCACCACATGAATATTTATGACAAAAGGAACATCATTGGCGATGCCAATGCACTTCCTTTCACAATCTGATTAGATGAGTTGAGAGGAATCCATTGAGAAGAGCATTAAGCATATAACCATGAGTCTTTTACTGTAACTTGGCAATTCCATGAAGGTTGATGACCACATATACGCGGGGTCGTGCAACATGAGTAACAAATATGACTGTTTCTTTAAGAATTTCAATAAAGGTTGAATTCTCTAAAAGACTCATGAACCCAAGAGTTGTTTAGGGCGACAACAGTGAGAACCAAAAGAAATCACTAGGTAGAGAACTATATGAGTACTATTGTCTTGGTTTACACAAAAAAGGTTGAATAGTTCAATACACCATGTTTACTATTTAGTCGAGTAAATCCAATAATATTTCACTAAGAATGGTTCAAAGCCAAAAACTACCGATCCTGATGTTGTATCAATAAATCTTTGAGTTATTTTCAAACTAGTGAGATTATTTCCATTAATGTGGGGAATTGTTGGAAATTTATTTAATTAACATGGTTTTAAAAAAATATAGGTGAATGAGAAATTAATCTAAAAAAATGGAACCCTTGGTTTTCCTAGATTTAATTAATAATTTATGGAGGCTAATCAAAGTTTCATAATGGTGGAAATTAATTCTTATTAACTCTTCAACCTTTTAACTTCTAAAATTCACTATAAAAAAGGAAAAGTTTCTAAATTGATTTTTTTTATAGATTTTTACATACTTTTCTCACCTCATATTTTAATATTTTCTTCACATTTTAAGCTTTGGTTTTCCTCATAAATCTAGAGCTTAAGTTCACTTTGTTGGGAGATATTTGAGTTTAATATCCTTTAGTTCAAATACCTTATTTAGAAGTGTATCTAAACTAAGATGATGTTATTAGAATCTTGAGAGGCTATTGCAAATATTCTAAATGTTCAAGTGAGGAGCAACAAATTCTTAAAGAAAAATGATTTATTCTTGACAACAATAAAATATTCATTACTTTAAAGTGTTTCAACAAGTAAGTACCATTTTGATTTAAGCATAATTAATTTTATTATTAGTATGCATGTTATGACTTTGATTTTATATCAATTGCAAGTTTTAATACATGATTAGTATATATATGTTAACATTCTTTTAATTATATTTGTGTTGAAAACATGTTTACCATGAGTTATTAGTTTACTTGCTTATAGATTTAAACTTGTTTAGACACTAGACTTTCCCTAAAAACATTCTAATGCTAAACATGCTCTATTATAATAAATTAAATATCCTTACTCATTAGTCTAATAGTATAAATATATTTACAAACTTTGATTTACACTAAACCCCTCAACTTTAATTAAAGAGTTTAATTAGATTTATAGTAAAACAAGTTCTTTTTATTTATATAATTTTACTTAAGGCATCATAAGTTTTATAAGTGATACTCTTGTGTATATGTTTGGTTAGATTGCTATATATAATGTAAAGAAAACTAAACTCTCATGGAGAAAGTCTCCACTAAAAATAATATTTAATTAAAGATTTTTACAATGTATTATTGAAAAATAAAAATAATTTTAATTTATTCAAGTTTTAATTGCGGCATAATAACCATAATATCATGTTAATATGCTATTTCAACAACTCGTGTATAAAATCAATATTTAGAAACAAAAAGATAAATTACTGATAACAGTTTATTGTTTGATGAAGGTGAAGTTTAATATCCACTATTTCATATATAAATTATAATGCATTACCTATATTTAACATATGTATTTAACTAAGTAATTTATTTTTTGAAAACCATTTACACTTTATAAAGAAAGGTCAAAACCAAGAGTAAGAGCTAAAATTAAAATCAAGAAAAGCAAAGAAGGAGGGCCAAAACCAAAATTAGAAAAAAGAGAAGAAGGGGGCCAAAATTGAGCCCAAGAGAAAAGAAGAGCTAAAACCAAGCCCACTAATGTTGGAAAACAAGTCCAAGCTGGAACCCATCATCCTTTTATTTGTCAAGTAATTCTCCTTTATGAGGTGACTCTTCACCATTATTGGCATGCCAAATGATATTTAGACATGCTTACATTGCTATGATTATCCATCTAAATGCCCTATCTTGTAAGTTAATAGTACGACCGCCTACCTAGCCATCTTGTTTTACAAGTTACTTATGTAGTAGTCCATAATAAATATAATTATTCCTCATGAGTAGGATATATAGTATGTCTACAACCTTACTCCATTTTGTGAAATTCATGTGGTTCATTGATGTATTAAATATTAAAGGATCACCATGTACATAATATAAGAGATATTCGCACACAAAAAGAACATTATCCTACATTTCCTTTTTCTTCTTCAATACATTACATTCCTTTTACACTTTGCAAACTTAAGAATGGAAAGGCTTAGAATCATTAAAAGTTTTCTCCAACTTTATTAGCAGTGCTATTTGTGGAAACTCGACCAAAAACCATTCTAGTTTTTTTTTTCTAGTTTTTTTTATAGGTGATAACCTAGAAGCTCCAGGATATCAAATAGTGATAGACATCCTCACTACAAGTACACCAATTTCTATAAATCTATAACAACTAACACAATAAATAAGGATGCTCATAAAGAATTTTTAGCCACACAAGAGCAACTTAAGGCCTTTTCCTTTCCTCTCTTTAAAATTAGCTTCACCACCTACACCCTTTAGGTTGTGTTTGTTTTTTGCTAGCTTTTGCGTTAGCGGTGAAACAAACGCAGCAACATGTTTGGTAACAAAGGAAACTGCATTTTATGCTGCGAGACCCATTAAAAAATTGAATTTGAAACACAGTTTTTATGCAGCAGTTTTTCCTGATTTTTTAACTGAGTTTCGTAAAAATTTCTTAAACCCTGTTTATTTTTGCATTTCAAAAGCGTTATTGAAAAAAATTATATTTTTTATATTTTTTTCTTTGCTTCAACTTAATATTTTTTTGGTGTTTTCAGATTATTTTGATGCGCTGATATAAAAAATAATTTTTAAAAAATAAAAAAAATATTATTTTGATGCATTTCCATGTAAAAAACACTTTGAAAAGCAACTGCAATCACATTTCTAAACATAACTCCAACTATTTTATGCATATTTTTTGCTACACATAAACTTCAACTACAATTTTTACCAAACACGTATCTAAATCCAACTAACCACAGCTAACCACAGTTTTTTTAAACTTATTTTTTTAAAACCACAACCACAAAAACTACCTAAAAACAAACACACTTTTAATGCATACAAAAAACTTTAATTTAAGGAAGGAATAGGTCAGAATGATGTGCAAAAAACCTGAAAAGATTGACATTGTCTCCATATCCCACGCAAAAGCCACTATTATCATCATGAAAAGCTTTCTCCAAATGGATGCTTTAAATATAACAAAGACAAGTCTAAGACAAGTCAATATACAATCATCCTCATTATTACTACATTTCATCAAATAGTTCCTTTGAAAGCCTAGTTAGAAATAGGGCTTGAAATGAAGCTAGATCTATGATCATATGGACAATTGATATAGAGATGTACAACCCTTACCATTTAAAGGCTTTTTTATTAACTAAATAACTGCTAGACACTCGTTTTCTTAAGGATCTCATTACCATAAAAATAAGCCTAGACAACTATGATTGGTTCACAGACTTAAGAGAACATGTGCAAAATATGTAAAGTAGCTTAAACTTGTCATATAAAAGAAAAATGTCTTGAGAATAATCCTCTCGACCATGTTCCATGAGTTAGCCTAGACGTGATACCATAACTTAGATCCTAGATCCATCCTTTGAGGGTTTTTGTGCAAAGATCAAAGCTTACTTTAACATGAGCATCCTACCAAAAAAAGGCTTCATTGGACTTTTCATAATCATGTAACAAGAAAATAAAGGTACCATGAAATATCTGAAAAGATTTAATAAAAAAATGTTCAAGGTGAAATGCATGCTTGAGCCAATGGCTATATAGACCTTGATTAATAGGGATTATGACTCGTCTTTATAGGAAACATCGTATACTTTCCAAGATACAACCCTTATAAAAATTAAACAAGTAATGAAAAACTATATTAAAGCGTGGGCAAACAAGTATACTCACAACTTCAACAATATAAAGATGAGTGCAACTAGTCTCTAATTAAGTAGTTCCTGGTCACCCGATAAAGTCTTGATTGCTTTGCCTTCCTTGAGTTCATGAGCACAACAACAACCAAGGTTCAAAATCATACCTTTAATGCTCCAATGCACCCAAATACTATAATATTTGAGGTTGAAATTTATACCCTAAATACATATATCTCGACAAACACCTTCCATCTTCAATACATTAGAGGAAAAAATCTCACGCGCAACATTCAAATCACCTTAGGTTAGGTTAAGGGCTGTGATTTATAGGAGTGACCACCTATATTATTATTATTAAACACAGTAACTCTTCTTCGTAAATAAAAACAATAGTTTTTTAGTGTGTGATTGTCGTGGAACTCTCTCTCCAAGTTTAAGATTGATCCTTCTATCATTCTCCACATTAAATCTTAATGTCTTTAAATGAGATCCCCATTTCTCTTTGTGAAAACTTCATGTCTCTTTATAAGATTTCCATGTCTTCGTGTGGTTCACCACTCTAAGCAAAAAGGCACTTAGCTTGAGAAGAAAACAACCTTCATTCAAGCTCAAGCTATATAGAAGGGCCTAAGAGTATAAGTTCATTTTGATTTGAGTAAAAGTATAAGTTTTCCCTCTCTAATATTCACGAGAACAAAAATGACCACTTTACTTCTAAAATTTCCAAGTACCAAGAAATTCTTTAATCTTTATATTTCTCCAAAAAAAAAAAAAAAAACTCCACAATTTTTCATATAATTTTTTATTTAAACACGACCAACCCTTTCGAGCATGAATAACTCGTTCAGGCACAATCTCCTGCTTATATACCCGAAGGACTTTGAATCTAAAAAGTAAAAACCATTAACTTAAGCCTTTAAAATCATATCAGTATATATATATAAAAATGAAAATACTATTTAAGCCTTTAAAATCACATGATTTCAAAGACTAGGGGCTACTAAAAAAGAAGGCCAATAAGAGAGAAAAGGTAGGGTTAAAATTGAATCCAATAAGAGAGAATCAAGAGAGACAAAACTGAGCCTAAAGGAAAGCGAATGAGGGTCAAAACTAAACCTATAGAGAGCAGAGAAGAGAAGACGAAGGCCATAACCAAGCCTAAAACAAGAGAAGAAAGGGCTCATGCACTGTATATAACAGTGCAAACTATTCAAAGTAAGATTTGAGATGACTGAGCCGAAAACGTTTTCAGGGTTAGTTGCCAAAAACTACATCAGCTGATGAACTGACGACCCACTCCATGAAGTAGTGGAGGAACTCTCAACGAAAAAAATGAGATTTATTTTCAACAAGCACTGTGATTGACATGACCTTGAAGGATATTAATCATGGCTCCTGTAGTCTCCCAAGACCACCACACCTTGCTCTTATCTTTTTTTTACAGTTGGATGAGCAGAGGTGACACTGACTTTTGCTGGACTTTGTCCACTGACTGAGTCCCATTTCTTGACTATTTCTGTCACAGTGGTGGGTTGTTGGTAAAATGTAATGGAAAAGTTACGTTAGTCCTCCTCTAAAAGATTTGTTGGCTTTAAACCCGTGTCTTGTCCTGTCCACTCAATGATTATTGATGATGTAATTTCAATTCTACTTTATAAATTATCAAAAGAATTGATCTTTTATAATTGTTGTTTAAGACAAAAATCACTAGTCGATTACATGTGATCTGCTGGGTTTTTATTTTTTCCTGAAAATAATATTCATGTTACATAAACATGTTTTAAGTAAAGAAGATAAGTGTGCAATTTGAGTGAATCAATTAAACTAGATTATTTTATTTTAACTAAATAATTAAAAAAAATAAATAATTATAATAAATAGATCAAATTAAAAAAAAACTTAGAGAATTTTTTTTCATAAAAAGAAACAATAATATAGTTTAATTCTCGACTTATTAAATACAGAAAGACAAGGCAAAAAAAAAAAAAACTCAAGTTAATCCGAGATAGTATGATAAAATTATAACCAGGGAATAAGAAGTGAGCCAACTCGGGTTGATTGATTATTTTCTCTCTCCTTTTTTATTTCCCGGTGACCTCTTTCCTTTTAAATTTTAAAAATAAAAAATTAAAATAAATAAAATTTAAAACTAAGAAGAAACCCTCAAAACACAAGATGAAAAAAAAGACAAACTTTAGAGATCTTGTAGCTTTTCACACCTTATAATACCATAAAAAATAGGTTTTTTTCAAGTGTTTTATCTAGTTCTTATTATCTTGACTTTTTTAATTGATAAAATCAAAATTTATTTTGTTATATCAAGTTTTAATTTGATGCGGAGTAATTATTTTCAATCTTGAATACACCATAACACACGAATCACAACAAATTATTATGCCTAAAATCATGTGAACATATAATAAAATTTGATTTTAGACATAATAATTTAGTGACCAAAACCTAATAGTTGTTCAAAGGACTAAAAAAAGGGATTGATTTAGGTAACACCAGGCAAATGCCACAGTGAAAGAAACAATAATAGACTATTTTGTTTTAGTTTAATTTACTATTTATTTTACATGTACTTCATCCTCAGTTAAATATTATTTTTGGTAAAAAAATAAATATGCAAACTTTTAAAATGTGTTTTTTACAACAAAAATCTTAATTATAAATAAAAAAAGACCTATGCATGCATTTAATTAAATAAAACAAGAACCATTTATACTAATAAATACAAAAAAAAATGTTAACGCGTCTATTTGACTCGCCAAGCTGTATGTCAAATAATTTTTTGCTAATACAAATGAATTACTATGTAGGTGTTATTAATGTATTTTTTGATAACGAATAAAAAATATAATTGTGAATCATTAAGCTGATATTTATATATAATAAAATATAATGAAGATTATATGCGTTAATAAAAATTTATAAGACTTCAAGTTTATTTTTAACATATTATAAAAATGAGACAATATTTCAATTGTTACATTGACATACCATTTTGTATTTGTATAATAATTTTTCAAACAGAAAGTTTAACAAAAAAATAAAAAATAAATTAAAAAAAATAAAGATAAGAATAAAAAGAATGGTATAAATATACCAAATATAGAGTGAGAAATATTTTAAGCGCAAAGAATTTTTGTTTTCAGAACATTTGTGAAGATAAAATAAAATAAAAATAATTATAAATATGTTATGTGAAAAATGATAAAGATTTCAAGTATAATAAAAACATTTAAGAAAAAATTGTTTTTTTAAAAAAATTACAAATTACAAATTTGTCTCCAATATAGTAAAAAAAAAGTTGGAGAAAATCCAAATTGTGCCATTTCTACAGTAATTATTTTAATGTCTTTTACTGCATCACCATGCATTTAATACAGAGTTATATGCC
>Ga0325401_1001788_pt1 | contig 18534 bp, 11 predicted proteins | sample PopdelMetagenome_FD_205666 | JGI IMG/M metagenome (GOLD analysis project Ga0325401, IMG submission 205666) | Populus deltoides microbial communities from Bellville, Georgia, United States - Xylem-PdKOR-R2 | ecosystem: Host-associated > Plants > Phyllosphere > Stem > Wood/Secondary xylem | place... | reverse complement strand
AAAAAAAAACTTAAAAAAAAAAAAAAAAAAAAAAAAAAACCTTTCAATATGCTTGTTTACTACTTTTCTTTACTGGCAACCGCTTCTTAAACAATTCAAAAGATTTCTTTTTCATTTAAGGAAAAAAAATAAAAAAAAGAAAAATTAGGCTCTTAACCATCATTTGTGTCGAACCATGTTTATTTAATTCATTATTTTACATTGTCACCGTCATTTATTTTCAAAAAAATAATTTAATGATGATATATTATCCATCTCTTAATAAAAGAAAAAAATACCTTCAGCCCACTCTGCACACATGGGCAAGGTGTTGTGATGGCTTTTTCTCTTCTTTGTTTTTTAACACTCTAAAAAAAATTATTAGATTCAATTTCTTCAGTTTTAATATAGTTATTATTATAATTTTTTATTTAAATTTGAATAATTGTTTTCAATTATTATGTAAAAATAATAATACAAACAATAAATTATTTTTGAAATTTAGCCTAAAATTGAATGTTTATTATTAAAATGTTTAAAGAGATTTGAAGCAAAAATCACAAAATATAAACATACTATTTTATTTTTTATTTTTAACTTGCTTCAACTATGATGAATTTTTTTTTTAAATAGAAACAATACTTCCAGTTAAAAACATTGCTATGAATAAGATAAACAAGAGATACATTGATAAATATATATATATATATATATATATATATATATATATATATATATATCTTTGTGACAAAAAGAAAAGCAAAATGATTGTGCTTTCAGTTTTAATGACAATGCTAAAAACATATCAAAGACCTAGAAGTTTCTTTTTATGTTTAAAATTTTTTTAGATCATCTCGGTACTCAGCACAAGCATACAAACCAATTATAACTATGAAACATAAGAAATAAACTTTATATATATTTATATATGTGTGTGTGAGAGAGAGAGAGCTCTCGATTAACCACGTTTCGACAATAAAAAGATCAGTTTCGACAATAAAAAGATCAATCTTGATAGCAACTTGTTTTATTCAATGAGGGGAGTTCATGACCACGAAGGTATTTTTATACCTTGTTGAAGAAATGTAGTTCCACATTTCTGGTTGTGACCACGTAGAGAACACAGCACACTCAATAAAATAGCAGTGGTACTATGACCTTCAATTTAATCAGCCTTTAAGCATAATACGAGAGTTGAGAGAGGTCATGCCAGAAATTTTTAGCAATATAATCATGCATTCATCATAAACTGACATTGTCACCTTGCTCACGTACAATAGAAGCTGAGAGAATGCCAAGATCACGATTTAAGAATGTCAAAGCAGACTCACACTCTGAAATTATTCTTGGAACAGGAGCAACTTTTGTTTCGGATGACCCAACAGCAAGAGCTGAATGTGAGTCTCTAAGATTTCTTAAATTCCCTAGGAACTGCCACAGAAGTAGAAAAATGTTATTTCAGAAAGAAAAAATGGTAACTTTGCTTGTTTTCCTGATATAAATTCAAGATGATGAGTAATTAACTGTAAATGGCTTTGAGATCAAATGCAACATCTCCAAAAATCATAATCACCAATCAGATTATAGTATAACAATGCAGGCGAGCATAATTATCAAGAATATAATAACTCCACCTCTAGGGTGCTAGATGATTTTCTAGCACGAAAACATGTCTGATGCATTTGAGCACAATATCAAAAACAAAAAAGAAGGAACAAGAATAAACTCAAATTGTTCAAAAACATCTTAAGCTAGCCATATAAATTCAAATCTATAGCAGAAACCGAATCAAATCTTCATATTAAACCATATAAATTCATTTTTTTTTAAAAAAGAACAACAGAAAAACAAAACTTCTAGTTCTAGTTTAGGCTATAGAGAGGGCATGTTAGGTCTCCATAATTTAGTGTCCAAGAAAACTGCCTTGGTGGAAAACAAATCACGTTCTCCCTTGGTCTAAAACCACATTTTCTTTAGCATAAATTGATGAAAAGAACGCAAGTTTCCAAGGCAACATTGCTTTGCCAAGGCTTGGTCAATGTTGCCTAAGCGAGCCCTTGGAAGTTCATCTCCCACATTTTCTCTTACTTTTCTCCTCTCAGTACCATATAATGTTAGTGATAATTCTCATATATGCTATACAAAGATTTACGGTATGATGATCAATCTTTTTCTAATGCTTCATGTTCCTAATCTAATATTGAGAGAATCTTACTTGGCATTTCAACCTCTTCATAAATTTAAAACGGAAATTGAGGGCCTTTATTTACCCTCAACTACTTAGTCATATATAAACTCAGGAGATGAAATAGTATCAGTCATAACTCTATGCGATGATGTATCATTGTGTAGTGACTTGACTGATAAAGTGTTGATAGGATTCAAGAAATATTAATTTTATGCCATGTAACCTTTCAAGAAGATGAACATGAAAAACAAGAAATGATGCTGAGATACCTTCCAAAGCATCTTGTATGCCTCCAACAACCGGTTGGCAGCGGGTCCAAACCCATGAAGTTGTGGCACTTCCATCATGTGCGTCCAAGGGCGTATTTCCTGTAAAGGTAAACGAAAAATCAGATTACAGTTAAAATATAGCAAGAGAATGCTTGCACTCATTATCATAGACTTCAAGACAAAGATGCTCGAGCATAGCTTCATAAGCTTCCAAGAATAATGTTTTATGCCGAGAACAGTTAAAAAAGTACAACGTGCTAAAGATCTGAGAGAATTTCTTTTGCGATTTTCTTAAAACATCTCTATGAAGAGTCATAATCAACCAGACAGACAAACTCAACAAATGGGCATAGCAACTCATAATACCTAATGCATAAAAGAGATCCAGCATAATGTAGAAAGTTTTTGTTCAGATATGTTAGGATGGAGCAGAGAAAACACATAAAATAAATTGAATGATCTTGAACTTCCTAAAGAGATTCCTAGAAACTTCTTCATTTACATTCAAGCAGACAGGATGGTTAAAATTATAAATTGTGATCTAGCAGAGAAAATTCAGACCTTAGTGTATATGACATTGAATGACCTTGCAATTTCCAGAAAAGATTCCAAATGTGCCTGGAGTTGGGATTCCACCTCAGCATACTCCTCATCTGGATTGTATGCATGCTAAATAAAACACATATGCATTGCACAGAGTTAAACACGGGGTGAAATCAGATATGAATGAGATGGAAAAAAAAAAGAGTTGCATTAATACTTATTCACAACACAAGAAATTGGGAATGACTCGCCAATAGAGGAAAATAGGTATTCACAAAAAGAACAATTTGTTAAAAGGTGGGAATTTAAGAATTAATATTATATTTTCAAGACAGGGAAATGTAAAAACAATCAGTTGTTTTAAAAGATCATAACAATAGTTTCTCCAAAAATGGCAACATCATGTCTAGAGCTACAAATCTAATGAACACTTTGCAGAAACTCTCTTCCCGAATGTGCACACAGTGTGAATTGTAGACATGATAATGTAAATTGATCGAACAAGAGAAACACAAAGGGCCCTTTTGAACAGATAAGAAAAATAAATAAATAAAATGAAACGAGATTTGGATAAACCTTGGATGCCAAATCATCAACTTTCTGCTGAAGATTCAGAAGTACTTTTGACTGTTCTGCAAGCTTTGTCTCCAACTCAGATACATCTGGTCTGCAAATGTACTTCGATAAAAGGAAGGTAATGTTACTATATCTTGTGACATGAAAAAGAAAAATCATCATTTATGAGTATAAATGAAAAGGGATGATCATGTCATATGTTTGGCATCAGCATTGATAGTTGTGTTCTATAAATTGCTTTTATATGTCTTCTTCAGGACTTACAATGGAATTCATTCCATATAAAACAAGTTATCAATAAACTTGGTTGTCTAGAGAAAAGATTATAACACTTTTCTAGGTAATCTACGTAGGGTCAGACTTGAAAATCACCAAAAGGGGTTTGTCTTTGATAGCAGTTGACAGGCATGGTTTAATATACTTAAACAAGAAGGGTGAACAGGCAAAACGAGAGAGGAGAATGACATAATCTTACAATGGATATATGGATTGAATCTGCACATCAGCAGGGAACAGCTTGCACTCCTCTGAGAAAATTAGAGCTTGTTTCTCTGCAATAGAATCTATGAGTTGTATGTCTTTCGCCACCTGTTCATCTACACTGCAAAATAATACAAACAAATTTCATAAGACCAAAGGACGTAAGGAAATGCAGGCAATAAAGGTTGCAACATTTAAGATCAAAGAGCTGATGAAACTAATTCAAACAGCAAACTTTAAGCAAAGTCAACCTCCATTCTAGATTATCAGCATATCTGCTAGCCTCCACGAGATCTACTATTAGGCGAAGCATTTCAGTTCTGTCTTCATAGCTTCCTTGCCCCTGAAACACAGAGGCATTAACATTGCACTCACTTGAGATTAGAACATCTAACATATGATTCCAAGTTGACTTGATCATAATAACTTTTTGAAATTTAGACATTTCAATTCATTTGAAAAACGCAAAATCTTTTACCTCACCTGCCATTCATCTATTGGTCCATCTTAAAATTGTAGTTTATACAAACTAGACATAAGCATGTGCATCAGTTGTAAAGCATGAAAGGATATTAAATTCATAAGTTACCAGGGTTCCTACTGAAAGGTTGTGTTAGAGTTAAGAAGGGTTTTCAACTGCACTTAATGTCATTGAAGCAAACTAAGTGAAATGTATGAAAACTTACTTGATAAAAAGGTACAATTATTGATCAATAGATAGCCTTTTCATACACAAAATTAAGCAACCTACTTGGATGACTTCTGTGTCTAAAGTTGAAGTGATGCCCAGAAACTTTGCAATCTCTGCCAGATCTGCAAAAAAATGCTCAGTTAGTTTTGAATTGCAAGTTGCAGCAGCAGTAATATAATCACAAATGTTAATGAGCCTTTTTTATATTATTACAAAGATCTTGGAGAAAAGAATGACAAAAACAGAGATGTCGCAATAGCTGGATAAAAGAATAGTTATAAAAATACAACATAGAAACCCTATAGGTATATCAAAAGGCCAAAGTCCAAAAATTTAGACTGGTAATGATAGAAAATTCTCACACCAAGCTTTTCCCCGAATCCATTTTATGAAAAAGAGGAAATGAAATTTTGTAAAATACTCATTGTAGACCAAAAAAAAAAAAAAAAAGCAATACAATTCACTTTCTAAATAAGCTAGTTAAGGATAAATTGGAATGGGTTTGGATTCTGACTGAGATCTTCTAGAAGAAAATAAGTTGTACAATATCTGTCTAAATCCACACTCTACAATCAGGTATCATGTTGAAACAAGAAGAGTTGGAAGTTCCTCTATAAATCAGATTACTGAAGAAATGAAACTTCAAAGAAATAATATTGCCTGATAAAAAAACCACAAATGGAATTGTGATGACCGATAAAGATTTTGGAAGACTATAGACAATGGATGTTTCTCAACACACTCCCAGAGGAGTATGAAATAACCAATACCAACTTCATATACGTGATTAACTTAAGAATTCCAAATTTCCAACCATTAGATTGAAGCTCAAACTGCTATTGATAACCTTTTTACCAAGGAGAATCAGTTTCTAAAAGAAAGCACGAAATCCATTTGCCCTGCAAGGAAATATTTAGTTCATTGAAAGTCCAAGATTCCAAGTCTCCATGGGTTTAAGGAATAACATTACTGGAAATCTATGCATATATATGAAATCCCCACTAATGAACCATGATTCTCATTACAATGGCAAGAGAATTCCAAACATGATCCTCAGAGAATTCTAAACATGACCCTCACAACAACCCTACAAAAAAAAGACTCGAGTAACAATGAGAAAAGACACTAGAATCTTTATCAAGTCCATCATATTCTATGATCCGATTGTTTTTTACTCCAACTATGCAATTGTTAGATGTACAATAAAAAACGAAAGGTTGACTTTCTGAAGGTTAAGTATATAAAAAGTAACGGAAAGAAAAGGCTTACATTGGATACGAGCAGTCTCTTCGCCACGATCCATAGTATCCCGTTGTAGATTGAGCTGCGAGAATGGCGATTTATCACCCAATAACCTGCAATTCAGAGTACCAAAGATTTTTAAATGCCCTTCAGACAGCAAATTCATTATTTCCTTACAGAGAAACTAGCATGTCTAGCACTATATATATATATATATATATATATATATATATATATATATATATATATATTTCTGGGTCAAATAGACCGTTCTCAGCAACCAAACAATCAAGAATCACCAAGTAAAGTAGACATACATCATCAAAGAAGTAACAAGGCAAATCTCCCAAATTAATTTTCTCCTTGACCCGCATTTTCCCAGTAACCAAACAAGCCGGCAACAAAGAGAAGGTGGAAAAAAAAGGAAAGGAAATCACAGTACATTTGGTTCAATTTTCCCAGAAAAAGAAAAAGAAAGTGACAAAGAACATGATGATGATAATAAAGGGAAATGGGTACTTGAAGAAGAGCCATTCGAGAAGAGCATAACGTTCCATGCCAGCGAAAAGAAGAAACTGAGCAGGAGCATTGGCTCTTGGATAATTCAGCATCCCCAGTTTTCTCTGTATCTCTTCCATTTGCTTCGCTGCCATTTCTTTTCTTCTGTTTCTTGTTTTTGATTCAGTAGTTGATCTTTTGCTTCTTTATTTCAATGGAGTGGAGAGACAAAGTACACCTCTGGTTGTTGTTTGACTTTACTATTTCTATGTTTGCTTCACTTCGCTTTGAGTGAATTATAACCTCCTCCTTTCTTTCTTGTTGAATTTCTAAGTTGGGAGTTTCTAAACTATCCTTTTCAAATGCTTTTTTATTTTTTATTTTTTATTTTTTATTTTTTATTTTTTTAATACGAGAGGTTGTCAATTTAGATTACAATGAAATATATTTAAAAAATAAAAGAATTACTATCATGAAAAAAATAACACAAGACTAAGTTGCAATCTTTATTATCCTAGATGCACGGTATTTCTTAAAAATAATTTTTAATAGAAAATATATTAAAATAATTTATTTAATTTGTTTTTATATTAACATATCAAAATTATTTAAAAATCTTCTAAAAAATTATTTTAATTTTTTTAAAAAAAATCAATTTAAAAACACATTAAAAGACAGATTATAACATAAAAACAAATACTTACTAATGTGTGTTTGGTATTATTGTGTATTGTGTGTTTTTAAAAATATTTTTTAATCGAAAATGCATTATAATGATAATTTTTTATATTCTTTAAATTTTTAATATTTTCATATTAAAATTATTAAAAAATACTTAAAAAATAATATTTTGTTGCTTTCCACCCGTAAATTGTTCTTGAGCCTTTATTTTTTTCATATTCATACCTCAAATTGGCATCGAATGAAAGGGACACTAAAAGATAGGTTCAAAAGAAATATGCAGTTGTCCTTATGATTGAATATCCCTCGGTAGTTGTTGGATTGTCTTTTCCAAGACAGAAGCCCACTTGTCCTTGCCTAAAATTTTAAATGAGAAAATTGCGTATTTAATGTCTAATTTTTTATAATTTTTATGTTTAAGTGTCTTCTAATTTTATTATCTATTTGAGTTATTAATTTTTTTATTTTACTACATATTGTTAATTTATTCCGTTAACTACTGCTTTTCTTTTATCTCATAATACATGGGAAAAAAAGTGCTATAAAATACTAAATAATGCATATTTAGTGTAATAACTCAATTTTGTATCCCGAAATTAGTTTTTTTTTTGTGTGTGTATACTCAAAAATATAAAAACAATTGTAAAAAAACATATATTTTCAGGATATGAAGAAAAACAATTCAAGTTGAAAAGATCAAATACCAGAAAAATAGCTAGATTAGGAGCATTCGACAAAATAAAATGAAGAAAGAAAAAATTCAAGCTTGAAATCCAAACTTGACCAAAATCAGAAGAATTTATTAAGTTTAAAGACTTAATTAAAAGTTTAATAACTTATTTAAGGACTTAATTAAAGAAAAGATTGTGTTTGAAAGTCATTTGGATAAAAATTAGAAGAATTAATTAAGTTTAAAGACTTAATTATACTTCTAATAAGTTTTGTGGATTCAACCAATGACTCAATTGAAAAAAAAATCAAGTGTGAAGACCTAATTCGAATCAATTTGTAAAGGGACACAATTGAAACTTTAAAAATGTCAAATTAGTGAAATCAATGGTTCAATTGCAAGAAGTTTGAAAGCTAATTAAGGGTCAAATTCAAAAAATTCAAAAACCAATAACCTTTCTACAAAAGGCATGCAACATTAGAGGTTGCATCGAACTTTTTCTAGGGATCAATTTGAAGAAAATCAAAGTTTAAGGCTTAATTGGGACTAATTTGAACAAAATAAAAATCAAGGGCCACTTTGTAAAAAGCGCCAGACTTGAGGGATCTCATTTGATTTTTGGTAGGAGCCTAACTGCATAAAATTAGTCGGTTTTGTCTTAATTATAGACATTTGAGCTTAAATTGAAACAACAAGGACCAAATTAAAATGTATCAAAATCCCAATCAAAGATTTAGGGTTTAAACAGATGATATGTTGTTCGTTTTTAATTAATAGTTTGAGTGACATGTTGTCTGCCCTTATTTATTTGTCTTCCTCAGCTGAGAAGGGTAATCTAGTTGCCACTTTTATACGAATGAACGTGACATATGCAGTCACTTTGGGGGCTCTAACCACCACCATTTGACAGAGAAAGTTTTCCTTTTTAAGTTTGTGCTACTCTTGTTTGATGTTTGTGCCCCACTTATTGCATGGAAGTCCTTAACTTCTTGTCCTAAGGCAGCTTGTCTAATTCAACAAAACTTGGTAGAATTACACCCAACTTTTGGATTGATATTGAGAAAGATACATACCACCAAATCAATCATGGTTTGATTCTAGTTGAAGAATAATGCCCCCTCTACAGGATCTATGGTTTGTTTGGCTTTATTAACCTCTTATTGGCCATGATTAATTCATGGAAAGTACACTATCAGTCAACCATTTTTTGACCAAAGTTTCAACTATGAAACTACTAACTTTTTCTAGAAGCTCTAAGAGTTTGTTAAATATTTAAGGAGCAGGAAAATAGAAAAAGAAAGGAGAATAATCGTCTATTAACATTTCAGATTCAAAAAATAGAAAAGAATCTCATATAATCTAGTTTTAAAAAATCACATTCAACCCACATGTGGCTTTACATTTTGAAGCTGTAAAAGAAGTAGGAAAACAGAAGAATAGATCTTGTGTAGAAACCTTAAGAAAAAAATCAATCCAACAGTAAAAAAAAATAAGAAAAGAGAAAAGAAAAGAAAAGAAAAAATAAGATATTGTGTAGAAAAAGATTAGAAGCTCTTCGAAAAGGCTATTAGAATATGCTCTAACCAAGCAAAAAAAGACAAGAACCTGTCACAATCATCTTTTGAGGGTAAGTTATTCAACGTGATGGAAGGGTATAACTCACTGAGAATACCCCTCCCTTCTATTTCAAGTTTTGATTCTTTCATTCAAGTATTGTTCATAATGTTTGTGAAATAATTTGACTATAATTTGGTTTGTTTTTAGCATGTATTTTCAATTTTCTTGAATACAAGTTTGTTATATAATTAGTTGTTTTGTTGTTAATCAAATGTTTAATGGTTCATTAACGACATACTTTTGATAATTGAATACTTGTTTTTAATACATAGAAAGTATATTTATAGTTTGACGATTATATGTACAAATAGTACATATAGCAATGCTTGGCCATTCTAGTGTTTTTGTTCAGTTTTAAAAGTTCATATAGGTCATTTAGATGTTGCTTGTGAAGTTAAATGAGTTTTTAGATGCATAAAAACAATATAGATAAATGTTTGAATATTAATAGTAGGTTATAGACTTTGATTTCTATGTCTTGCATGTTTTTTTGTTGCTTCTAAAGGTTTTTTTAAGTATGTAGATATATGTGTATATGACTTGCATGAATAGGGTTTAGTCCTTTATTTTGGGTTTAGATGCTTTTTTTTTTCCTTCCAGGTTTTAGCTTTGCTGGGCATTCTGGGTTGGTGTTTCCCGGATGAACTTTGCCTTAGGTCGTTCATTTCGGTGTCATTTTGGTTGATTGATAGTTATTATATGTGCATGCATACTTGTTGATCTTTAATCTAAGGCTTTTACGCCTTAAAATATCGATTTAATAGCTTTTGATTTTCATTTTTATCATTTTTTTTTTGTATAAAAATCAAATAATCATGATTTTTGTTTGATTATTGTAATGATATAGCCCCAAAATCTTACTTGAATGTTGATTTCACACATGTTTATTCCTTTTATTAGATATAATATGATCTATTTTTTAAATTATGTTTCTGGGTTTTATCATCATGTTCTTCATGATCTTCGTCAAATTCAAGCCAAAAAATTTTGTTTGATCTTTAAATTTCATTATTGTTTCTAGGCTTGTTTTAGGCTAGGAAGTTAAGCCCATGTGACTAGACTAAGTCTATTCTCCATAAGGCTATGTTTGGCAATGTCACTTTTTGTCAAGAAAAATAATGTTTTTCATGTTCTTAAGGCGTGTTTGAAAAACACGACCTTAAGATATTTTTTAAACCTTTGATTCTTAGTTAATAGTGTGTTTGGAAAACATGCCTTACTCATTTTTCAATTGTGTTAATTTTCTTATTTTTTGTGTTTTTGTCAAACAGACCTAAAATAATTACAAAAAATTCTAAAAAAAAATAATCAAAGACCATTTTAAAAGTATTTGTGGGTCCCTTGTATATTTTCCAACCATTTCACTTAATATTAGGGTTGTAGACTTATACTGTAAAATACTGACCCGATATTAAATATACTTGATTTTCTTCAAAATCACCAAAAAAAAGACAAAAAATCAAAAATTCCTATTTTGAAAAAATACAATAACAAAATGTTTTATTTTTATGCATATGGTCAAGTCTCTCAAAAATAAAAATAAAAATAAAAATCATATTTGTATAAATAAAAAAAAAATACAAGACCTTATTTAACATCTTTAAATACAAAAATTCAAGAAAAATAATTAGAATATTTAGGTTTTAACATGATAAGATAATGATTTCCTTATCGAGGAAGACTTTTTTTAAACTTTAGATAAATCAACAATTAGAACACACAATAATATCATAGTTTATATCAGACAAATAAAGAATGTAACTTAAACTACGTAAGGTGAACTGAATAATATGTCCTTTTTGTATATAATCAGTCCCCTTATCCAGACTCTGTGACCAATTATATCTTGATTAAATCTCTAATATAATACTCAATATAAAAAATATCAAGATATCAATTTTCAAGCAAAAAAAACATTAATTCTTAACATTGCACCTTAATCAGAAATATAATTCCTAGAACACTAATTTCATTTATAAAAAATTATTTTCACACTCGTCAGCAGGCTACTAATTCTACTAACCCAAAAATTAGTCCATGAATATGTTCATTCACCAAGACACTAATTTCATTAACCCAGGAATTAGTTTATCACATCGTATATTTGTTTTCCTCAAGAAATAATATAACTAATTGTTAATTAATTAACAACTCATTAGAATTAAACTAAAAATACAATTTAATCATTAATAAATTCAAGACTTCCATATATATAACTGATGATTCAGCTCGTATTGAAGTTCTCTACTGTGGTAATGATTTGGCAGCCTCTCCTCCATCGACATAAACATTCTTTTCTTTTATTAATTTTTTAATTCAAGCTAAACTTCTATTATCATTATTTTCAATTACAATTCTCCACAAATGTATTTATTTACATTAAATTTTCCATTTTCTTATTTCCCTTTCATTTGACCGAAAATAAAAACTAAATAGATAACACAAAAATTTCTTATTCCAACCATCTATTTAACATTATTTCATTATTTTCCTATCAATTTCCTTCCACTACATCAAAATTTTTAATTTCCTAGTTTTTTTTCCTCGATCGAAATTGTTTAATAGATGGAGGGAAGAAATTTTTTTTTCTTCTCATTCTCTAATTAATCATTTCTTCAATAAACCAATTCTAATGCAACCTCATATGTGGATTTATCACTTAACAACATTTATTCACAATTAAATCCCCTAAAATCTTCTATAATTAGCCAGCCACAAACTCTATTTAATTATAAAATTTTTTACTTCAATTACAATAATTAAATTATTTTACTCTAGTTTTCATAAATTACAATGACTTTTATTTTCTCCAAATTTGTTTAAAAACCCTAACTTTTTAATTTTAAAAATTCAATCAATTAAGAACTTTAAGCCATTAAAATTAGATCAAGAGTGTTATCATGTCACATATAATATTCATTAAATTTATGAAAATATAAGTATAAAATTATCTTTGAATAAAATAAATTATTGATACCATAGAACCCTTGCTAATATAATTTGAATATGTTTTGTTTTCCTAACTTTTACTTGACACATTGCAACTATATAAGAATTTGTCTCCTAATTTATAATTTTGTTATAAATTTATTAGGTAAGGCTAAATAATATGTCTCCTAAATATGGATTTCTTGTTTCAAAAGAGGAAAATACTGTAGATTTGCTTTCCTTAGGACTGATTGTCGCAGAGACAGGAAGCCTCTCTCCCCTTATCCTGTCATGTTTTCACCTCAATACCAACAAATAACATCCCACCTATCTCTCTCCGTATCTTCCTCTCCCTCTCTCTGTTTAAATTCCAAATCTTTGTCACAAAACAGATAAGAAGGCTTCTTCTTTCATGGATTTCTTTATAGAAAAAACACTGCATTGAATTGAATTGAATGATAAAAGAATCATACAGTAATAATAATTATAGTAGCTAGCGGTAGACTAGTAGCAAAGTGGAGGATGTCTTGTTTACTGCCACAGTTCAAGTGCCAACCAGACTCTTTCTCTATTCAGTTTAGAAATCTCCAACATCACAGCACCAACCATATCCAGCTCTGTGAGTTGCTCTCTTGCATTCTTTTCTTTTTTCTTTATTGTTTACTCACCAATGCCTTCGTTTCAGTTAGAATTCAAATGGGTTTTGTGCGTTTGTTTTGGTGTTGCCTTTTCTTGATATTTTATCACAAATGCCATTGTTTTGACAATAGTTGAACTGGGTATCTCTTTGTTTTGACCATAAAGCAATTTTGAGTGCTTTCGTTTCTATCAGAATTGAAATGGATGTCTTGTTTTGGTTTTGTGTGTTTTGAATGCCGTTGACTAATGGAAGTCTTGGCTTCGATAATAATTTTTGAAGATTATGTTTTTGTGTTCTTATGGTTGATATCTAATGACAAATGCTTTAATTGATACCAGAACTGAAATGGGTGGGTTTTGGTTCAATGTGTATTTGATGCCAGCAATCGTAGACATTTTTGTTTCCGTAAGAATTGAGGTGGGTTTGTTTTGGTGTTAAGTTGCATGATAGGCATCCTCAATACATGTCTTTGTTTCAAATAGAATTGAGATGGGTGTGTTCTGCTTCTCCATTCCTGATCTTGTGTTTTCACATTATTCCCTGTTTCTAGAATTTGGAAATAGTGTTTTAACTAAACTTACTTTCTATGGTAGATCTGCAGCAAAATTTAAAATATCTACCCAAAGAAAGTGTGATATCTCTAGGTCTAATCAGGATTTGTTTTCCAATCATCATTCTTTTCAATTTGTGATGTTTTTCCAAAACAAATTGTTTCCCAAATAATTTAGTAGTTGATCGAGTGATGTTTGTTTGTGTAATTTAGTTGTTGAGCTCCCAAGGATTTCAAGATATGGGGATTCTTCAATGTGAACTTTCTTCTTATCTCCAATATTGATAACTGCAAGACATATCTTGGACCTTAGGACAATGGATTTTGTTTTGTGGGTTATCCAGTGTTCCTGCTGTGTCAGCACTATATTCAAGAGCTATTGTTTTTCATTGGAACAGATTCCTCTCTCTTGTCAATATGGGCCATTACCATTTCAGTATCCCCCTTCTCTAATAGCAGAACCTTGATTGGAAAGGCCAACAAATCCATGCAACTGACCTCTTTTACTTGGGAAAGTCTAATTTGTTTTTTGCACAAGAAATAGCTAGGCAAACAATGTTTTTTCAAAAGGAAGGCTCAGAGATAAAAAAAAAATCAAATGCTAGATGGGAACTAGAGGCAAGTTTTGATAAACATTTTCATGTTAAATTTTTTTCTACTGTTGAATTATCTTCTTTAATCTCTTCTATTCTGAATTTAGAATCATCATAACACACTTTAATTACCCTTGACAAGATTTGATGACTTCATTACAGATTTGTGTTATTTTATTATTACCTTCCACCTGAAACAAAAAGCATTTGCATTATCCAAGTATCATGTTGTCTGCCACTTCCTCCAGAGCTTTCCCATCTAGAAGCTTGCATTTGCTGTTGCTCCTAGGATTAGGTTACTCCCATGTGTTACCCTCATTCAAAGTGTCTATTCCTACAACTCCAGGAGCTAATTTTACTTCTCCTTCAGAAATCATACAGATGTTTCACTTTAACATGAGGAAACAATTACTAGCAAACAGACAGTCTCTATAAACATTTTAAGTTGAACCATGCCTGCAGAAACCTGTTGCTTTATTCAGCGGCACAATTTCCGAGTCTCATTTTTCACAGGGACCAGCCATTCTTATTTCCCCTTTCTTGTATCTGCTTTCCACAATAACAGTCTTTCTTTTCTATGGTGGAGGAATCTCTCTCATCCAGAACCATAATATTACCTCAACATACCTCTTTTCCAGAGTAACATAGTTTTTGCAATTAAGGAATGGCGATATGGATTTTATTCACTAAAAATCCAGATTAGAAAATCCTATGAATGGTGAAATTGAAACAAATTCTAATTGTATTCCTATGGCCACATGGAATCACCGAATATTTGTAATATAAGTTTATGCTTTGAGAAAACTTAGTGTGCTTGCTGTTTAATTTCCTTGCTGACTGTTATGCAAGTTTATCTAGCATCTACTGGTTATTTTATTATTTAACTTGTTGCAATTGTAGTTTGTATAAGGGTGCTATTACCACTTGTTTGCATAGATGTTCCTGGTTTTAGTTTGATGTTGTTGCTCCATGTAGAATATTGATCCTGGGGTTGTTGTTAAGTTGCTAAACTTTTAAGATTATATTGGTTTTATGTTTATTTATGATTTGAAGTCATGGAACTTATTATCTTTATTTTTGGTCATGATTGCTTTGTGGAAATTGGCAGCAAAGAATGGGGAGCCATTTTGTTTCCGAGCACAATGCGCTTTGTCTTCTGCATCACCATCAACATCAACTGCAGTGCTCAATCTGGAGAAGTTGAGATTGCCTTCTTTAGAATCTCATTCTGATTCAATCGCTGCAAACAGGCCGTGGACATATATAGGGGGGATTGGTCCACCCAAAGAGGTGAGACTTGCATTATTTGGGATATCACTGCAACTACAGTCCACTAAGTTAGTAGCAAGCTCCCTAGATGCTTTGTTTGTCATATTGCCAATCAAACCACAGTCAAAAAAATTTCTACCATTCATCCAGGGCCTCTCTAATCAGATTTTTAGTTTCTATTAGTTTCATTTCTTTTTCAAGCTATTCATGATCTTCTTCTTCTTTTTATTTTTTTTGTTGATCCCCTGCTATCTAAGTTACAAAATTGTTTGGCCTAATTATTGAACAATCTTTTTGTATATATGTAGTTTCTGCAGTCTGTTTGTTTCTGATATAATCTGTTAATGATCTGTATAAATGGTGATGTAATCTATTTTCTACTTTGATAATTGTGCAGCCACTCTTTGGAACTAGTTTAGCCACTGAAACACTTATTATAAATGATGAGGCTGTAATTGCTGCAGCTGCTGCTGAAGCAGTTGCTCTTGCAAGAGCTGCTGTCAAGGTTGCGAAAGATGCAGCTGAAATGGCCAAAAATTACTGTTCTGTGAATACAGAAACTAAAATTCCGATTGCATCCACAGCAGATTCCTTTTCTTCAATGTGGTCTCTGCTTACTGGAAAAGAACGAGCTGATATAATTGGAGTTTCCTTCTCAGCTGAAACTGGACTAAGAGAAGAATGTTCGACTCATTACCCTACCGAAGAATCTGATTGTTTCGGACCAACACATGAAGAACTTGCACTTTTGGAGAAACAGCTTTCTGAGAGTATAGTTGTGCGATCAAAGCGCCAAACACAGAGAAAAGCTAAACGTGCAAGAGCAGCCGAAAAGGCTGCTGCAAATTTTGTGTTCATGAAGTCCAGTTCTGCTTGCAAGAAAAAGCGTGTGCCCGTGCAAGAGGTAGACCAGTCTGATCCATTGCGTTTTTTTAGAGGAGCTAGCACCTCTTCCAGGCTTCTCAGTGCTACCGAAGAAGTGGAGTTGTCAGAAGGAATACAGGTCTGATTTATGAATAACCAATTTTAATGTTATTTAAATAACACTTCTTTTTTTATGGGGGTTTGGTTTAAGAATGCTTCTTTGATAAATTCCAGATGTCAACCACTGAAATACATTTTTACAGGAATGAATATTCCTGGTAATTCAGCAATTTTTTCTCCCATGTTTTGAGCTTTTTCACCCAAGAGTGCAGTGTAAACTAATATCTGCTAAAGCTTTAAAGGACTTGGTAGAAGGGAGGTAAATTATCCTAGATGCACTATAAATGGGAGCTAATTTTGTTAGTTGGTTGTTTGAAATTGAAAAAGAAAAATTTCCCCTGCTATTTTGTGTACCTGACAATGTCTTCCAGCGCATTAGGTTTCTAGAATAGGAAGCTTCCAACATGTCTTCCTCGAGTTTTATGCTATGGGTAACTGGAAAAACTGTTACTTCATTCATAACAAAAGAAGATTACTATTATGTGACCATTTGCAAGGAAGTCGAGACTTAAGTGTTGAAATTTGTATTTTGTATAATCAGAGATAAGTAAGGTTATTGCTGCACTTATATATTGCATGTCAATCAGATTTGTGATGTCTCATATTTTGTTAATGTTCTTCAGGACCTACTAAAACTTGAAAGGATCGAGGAGGAGCTTAAGGAGCGATTTGGAGGCAAGCCCACCTTTGCACAATGGGCTGCTGCAGCTAGAGTTGATCAGATAACTTTGAGGAAGCGCTTAAACTATGCTATCCTTTGCAAAGACAAAATGATAAAATCCAACATTCGGCTTGTTATTTCAATTGCCAAAAATTATCAGGGAGCTGGGATGAATCTCCAAGATCTTGTTCAGGTGTGTAAAACACCAAATGGGGTCAGAGGGTTTTCCTGTATGTTCATCACAAAATATTTCTAGATCCCAATACCAGATAACTGCCAATAAGCGCAAGCAAGAAAACACAATATGCACCCCAGCCACACTTTTATGATTTCAAATACTTGGATTCGTTATAGTTCCTCCTGTAATACTCCAACTACCCCATAAGGTTCCAAATAAATAGAATTAATTAATATAGAAGAAACAAGGAAACTGAAACTTGTAATAATCCATGACATCATGCGTGTAATTTCTAAAACTTATTCTTTTACTTATAGGAAGGATGTCGAGGCCTAGTACGTGGTGCAGAGAAGTTTGATGCATCAAAAGGTTTCAAATTCTCAACATATGCTCACTGGTGGATTAGACAGGCAGTACGCTGGTCTCTCTCTGATCAATCTAGGACAATTCGCTTACCTGTAAGTTCTCCTCCAACTCTCAGTTTTCCTTTTGTCTGACTAAGTTTAAACAATTTGCCTTTAGAAAATGTGATCTAAACATGAGGTAGTAGCTGTATGCTTGCTGTGACCAACTCATTTGCTTATGTCTGTACTAAATACATATCTTTTGTTCTAACATTTTTTTCAATATTTTGTGTTTACAGTTTCACATGGTGGACGCAACTTATAGAGTGAAGGAGGCTAGAAAACAATTTTATAGTGAAAATGGAAGACATCCTGATGATAAAGAAGTTGCAGAGGCAACTGGGCTCTCGATGAAGAGGCTCAGTGCTGTACTACTAACTCCAAAAGCCCCAAGATCTCTTGACCAGAAGATGGGGTTTAACATGGATCTTAAACTTTCGGTCCGTAATATTCTTTCTCTAATGTACTCTTGGCGTTGCAGTTTTTGCTTAAACTTTTGCAGTCATCGTTGCATCTTTCAGCTTGCTTGGTTTGCTGAAAATTTTGTGCATCATATTCCCCAGGAAGTCACTGCGGATCCCGAAGCAGAAACAGCAGAAGATCTGCTAATGAAGGAATTTATGAAAAAGGACCTGGAGAGGGTTCTGGAAAGTCTCAGTCCAAGGGAGAATCAGGTCATCAGATGGAGATTTGGTATGGAGGACGGAAGGATGAAAACATTGCAGGAGATTGGGGAGTTGATGGGTGTCAGCAGAGAAAGAATCCGGCAAATTGAGCTGAGCGCATTTCGAAAGCTAAAGAACAAGAGTAGAACCAAACAGTTGAGGCAGTATTTGGTTTCATAAATCACATTCATTCATGAATTGGTTTGCCGAAGAACCTCGTAACCTGCC
>Ga0325401_1001784_pt1 | contig 18556 bp, 7 predicted proteins | sample PopdelMetagenome_FD_205666 | JGI IMG/M metagenome (GOLD analysis project Ga0325401, IMG submission 205666) | Populus deltoides microbial communities from Bellville, Georgia, United States - Xylem-PdKOR-R2 | ecosystem: Host-associated > Plants > Phyllosphere > Stem > Wood/Secondary xylem | place... | reverse complement strand
TGCCTGCTCGTGGAGATAACTGAGCTCTATTTCTTCCTTTCACTCTGATTTTCGTTGAAAAATATCATACTTAGTCTGGTGTAATTGATGCCTGATCACCACACCTACAACGACAAGGAAAAAAAAATTAAAGAAAATATTTAAATATTAAAGCATGGTGATAAAAAATAATAAAACGTTGCTCTCTCTCTCTCTCTCTCTCTCTCTCTCTCTCTCTCTCTCTAGAGAGAGTTTGGCAGTGTGGTTGCGGGTGCTTTTCAAATAACTTTTCGTGCCAAAATGCATGCCAATGATGTTTTTTTATTTTTTAAAAATTATTTTTAATATCAATACATTAAAACGATCCAAAACATATAAACTATATTCAATTTTAATAAAATAAAATTTTAAATTTTTTGAGAACGCCGCTGAAGCCGCGTTCCCAAACTTACCAAACACAGACAAGCCATGTACGAAACGTGTCCTAATATAAGGACGGCCTCCTATCTGCCTGACATTGGCCAATGATAAGATGACAAGTGGCCTGACCTCCAATGAAGGAACTTGAAAGTCCTGTAATGGATGCATGTGGTTGGGCTTGGGCTTCCTTAAGCGAGGTTTGTAGATGTGGGCCAACGAGCCATGATATGAGCCCACCAGCCCAGTCCTCCCTAAGACCTCACGCTGTAATGATCTATCTACCTACCTACCTACCTCTGATCTTGACCGCAGCAGTAGAGTAAGTTAACTGCTTCGCCAGAGAATCTTCAGACCAAACCACTTGAAGATATGAAGGAATCAAACTACAACAAATGACCTAATGAACTAAAGCTAGTGATGTTGTCTAAACATATGGCATTATACAATAAATTAAAATAGCTCAGCATCTCTGTAACAAGGATTTACTTATTTATTTATTGACATACGTACTCTACTGTTGAAAAATGAGACACCAATAGATTAGCGTTACGAACCGTAACACACGTACGTGCCGTGGACTTGTTTATTTTTATGTTTTAAAATGTTTTTAAAAAATATTATTTTAATATATTTTAAAATAAAAGAAACATTATAAAAAACAAATCAACAACAATTACATAAGCCTGGTGCATATCTGGGTGTAGAAAAGCTGACAATAACATTACAAGTTGTGGTTCATTATAAGCACTGCGAGGATTCATTGTCAGCGTGAACCAGAACAACCCTGTCTCTGGGAATTAGTATTTAAATACATGCATCAGTGTTTTTGTGTTCTTGCATAAATTACAGTACTGTAGTGTAGCATATCACATGAATGAAGTCCAAATCATTCCAGAATAGAGAATATCCTTCCTTAAATGCAGAATATTATGTAGTATTTTTTGTGCGATGATTTAAACAAACATGCACGAATTCGAGGAATAGAGAGAGAGCAAGGAAAAGACAGACACTTTCCAGATACCAATTTAGTATTTACCTTCCCCAAAGCTTCTTGATGTTCCACGATTTGAATTGTGGAGTTGATTCTTGAAACAAAAACCCATTTGAACAGAAGCAAGAGCAAGAGCGTTAGAAAAAGGAACTGGGACCTCTAATGCCTGATTGACAAGAACAAGTGAGCATCATTCACGATACAAGTACAATAGTTCATCTTGAAAGTTTTTCTATTATTATTATTATTATTATTATTTTATCTAGAACTGCAGCTTGAGGTCAAATATTGGCTATGGAACTTGAGATCAATTAAAAGAAAAAGACAGATAATCCAAAGTGTACACATACGAGCAACAGGCGGCGGCGGCGGCAGCAGCAGCAGCAGGTTGAACAAAATTTCCAAAAGAAAATAACTAAAGAAAACACATAAGCTGCATGAGATAAAACATGAGAGGAAAATATATTTAAATGATTAACATGAGGGAATGATTTAAGTTGGTTTTCTCATGTTTTTTTTATTTATTATTTATTATTTTTTTAAAATTATATATTAACCCTTAATGGATCAAGCCAGATCAAATACTGTAATATTAAATTTTTTTTTATTTCTTAAAAACATTGATTTGAGTCACTTCATAACAAGACATCATTCTAGATTTGCTTAAGTTATTTTTTATATTTGTTTATTGAATGTTTTTTTCATTTAAAACCTTTAATATTTGATTAATTTTAATTGAGTTTCTATTTTGTTTTGACTTAGATTCCATAGTTTTATCACGAGTTCATATCTTATATCGAGAATTTCATGGGTTAAATGTAATATCTCAGTATTTAAAAATAATATATCATTTAATATATTATTATCTTAATATTTTAAAAATTCTTCATATGTTATACATTAAACTTTTAACTTCTTAGCTTTTTTGCTTTTTTTTTTCTTTATAAGATTATAAAAAAAATAATAACAATCTACACTGCAGGTAAAAAAAAAAAACTAGTAGGCACTGTTTTTAGCGTGCGGTGATTTTTCTTTTTTACCCAAATTGTAAACACCACCCTTGAACTTAAGCACGAAAAGCAATACCCCCTCAACTAACACGCTGATTTTTCACCCTAAACATCATTATTTCTTCAATTTTCCCCTCATTTATATATGCATATTAAAAAAAAGATCATATTATTTAGAATAAAAATCATAGAAATTTTTAGTTAAGAAGGATATTTGTTTTTCTACTTAAGTTGAGGACTTTTTCCACTTAGCCATATATATATATATATATAAGGCTAAGTGGAAAAAGTCCTCAACTTAAGCAAACATGCCTCAGGCCTTCGTATAATTTTCTTAAAAATTATAAAGGCTTAGGATTAAATTAAAATATAATAAAACTGATTATTTCAATCCTAGCAAAGATTTTCAAATGCAAGGGTGTTGTTTTTTGTTTTACGTGTTATTGTGTTTATTATAAGTTAACAATGAAAAATGGGAAATGGACATAAAGCTCATTTGAGCTTGCCGAAAGACATAATTTTAATATAAGATTAACCAAATATATTGTTGTAACCCGATTTTAACCCTCTATTTTCTAAAATCTCAAAATATTTCCAAAAAAAAATGTTTTCGGTCATTTGCATATTTTATGATTTTTAATGTGTTTTAAAATCAAAATTAAAAAATATATATTTTTAACACATTCGTATCATTTTCATGATTTTCAATATCTTTTCGAAAAAAACTTAAAACTTAAAAATATATTGGAACAAGTTCCTGTTGTTAACACATCCATTCCAAAATTATCAGTTAATTTTATAGAATTGACATTGACATGTTTTTGAGAGAAATCAAAATTAAAGAATAAAAATTAAAATTAAAAAAAAATAAAACAAAGGGACCAAAGCACAAAGTAAGAAAATAGAAAATCGAAATGAAACCAAGTTGCTCAGGGATCGATAAATTAGAAGAAAGAGACAAAAACACTTTGCCTATAAATAGTAAAAGAATATTGGTCAGGGGGAATTTAAATTCAAAATAACCTAAAGGGATCCGCAAACAAAATATACCAAACAAAAAAAGAAAAGAAAACCCATTATTTTCCACACAAAAAAACCTAGTCTTCTTTCTTTCCTCCCCAGAATCATCCATTCACTTTGTCTCTGTGTTTAAACAAAAAAAACACACACACACACCACCAGGCTTCTCTCTCTCTCTCTCTCTCTCTCTCTCTCTCTATTCACAAAAACAAATTGATCTTTTTGTTATTTTTTTGTTGTTTCTATTCAATTATTGTAAACTCCTTCCTGCATGAAGATTTTTTTATGATTTTAATTGAATTCCCTTATGAGCTTGCATATTTATTTATTATTGTGTAGAAGTTCTAGACTGGGTTGTTTACCGCCATCATGAAGTTTGCTCCACATGCATGGCTTGACTCTGTTTCATCTGCGATGATTGTCGTCATTGTATCTGCAAGACCAAGTCATCTGTCGTTTTTGTCGCCAAGGTTAGGCCTGCCTTTTCAAATTCCATCTTTTATTTTTTCATGTTGAATGCTAATTCATTTGAATTTGATGATGGACATGATTAATTGCTAATCAATGAATCAAATTTGTTAGTTAGGTTATGTTATTTTCTTCATCTTTGAATAAGCAAGTGCACAATTTGTTGACATCTTTATATTGCTTACCATTGATCTTGATTATTTCCATGTATATTTAACAATCCAAGCTTAAATTGGTTATTCCATCTATAATCCCTAACTTGGTTTTTATGAAAAACAGTTTGCCCAGTCACACTAAGTAATCAGATGAATATTTTTGCAGCATAGCTATTGGGTCGGGGTGAAGAAATGAAAGTAGTGGTTGGAAAGTTATATTGCATGGAGTTGTGTAAACGTATGTATCGTGATCAACAATTATTTATGATTTTTTCCATATAACTTCATGAATTCTGTTGACAACAATATTGACTTTATTTTATGGTCTCAAACCCTGGTGTCAAAAGTAAAGAATGAACTATATGTACAACGTGTGTGGTCTATTACATTGCTATCAATCTATTACAGTTCAAGCTCATTATAGTAAAACTATTGTCTTGGACTATTTATTGTGCATTTCTTTGATGTTATATGCCTAAATGTAATGACAGAGAAGTCTTTTGTTAATTTTGTTTTTCTTTCTAATGCCGACAACTATTTTTTATAATGTAGATTATTGGGGTATCATCTCGGATGGCAGGTTTGTGGGCGTAACCACTAAGCATTGACCTTCATGTTATGCTGAGAGGTGTGATTATTCAAGTGATCTGAATCAAAGCTAATCCATATGCATGTCAAAGAGACTTATGATTTTTTTCTAACTATGCACAAGATATCTTTCTTGGCTTTACTTCTGCCTTTAAGAAACTGCTGCTTGAATTGGGATGAACCTCTTTCTCGCGGAGGTTGCAAGGAGGTTATTTTCTAGCTTTATATCCGGATGAATGAACCCTGTGTTATGGCAATATATGATAATTGATATCGTTTGAGGGATCTGTTGTTGCCACCGGTTGTTAGCTGAAGAAGAGTGTGAGAGGGAAAGTTTGGATTTTTATGGGGTTTTAAGGGTTTTGTGCGTGCGTGAGAGAGAGAGAGAGAGAGAGAGAGAGAGAGAAATCTTTGTTGATTGAGAAGAGAAGGATCTAAGATTTTTTCAACTTTTGCTTGCAGGGATCTTTAGACCAACAATATAGTTGCAGGGATCTGCATAAGTTGATTAGAAAAAAAAACTTCGTAAGTGGTGTACATCATTCTTTGTAACTTGCAATTTATTACCCGGTTAATTAAAATTTTTCCTTCATTCAGAAATGAGAATGTGATCAATTACTTCTTGGACTTTTCAAGATTTTGATGGCTTCCTACTTTTGCCTTTTTTTTGTTTCACCATTAAAAAAATAGTTTACATGATATACTATAGCTTTGGATAGGGGCTGGCAGAACTTGGTGGTTAGTTGGGTTGCAATCCTAACACAAAATCACTTTGAGTGTTTACAACACCATCAATTATTAATGTTGGACCACATAGAAGATGTGGTTATTGATGGAAAATAGGTTATAAAAAGAGTTTGGTAAGTGCAATGCTATGTTTTGAATCTTTTTGTTAAATCAAAAGTGGTAAGTGCATTGTTGCAGGAGTGGCTTCCAAGGTTCTTATAGTTGGTCTTTCTATAATCAACACTATCACTATCACTATCACTGACGGTGGACTTCCAGTATGTTACAATGGTCCTGTATGTTAAAACCAGTAGGAAACAAGTTTGCATGCTCCTATGAACCTGCAATTTCTAACACAGCATAACCATTGAACTTTTTGGTCCAGAAATTTGAAAAGGACATGTACGTAACATGTATGAATGCTCTTATTAGGTTGTGATTTCTAACACATAACAACCATTGAGCTTTTTGGATTAGAATTTCAATGAAGATCCTAAACATTCATAATAATATATATTTACCATTGTGGGTTGTATTGCTTGAAAATAGAGAACAAGCTAGGTGATTTATTTTTGGTTTGCCCTTTTTAATTCAAAGATTTCTTTCATTCTCTTCATGTTTTATTACTATTGATATTGGATTAGCCTTATCCTTCACTCCATTTATTTTTTCTCATCTCATTAATGTCCATGAATAACATCACCTTCTTTTTACAGGAAAACTGAAGCTTTAGAGAGGCTGCACCACAACTTCAGAAATTTTTTTTTGATGCAGTTGTGGCCTTCATCAACTTTTTCACGGTTGCTATATATATTCATTAAGAAACATGAAACTCCATACCATGCTAGACTAACGTGCTTAATTGAACAAGACAATTCAAATATGTAATTACTTTGAAGGGTTTGAAGCAATTCATACGGCTGCTTTGTTGTTTTGCATTACAACCTTGCACATGTTAAAAAAGATAATGCATATTGCTTTTATTGTGTTTATATGAACATAGAACTAATATCTCAATCCGTTGCGAACCTGCCTCGCAGCGAAGTGCGGGCAATAAATCTAGTTTAACCTATATGGACAAAAACCACCCAATCTTTTCTCTCCCTTACTTGATCTCTCTCTTTCACGTAGCTTCCCTCAATTGTAAAAAACACAGAGCCATCAACTTATTTTTATAATATCATACTCTCAGCCACAAACACACATACACAAAACTATCTTCCCCCTCACACACAACAACTTATGGCCACACAAACTCAGTCCTCGGGTCGATAAGCTACAATGATAACCTCTCTTGCCTCTAGCTGATAACTTCAACAACCTACAATGTCTTCCCTTTCCTCTAGCCTTCATTGATTCTCCAAACCCGATGACAATTGCTCCTCTATGACAAACCCATATCGGTCAATAACTAGCCAGCCATGTAAGGAGAAGACGGAAACGAAATGAGAAAATAAATAGAGAGATAATTGAAAGAGAGAGGAGTCGAAACTTAAAGTGGTATGATCTCTATCTTACACTATTGGTGAAGCTCATATGTAAACCCTCAGTTAAAAATATTACAATGCTAGTAAAGTATTGCAAAAGTTTAACCCAACAATAAAACATGATAAAATAATATATATAGTAGGAATGAATTTTTATGGATTGAAACTTAAGGTAAGTTGTAAAAATAGAATGAGATGGGATACCTGGTAAAACCAAAAATTACTTGAATTAAAGTATAATGATAGTATTGTAAATATAAATTATAGGGGGTATATAAATAGCTTTCTTGGCTTCTCAAGGAAGCTAAAAGCTTTTGAACAAATGAGAAGAAAGGGGGCAATAATTTCTTGATCTCTTCTTGATTTTCTTAAATTAAAACACTTAAAGAGAGGAAGTTTTAAGTATTTAGAGAAACTTTTAAGAATTTAGAAAGGGATTTTAAGCTTTTAGTGAGGATTAAAAAACTACAAAACTAAGGTTTAGAGCTTCAAAAAAGTAGCGAGAGTGAGGAAGAATAAAGGGAATCCTTTTTAAATCATCCTTGTTTTAATGTTATTTAGAGGTGAGAAACACCTTCACCTTGATTGATTTAAAGTTTTGGTATGATTTGAGAAGTGGGTCATTTTAATATCATCATGAAAATTTGAATTGTGTATGCCATGTAGATTATTGTTTTTATGTTCAGATGATGTTCCTAGGCAATAATAAATGGGTTAAATGATAATTGGAAGAAGAATTGAAAATAAAATGGGTGTTCTTGTGTAATGAGGGTTTTGGGCAAACTAGATGAAGGAGAAATTGGACTTGTTGGATCAATAGATTTATAATTCATGATAAATAGTGTTAAAGAAAGAATTTAATGAATGTGTTGTAACCTATTTTTAGGTCCCTGCACAAAAAAATAATAATAATAATCAATCAAAAATATAGTCAAAAGAAATCTGAAAAAATAATAACAGTGAGATTAGGATGTTAGAGCGCCCAGAAAATGGTCAGAATTTGGTTGAGGAAGTTCAAAAATACAAAGATTGAAATTGGACAATATATATTTGACTCATGAAAGCCTTATTGACAAAGAAAATTCAATTTGAGGAAGAAAAGTCCAAAATCAAATGTTTATGGACTCAATTAAATTTTATTGTAGATTTAATTGAATTTATGGAGGGTTTGATTACGATAAAAAATTGATTTTTAAGTCAATTTAGGCTTTAATTGAAAGAAATTAAAGTTCTTGGGTCAAATTATAATTTTAGAGAGTTGATTTGGTCAAATCAGGGGCTTAATTGCATAAATATTGAAGTTTGATGGCCAATTATGGACTTAATTGAAGAAATTCAAAACCAAGGACCACAAAAGCACGCAAAATAAAGGGATTTAGAATCTGACGCGTTTGGGCGCCAGTTTCCGTTTAAATAAAACGACGCGTTTTAGTCAAAACGACGTTGTTTCATGCATTTCACTAAAAAAAAGAGAAAGAAGCAAACAGTGCCATTTTGAACGGCACCATAAGTCTTCTTTTTCCCCTAGACGCGCAGAGGACAGGGGAAGAAGAAGATTTTTCCCCTGTATTTTCTCGCTCATTCATTATCTCCCTCCCTACTTGCACAAATCCTAACACAGCTCACGCCCCTCAACTGCCACCATGATGAAGATTGGACAGGGAAGCCATACCCTGCGAGCGGCTGAGGCGACTATACAAAGACGCCTTAGCCACCCTACCATGTCTCTAGGATTGGGCAGAGACTGGGTAGCTGCTCTCTCCTCCTGCTTATAAATATGGGGACGAGAGCAGCAAAAGGGAGATTTTTAGGAGTAGAGAGGAGAGAAACCAAAACATTAGGGAACGAGAGAAAAAAAGAGAAAATAGGGGGGAAAGATATAACAGAGGGGGGCGGAAAGGATAGAGACAGAAAATAAAGAAGTGATGAGCGATTTGAGAAAGGAGAAAGGTGAGGTTTACAGACGAACGGAAAACAGAGAGGGAGTTGTTTTGAGAACTGAGGGGCACGGTCATAACAGAAGAGAAAATGAGGGGGAGAAAGGAAAAGAAAAAACAGAGAGTATGGAGAAAAAGTACAACTTAGAGAGAAGGAAAAGGGGAAAAAAACAGAGAAGGAAAACCGAGGACAGCTTTAGAGAGAAAAAAAAAAGAATAGACAAAGGGAACAAAGGAGAGGCTGAAGAGAGACCATAACAACAGAAAAAAGTGAAAGAGAACTCAAGGAGAGCTAAAGTAGGACAGAAGAGGAAGAAATCGGTCTCTGCACAGAGAAAGGAAAGAATTCCAACAGCTGCCACCGCTCCTCCCAGTCCCTGCCGCCACCGCCTTCAACCACTACCGACGACCACGATCACGCTTCCCCACTCAAAGTAACCTTCTCCCCTCCTATATCCCATTTTTCTTTGTTCATCTTCATTTGCATGCAGAACGTGAGCAATTCACGTTCTGCAGCAAATGAAAAATAATTAAGTAGAGCATAGTAACTACCTACTATAATTAACTGGTTACTGTGCTCAGCACAGTAACCAGCCTTTTGTTCTTTCGGGCTGGAACATCAGCCCAGCCCACGTGGCTAGGTTGAGTCCAGCTACAAGGAGGTTCTCTTTTGGGCCGGTTCTGGCCCGACTTCATTTTGGGCAGATCTTACCCAGTTTCCTTTTGGGCTTTGTCCGGCCCATCCCAATCATAAAAAATTCAAAAAATCATTTTTGAAATTTTTTATTTTCCCACGTAAGTGTTTAACGACATTTTGGTTAATATTAGTTTGTATTTTTATACTGTAAAGATACAAATCCAGTATTAAAATACCTGATTTTGGTCAAAACATTAAAAAATAAAAAAAAATGTTTTTGTTTTCATGCATACGGCCAAGTCTCTCAAAGAAAAAATTATATCATATTTTCATACAACAAAAATTCAAAAATATGTATTAGCATGCATTTTAGGCTTTAATAATTAGTTTATTAAAGTCACGAAAACTTGGCCTACATTTCAAAAAATTCTCAAAAAATATTTTGTTTTGTTTTAGTATCGGGGATTACAAATTTATACGTAAAACGTATTCTCGGTATTAAAAAGGTAATTCTTTTGTTGACATTAGAATGGTTAGGTTTTACTCGAAAAGATAAGGATCTTCTTTACCGATAAAGACTTTTCTTAAACCATAGACAGACCAACAATTAGAAAAACACGACAAGCCCTTAGTTTTTATTAGACAATTAAACAATGTAGCCTACCTTAGGTAGAGCGTAGTTGGGGTGCTAATACATTCCTTTTACGCAACTAGTCTTTATACCCGATCTTTGAGACCAGTTAGGGTTCCTAGTAACCAAAATATTAGGTGGCGACTTCTATTCTTTTTTCCACTAATAAAAGACAAGAATTCCTTGTCTCCTCATATTTGCCAAATAGATACCACACCTGAGGGTGGACGATCGCCATGACGCTGCACACATGTGATAGAATGGGTAGTGAAGCATACCCCTTCATTATTATAATGTTTCGACCTAAGGTGTGAGCATGATGTTTTGCATTTATTTGATGAAATTGCCATGCATTTTGGTTAGAATTATGTTTATTATATGGAAGATGAGTGAGAAATGTATCAACTATGGAAAATTTAGGAAAATTCATACTTTCTGTGATGCAAATTAGTCCACAAACACCATCAACGATCCATTACATATTCCAACTAGGCCAATTCCAGGGTCCAAAGCAAAGGCATTGAAGGAGGCATTGAATAATAGGCCAGCAACCTTGCCATTGTTTATAATAAGCTTAGTTTATATTGGTCTTGGGTTTGATTAATTAGCTAAGGCCCAAGGTTTCTTTAAACTTAATTAATAATTAGTTCTCAGCTATGGCCCTATTTGGGTCATACATTTGGGTTTATTAATATAGGTTCTGGATCAGTTTTGTAAGTAGGTCAATTTAGCCCACAAAAATATATCCATTAGAGTTTTTATTTTTAAGAGTTTAAATACTCTTTGTAAAAACAAAATATTTAGACATGAATATACTATTGCAACCAAATTTATTCAGCTTGTGTGAGAGAGATTCTTGCTTTCTTTAGTTCTTTAACGAGCTAAATTGACTTATCAAAGATTATCTGGTTTTGTAGCATTTTCCTTATACTTCTCATTCGTGAATTGGTATTCATAGGGTGAGGGTTATTATTCTAATAGTGTTGGTGCCATGAGAAAGGTCTTCATTATGTCACACTCCTATCAGATTTGTTTCAACTTTTTGAGATTCGTTGTCAATCTTGTTGTGGGTTGCATGACCACATGATCACATGCAAATCTTATGATCTCAGTTTATAAATCACTCTCTCATACCTAGGTATCGAAACCTGTGTATGATCAGTTTGCGGCAGAATTTAACTAAGAATTGAAACCCCAATCAAACATTATCAGAAAGAGCCTAAATTTAATATATAATGTGACTTCACCCTAAATAACCAATATTGACTTTGAAGTGATTTCAAGATGGTTTGATTTGGTTTCTCTATTTTTTATGTTTTAACGACATAATTGAAACTAGCTTGAATAATATCTATTCTTCACTCTCTTTTTTTTAGCTTTTTATGTTACTAATATGTTTAGAGATAATAACAAAATGAAACAACACTTTTTTTTTCTGGTACTAAGATTTTAAAAACACAAAAAAAAAAAGAATAGTGAAAAACATTACTAAAGTTATAGAACACAAAAAAAACAAAGTTTTCAAAAAGATATAACATGATTTCAGAACCTAGCTCTGATACTAACTGACGTGAACCTCGTGATCATATGGTTACACAACCCTAACTAGATTGATAATAAATCCTAAAAAGCCAAAACAAGTCTAACAGGAGTGTGACACAATGAAAACTTTTTCTAAGACACTAGCACTATTGGAATAAGAACCTCCACCCTACAAATATCAATTAGTGAATGAGAAGTATAAGGAAGATACACTGAAGCCAATTGATATTTGATAAGTCAATTTAATTCATTAGAGAACCAAAGACTGTGAGAATCTCTCTCACATAAGCTAAATAAATCTGACAGCAATAGTATTATCATGTCTGAATATTTTATCCTTACAAAGAGTATTTATACTCTTGAAAATAAAACCCTAATGGATGTATCATTGTGGGATAAATTGGTTTACTTCCAAAACTGACCTAAAACCTATATTAACAAACCCAAATATATGGACCCAAACAAGCTTTGGGCCATAGTTGAGAACTAATTATTAATTAAGCCTAAACAAGCCTTCGAACTTAGCTAATTAATCAAACTCAAGTCCAATACAAACTAAGCCCATTAGAAACAATGACAAAGATTTTGGCCCCATTAGATAGCCTAAATAAAAGTTATAACAAAAATAAAACTCGAGAGAATAAATTATCTTTGATGCTGTGAGAGAATAAGAAGGAAAAAAAACAAAATAAATATGAAATATGGCTTTATATAGAACCTTGTTGCCGCCACTATTTTCCTTGAAAACAAGGAAAACTTGTCACCTCTTACTTTTTTATTTTAGAGGAAAAGTTGTTGCCACTTTTTTTTCCTCTTCAAGCATGGACTCTTTTGTTTCCTTTGTTGCATACTTTTCTAATCTGATATGAAAACCAATAAATATAAAATCCTAATAAATAAAGAAAATAATTAATTTTACCACAAACCATAAAGACTCCATGATTAATATGGAATCCATAAAACATATAGAATTATAAAAGATAAGGCTGGCAACCTAGTTACTAAAATTTTAAGGCCCAAATAAGGTTGGATTGAACCCACCCCTCTTGCACTTGTATTAAATGGACTAAAGCCTCCTTTTGATGCTCCAATGGATCTCCTATATTAGCCTTGGTTGAAACTTGTAAAAAAGCTCATTTAATGTTTCCTTAAGACCCTGTTTGTTTGTTGGAAAGTAGTTTTTTTTTTAAAGTAAATTCCGATAAAGTGAATTCCGGGAAAGTGAATTATTTTTTGATGTTTGGTAATGTAATGGAAAATAAGTTAGAAAATATTTTCCAGTGTTTGGTTATGTCATGAAAAATGAGCTGGAAAATAAATTATTAATGTTTTATTTTTTTCAAGTTTATTAAAATAATGAAGAACAAATCTTACAAATTAAAAAGTTAAATGAGAATGAAATTGAAAAAAATATATAATTTCATAAATTATCTCAAATAAAATAAATAATAATCAAAATAATAGAGATCAAATCTAAAAAATAAAAAAAATTGAAAGATGAAGAAAGTAAAATAATAATAATTAACATTTCATAAATTATTTAAAATAAAATAAGTAACAATCAAAAGAATGAGGACCCAATTTGATAGATAAAAAATTTCAATTAAAAAATGATAAGGGAAAAGTAAATAACAATTATAAAAATGAGGACCAGAATTAATATAAAAATTAAACTCTAAGGGATGAAATTGAAAAATAAATATTCAATATATATATATATATATAAATCAAAAGTTTGAGGACTAAATTTAATATAATCAGCAAATAATATGACATTTCTAAATTTTTCATAACTTCTCGGAAAGTGTTTTCTGCCCAAAATAAAAAGAAAATACTTTCATGGAAACCAAGCCAAATTTTCTGTTGACCGGAAAGTGTTTTTCGTTAACCGGAAAGTGTTTTCCGTTAACCAACTTTTCTAATGACAAACAAACAAGGAAAGTTTGGAAAGTGGTTTCCCAGAAACCATTTTTCAGGAAACAAACGCGGCCTAAATGTTTTTTTTTTTTTTTTGCCTTGTAATTGACCCAATTGAAATATGCAATGAGTCTTTGATGTTGTTTTTGGGCTGATCCGCATTATTTTCTTTAGAATCATAATTCGTCCATTTGCCAAATAAAGAGAGGATTAAGATGGTTGATATAATTCACATAGAAATTGTATCAAACTGTGTTAAATGAAATAAGTGAAGTGTGAATAAGAATCGAATTGCATGAAAAAGTGAAAGAAAAAATCATATTTCCTTTGTGAAGGACCTGACCTATGACATTTTGAAAAAATAGAATTGAGTTATTTAATATGGTAGAAAATTTATGCTTGAATATATTAATAAGAATACCTAAGGGGTGAGGGAAATGAAAATTGAAGGAAAATTTTGAACATCAAAATATAGTGCCATTATAGACCATGTTCGGCCAAAATTTTGGCAAAGGAGAAAGAGTCAAATTCGATTTGATTTCTTGTTTAAATAAGTTAAAATGGATGAAAAAGGGAGAAGAGTATATACATATAAGGAACTTTAAAAATATTGAACAAAAAGAAAAATTTTGGAATAAGTTTTCAATAGTGTTCATGTTATGATGATATTTGTATTTCTGTGGTAACGGGAGAATCTACGGGTTCAAAATAGCAGTAAAGGACTATATCAAGAGCTAAGGCGCCAGGTAAGTGTTTTGCTCTACCACCATTTAAATTGTTAAAAGTTCTTGTTAAATAACTATAATTTCTTCAGATGTGTGTGTATATATATATATGTCCCATAATCTTTTTTTTTTTTTTTTTTGTGTAACAAATGTCAATGGTTGTTGATGCAGTAAATGATGCAATGAGCCGGGGGGCAATTCAAAAGGCAGCCTCCGAATCCACAGCACTTGTCGTTGCTAGTGTTCGTCAAGTTTACCTGCTGCGCCGCCTGTTCGAGCGAAAGCTTGGGATGCCCAGAGTTAGATTGGGCATGCTCCAGAGTAGTAGGAAAATGCAAGTTGAGCAGGATTTTAAAACTTTCCTTTACTATTTTAATGGTTTAGTGGGGAAAGAGCATCTGTAGGCACCACCTCTTTGAAATTCCTTTGATGATGGAATTATACATGCATAGCTTTCAGATGGTTTTTGCTGTTTTTCAGGCAATCTTTGGCCTTGAGCAAGGTCTGCAAGTGCTTTCTTCCTTATTCTCTTCAAATTGTCTGGGATTCAAGCTCGACCTTCTCTTTAGAGAAAATACGCTGGTGCCAGGTGCTTTCACTTGGGTCTTAAACTTTTCTTGCATTTACACCATCGGCCGCCTCCAGTTGCAGCCATTTGGAAATGAGACTGCCTTTTATAAAAAGCAACCCCACAATTGCCTGTGGGGCCAGTTAACCAGTACTGCAGATAGAACCCTAATGCCATCATTAGAGTGTACTCCTTTTGTAAATGAGGAACGACCAAAGCTGTCCCGGTGTTTAAGAACAAGAAGGCGTTGAAGAATTTCCTAATAATTTTGAGCCAAGCTAACAAGATCTAAAATGATTCAGTTTTCTTGAAAAGAATTAGTTACTATTAAGAGACAGAAAGTGCATGTCTTTTTGTATTGAAAGTACAGCAATTCATTCCAAAACTATCTTGAAAACATTCTTTAACCAAACATGTTTGCTTTTTGTCTCTTCCCCATGTAACACTAATCAATCACAACCTTGGTGGCTTTTCTTTACTCACCAAAATGATTGAAAGCAAGGAGATGAAAACATATCAGTTGCATGATAGATACAATTATTGTGTATTTGTTCATTCCCCCCCCCCACCATAACTCAGTTTTACATCACAAAAAAAATAAAAATCCAGCAGTAACAATCCTACAGCTCCTATCATCTTTAGTAAATATATTGTGGAGACATAGATAGTTAAACATACACTTCGGTTGAAGCCCTTATGTTGGAAAGATCGTCAAGACTCCACATGCGGACTTTGGATGCAGCAAAACCATTTTTTCTGAAAATCAGTAAATTATCCATGTTAAAATGGAAAACATAACACCCATGAATTTATGAGATAGAAAAGATTGTAGCCGGCCATGAGTTTGTTGTCACATTTCTGTGCTGTTCAGAAGGAACTTAAACTGCAAAACTAAATAATGTCTCACAATATTTATTATTAGTCCATTTCCACCCATCTAAATGCCACATCCATGTGGAAAAGAAGACCAGACCAGACAGTTCCGTGTTCTATCCTCACAAAATCTCTGAGCAGAAATCGCTTGCTCAGATGACATGGTTAGACTCTCTGATCCTTTCCCCAGCATTTTTAAGGCCATACATGCTGCAACTTTCCCCAATCACCCTAAATTCTGTAAAAGCTAAATAATATCCTTATATTTATAATGCAAAATGATATCCACAATATCACTGGCCACAGGTGAAAACTCAACAAAAATCAATCCAATGATAGGCTACATCAATTTTTTTCCCTCTGTTTTGTTGCATATTGATCAGGGTCTCTTAAGCTGTTGATATCAATAGTAAACCCCACACACTTGAAAATTAACATACACACAAGCATAGAAACATAGCCCATTCAAGCAAGATGTTACACGTTACTGGGAAAAGATCATGCTATCTTGGCTGGCTCATGCATTTGTCATTTGCAAGACACATGCCTTCGCTGCTAAAAAAGCATTATGTGATGGGGAAAAAAAAAAAAACTTACAGGCTGAGATTTGGCGGGATTTAATCCAGGCTTAACATGAGAATCAACAACCTTTCCTGGTGATTCCGGCTGGCCACCTGTCTTCTTCTCATCCCTTGCCTTGTTAAAAATTACAGTGAATCCCTCAGCTGATGCAGGATCATTGACATCCCATTCACCAAATTTTGGCAGTGGCCGACCTGTGTCCTGTAGACAAGAAAGAAATGAAGAGAGCAGCCATCAAGATTCTGAGAGCTGTATAAATCAGGAAAGAGCCGTACATCGAGCAGCAGTGATTTTTCATTTAACAACAAAAACTACAAAGATTTAGAATTATGAGAACAGATATTCAGTACAAGAACGTAATACTTTCACTGTGGTCCAATTGAGTAAAAAAAGGAGCTCAACAAATAATTTAGACAGCCAAAAAAATCATACAAACCATGTGCTCTAGTTCTACAGAAATAATTAACCAGAACTGAAAACACCGTAATAAATTAAAACCTAAAGCAGACATCCCATCTAATACAGAGGAAAGCACAAATATATTAAATCAGAATTGAATATGATCTAGTGTACCATCACATATGCAGGGGTGGTAGAAGCTTAACAGCAAGCATTTATAATTCTTAATGCCCATAGCCATAAACAGAGGCAACACCACTATATAACTAGGATTAAGAAATCTATGATCCAATAAATGGAGCTCAAACAGGCCATTTAAGTCCTGAAAAGCATAATGCAAAGACTAGCAAGTATGAGATAAAAATGGCGTATTTTCTTAAGCTATGCTAACATATTCAACTCATCAAATTCACTTTCAAGGATCTACTCGCTTCAGCTTCCCAATCATATGCTTGTTCATGTTAGTGAGGCAATTAATTCTCTTCATTACAAAATGACATTTTCTTGATTGTCACAGGCACAAAAGGGTCTAAAATCACCCCGTGATGAAAGAATTGCATAACATTTTTTTGTTGTAAGATACCAATAGCTTCTCCAGCTCCTAAATCTATGAGCGCTCCTAGCAAGCTCTCAATAACTAACACGGATCATCAAAGAGAAGCAAAAAAAGATAATTTTCCAAATAGAAATTACTTCGTCCATAAATAACATATAAAGTTCATTAATTAAAATTCATAAATATAAAATTAACGGAAAAAAAAAAAAAGACTGCTCTAACCATTAAATAACATTTCCTAAACAGTGGTAAAAAAAACCCACAAATTAAGAAACCAAAATCAAATCAACATAATTCATGAAGTAAAAAAAAATAGAACATTTGTAATCGGCAGCAAAAGCCAAACCATAAAAAAAACTGATACAGATCAAAACAAAAAAAAAAACCAGCAAAAGTACAATTAAACAAAAAAGAACAAAAATGGAAACTTTAATACATACTCACACACAAGAATCGGTATGCATATAGGGATATAAACTATTATACAGAAACTACATACCGACATGAATTCTAGAGAGAGACTTTCAGGTGAAGCAGGGAATCGATTAACAGAGAGAGAGAGAGACAGAGTGTGCCTTTTGGAGAGAGAGACAGTGTGAAATGGGCTTTAAATGGGCCTGTCTGTATTCTATCATGAAGGGTATCAACTGTTTATTTGTAATAATAACGGCAATGTTAATGGTGCCGTTACTCTATCGTCATCAACGACGTGGCAAGAGTGTTGATAACGGAACGGATACTGAGCTGGCAAACAGCGTATTTGGGAGAAATGGTGGGCCGCCAATATGATTGGGAACGCGGTGCATCCCGTATCCCTAAAAATTTCAAAAATTTTTTTTATTAAAATTTAATATATTTTATATATTTTAAATTGTTTTGATATACTAATATCAAAAATAATTTTTTTAAAATAAAAAAAATTATTGGCATGCATTTTAACACGAAAAGTTATTTGAAAAGCAACTACAACCACACTATCAAATACTCTCATTCAGTTAACTTGTTGGCACCCTTAAACTGTTTTGTCTCGTGTTTTATTTTTTTTATTTTTAAAAGTATTTTTGAAAAAATTAAAAAATATATATTTTAAATTAATATTTTTTTATTTTTTTAAATTATTTTAATATGGTGATGTCAAAAATAATTTTTTTAAAAATAAAATAATATTATTTTAATATAAATAGAAATTATTTTAAAAAAAATCACCACCACAGTATGAACTAAACTCTTAACAAAAAAGTTGGCAGGTTAAATTTTAAGTTATTTTTAAATGTAAAAAAAGAAAGTATTGGTACTGAATGCAATTTTTATACCATGAAAAATTTTAATTGGGAATTAGAAAGTG
>Ga0325401_1001780_pt1 | contig 18572 bp, 17 predicted proteins | sample PopdelMetagenome_FD_205666 | JGI IMG/M metagenome (GOLD analysis project Ga0325401, IMG submission 205666) | Populus deltoides microbial communities from Bellville, Georgia, United States - Xylem-PdKOR-R2 | ecosystem: Host-associated > Plants > Phyllosphere > Stem > Wood/Secondary xylem | place... | reverse complement strand
CCCAAAAACAATGGACAAAATAGGGGTTATGTTTGAAATCTGAATACAAAATTTTTGAATCATTCAAGCTCACCTTACTCCTTGTGAAAGCTAATCAAACCTAGCTAGCTAACTAAATCCCCCTCTTGAATCTAATTAAAAGTACATCAACTATATATTGCAATTGCATCCCATGCACAAGAACCAGATAGAAAACAAGAACATGAACAAGCAGGAGATGTAGCATTTGTCGGTGCTTATGGCCTTAGAACTTTGAATTCCAGGCAAAGTTATAAATGGAAAGACTGTAAGGATCATATCAATCTTATCTTCATTTGATGGATATTTATAAGTGAGGTCCCAGTTCTCTTTCAAACTTCTTGTTTCTACTCGAAAAAATCATAGAATTCTTTAGCTGGAGCTTATTTCTTGGACAAGATTAATGGCCACTGAAATCTACAGCAATATAGTCTTAATGGATTCATTGCACGTAGCTGATATTGCAGATATTTTCTCTGCCAGTTCAATATTGTGGTGCCACTGATCATGCCCTCTTTATTTTCCCTTTGTATGCTGGGCCGATCGATACGATTTTGAAACATATGACATCATCTTCAATGGTTATGGTCCTGTGTGCAAATAATGATCATCTTCATGGTTATGGTCCTGTGTGCAGATAATGATCATCTTCAATGGTTATGGTCCTGTGTGCAGATAATGATCATCTTCAATGGTGTCTCTGGTCTGCGTTTTGGAAGAGAATTTTAAATTCAGTAGGTAACCCTTTTCTTGGCATCTTCAATATTCCATCTTCTTATGGATTATTTTATTGGAAAGTATATATATCTTGACTTTCCACTTAATATCAATAAAAAGATGGTGGGGATAAACTTTTGGATTTTGTTTGAGAAAATATTAAGGGATTAATTGATTTATTTTGTAATAAATATAAGTTTTCACGTTTAATCTATTATAAATATAGATTTCTTGTGATCTCTTTATGATCAATCTAAAGTATAATTAATATTTAGTTTTTTACGGGGATATTTGTGGAGTAGGTCACCATGCATGTTAATATTTTTTTTCTTTTATTATTTATTTGTTTTCTGCTATTCAAGATTTAATTTAAGATATTTCTTGAGTACTAAGAATTACACAAAATGCTCTATGTTTCTAAATCTTGTGGAGTATGAAAAAAAATCAATAAGAGAAAAGTAAAAATATTTAAAGAGGGAAAAAAATTAAAATTGGAAATATCTTAAAAGGAAAAAATTTAAAGGGAATAAAATTAGTTGCCGGTGTATTGGTCGCTGCTCTGCTATGCACTATTCATGATGCTACTGTAGAAAATATTTTATTTGAAGATAGTGATGATGCAAATACATTCCGTGCTTTTAACCCAACTGAAACATCTTTACATTTGAAAAGAAAATTGTTATTGACCTGCTGCGGAACGAGGACCAATATTTTAGCTATTATATTAATTATTACATAATGGTTATTTAAAAAAAAAAATTTAAAAATATATTAAGATAATATTTTATTTTATTTTTAAAATTGATTTTTATATCAACACATTAAAATAATAAAAAATATCAAAAAATATTAATTTGAATTAAATAAAAAAACAAAACAAATTCAATTTTTTTTCAAGCATTTTTGAAACGCAAAAACAAATATCCTTTAATAAGAAAATTCAACTCAACCTCAAATGAAAAATAATTATCACGGCCCAATTTTTATATAATATAAAAAAAATTCCATCAATTTATTTTCTCTTTACTGGATGAAAAAAATAATTAAATAAGAGAAAAGAACAAAAAAATAAATTAAAAAAATAAAAAAATAAAATTAAAAATATCTGGTGGCTCAGCCAGATCCAATAGCATTGGGTCTTGCTGCCCACTCTGACCTAAGATCATTGGGTCTGGCTGAAAACTAGACCCTATAGCAATGGGTCTGACGGCGAAACCAGACATAGCAGCACTTTTTGATTAATAAATAGAAAAGACAACACCCCCAGCCCCAAGTGTTACAATGTCGTCTACAGTGCAAACATTTTATATCTACAGTGTGGTCCACAATGCAATGAGTATATGTCCACAGTATCTGCACAGTGTTTTTCATAATGCAAACATTTTATATTTACAATGTGATCCACAATGCAATGATTATATGTCCACAGTATTTGCACAGTGTTTTTCATAGTGCAAACACTTCATGTTTACAGTGTGATCTACAATATAAACACTCTATGTCCACACTTCTTGTACAATACCCAACAACGTTGGGCTCGACTGCCTAGCCAGACATAATAGTGTTGGGTCTGGTGGCTAAGTCAGATTCACAACATTTTTTTGACTAATAAACAAAAAGGATAACCCCGTCAAGGTGCTACTGTACTGTCGTCTATAGTGCAAACATTTTATATTTACAGTGTGATCCACAATACAATGAGACTATGTTTACAATACAAGTACATACACTATATTTTTCTACCTTTTAAAATATAGTATAATAATGGTTCCAAAATCACTGGAAATCTTTTGCAGTTTATTGAATTATCTCAACAACTGACTGTATTGCTTTTGGTACATGATGATAGCAGAGGACTCTAGATGATTCGGACAGACAGAGCGGGTTCAAGGTGTGTGTGTATATATATATATATATATATACTAGTCTTGAACATCCTTTCATTTGTATTTTAGGTTTTTTTTTAGCAGAGATAATTTTTATTTCATAAAATATAATCAATAAATATATATTATTTATTGATTATATTTTATGAAATAAAAATTATCTCTGCTAAAAAAAAACTTATTTATTCTTGAAAGTTTTTATTAAACGTCAGTAGGACCTTAGATATGAAGGAGTTAATGAGGTTCTGAGTAGCTGCCTCCGTAGTTAGAAAATTATGGGCTAGTAGCTACCACCACTCAGATCTTGAATGACTCAATATACCCGTAGATTTTGGTTTATTGCATGCGGGCCTGAGAGTTTGTATCTTTATTACTTAATTTGTCGACGAATTACTTCATGGAGGTAAATTTTAAATCTTTGAACATCAATGTGCTGGTAAAAGAAATGAATGCAATTTCCCGAGGAATAATTACACCATCTAACCAGTACTGGTGTGCTAGAAGAGCTGACAAGATGAACAAACAGAATTCAGCGTTTTGAAACTGGTACCTACAAGGGAGAAGGTTCTTTTATTGTTTACTATTCATGCTTTGGCTGTTCTATATAAAGTTTTACAGAATCTTGGTGAAATTTTAGGTATAGTGATAATGTCTTGAAGAATTTATTGCTATAAAACACGTCAATCCAGTGTAATAAGAAGTGCGCTTTGATTATTAATTACAGTATGTTATATATTTTGACTCTGATTTAGTCCATGCAAGGATTATCAATCTAAGCTTTTCTTTTTTCCAGAGGCACAGCCTATTAATTAGCACTTCTAACCTGGATATTTTAAGTTCAAATTCATGGATGGATGGGTGGACTTAATTTTAGGTGATGAAACTCAAGGAGCAGTTACAAGGCTAGTGAATAGTGCCTAGAGTATAACTACATTCACTCTTTCATCTTCGGCAATATAGATATATGCTCGAGTTAATATGAATCCATTTCTTGGATCTCACCGAAAAGCTTAAGGTTTTTCGATAGGATACGCTGTCACTCCATCTCACCATACTGTATTTCGGAAGTTCTCAAGTTGTTCTTGCAACACAGTTTAATTTCTAATGCCTAGCTCCCATCATATATAGTTGTCAATAGGCTAATGAAGTATTCCTACAGTCGCTTCTGATCTTACATGTTAAGATTTCACAGTTGATGTATACCAATTTTTCCATCAAGAGTTTGAGATTGAACTTGAGATTTGGATTGTTTTAATGAGCATGAACAAGGTAGGAGCTTTTCTTGATGTCCTACCTTCTCCCTTGATTCTAGTTATCAAAACTGAGGCTGTCATTTTACTGATAGAGATAAAAATTAGCAGTTTCAAACAGAAAGAGCGACTATTCATTCAGAAGTTATTGAGAAATTCAACACAAAGTGAAACTAATGTTTGTTAATGAGAAAGCCAAGTAGTCTACAGTCTTCTAACGTTTCCTCAACAACAGATATGCAAAAGCCGGAGCAGATCTCTAGACAATTACAAAATAACTTACACCTTCGGGAATACTAGCCATAATTAACTCTAAAGATACAACGAAAGATGAAAGCGAGATTTTCTAGCATTTTTACCAAGTTCTGAGTTCACTTTCGTCTTTGTCAGGCAAAGTCAATACCCTAACCTATAACCCTTGCAGGGTGGTGAAAATGCCCTTTCACTACTAGCTAACTGCCTTGACAAACACCACCAGGCAAGGATGATCGGAGGTGCGTTCTTGACTTAAATATGATTAAAAGCAAACTTAATCTTTCTTCCTAGCTTCATGTCTTGCATCCTAACTCTTTTTCCTCTGCAACAAAAATTATTATTGAACACAAAAATATTAGCCCTTATGCAATTTTTGTTGCTTGTTTCGGAGTAATTTGGCCAAAAAATACATAGCATCTAGGATTTCCTAACCTTATGTGAGGCCTTTTATTCAAGGATTGTCACACATTACTGCAGCCTTAATCCTTTCAACTGTGCACTTAATTAGACTGTTTACAGTTGCTACTGATCCAAGCGAAAGTTTCACTGATGGGACTGAATCCACTAATATCTGAAATGCAACAGTCAACAGAGAGCCGCCAGACCCGACATCAAGAATTCCTGCAGGGCCATATCCTGGTCCATCAGGGAGAACAGCAAAACCTGATGGAAGCAGAGCAACATAATCTGGGTCTCCACCACTTAGGACTATATTCATGGCCGAAATGTCCACTGGTGCATAAATCACATATGAGCCTGTAGAATCAGTGCAGCTCTCTTGTAAGATCAGCATGTTGCTCTGGCTTGAATTTGTACTCTGCAATTTATTTTTTATGTCAGCAATGACATGATTCTAAAATAAGATATCTGAAGAGGGGACACGCGAGCGCGCACGCACAATCATGTTTTGGCAACTTACATTGACACGGAGCAATGAGACACAGTTTCCGGGATCACGTCCATTAGCAATATGAGCCATTTCTTGAACCTGGCCACCATTTGAAAGGATATCCCACTGTATGCAAAGATAAGAAGTTTACTTTGAGAAGAAACTAAAACCTTGAATTCTTTGAAATTATTTTAGCTACTGATAGGAAATTGGGCTTAAAATCTACATGAAACTAAAACCTTGATTTCATATACCTCACTTCGATGGTTCTCATCCTTAAGGAAATCAAACACCTTCTTGGATGGAACAGGAATCCAGAAGGAAGTCGCTGCGCTGAGCACAATACCTGGGGGCCTGCCTGGATCATCCATACTCTTTCGAGTCATTACTCTCACATCATCAGAACCAGTTGTAGACAATGTTGTCCAAGTATGTGCAGTAGAAGCACCAACTCCAGTGCAAAAGCTCATCACCATTCTCTCAGCCAGCTTCAGAATACTTTTCCTCCCTTCACGGGTTGTTATCACTATTGAGAAGAAAGATTGATAGGTGTTATGCCATCAGGATAAAATCCAAATGAGCACACCCCTTCAGCTCTATGAAACTAGCTAAAGGAGAAAGATGAAAATACATTACCACATAGATCTCCAGTTGGAATGTTAATGGCCATTGAACTTGCAAGACGTTCGCATTGTCGATCTAATGTTTCCACCCAACGCTTTGCTCCAAAAGCAAGACCAGAATTAACCAGGGGTCTGTATATATTGTGAACAGACCTGTCGTCCACTTCAGTGTGCTCAACCCAAACGACCTTCACAATCATGATCTATGGTCATATGATGATTTTGACAATTATATTTGAGGGTGGCAATGAAAGTAAGACCTTGAAAGTGATGTTCAAGTGAGAGTTATTACCTTGGAATAACCATTTGGCAATTCTTGGATCAAGCAACCTGATGACCTTCTTCTACATTTAGACATCAGACTAGGGCATAAACTGTCCAAAGAAACGTCTACCACTGCCCAAGTCCCATCGGTATGCTGTTTACAGTACCTCACAAAGTAATTTTCTCTAGTAGGAACAAGTGGGGAAGGGACCTGGAACTCAGCTGTCATCTGTGAAAGCAATGATAGGTATGTTGAGAAGTAGAACCAAATGGAAATGCTGATTATTATGCATGGAGAAGTTACCATTTCATTCACAAAAAAGATCAATAGATTCATAGCAGTAGATTACGGAATTTGAAAATTTGTTTATACCACTTGCAATGCTCCATTATAGTTCCCTGCCACTCCTGTTGATAGGACTTCCAGGGTCATTGCTCTTGATACAATACCACAGAAAATAGTTGACCATTGATTCTGCAACCAAAGTTTTCATCTCGTTATAGTTAGTTTGGAACTTCAAAACTTCCGACGCTCCAGAAGTGAGCTAAATTGCCTCAGTTAACTTCTATGTCTCATATTCAAATCAATAAATTCTTGTGTGATGATTTATAGACCTTATTTTGTTAGGTCCCAACCAATCTTCAAAAAACATCGCAAATATATACGGATCTATTTACTATGAACAAGAAAGAAACCTACCGCATCCATGAGAATTTCAACAAGATTAACATGACTCATGATAACAACTGCGGATTCCCTTGAAGCTTCAGATCTCATTCCTAAAGGTCTTGGTCCAATTCCCCTAGTGAAAGTTCTCAAATATTCCTCTTCATTGAGAACCTCGGTATTGTTCTCTCCTTGAATCCACAAGGGTTCTCCAGCCTGAGCCATTCTCATTAGTTCCTCCATTGCCGCAACCGCGATTTCAACTATCATTGGTTTGTCTGCCTCAGTAGGTCCAGTAACTGCTCCAAGGAGAGCAGTAGCTCCAAACATCTCCCCTACGAAGCCCGAATGTGCCCCATAATTGCTAACTCCGAGATCAAGAGATCGGGATGGTAAATGATGAGAAAGGTTGGAAAGAGAAGACAAAGGCTTGCCAACATACTTGGCAGCAATTCCAGATATCCTGTCAATCTGTAACCAAACAACACTTCTGTTAAAATATTGTTTCAAGGGAATATAATTTTTGATCTCGTGAGACTAATAGAAGTTTTGTTTTTGTAACCTCTTCTCTAAGACGAGCATTCTCAATCCTCAAATGCTGCTCATCAAAAGACATCTCACCAAGAGCAGCTGGACCACCACAGTTAGGGCATGAGGCACTGCTTAGGGCTTCCTTGTACCTATTGTTCTCCATACGAAGCTTTTCATTCTCAGCCTTGAGAATTGAATTCTCACTGCGTTCATGTTGCGCCTACAAAATGAAAAGAATGATTAACAATATCTATAAGCCTGTAAGCTATATTCTAGATTTTTATTTTTATTTTTTTGAAAAAGAGCTTATTGCAAACCAAAATTAAAATTGATTAATTTGATAAAAAAAAAATGGGACTTTACATTGCTGGAATATTGGGAAATGATTTTTTTTTCCTAAAGGGAAAAATAATATTTGTGATATTAATAAATGTGGGAAGTTACTGCTTACCTTGCAATAATATCTATGAAGATTAGAGACAATATAGAGGATGCCTGAAATGTAATAGAAGCGTTACCTTCATTTGAGTACGCTTGTTTTGGAACCAAAATTTGACTTGCAATGGCTCCAGCCCTAGCTCGCGGCTGAGCTCCTTCCGCTGCTTGTCGTCCGGATGAGGGCATTCCTGGAAGAAACTAAGTAAAAAAAAAGTTCATAAATTAATCACCAAAAATCTTAAATTGCAAAAAAAAAAAAAAAAGAAAAGAAAAAAAGAATCAAACAGCATGATCTATTTATCGTTGCGAAATCAATAGGAGTGAAGACGGATGCTGCTTACGCTTCCATTTCTTGGATTTGACGCTGCGTATGGCGATGATAACGCTTCTTTTTGGGGCGTTGGCCGCTGGGATCCTGATCATCACCGGAGGGAGCTTCCATGGTTTCGGTGCCGGATTTGGTCTCATAGTCATCATCTTTGAGCTTGCTCAAGTCATTTTCAGAGCTTTTGGTAGTCATATCAAGCATATGGTGGCTATCGAACATGTTTGGTTGGAACGTTTTTATAAATCCTTAAGAGTTCAAGCTAAGCTGTACTTGCAATCTGCCAAAAATAAAATCATAAATAAGTAAATAAAAAATGAACTCCTTGGATATGGCATGTTAAAAGAGCGAGTGAATCATAGAAGGAAAGAAAAGACTATATAAGGAAAGCTTTATTGATAAGAAACATTAATGAATTAAAAAAAAAAAGAGTACAAGGAGGGATAAAAGGAAAATCAGGTTGAATTCTCTGTATAATAAATGTTGAACTCCTTGGATATGGCATGTTAAAAGAGCGAGTGAATCATAGAAGGAAAGAAAAGACTATAAAAGGAATTAAGCTTTATTGATAAGAAACATTAATGAATTAGAAAAAAAAAGAGTACAAGGAGGGATAAAAGGAAAATCAGGTTGAATTCTCTGTGTAATAAATGTTATATAGACTTTCTAGGGCAAGGTGAACTGTATTCCACACGGTCATAGCTGTAATTATGCGTGTACATGCACCATTAGGAGAAGGCTAGTGACCAGAGAAGCGAGTTAACACCTCTCTCTCCCTCTCCCTCTCTCCAAAGAAAGTGTTTTGCGTTCATTCCAAGAAGGACGTTGCTTCAAACGTTTTCTTTAACCTTTGCTTAAGCATTCTTGAGTGAGTAAATCCCCGCCCCTTTTTAAGTATAAAAGTTAAAGATATTCGAATCACGCAGGTCTTTTTTCCCTTCAAAATCCATTTTAGAAGGCATGTATATCTTTCTCTCACATACAAACCCTCGGAAGCATCCTTCTCTCTCTCTTCTCTCTCTCTCTCTCTCTCTCTCTCTCTCCTGAGGAGATATACATGATATGCGGGGTTGGTTTCAGTAGTAGATTCTCTCAAGCTGTGTGAGCAAAAAAGGAAAAAACTATAAGATTATTACAAATAGTAATAGAGCAGGAGTGACCAGGGTGTTAAGGTCTGTCTATCCAAGAAAGTCTTGAGTCCTTTATAGATTATACGTGCCAAAAGATTGGAATTGATAAGAAAAGGAAAAAAATAAAAAGAAAAGAAACAAGACCTAAGCATAAAGAGTTGACACAAAGTGGACCTCTTTTGAGACTGATAAATTAACAAATTTCAACGCAAAAATTATCCAGGCTATAACCCCCACCAAGATCTAAGTCAATCGATAGCACTTGATCTTTTCCCTGCAAAAATGAAAACCAAGAACAAAAGAAAAGAAAGTTGAAGGAAAAACATTGGACATATAAAACTGAAAATGAGAGAATGTTATTGTGATGAGAAATGAAGTGTTTAGAAGACAAGGTGTGCATAAGCATATGATCATATTACTACTCACCAAAATATAGAAGCGTTTAATTGTTTTGAAGTTCTATATGGAAACGAGGGTTGGATTTGTATGTGAAGAGGTTTCGGGTCTCTACAAAACCAGGTTTGAGGGCTAGAGAAGTAGTTTTTTGGCTGGTTTTGGAAGACAAACCCTAAGTTCTAATGAGGGTTTTAAGATGACTGACTAACCATGTTGGGAGAGAAAAGGGCACACGGTGAGAGATAAATGGAATGGGAAAGGAGGAGATAAGTTCTAAGGCTTTGAAGAAGGTGAGAATGGGAAGAAGAAAGGGAATTGGATGGGTGAGGATGCGGCAACAGAGGAGTAATTGCAGAGCGTATGGAGAGGTGTACTAGCATTTATGGTGGGAGAGAGAGAGAAAGTTATGTATGTATTTCATGTTCAAATTTCCTCTCGATGTAGATGTATGGTAGGGTGTTGGAAGTGGGCGCGCGCAGTAAGTGATGTTGGGATCAAGGAGTCATAGAAAAGGTATTGATATTTTTAGTTTAGATGTATTCTATAATTTGGATTTGATTTAAAGATATTGACTGTTTTTGACTGATAATTTATCTATAATTTAGAATAAAGATTTATGTTCATAAATAAATCTGATATTTTGAATTTATTATGAGCTCGTATACTTATATAAATTCTTGTGGAAATAATTCATGTTGGAGCCCTAACAGAATTCATCTATCATGGAACATGAAAGAGTTTTCCACAATTCGTATTTTATGGTAAAAAATACTTTCAATTAAAATTAGTGAATATCTGAAATAATTCTGAGAATTTTATATTCAATTTCTGGTATTTAAATATCAGTCTACTTGTAGGTCCAATATTTATACCAGAATGTTGACTATTAATTCTCATAAATTAAAAAGTTTTAGGGGTTATTGAAATATTGGCCAAGTTCTCATAGATTCAATAAACTGATTATTAAATCTAAAAGTACATGCAAATGTATTTTTTGAATTTATTGTGTGTGTATGTATAATGCTAAATCATATAATTTATTTTTATATTTTTTAAGCAAAATATGATTCTTATTTTTTGAGAGACTTGGTCATATGCATGCAAATAATATATATTTTTGTACTTTTTAAAGAAAGAAATTACTTTGAATTTCTAGGATTTTTCTTAAGGCTTTGTTTGGCTAAGCACTAAAGTAACAACTAATTAAAAACTCTAGGAAAGGCATTGAGGTATGTTTGCCATGTTAAAGTAATTCAATTAACACAAACTAAATACGAACATGAAAGAAAAGGAGGCTAGAATTCTCCTTAATTTGTTTATGCTAAAGTATATTGTTTAACTTAAATACAAAGAGATTATATATAAGTTAGATTAAAAATAATATTATACCCTTAATGAATAAAACAAGATAAATATATTATTTAACTTCTTCCCTCAAACTCACAATGCGGCATTTACAAGCATCGAGAGTTTGTCAACTAGAAAATGAAAACAAGAAATGGAATGTGACTTGGTAAAAAAATATACAATCTGCAAGGAAGAAGAAACAAAAGACAAAGTAATAGTGCCCTGCTTGAGATGATGACGAGTAAGATGCCATAACATTATATTCTGCTTCGGTTGAGGATTGAGAAACAATAGATTGTTTCTTGCTCTTTTAAGAAATAAGAGAATCACCTAAAAAGATACAGAAACCAGTAACCAACTTGCGATCTCTAGGATCACTGTCATGATCAGCATCAGAGTATGCACACAGCTTCAAGGAAGAGGTGGATGAAAGTAAAAGACTTTGAAAGACTGTACCCTGAAGATATCGCAAAATATAAAGAATAGTTGCCTAGTGAACAGTGGTAGGAGAAACAACAAACTGACTAAAAACATGAACAATATATGCAATATCTGGACGAGTAATGGTGAGATATACCAATCTCCCAACAATAGTACAATATAAAGTAGGATTTGTCAAAGGTAAACCATCAGAAGAAGAAAACCTGGCGTTAACTTCAATGAGAGTATGTATAGTCTTGTTATTAGTAAGTCTAGCTCGCTTAAGAATATTTGCAACATATTTCGACTAAGAAAGAAGTTAACCTCTAGGTGAGCAAGCTACCTCAATACCTAGAAAATATCAAAGAGAACCCAAATCCTTCATTTCAAACTGTCTAGCCAACTCTGTCTTCAAAACTAAGATACCATCAATGTCATCACTAGTAATAATCATGCCATCAACATATAGGGAAAAAATGATACAACTTGCATCAATGCACTTAATAAAAAGAGCAGAATCATGACTACTAGAAACAAATCCAAGAGATGATATCATAACAGAAAATCTTTCAAACCAAGCACGGGGTGCTTGTTTGAGACCATATAGCACTTTCTTGAGCTTACAAACATACCTAGAGTCATGTGAAACACCAGGAGGAGGTGTCATATAAACTTCTTCTTGAAGATCTCCATTCAATAAGGCATTTTTAACGTCAAGTTAAGAGATATGCCATTGATGAATCGAAGCTATGATAATAATAGTACGAATAGTAGTCATTTTAACAACAGGGGCAAATGTCTCCTCATAATCCATACCATACTGTTGAGAGTATCCTTTTGCAACCAACCTAGCTTTGTATCGCTCAATAGACCCATCAAAATTAGTCTAGATCTTATACACCTAACGACAACCAACAACACTCTTACTAGGAGGTAGAGGAATCAAATCCCAAGTATCTGTCTAATATAAAGCAGACAGTTTCTCATCCATAATTTGCTGCCAAAGCCAAAGAGGATCAAGAATTGCCTCTTTATAGGAAGAGGCAGCGTTTTGCAACCCTGCCCGGTGGTCGACCCAACCTAAGGCCCGGGTTATGGGTTTTGACCGGATCACCCAGGTCAATTCTTTTTTAAGTCAAAACGATGTTGTTTGGGTAAAAAAATAAAAAAACAACTAAAGGGTTACACTTGAGTTTTTTAACCAGGTCTTGTCGGGTCATCCCTGGTCGTGACTTCCCCTATTTTTTTTGAAACCCGGCCTAATTCTAGCCCCGGGTTAGTCGGGTCCCGGGTCGACAAGCCGGGCTAGGCCGGGTTTCAAAACTATAGGAAGAAGGCTTAGAGAGACAATGAATAGAGGCTAAAAAGGAAGTAAATGATGAAGAATAAGCAAAATCTAGTAGTTTTGTGGACTTACGGTGCATGTAGATTGACATTGAGGTGGATCCATAATTTCAGATGAAGTTTGAGGAGCTGTAGATGAGAATGGAGCTTCAAATGTGCTAGAGAGTAAAGTGTCAGTACCTGCAGATTGATGAGTATAAATTGGTCGAACATGGGAAGGGGTATCTAAAGTACTCGGAACACAAGATGATAAGCTATCAGAATCCTTAGAAAAAGGATTTATAGGAATAATATAAGGTCTAGTCAGGCTATGAGTAGTGAATGGAATAAAAAAAAGGTATATGCTCAAAAAAGACAACATAACAAGATATATAAAGTTTCTGAGTTATTGGATCAAAACAACGATACCTCTTTTTACTTTCACCATAACTAAGAAGACACAAATAACATATTGAGTGGAAAATTTAGTGCGTTCTACATGAGGATGAAGAACAAAACAAGTACAATAAAAAACTGTAAAGGAGAAATTATCAGGTACATACCCATATAACTTTTCAAAAGGAGACAAACCCGAACTATGAGAAGATGAAATAATATTAATCAAACTTACAACAATAAGGACAACTTCTCCCTAAAACTCATTAGGGACAGAAGCAGACAACAAGAGAGAATGAGTAGTTTCAACAATGTGCCTATTTTTTCTTTCAGCAACTCCATTATGCTCAGAAGTATCTGTATGTGAAGTTTGGTGAATGGTTCCATCTAAGGCAAACAACTAGAAAAATTTATTAGAGGTGTATTCTCCACCCAAATCACACCTAAAACATTTGATTACAACAGAATATTGAGTTTTGACAAGAGCTCGAAAGGCTGTATATATCTCAAAAAATTCAGAGCAATATTTCATTAAATAAACCCAATAATAATGAGTATGATCATCAATAAATGAAACATAATATCAGGACCCTCCTTTTATGGCAATAGAAAAAGGTCCCCATACATCATAATGAATCAAGTGAAATCGTGAAGAAGAAATAGAAATACTTCGATTAAAAGGTAAAGTAGAAAATTTTGCCAGTTTACATCCACTACAATCAGAAATATTACAAGTTTTTAAATTTCTTAAAACTCCTGTGGATGCCAAAAATCTCAAATGAGAAGACGAAACATGACCTATATGAGAATGCCATAAATAAATACTAGAAGATGAAGGACTCAAACGAAAAGAAGACAAATCAACAGTAGTAGCAACAACGATAATTGAAACTTTTAACTCATCTAAAATATATAGTTCATTCTTCCTATGGCCTATCCCAATCAGCTTCTAAAACTGCAGATCTTGTATACAACAAAAAGAAGGAGAAAAAATGACTAAATAATCATCAGAATCATATAATTGACCAATAGAAGTAAGATTCAATCTAAGTTTCAGAATAAGATAAATATTAGAGAGAGACAGGTGAGGTATAACAACAGAACCAACACCTACTAAGGGCATGAGAGTGCTATCAGTAGTCATAACGGGAATGGAAGGCGAAGGGGACGTGTAGGTAAAAGATGAAGAATATTCTGGAGACATATGATGTGAAGCACCGGAATCCAAGACTTATTCAGAATGTGACATACTTGAGGAACTATGAGGCAACTGACCTACAGAAGGAGAAACAGACATTGCTTGTGGCATTAAGGAGAGAAAATTCTGAAATTGCTCAGTTAGAGTACTAAGATCGGTGATAGAGCCTGATGAAGCTACAGTTGCAGTATTATGGTGTTGGTGGTTTAGAACCCTAAGGTGGTCTATGAGCATTAGATTGTGACTAAATGTCATGCTTCTAAGCTTGATTCTGTTGTCTCAAGTTGGGACACTAAGCCTTCTAATGACCTTTTTACTTACAGAAACTGTACTCGTCGAAGCTAACCTTGTGTAAGGCTTATTATGATGATTAGATAATGGCTTAGACGATACTGCTAGTACAAGAAGATTTAAAGCAGAGAGAATTCTCTTTTCAGAATAAGACTGAAGACGTATTTCTTCAGCCAATAACTCACTAACAACAGAGTCAATATAAGACAATGGAGAATGATGTATAATTGAACTTCTAAGTCCTTCAAAATCATTGTGAAGTGCTGTTAAAAACTGCACCAATCGTTATTGCTCTCTACGCTCAATATAGGCACCACATTCCTTTAGTTCTGCCGATTCTGTAAGAGTGAATTGATCCCAGAGATCTGCCATACTAGAATAAAACTCTTGAATACTCATATTATTCTGATGAAGAGCTCGTATGTCATTCTCTAATTGATATTGTTTAGCAAAATTTGACTGCGTGAATAACCTTTGCAGATGATCCCAAACCTCTTTTGCTGTCTCATACTTTGCCAATGCGTACCTATAGAATACTTAACAAAATCATTGATCCAAGTAATAATCTTTGCATTGTTTGCTTTCCATGTATCTATTGAAACATCATCCCCCTCCTCGGTATTCTTGGGTATCACATAAGTTTCATTAATATATCCCCACATCCTTTTACCTTTAAGAAAATGTCTCATTACATAACTCTAGTACGAATAATTCTTTCCATCCAACCTCACACTTACAGACTTAAGCGAATCATCTCTTTCATTAGCCATAATTAACAAACAAAGAGAACCAGACTCTAAAAGCAGCAGAAGACAAAGTACCAGATTGCAGAACCTAAACATATATCGTAGAAACTAAACAAATATCTTCTCAAAGTTATACGATTACTCCAAAACACAAACCAAATTGAAACTGAACACAAATACCAAATTACAGAAACTGAAAGGAAGATGAAATACCAAAACAATTACAGAAACATAACGTAAATACTAAATTGTAGAAGCTGAAGGAAAGATGAAATACAAAATATCACTAAATTTTTTTTTTGTTTATACTGTGTTTGAGATTAAGCCTCGTTCCATGCAACCTGCTCTGATACCATGTTAAAGTAATTCAATTAACACAAACTAAATACGAACATGAAAGAAAAGGAGACTAGAATTCTCCTTAATCTGTTTATGCTAAAGTACCTTGTTTAATCTAAATACAAAGAGATTATATATAGGTTAAACTAAAAATATTATTCTACCCTTAATGAATAAAATAAGATAAATATATTATTTAACATGTCAAACACACCCTTAGCCTGGAGATGAGCTGATTGGGCCCAAATCCCAAGTTCAGCCCAATGCTATTGAGTCTGACATGGCCGCCAGACCTAACTATATTGGGTCTGGCTTCGCCGACTGACCCAAGAGCATCGGGTTTGGCATGACCGTCAACTCAAGACACTTAAAATATTTTTTATACTCTTAATATTTTTTGATATTTTAAAAAATTATTATTAACCCCTGCGAAACGCAGATCAATATGTTAGTAACCTTTCATTGCTCATCTATATTCGTTGAGGTAATACCTCAATCTTTTGTTATAAATTGTGCACAGACTTTTAATTTATCTTCCATAAAAAATACATTTCTCTTAATATCTCATATCTCAAGAACTTTAGATAGATGCACCTTATTTACCTCTTTTGTGTAAGTACCAAATATATATTTAATCTTTTTATTTTGGTAGCATTAAGGGCAAGCCCTAATCCATATATCCTTTAACTCCAATATAACAGGAATCTAAAACATCAAAGTTATGAGTTATGTATAATTTACTGCTATAATTTCATTTAATCTAGACAGCACATTAATATTTCATCATCACAAAGGACATAATAAATGCAATCAAACTTGCATGTTTAGACAATGTTTAATAATATAAAGATGCCTTTAGCTGATTTCTCGAATCATTGTTTCCATGCAAGGCTATGCACTATGCAAATTGTTTCTTCATGATCATAGCTTAGTTTGTGGCAGATGACACAGTATTAATTTTCAAATTAACATAAATTAATTTTATAGTGCCCTAATTCAGATCACATAAAGGTTGTGTTGTTGTCACAATCAATAGAAGATGCCGATTTTCCCATTACGAAGTATTTTTTTTTTGTATGAAATTGATACTGTATTGTTTTTATGCAGAAACTAATGAATGGAATAATAATCAATTAATATTTTGTAATTAATCAATTTTTCTTAGTTTTGTTCACAAGGGTGAAATCCGTTGCACCTCTTAATTAGACTCCGAGCTGTACTTACTTTTGTTTCTCTAACTGAGCCCAATTGGTCCGCCATTTCTTATTCACAATCCACCATTAACGTTAACGAAAAAAAGTAAAAAACATTTGGGGTGTTTGAACGGTGGTCCTCATTATTTTTTTATTTTTATAATTTGGTTCCTATTATTTTTTTATTTGCGTTTCAGTCTTAAAAATAATTTTTTTATGTCTCAATCCCTCAGTACTGAAAAACAAGAGAGAAAATCATTGAAAAAAAAAAAAACTGTAACCGACCACATTTCAATTATAAAAAATATTCATCTTGATATCAATGGCTTTTTAAGGAGCAAATACATTGGAATTAACTTTTTTTTTTTTTTTATCATTGAAAAGTGGTCAAGTGAGTTGTCGTAGGCTTGTCTACGCTGGCTAACAACATATCATCTATTTATTTAGAATTAATTCATCCATTTAATATTAAAAAAAATAAAAATAGGATGCTAGATGTGTGGCCCTGGCCTCCCGGACCCATTTAAGCTTACTGTTTTTTATGATCCAGGCATGTCAGGCCTCTCTTGGCTTCATAAAACTATAAAAAATATCTTTTTGTTTTTTATTTTAAAAAAAAACCATTATATAATAAAAGCATACACGTAACATTAATATATTTTCCGTTAAAATTTAACTTGAAATTCTACTGCGCGGTGCAGGTTTTAAATCCAGTATTCTACTAATTGACAACCTTGGAAAGATGTAATAAGAATAATAAGTTTCTAATCTAACCTAACATCCTGTTATCAACTTACAATTCATCAGTTTCATTATTATACTCTCTGTTTTTTTTTCGTTTTTTCCATCACTTTAGATTAGTTCGATGGTTTGCATTCTTTTCTCACGCAACTATATGAACACTTTTCTAGGAAATTTTAACTTGAGTAATTAATGTTATTCTACCGAAAATAAGTTTTTGGAATCTAGTTACCGAATAATATCAATGAATATTTTAATACATATTTACAAGAAAGTTGAGATAAAGTAGGAAACTTAACCTATTAGGTAGTCCATCATTTTCTATTTATATATATATATATATATATATATATATATATGATAATATATAATAGTAAAGATAGAGATTATAACACCGAAATATTGCCTATAATATTTTCTATATATACATTCTATAATATGTGCTATCAAGCTGAAGGTGAGGGGTCAACCCAAAACATGAAGCGAAAAGCAATAAAAGAAGTAATAAAAAGTGGCTTAGTGAAGATATCTCTAAGTTGATCCTGAGAAAAGATAAAACGAATTTGAATCTCTTTCTTTGCAATCCTATCTCTTACAAAATAATAATCAACCTCAACATGTTCTGTATATCTATCAATAAATGCTATAGTTAAATATCCTCATCAGTGTCGTTTGTTAAGGCTTTATACTTAACTTCAGTAAAGGAGCAAGCAACTGTATGTTGCTTCCTGATTTCCATGAAATCGGTGTTTGACCAAAGAAAACAAGGTATCCACCCATAGATTTACGATCATCAATACCACTTGCCCAATCTGCATCTATAAAGCCATGTAACGTAAAAGATGCACTATGAGTGGTGTGTAAGTCATAGGTTGTCGTACCTTTAAGATAACGCAGAATATATTTAATGACAACCCAATAAAAATATGTAGGAATATGCATAAATTGTCAAACTCTGTTAATAACAAAATAAATATTTGGTCTTGTAAAGATAAGATATTAAAGAATACCTATGATTTAATGAAACCATGTTGGATAAGAAAATAATAAATGTAATAGTATGGCAACTTTGATGATAGAAATATGAGTATCAACATGTACTATTTTTGCTCGAGTTATGTTGTTTCTTATAAATTAAACAATTTAAAAAACTTGATTGAGTTATGTTGTTTCTATCACTGTAATTTTG
>Ga0325401_1001779_pt1 | contig 18577 bp, 11 predicted proteins | sample PopdelMetagenome_FD_205666 | JGI IMG/M metagenome (GOLD analysis project Ga0325401, IMG submission 205666) | Populus deltoides microbial communities from Bellville, Georgia, United States - Xylem-PdKOR-R2 | ecosystem: Host-associated > Plants > Phyllosphere > Stem > Wood/Secondary xylem | place... | reverse complement strand
ATAAATCTGACTTTATAAATGCCTATTTAGCCTTTGAACAATATGTCGACATACAATTCAACAAAAAGATCAAGGTTTTTCACTCAGATGGAGGACGAGAGTTTATAAACTCCAAATTATCATCACACTTTCTCTCTGCCGGAATAATATATCAGGTATCATGTCCATACACTCCAGAACAAACAAGTACGGTTGAACGGAGACACAGGATAATACGAGAACTCAGAATGACCATGTTATTTCATAGTGGTGCTCCACTATTTCTATGGGTAGAAGCTTTTCCACTGCTGTCTACCTTATAAATCGTTTACCCACATCTGCTTTTAATTATGAAACACCATATTTTACACTTCATGAAAACCATCCTGATTACACTTCCCTCACATGAGATACACGAAAAAACAAGTTTGATCCAAAAACAGTCCTTTGCATATTTGTAGGTTATAATGATAAACATAAAGGATACAAGTGCTTTCATCCATCAAGCAGAAATTTTTTTATATCTCGCCATGTAGTTTTTGATGAACTTTTTTTTCCTTTTAAAACCATACAGAAACAAAGCATGGAACCACCTACATCTAATGTTATAAACATTTTTGACTCATGGTTGCCACAAATTCACACCACACGTACTGCTGAACCATATTCACAGGCATTAACACCATCAATTATTATTTCTCTACCTCACATACAATCACTCACATTTGTCTCTAGCAGTGTAACAGGTTCCTTCTAAGACACGGCTGGACAACAACAAATTCAACCTGCACCTGCGCTGGACATGGAACAACCCAGTATACAAGAAACACCACAAGTCTAAATTGCAGATTATGCTTTATCTCATAAGCAGGAAGACGTGTCTGACCAAACCTTCAACAATCCTCAATCAGACATACAAGTCAATCCACCAAGCATCCAGACACGGCACAACCCAGCATCTCATATGATCACATGATCTCAACAAGCCAACCCAACATCTCCAATGATCACTCGATCAAAAATAGGAATTATCAAACCCAATCCCAAATATGCCTTGATTTCCTCTATATTCTCAGCTAGTATTCCTCGTGAACCACATAACACATGAGCTGCTCTATCTTACCCTGGCTGGAAAGTAGCAATGGATGAAGAACTCGAAGCCTTGCATAAAAATCAGACTTGAAAGCTTGTTCCATGCACCTCAGATATGTATGTAATTGGTTCAAAATGGGTATTCAAACCAAAACTCAATCCCGATAGTTCATTAGATTGCCTTAAAGCTCGAGTAGTGGCAAAAGGGTATCATCAAGTGGATGGTGTGGACTACACTGAAACCTTCTCTCCAGTCATCGAACCAGGAACAATACGAATGGTCATCACCATAGCTCTTGTTAAAAAATGGCCCATGCATCAACTTGACATAAAAAATGCATTCCTTCATGGTTTGATTTTAGAAAACATATATATGGAACAACCTCCAGGAATGGCTGATCTTGCATATTCAAAACATGTGTGCAAGCTTCACAAAGCACTCTATGGTCTCAAACAAGTACCTCGTGCTTGGTTTGATCGGTTTAGTATTTTTCTTCTTAAATATGGTTTCTTTTGTAGCCTAGCCGACCTTTCCCTGTTTATCTTTCACTCTAACCTTGGCACACTAATTCTTCTTCTTTATGTAGATGATATCTTGTTGACTGGTTCCTCCACAACGTTAGTGTCCTTCTTCATTCAGCTTTTGAGCATAAAATTCACGATGAAAGACTTGGGCCACATTCATCATTTTCTTGACATTGAAATATCAGAAACATCGGCTGGACTACACTTGTCCCAATCTCACTATGCTCTCACCATCCTGGAACAAGCCAACAAGGTCGACTGCAAGCCTATGAGCACGCCCCTTGAAGCTAAAACCAAGACCTCATCAAACAAAGTCCTGTTTGAAGATCCAAGTTATTACATAGGACTAGTTGGAGCTTTACAGTACCTAACCCTCACAAGACCAGATCTCTCATTCAGTGTGAATTATGCTTCACAATTTATGCGTGCTCCCACAACTATGCATCTAAAATTGGTCCAGAGGATCTTAAGATATATCAAAGGCACAATTGACTTAAGTTTGTATTTTACTATCAATACAACACTTAATCTCTGTGCTTTCTCTGACACAGATTGGGCGGGGTGCCCCACCACAAGACGCTCCACCACAGGATACTGTATATTTCTAGGAGGAAATCTCATCTCATAGTGTGCAAAAAAACAACCTACAATCTCTCGATCAAGCACCGAAGCGGAATATCGAGCAATGACAAATACAACATCAAAACTCATATAGATGTCATTTATCCTTAAAGATCTCCGGATTCCACTAGCATCTACACCAACTCTTTACTGCGATAACATAAGTGCTCTTCACATGACAATAAATCTAGTGTTTCATGCTCGCAGTAAACACATCAAGTTGGATTATCATTTTGTGCGCGAATGAGTTGCACTTGGACACCTCATAACTCAACATATCTCCACTACAGAGCAAGTAGCAGACCTCTTCACCAAACCAATGTCCAAAGCAGCACTCAGTCATTTTCGAACCAATCTCTGCCTCCGACCCCGGAACAATTTGAGGGAGGGTATTGGCACAACCCAATATGCTGTAACCTCCCACAATTCATGCTATAGTAGTGGAGAGATGTTAAAGGATGATTGGTGTATCAATGGCAACAACCCAGCATGCTATGGTAGTTCAACCAGCTAAGAAAATTTCAACGAATTGATTGAGCAAATCTTGGATTCAAAACAAGGACAGAGCATATCCTGGCAGAGCATATCTTGAAATATCAATACAGCTTTAATGTAATTACCATTCTTGGAAACCTTAGACTCATCTTGGCAGAGCATATCTTAGAGATTTAATATCTTTACCTCTACTTGTTTGTGTTTAAATAGAGGACGTGGTCCTCAGTATTTTGTATTGCAAAAAACAAAAGTAAATAATAATTACTTTTTTAGCTATGTTCACATTTAAAGGAGCTTGACTTGCTCATCCCATTCTTCCTCCTAATCTTCTTTTCTTCTTCTCCTGCTACGATGTATATCTTTAAAACTTAGCAAATTTCTCATTAATTTGGTAGAGAACAAAAGATTATCTATTATAAATCTTGTTCTCCCTGGAAGCATCATGTTGGCTTTTCTAGAGCTTCAATTAAATCTATTGAACCTGATATTGTATTCATTTTTTCTTTCATCATTCTCGCATTTGAAAAATATTGTTTATGTTTAAGAATGATGTGTGTCATTGTACTATTTGTTAAACATATATCTTCACCTCTGATATTAAACTCATTTACAGTATGATGCAAGTCCATGTTTTCATCATGAAAAGGAATAAATATATCGTAATCTCATAAGAAGACATAATTTTTAAAGTTGCATATGACAATTATTATAACACAATTCTTTGCATTAAATAAGATAACAAGAAAGGAACAAACCAAAATATATTGAAATATAATAGGATAAAAGAAACTCACCCAAAAGATTAACAAAATTTTAAAGTTTGACAGTCTTATATTTAACTAACTAATTATTATCAATATTAGAAATATCAACTTTCTTACTAGTTTGCTAAAAAAATGACAACATCAAGGTGTGCCATATCCAAAGCATCAAAATAAATATCATTATTATCGTGATATTGGTGAGGAAAATTTTTTTATATATCCTTCTCCTTTTCTTTCAATGAGATGATATAAATCAATAAGATGTTTGACTATATGACAAGCATGTGACCAATGTCTAGTCATTCCAAACCTATAACAAATATTTTCTATCTCTTGGTATCTCTGTTATGCATATTTTCCTCTTTTTTTTATTTCTCCTTATTCTATGAAGGCTTATTAGAATTGTACCATTATAATTGCAAATATTAATCAATCTTTGCCTATGGTAATGTCCACGACCACGACCACGACCACGACCATAACCATAATTATTATTATATCTCGTAGCTTTCACTTCAGGGAATGAACTAGAACTAGTCGGTTGTTATTTGTGATTTTTCATCAAAAGCTCGTTATTTTATTCAACCATAAAGAGACATGAAATCAGTTTAGAGTATTTCTTAAAACCTCGTTCTCTATACTGCTGTTGCAGGAGTACATTCGCGGAATGAAAAGTAGAGAATATTTTTTTTTCCTAATATATCTCCTTCGGTGATATTATCTCCACATAATTTAATTCAGAATTGATGTTAAACATTGCAAAATTATATTCACTTGCCAATTCAAAATCCTGCAATCGTAAATTTATCCAATCATAACAAGCTTTTGGGAGAATAATTGTCCTTCAATGGTCGATTCTTTCTTTTAAGTTTTGCCAAAGAACAAGGAGATATTTGATTGCAAGATACTCAATTTTCAACTCATTTTTTCTATGGTCTTTGCCCTTTTTTTTTATTAGATGCTTCATTTTCATGTTTAATGATGCCTCCAAAACCCATGACATCTAGATGAATTTCAGCATCAAGAACCCATGATAAATAATTCTTACCTATAATATCAAGTTCCACTAGATCAATTTTGACAAGATTTGTCATGGTTACTTTATTAAAAATATCAAAATTATTAAAAATTTGGTTTAAACATTATAATGAAAATTGAACAATCATTTGGTCAAATATTGAATAAGTTTGTTACGAATTTAAGAAAAAATATGATTCACTTAAATAACTAGAAGTATTTGAAAAAAAAAATTAAATAGATAAACATACCTTCAACTTAAAAATTCATCTCCTTCAAAACAGAAGTAAGAAGTATCCATGCCAATAATGTTTATAAAACTATATATTTAGAATATTTAGAAGCAGATAATATACTTAGTAAAGAGAAAATGAAATAAATAAGAATAATAAAAATTATAGGAACAAAAAAATATTTTTATTTTATATAATTTTGTAAATGTAAGTAATTTTACTGCAACATCATCTTAATAATATTCCTATTTATAATCTAATGTAGATTAATACTTGTACATCTAAATGTTATAAAAAGATATAAAATTCAAATAAACTTAGAAATAAAAATAAAAATAAAAATAAAAAGATAAAAGAAGATAAATAAACATACACATATATAATTTCATAACAATTCCTCGTATTATTATGTTAAATTTGAATCAAGAATATAAAAATGAAAACTAAAAGCTTAGTGGGGGCGAGTATGCCCATGTATCTACTCGCGAAAACTGGTTGCAGTTTGCACAATCATCCTTCTTTCCATTGGTGCAAAGCTGACGCATAAACCACTTCATTCCCCCCACATGGCAACTCCAACGAATTCCACGTGTCAATTACAAAAAAGTCTGACAAAAAATTAACGGTGAAGTCAAAAAGTACAATCCACAAAAGAAGCCAAAAGACTTTTTCATCTTCCCTTCTTTCTGTGCCCTACCTAATTCGCTCCAAGGCAATCATCTCTCTTAAATCCAACCTTAAAATAAAACATTTAACAAAAATTAGCGTCTAGAGAGAGAAACCATGACTGACAACTAAGAAAAATGTGGTCCTAAAGATACCTCCAAAACCCTAGCTTTCTTTAATTTTCTCTTCCTTTGCACTTTATGTGCTCATTTTACCAACATTTCGGTTTGTAAATTTGAGATCAGCTCTAAAAAAGTGAAATTCTATTGCTTTTTTCGTTGGTTTGGTAAGTGATCACCAGTTATCAAAACCCTTTTCTTGTTTATTGATTTTAAACCCAATTTTCCCTCAAAATCTCACAATTCATTCACTGTTGTGTCAGAGTAGACAACTTTACTGAAACCCTTTCCTCTTTTATGGTTTTTGAATCAAATTTTAGTCTCAGAATCTCGCGTTTCATTCAGTTTTGTGTTAAAATAGTGCACTTTGGTCTAATTTATTGTTGAATTGTACTCAATTTTGCAGGTAAAGCTGTTGGTTTTGTAGAATTTGACTGATTAAATTTTGGGAGGTTGTGTGAGAATTTCGTCACTTCTGATGTTTTGTTTCCAATCATTTTATCAAAAACCCAATTTGATTTTTTCTCTTAGACCCCCTTTCTCGTATTCTATTCCGTATATTTTTCTTCCCTCTGATGTTGTTTTCTTCATATGTTGCTTTAATTGCAATAAATTTCGCCTAAAAATTTGATCTGTTTTCTTATTTACCGTCCCTGTTTGAGCTTGGTCTTGTCAAATTAAGTTCAATTGTCACCGCTTTTGGAGAGCTAGTGTTGGATTTGTAAAAGATTGGTGGGCTGTTAGCGTGGAGGTGAAAAGTGAGGAACTTGATATAAATGGCTAATAGGTATAGGCTGGCTTCTATCGAGGATTTTCCATCACATTTGATTTTTGAAATTCTGACAATCGGTAGGCTTAGTGCTGCTGACCTCGTGTGCTTAGAGTTGACTTCTAGGACATTTGGAGCGAGTCATGGGCTGTACCCTCAAAAATTCAGGTCGTTGGTGGATTTTGCAGCACATCAGTTATGTGTGTCGCATAGAGTGTATGGCGGGATGGGGTGGAATGCTCAGAAAGAGTTGTTTGATCGTTGTGGAGGAAATTGGAAGCGGGTTTTGAGGTTCTTGCAGGCTGTGGAGGAATCATCAGGCATGGTCAAGACCTCAGCATGCAATGTATGCTCTCTTTTCATATACTTGCCTTTACATTTCAAATAAAAGAAAGAAGAACTACACATGTGCAGAAGTAATTGTATTGTTTTCACATGCACTCAACATTTTTTTGCAGTTGTGTCAATTGTTTTTTCCTGTGCGCAGTTCTTCTCTAACCGCCCCCCCCCAAGTTTATCACATTAAGGCTTTGTTGCTGTTATTCTCCTCATGGATCATCATACATAAATGTGTGTATCATGGCTTGGAACATTTCTGCTGGCTTTCTCATTATGAAATAAGATAAGGAAAAACCAATATTAGAGAGGGATCTAAAGTTCTAATGATCATTATTGTTTGCTATTGTATTCGATAATGTGGGAGTAGGTACCTAACATCAATTGGCATACGTCACAAGAAGTGTCAGGTTCATAGAAAGTAAATATTAGGAAAATTATTTAATTTCCCCTTTTCTTAACAAAAGGAAATTACAGTTGATTTTTAAGAAGGAAGGCCTTTAATTTCACGTGGTATTACCTATGTGGTTTTTGCCCAACCTCGCCCACTTTTTCTCTGTCTTTCTTTTCTTTATAGTATTTAGGCTGATGCTTCCAGAATAGTTATTAACGTTTATTATCTTTGGCTTAAATCAACAGATGCAGGTTACCACTGGAAGATATCACACGTTGCTGATCAGAGATTCATCTGTATATTCTTGTGGTTCCAGTTTGTGTGGTGTTCTTGGACATGGTGCTGAAACAACACAATGTGTAGCATTCACACGGATTAGATTCCCATCTTTGGCTAACGTGGTCCAAGTCTCAGCCTCCCATAATCATGCTGCTTTTGTTTTGCAGTCCGGAGAGGTTTGTAACCATTCATATTTCATCAGTCATCTGTTTTGCTCTGAACTAATTGCTAGATTGAACAGGCTTAAGGGTAAACCTTTAGGGGGCCACTGTGGTCATGATAAAATTAAGATAATAATATTGAACAAATTGCTTCATGGTTAGGCTCTTAGATTTTGGTGGTTTCTTGTGTGAATGATGTTTGACCCAGCAACGATGGTAAACACCAAGTGTGATTTGCACTGGTATTGTTTTAGGGATGCTATTGTTACATAGAATTGGATACCTAGAAGAAAGTTGTGTTGGTGCAAGTAATCTAGAACACTGCCTTTTCTCATTTTCATATTCCATTTTGTAATATTTTATTCTTTTGCCCATGTCTGATGCCTTGGTATGGGCACTCAGGAACTTTTTGTTTAGAGAAGTTAGGAGTTCAAGATTTCCAGTCACAAAATGGTACTGATACTGTTTGGCATAGTAATGATGAATATGCTATATAATTGTGGTAACCGTGGACTTGTATTGCTTTTGTGTTGCCTAGAAGCCTCAACTCTGTGGCATTTATCTCCTTCTGTTTTCAAATGATGCCTCTGATTCACTAATGATGTAGATGTTTTTTATGCATGACAAGCATAATATATCAATGAATTTTCAGAAACTGTATTCTTACTGGCAGTTGACATAAATGGTATTATAATCATGTGTTTGGTTTTGAGAAGTGGTTGTCATATCCCTCAGATGATGCTAATCAATGATGCAGGTTTTCACTTGTGGTGATAATTCATCATTTTGCTGCGGTCACAAAGATACAAATCGCCCCATATTTAGGCCCAGGCTTGTTGAGGCACTAAAGGCAGTTTCATGCAAGCAGGTAACATTCATTTCACTATACTATATTCTAATTGATGTTGTTTCTTAAGAGTGTTCATACCTTGTTTAATGGGTTCCTAAGCAACAGGCATGTATTTTAGTTGGTGTTGCATGTTCAAAGTAATATGAGTGAGGGGACATATGCACATGATAATTCATATTCACATTCAAGTGCTATTGTTTCTTAACAATACTTACCTTATTTTGCTTGGTTTTTTCATTTTCTGCAATATCCAACCATTAAATTGAGGTTGAATACCAAATGCTTGTGTTTGATTTAGAGCCAGTTGCCTGTGAAGTATCAAGCTTTTTGTCAAGCTGCCTGGATAATGCATTGTGCCATGCCATCAATGCCAAGTTAATTTTCTGATATGTCAAGTCACCATTTAATTTTTTAAGGGCAGCATCTATGAGTATATTTTGAAAGAAGATCCGGACCCCCTAGCATCAGTGACTTTTTTTGCTGAATCACATGTTAGTTGATTGTTTCTTGAAGACTTGATTAAATTAAGGAAAAAAGCATTTAGCTTATGCATAGGAGTAGTACTTTCTTCCTCCTAACAATTATATGGTTCTTTCTTCAACACAAAATACTGTTAGTGTTATTGGACCATTTGACTTTTCCCACCTGCTTTTGTTTCTTCTCGTGATTTTTTTATTAAAATTTCAAAAAAATAAAATAAAAATGGGAATTTTTTCAGGTTTCTGTGGGCCTTAACTTTACAGTGTTCCTCACAAGACAAGGCCAGCTTTATACATGTGGGTCGAACACACATGGGCAACTTGGTCATGGTGACACGCTAGACAGACCGACTCCCAAAATCATTGAACTGCTTGAGGGAATTGGTCCTGTGGTTCAAATTGCTGCTGGTCCCAGCTACGTGTTAGCTGTAACTGACAATGGTGTAGTTTACTCTTTTGGTTATGGTTCTAATTTTTGTCTTGGTCATGGAGAGCAACACGATGAGTTCCAGCCTCGTGCAATCCAGACATTTAGAAGAAAGGATATTCATGTGGTCCATGTTTCTGCTGGGGATGAGCATGCTGTGGCACTTGATTCAAGTGGATTTGTTAGTCTCTGTGCCCAATATGAACTTGTGTTTCATTGATAATTGCTTTGTTTGTCTGATCTAAACTCTTCAAAGAATTTCTTACCTTGTCCTGGTGGTTGTAGGTCTATAGTTGGGGAAAAGGTTACTGTGGAGCATTAGGCCATGGGGATGAGATTGATAAGACTCTTCCTTCCCTTGTGAACTGCCTTAAGAACCACCTTGCTGTGCAGGTTTGGTCAACTTTTACTATTGTACCTTGAAGTAAATTGAGTATATTCATTGATTTTCGTTGATCTCCACTAAGAATGTATGCATATTGTGTATTTAGTTTCTAGGCCATGTATGGTTCTTGGTAACTGAGGGTAGAACTGAAATCCCAGGATGTGCTTACAATAAGCAGTTAAATGTTGTTTAGGGACATGTTTAGAAGAATTTCAGTTAGAATAAACCTGTTAGCAATAATCCGTGAGCAGTAGCACAGATTTTATAGCATAAAAGAAGAACAAGAGGAAAATAGAAGAATGAGAGGAAGAAAACTCCTAGGCACCAAGCTTTCAAAAAACTCTAGTAGCTCAATTTTATTCCACCATTCCACTCAATGAAAAAAGTTTTCACGTAGGCATTTATAACAAGTAAAATAAAACTCATAACTGGGCCATAATTCCCGCATAGACTTGGATTCTTATGTAGTATTAAAACTTCTAACTAAAACAGGATTGCTAAATAGACTAGGTATATTAGAAATACTTAAATATATAGAATAAAAGATTAAATAAAAAATCATTTCCTAATTTCTCTACAATTGATTGCACCGCCCTCCTTATCGTATGAATTATACTAGAACAACTCCATAACCTTGGTAACATGCACTGTGCCTGCTGGTTGTTTGCTGTGTCCTTTATGTTCTCTTTCCTTCTAGTTCTCTGCCTTACTCTTCTCTAAACATATAGCTGCTTCATCTCTCCTTTCTGCAAGTTTACTAAGTAAAATGGCAAACAGAACCTCTTGATACAGCCAAAAAAATATTTTTTTCAAGCAAAACCACCCTTCAATGACAACTGTGTGTTGGTGGCTTAATTCATGCATCTCATGTCTGTTTGCATGTTGTGTATTCTTTTTCCAATCTATTTTATCTGAGACCCAATCAGTGACAACGCTTGTTATTTTATAGGCTTGTGCAAGAAAAAGAAAAACATTTGTTCTGGTCGATGATGGTTCTGTTTATGGCTTTGGGTGCATGGGATTTGGTAGCCTTGGCTTTCCAGATAGGGGCATAACTGAAAAAGTGATGACACCTCGAGTCCTTGATAGCTTAAGAGCTCATCGTGTTTCTCAGATCAGCACAGGCCTCTACCACACTGTCGTGGTTACCAACCAGGGCCAAATGTTTGGATTTGGAGATAATGAAAGAGCACAACTTGGGCACGACACATTGAGGGGATGCCTGCAACCAACTGAAATATTTGTTCAAGAAACAGCAGATGATACAGGCCTTACTTTGGAAAGGAAATGACTGTCAAGTCTAGGAAACCTTCTCTGCTTTGTGGATGCCACTGTTATATCAGAAGTTTAAACTCTCAACACAACTACTCAAATGAGTTAATATTCTCATACCAGATTGAGTCGTCTCATATTTTTGAAAACTTGAGTTAGATTGCTTTAATTGGACCTATGAAATGCACTTCATGTAATAGTTGTCCTGTGAAACAATTGTCACTCATCGCAACGTTCTTTCTATTGATTCACATTTAGCTGCGTATTCACATAATAGGTAGGTAACGACCTGCCTATTATTTCCTAATGCTCTTTTCCCCCTGTGATCGCCATTGCTGTTTTCTGTGCTGTTAAGGTTCTTTGATTCATTACTTGCTTTCAGTTGCTTTGCAAGGTTATTTGCCACTAAAGTCTGAAGGAGCATGATTCAATAATAGGTTGACCTCTCTTCTAATCTTAATTTTTGAAAATTTCATTATTACTTCTTTTTTTGTCAAGTTTAAATTTGTGTCTGGTCTCAGTGCTTGAATTTGATCATGGATTATTGTTCAAGGCCTCAAATAATTCAACTATGTTAATTAAAAGCAGCAGCTATCTTGTTTAGTGTACGGGTAATTTATGGTAATTGTTTGTGTACTTCTGGGGTGTCTAAACAAGCATTGGTTAGTAGTAATTATCAGCTATTAAATTACTAATCCTTTGCTCTCCATCATGTTTTGTGATTTGTTTTACTTTCTCGTCTCTTGACATCTTACAAACGCTACCGAATAGTCTACTTGCGGCCATTGCAAACGAGCCGATGGGGGGAGATGCTGCGCTGCTTTAGTTTTGTCATGTTGGATGATACAACTAGCATGGACCGCTTGTTCTTGGTCCCAGCTTGAAGGATCTATGATACATTACGTATAAATTCACATAAATTGGTATAACTCCATGGTACTTCACATAAATTCGGACAGTTTTTGTTGTTGGGGGAGTTAATGCAAAATTATTTCTGGGACTCTTGCATTATTTCTTGGATCAGAAGTGGATGCGTGCAGCAGGTGCACTGTAGACGCATCTATAGCAGCAACCGAGAGTCCTCATCTGGTGGTGGGAATAGGGAAGAAAAACCCTCTCTCATTTATTGGAAACCGTACAAGCCACCAGAAGTAGGTGAAAATTAAATTTAATGAAAGAAAAGTAATAGGGCTGCTAATTGCAGTGAAAGAAACCGAGTGGAAATTTCAGGTCCCTCTCTTTTCCAACAACGTTTTTGTCAGGAGTTGAAATACCTTCCAGCTGTATTAACCACACCTAACTGAACCCACCAGCTATATATAAATATATATATTAGAATATTTCACTTTCTTCCGAAAATATGCATTGAATTAAGCTGTTTTTGTTCGAGGGAAATGATGACAAAAGTAGGAAAAATCTAAATGATCCTCATAGGGTCCATCTGTATTTTGAAAAAATTAAGCATGTGGAAAAGAGATTTAAAGATACCTGTAATAGAATTTAGATTGTGTAACGATGAGGGCATCTGGTGTTTCCAATTCCCTACAGCAGTTTGGACTTTTTGAGAGGTGACATTTTTTGCAAGGAAGAGAGAACCTGGCATGCACTCCTTGCAATGACCCCAGTTACTTCATCTGTTTTTGCCTTGCCGAAGGTTTATTAAGAATGCCAATTCTGAGGAGAAAGATACATGGTATTGCATTGTTTCCTGTAGATTGCATGCTGAAACAACTGAATGAATCATCAAAGGCTGTTGCTTTTGTTAGTGCCATGCTACCATGTGCAATTCAAGTATGTATGTGCATCACTAATTAAGCATCAGTGTCTTCCTGCCTGCAGAATTTTCATTTTTCTGCAGGAATGTTACTTTTCCCACTTCAATGAGCTGTCATCATAAAGACTAGCAACTCTGACAGGTTGCTGGTAGGAATAGGTTAGTGTCGGAAAGACTAACCCGCCCACATGTGGGCTGATTCACAGACGATGCTACAAGAATTTCACTTCACTTAAAACTATGATTTAATATACACATGACATAATCTTCAGCAAAGTCATGATCCACAAGGCACACACTCTATAAACAAAGGACAGGGTGTCAAATCTGCCTGTACCAGCTCTTCAGCTTCAATAATTAAAAGTAGAAAAGAGACAAACAAAAAGACCAAGAAAAAGAAAACACATACATTTTGTTATACAACCGAAGGCCAACTGTCCTCATCTCAAAGTGTTTCAAATTCACTCAATTCTCTTACCACTTATTTCCTTAATCTAATCTCACCATGATCAGGATTGAGCCTAGCAGATGATATAGCCATAAAAAAAAAAAATATTAACACAGAAAGCTCCTCTTCTTTTTAGGCCATATCCTCTAAACTTTCCCTGAAAACTTTTAGCATATCATAAAATCTGACAATGCCAACCAAGCTACAGTCATCCTCTATGACCCACACGTAATTTACTCTATGAGCAATTGCTTGAATCATCACTGCAACAAGTGAACTCTTGGGATGACAAACTATTGCCTCTGCCCTTCTCACCATCCTGGCTGAATAACTCATGGACCTACTATACTTTCCTGATCTATGCAGTGTACTGACTGGGGTGCTGCTTGCTGACTCTTCATCAGATGACGAAGATTGTGATTGACATGAACTGGTAGTTGAGTAGCAACTAGAATTAGTGAATTCTTGAAGCATTGCTTCAAGGCCTCTCTCTTTAAGTCTTGCCATGACCACCTTGACAAGGTCCTCTGGGGGTCCTCCACAATCAATGTAGGCCATCAAGTCCCCAGAGGAAAGGGTAGTGATTGCAGCTGCAACACTGTCATCACAGCAGGCTAGAGTGAATGGAGAGAGCTCCCCAATCAATATGCCATCACTGTCAATGACAGCAACTGAAGTCTCGTCTGCTAGAGAGCGAGAAATGGCTTCAAGTTCTGAGATAGCAGGGGAGTGATAATCAATTGTAAGAAATTCAGTGCTTATAATGCCAAGTGTATCAATGGAGAGAGCTGGAAGTGGAGCAAAGAGGCCAATTGAGCCGAGGAAGAATCTGATTATGTCTTCCTGTGTTAGCCAGCAGAATTCCCGGCCATTGTGGATGGTGGGGCTGGTGATTGAGAGTTTTTGGTGCTGTTTTCTTCTTGTACTATACCTGGTCTTTATCGGCACTACTAGATTCTTGGCTCCTTGAAGGATGAGATCAATTGCTTCCAATAAGCTGAAGGATCAAAAAAGTATAGTGAATATTAATGGAATTGAAAGGAAAAGAACAAAAACTCAAATTTGTGTACCAACTAAACTATTGGTGTTCAAATTGCTGTCTATTATATATATATAATCAGATTTGATACCAAAGCATCCTGATTTGTATATCAAATTGAGATTTATAATTAAGGTTAAGAACAAATCTTAATTTTTTACATAAATTTGATCAAGAATTGGTCTTGATTAAGGAAGTAAGTGCTACATAACTAACGGCAGAGCATCATAAATCTTATGCTAAAGGGATTACTGCCAAGCATGCCTTTGAGCAAAAAATAAATAGCTTGGAAACTCCCATAAAGAAAATAAAACTGAAAAATCAATAAAAACCCAGATAAGAACACCAATAAAAACAGAATAAGAAGAGCTGCAGATTTCAAGAATATGCAAAAGCATAAAACTTCAAGAGATATAGCAAAACTCCAAAAAACACAATTTTCCATACCTTGAAGTTGGTTCCACATGAACAACCATTCCAGGAATCTCAGGCAAGAGAACAGAAACAGGTGCTTTCAAAGCATCAGAAGGGAACAACAAGTTCTCATCCTTGCAAAGATAGCATACCACATCCACCATAGAAACCTTACCGACACATTTACATTCACAAACATCACAACCTTCCTCTTCACAATTGCCTTTGTAATCGTTGTTAGTCTTTGCTGCGTGATCACAATTCCATACACTTAAAAAGTTATCATCAGAGTTTTTAAGAGCAAATAGAGCTTCAGCTATTGTTGTGGTGAGTGCGAGAGACCTCAAAGCAGGCTTGCCTAAGCAGAGGTCAGATACCTCATGTGCAAGTAAACTCACTGCCATGCAAGGATTAGCAAATCAAATAAAAAACTCCAAACAAAGAGAATAAAAGAGCAAATTCAGTGGGCAAAATTAGTGATTAAGGGTTGTTGGTGTAGGGTTATGAGGGGGGGTATTTATAAGGAAAACTTGGAGTTATAGGTGGGCGGGGTTGATGATGATATTATAGGTACGGTATCAGGTACAAAAAGCTGTGGGGTCTATGAGTTTTTGCTGGCTTCTTGGTGTTGCAGATTTTACAGATCAGCTGCTGGTGTGTTCAGTTTGGGTTAGTGGGTGCTGCTGTGTGTTGCATGTGCGTTTCGACTTTGAACATTGACGAGCATTTATAAATAATTTAAAACAAAAAAATAAATCAAAGTTATTTTTTTATATATAAATCTTCAAAAACATGATTTTAATGTAAAAACAAACAATGAAGTGTTTAAAGCTTGTGTCTATCTGGATATTTATTGCAAGTCTGTTTGGCAGTGAGATTTAGATTGTTTTTTAAAGTGTTTTTTATTTAGAAATATATTAAAATAATATATTTTTTTATTTTTAAAAAATTATTTTTAATATTAATGCATCAAAATAATCTAAAAATATCAAAAACATATTAATTTAAAGTAAAAAAATTAAAAAAAAAAATTAATTATTTTTAAAATACAAAAATAAATAGAAATAAGAATCTAACCTCAGTTTGAAAGACCTAATTTGTTTTTCAAATCGTAACCAAAAAATTTACAACAAATATCAGATTACCACTAATAAACAGAATTGGGAATGTTCTTGCCACAATAAAAGGTAATGTGATTCGTTATAAATCAAAATTCTCAAAGGTGAATTATAATATCATAATATAAGAGCTTAAAATATTTATTTTTTATTAACTATAGTTTAGCTATTACGATATTTTATATAAAAAAACTAGAATATTCTAATAATACCATATAAAAAAATAAAATAAAATTTTAAATTAAATAAAATTAAAATTAAAAAATATATAATTTTCTTAAAATCTCATCCATCAATCTCTCCAGTTTAGAAAGAAATCATCCTGAGTTCAAACCTAAGTAAAACATTGTCCTTTAATCATGTCTTCTGCTACCTTCAATTATGACAATAGAAAAGCTTTACAAAAACAAAGGATGACATATCTTTTCAATAAATTTAATTAATTTTAATATTTTTTATCATTTTATTTTTATTTTTACGTGTCAAGTAATTAAGTTAGAAATAATAAAAATAAAAAAAAAATAAAAAACACTTGCCAATATAATTTAAAAAAGGTTATGATCTTAGATAAAAAAAAATTCCCAAAATAATTTTTAGCCAATCTACTTTAATAAATTAAAATTAAAAACATTAAAAAAAGGATCAGGCTAAGCAAGCGTGCCTAAATAGACCCCGTGCCAGGTTAGGGAGTCATGGACTATGTGTCAGGCCTCCCCTTTTTCCCATCATGTTAAGGGATGGATGACACGTCGTCCATCCTTAGATTTATAAAAAAAAAACAAAAACACCAACACAAATGACATGCTGTTTAGAACACCAAAAAACACTTCGTGTGTTAGTGCAATATTTGATGAACGAAGAGGTCGCTGGAAAATGAGAGTTTTTTTTTTTTTTTTTCTAACTCATTCCAAATTATTTTTACCTAAAAACACCAATAAAAACTTAACGAACCAATATTTTATCCAAAACACCCTTAAATTGATCAAGAAACACAAAATCTAACTAAAAAAAAATTTTATTTCTCAACCCTAATTTATTTTTCCAGACAAGATAAATGATAAAAAAAATATATATATCAATAATAAAATACATTGATACTAAGAATAAGTTTTTTTATTTATTTTTAGAAAGTGGACAATCATTCCCTTTCTCTCTTTTCTCCTGTTGTTTTTTAGCAACTCTTTCTCATTTCTCAAAATCAAGAACTGAAACATGAAAAATAAATTTTGGACCAAAACATAAAAAGCTTCAAAAAACAAGGATCAAAATTGAAAAATGAAAAAACATTGTGGACCAAATTAAAAAATACACCTCATATACAGTTGAAAAGACTAAATATGGGCTGTAATTGTTTGTACTATCAATTTTAGCCCTCAAAGTCTCAATTTAGATTATTCAAGTGAACGGTACAATGTGAGGGGAAGTACAGTGAAATCAACAATGTCAAAATTATCAAAACATTTTTTTTTAACTTGCTTTTATGATTTTGATGAGATGTTTTAAAAAAATTATGGTAAAAAATGCTTAAAAAAAAGAGCATAATGGAGTTTTAATATAAGAGATACTTTATTTATCGTTATTTTAAATCATTCAAAAAACAATTTAGATGACAATAACATTTTAAATAAGTAAGAGAAATTCGAGAGTCAGGTTAAACCTTGATTAATTTGATAATATGATATAAAAAAATTAGCAAGAACAACAACAAATAAAAAAGAGAGAATGATATTAAGTTAGGTCATGTTAGGTTAACATGTGAAACTCGTGACCTGATGCATAAGATCGGGATGACTCCATATTTAAGGATGGAATAAGAAAAAATCAATTATAAAAAATAACCTGAAAAAAACATTTAATCTAAATTACTCTAATCTTTCAAACTCATGACCCAAAATGTTAACAAAGTCTCGATCAATAAAACTACGAGGGATAAGATTGAAAAAGAAAGTTCCAATAAAAAAGAATTAAAAATAAAAATAGCAATCAAAAGAATAAGAACAAAATCTGACATAAAACAAAATGTACTAAAATATTGAGGGATGTAATTGAAAAGTAATAAAAATAACAGGAATCAAATCTAAAAAAAAAATAAGGATTGTTTTGAATATATACAAACAAAGAAAGAAAAAGGAAAGAAAAGAAAGGACGGTCACCACCATAAAACCCTACATTTTCTTGCTGCTATCCGAGAATGAAAACGAGACTTAAAATGCTGTCGTGCAAGCCATCATGTATTCATGTAAACAGTAATAAAGCTACAGTAGCTCTTTTAGTTTTTTTTTAACGAGTCACTGAGAAGAAACACTTTGCTACTTGACTACCTCCTTCGAGACCTTCCCTAGTTCTTATCATCTCCTCGGCTATTACCTTCTTATCTCCACAAACCTCCTATTTGCCCGGAGAGAAATTAGGTTTTTTTTGTCATCTTTTCCTGTCCCTTTGTGAATTAAATACTGATGACAGTATTGACATTAGCGGAGCTAGTGCTCCTTTAAAGGAAAAGTGTTATGTATATAACATTATCCTTTGCAATATCACAGTAAGAAAGAAAATAAATAATAATAATAATAATAATAATAATAAGAGCATTTTTTATTTTATCCCTTCTTCTAGAACAACCTCGTAGAGAGCCTAATAGAAATACAAAATCATGGTATGAAAAATTGTCAAATCTACGTACTCTGGGCTCTTGGTCTGTGATCTCTTTTATGCCAAGTTTTTTAAGATTTCTAGGTTAAATAGAAGAAGCCTCGATAATGACTTCTTCCCTGAATCCATGACACAGTGTAAGATGGGTCCATCAAGGGTCGTTTTTCACATGAAAGTTATAAGCAAGAAAAGGTGATGGGATATATATATTAACTTTATATTCTCTAGCTAACATGCATGTTCAACCAATCTGTGAGTAGAGTGAATGGCTT
>Ga0325401_1001778_pt1 | contig 18578 bp, 18 predicted proteins | sample PopdelMetagenome_FD_205666 | JGI IMG/M metagenome (GOLD analysis project Ga0325401, IMG submission 205666) | Populus deltoides microbial communities from Bellville, Georgia, United States - Xylem-PdKOR-R2 | ecosystem: Host-associated > Plants > Phyllosphere > Stem > Wood/Secondary xylem | place... | reverse complement strand
CTGCATAAATCTCCTGCTGCAACTGCAAATTCCGTCGCAGATTTTCAAAATACTATGACCGATTATTTGTGACAAGGCACTGGATTCATCTATATCTTAATCTTAATTATCCAGTCCTAATTATTTTGACACAATTAAATCCCTCTCTTTTTATCTCTCCAGTATTCTCCTTTCAAATCTTATAAAAACATGTTTTTTATATTTAGGTGAACATATTTTTATTACTTTTAATTTTATGCAATATAAGATAAAATACCCATAACGAAACAAGTTTTTTATTTTTATTTTTTGAAGAGTGTAATTATTTATTTAAAGGAAAACTAAAATATCATGATTATGTCATTTCTAATTTATTAATCATTGGTTAACATAATTTATAAAAGAGAACAAAACCCATATTAATTTACTAATTCTTGCTCAAAAAATTTAGGCCTGTTTGGGATTGCGGTTGTGGTTCAAAATGCTTTTCACCTGAAAATACATCAAAATAATATTTTTTTTATTTTTAAGAATTATTTTTGAGATCAGCACATCAAAACAATCCAAAAACATACAAAAATTAATTTTTAATAAATTAATTTTTAATTTTTTTAAAAATACGGTCCAACCCACGTTTTTAAACAGTCTCTTAATAATAAAATTCTCGGCATTTAATACTGGAATCACAAGTTAGGTGGATTAATTAAATAAATATATTATTTTAAATTTTTTTAACAATATTTTTTAACATGGATTTGAATGATACCCGTAAAATACAAAATATTAGTGGTTGTTATAATGCTATGAAATTGATTGATGTTAATCGTTGCCCTCCTCCTCTCTTTACAGAAGAAGAAGAAGAAGAAGAAGAAGAAGAAAGTAAAAGAACTGTTTTGTGGATGTAGACAGAAGTTGTTATCAAAACATCAAAAGATTTAGACAAGAGTTTGAAAAGGAAGAGGTCGTTAACATTATCACCAAAATGTGGTGATTACGACCGGCTGAGAAGGCAATCTTAAGGAAGGAAAACTTCTATTCTAAGAAAACTTAATTATATCATCATATTTTGTCACTTTCCATTTTAACAAATTGAGCTTTGTTCATGAAAACAGAAAGCAAAACACAACACATTGAAGTCATGTTTGTGATTTGTCATGAGAGACAACCAACCACCCACCCTGTATATATAATATGTGCTTGCTTTTTTACCAACGCCACCACAACTAACTAGCCCGTTGGACATTTGTGGTGCCGTCCGGCTGGACCTGCTCTTAGGCTATCCAAACTTAAAAAATCATTTGATTTTCTTTGTTTAAGCCTCTGCAAGAGCAATTTGAGAAAACCTGCTATTTGTAACTTTTTTTTAAAGAAATTGTTTTTTCATACCGTAAAAAAACTATCCCAATAACAAAATGGTTAATAACAACATTAATCTCCCAAAAATCTTGTGGGAATTTTCTTTGTTGATGCTTCATGCGTCCTTATCCATGTATCCATTGCCTGGGCATACCATAATGGTAGTAAATTAATACATGGGTTTTGTGTTTTAGGACAAGGTTGAACACCGTTTCGTTACTTTTTGAAAATTATTTTTAAAGGTTAACTTTAAGACTTCACTCATCATCCGGACCCTATCTGGTCACTTCCATGACCCATCAACGGGAGAAAAGTATGCGGGTTTTGTTTGTTTGAGCTACTAAACTAGTACTGGACCTACTGGTAGTTTTATTATTATTTAATTACCTAAATTTTTATCTGGGATTATTGTATTCTTGTTAACTTCAATGGCCGTGTAAAAAAATATTTAGCTTTAAAATAATATTAATAACAATATTTTTTCCTATGAAGAGGTTTTTTTTGGAGGCTGTTGCCGGACGAGACAACTCACCAAGTGTTTGCGGGCCTTGCGTCTCTCTCAAGTGACACTCTCACACGCACAAAAGGAAAGAAAAGGAGAGATTTTTAGAGAGAGAAACAGAGAGTGAGAGGCCCTTTTACTTTTTAGAGAGAGAGGGAGAGAGGGGGGGCACAAACTCATTGAGTAGTTTAGGGGGATACATTTTGAGAGATAAGTCACTTTTTACAGAGAGAGATAGAGAGACAGGTATTGGTTAGTACTAGGAGTACTATTTCAATTGTTTTTTGTCTTTTAATTCGTCCATGTTGTTGCAGTTGGTGTCGTCTTCTCCTGAATTTCTCCAGATTTCAACAACAACTCTGTCCGCTGTTTGTTCAGGTATGAGCTAGAGAGAAAAGTGTTTTCTTTTTCCCCTTTAGCCCTCCCCTCCCTCCTTCAGTTTTCTCAAAACACCAGAAAAAGGATGAGTCTTTTCTTAATCTGTTTTCTTGATTGTTAATTCCTTTGAATGATTTTGATATATTAAGTATGCAGGATGCTTTTTTTTTTCTCTTTTGTTCTTTGTTTGTGTTGACTCCTAGATTTGCCATTTTTTTGTTTATACATAGTGAAGTCTCACTCTAAGTTAAGCCCTAACCTTTTGAAATCTCTATTTGTATGTTTAGATCTCTATAGTTTTGGTGCTTTTTGCTCAGAATGGCAGTATTGGAATGCTTTATTTCTTAGATTTGGCCCGTGTGTTCTAATTCCTTGGGTGTTTTGTGCTTTTCTTACTTGGGATGGAAGGTTAGGTATCTCGCTTTTGAGGTACAAGGAATTTTAGTTTGCTATGTGCTTGCATTGGTTGAAAAACTGCTGCGAACAGAAGAATACAGGACTTTGACCTCAGCTGTTAAACGTTATGCATTGGGTTCCTTGTTTCAGAATTCTTGATCTTATCTTTAATCTTGGGTATGCTTAAAATACTGATTTAGTAACACTTAATTCCGTGATTTGGATGATGGATTTTGGTTCTATACGTAAAATGTCAGAAAGGTTTACGATTAGACTTTCTATGTGTTTTGATTCATAAATCTCTGCTAAGAAAATAATATATATATAGAAAATTTACAATTGTGCCTTTTTCATTATTTTGAGCTTCTTTAGAACTTCCATGATGTTAAGATACGAGAATGCTGTTTGAGAGGTGAACTTGGAAGCATATTAGGACCTCAGTCTTAAGAATTTTTTTTTCTCTTTTTTTTTCTCTCTCTTTTTTTTTGTTGGGGGGGGGGGGGGGTGGGTTCGGATGAGGTAACCCCTTTTGGTTTACTGAGTTTAGTGCTCAAGGCGGATCCTCAAGCGCTTGAAAATGGCAGCATGTTTGCGATTTACTGAGTTTACTGAAAATTTGGATAGTTTTCATGGGCTCTCGTCATACTTTTTAGTGATTTGATTTTGGGCAACTTTCATGGTGTTTTGGTCCTTTTGGACCTGTCATATTTAGTACCTTTACTTGAGATAGGTGAACCAATTGGCCTTCATTTGTTGGACATTTAATTGGTGCTCTTTATCATGCTACTGTGGTTTTGTCAATTAAATCTTTATTTCATTGGTTATTAATAGCCCTGAAGAATGCTCCAATATTTGTTTATTTCCAAAGAATTCATCTAAATGCTAACATGTTTTTTCTTCTCAGGAGGTCTTTGACCGTTGATCACTCTACATAGTAGCATTTGTTGCACGGAACCTCCTGTGGTATCCTGAAGTAGCTAGATGGGTTCTCGGTTCCCATCTCATCAACTCAGCAATGGCCTTTATGTATCAGGCCGGCCAGAACAGCCTAAGGAAAGGGCTCCAACAATGAGCTCAGTGGCCATGCCATATACTGGTGGTGATATTAAAAAGTCTGGAGAGTTGGGGAAAATGTTTGATATTCCTGTGGATGGCTCAAAGTCTAGGAAATCTGGACCTATAACCGGCGCTCCTTCAAGGACTGGATCATTTGGAGGTGCCGCTTCACATTCAGGACCAATTATGCCTAATGCAGCTGCTCGGGCTGCTTATACTACATCAGGTGCCATGTCTTGTGGAGGAACTGGTTCAGCTTCATTAAAAAAATCAAATTCTGGACCCCTAAATAAACATGGAGAGCCAGTAAAGAAGTTATCTGGCCCTCAGTCAGGTGGAGTGACACCTTCTGGCCGCCAAAACTCTGGTCCCATTCCACCTGTTCTTCCTACTACTGGTCTGATTACATCTGGTCCTATATCTTCAGGCCCTTTGAATTCATCTGGGGCACCTCGAAAGGTATCTGGTCCCTTAGAATCTATGGGTTCAATGAAAATTCCAGGCTCAGCTATTCATCATAACCAGGCCGTGACTGTTCTTAGCCAAGATGATGACTTTTCCTTCAGAAAGACCTTCCCAAAGCTAATCTTGTGGTCATTGATTCTACTTTTTTTAATGGGTTTCATTGCTGGTGGTTTTATCCTTGCAGCAGTCCATAATGCCATTCTCTTAATCGTTGTTGTGGTTCTTTTTGGCGCCGTTACTTCATTGTTCATATGGAATACCTGTTTTGGGAGAAAAGCTATCATGGCTTACATTGCTCGTTACCCAGATGCTGAGCTACGAAATGCCAAAAATGGGCAATTTGTGAAGATCTCTGGGGTATGTATTTTCCTTTCTAAAATTTATTTCTGTATGTCAAGCTTGTCACTGTCTTGGTGAATTTATTTTAACTAGGGTTTTTTCCTCACTGTACTTGTTTGTAAGTGGCAATGCAGATTTCAACATAACATGAATTATCACTAATGTATTCAAAATGTAATAAAGAGATTGTGTTAGTTCTATGAATATGATTTGAAAACGAAAGCTAATCTTCCTTCAACATAAATTCAGAACCATAATTAGATAAATAAAATGGCAGCGGGCAGTAATTGGAAGCGAAAATTTAACTCACCAAATTCTGTTTTAGCTTTATTTAAAGCTGAACTTCGAGCATCTGTGTTTGTGGGCGCACTCATGCATGCACTCATATTGTATAATCCCTAGCAGTGTATCATTAACTGCCCAGCCACCTTTGCATTGGTTTATAAGCTATGGATCTGTGTACCACAATGCATGCTAGATCTTGTATACCTACATCTTATAAATTGTCATGAATCCATATTGGAAGAAAGATATTGTTCTGGGAGGATTGGGCAGATGAGGGTTAATACATCTTATAAACGGATCTGTTGTTTTTAATTGACGGGGATGTGATTTCTTTACATTGCATGTCGTCCAATTCATTGAAGGCACTGCTTATGCTGTTTTAGTCATTGATTTCACTTGTTTAAGCTCTAGTAATTCGTAAAAACTGCTATATTGTATTTTTGAAGGTGGTCACCTGTGGTAACGTGCCCCTGGAGTCATCCTTCCAAAGAATTCCTAGATGTGTATATACCTCCACAAGTTTGTATGAGTACAGAGGATGGGATTCAAAAGCAGCCAACCCAACTCATCGTCGTTTCAGTTGGGGACTCAGATCATTAGAAGTGAGTGATTGAATGATTAGATAAATTTCAATGGATTATAGTGTTTGCAAGTATTTTGCATATATTAGGTTTCTGGGAGAATTTTGTGAACAATCAGTATTTACTGGAAAGAGATACTTCTGTCATTTTAAATTTCATGAAGATCTGGGAAATATCTTAAACGCTTTGCCTCATGTGTATAGATGAATTGGTGATTGCTACATATTGTCTCTACTTGGGGAGCTAGTTACCATGAATACTATCTATAGTTTTCAATTTTCTGGGCAATGTCCTACCCTCTCATTGTTGTCAATAACATCCTTTCTGCTATTCATGTTCAGTTGTTTTGTTTGTTTTATCTTGGTTCCTTGGACTGCTTGTTATAAATGCCAAGTTGATGAAAGGTGCCCATTCATGTCATTGTCAACAGAACGATGTGCCCATTGATTATAAATAATTATTGGGTTTTGAGTTTTTTCATTTCTTAATGGAAGTTCTGTAAAACCTATTTGACAGAGGCGTGCTGTTGACTTCTACATTTCTGATTTTCAATCTGGATTGAGAGCATTGGTTAAAACTGGCTATGGAGCGAGGGTGACTCCTTATGTTGATGACTCCCTTGTCATTGATGTCAACCCGGGTACTGAAGACTTGTCTCCAGAGTTCATCAAATGGTTGGGAGAAAGAAATCTTTCAAGCGATGATCATATTATGCAAATGAAAGAAGGGTAAATGCTTTCTTTTGTTGATAATGTTGCTTTCAGCATAGGTTTTGGTCTATGCAAATTTATGTGCCGGTACAAAACTGTCTGTTTTTTGTTTTTCCTCTTTACCTTTGCAATAATGATCTTCTGGGACACACCTAGTCGCATTTAAGAATATGTTTTCTTCTTAGACTGCTTGTGAAATTAGGAGGGGAAGAGAGAAATGCAATCTGAGAGGCGAAGGAAGGCAGTACTCTCACTTGCTTGGATTTGTAAGGAGGGGAGTGGGAGTTAAATGATCTTTTGTTTGGTTAGAAGAGGGGAGGGGAGCTGATTATTATAACTTATAAGGTAAATTATACCCTTGAACAGTTATCTATAACAGTACATAATAGGGCTTTACAGTCCAAAAATCGTAGTTATTGTTTTACCCTCGATCATAGATGATAGCTATTTCATGTGAATAAATGCAAATGCCTGGACCAGAAGTGATTCAAGACATTTATATTCTGTATCATTCAGGTCTTAATATTCAGCAAACAGAAGATTATCGATTATGGTGTAAAACTCAATTGGTATAAAATCACAACAAGAAACAATGAAATATGAGGTTTTTTCTTTCTGTATTTGTGACCTCGTTGGTTAACAACAATCAGGCCTTCCTTTTCTTCTTTTTTTCCGGAGTGGTCAGTCGGGTACAGTCTTATTGTGTTGTGGTGGTTGAGTTGGATTAGCTGAACCTGTTTATAATAGGTCCATAAAAATTGCCTTCTGGTCCACGTTTTTTCTTGGCAAGTTGAACAAGTTTATTTGATTTGGATTGGTAATTTTCTTGTCCCCAGAACATCACATATTCTAGCATTATTGTCTGCTATAATATTAGTTGCTATCTCTAACGCCTTTGATGAGTTGCACGCAAACTTAGAATAACTGCAAATGCTTTATGTGTAGGTATATCAAAGAAGGAAGCACAGTTAGTGTTATGGGAGTTGTTCAAAGGAATGAAAATGTACTTATGATTGTCCCTCCCCCTGAGCCTATCACGAGCGGGTGCCAGTGGACCAAATGTATCTTTCCGGCTAGCCTCGAGGGTATTGTTTTGAGATGCGAAGACACTTCAAAGAATGATGTCATACCTGTGTAATATCATGTGCTGTAGGCTCACTTTGCTATTCCTTTTCTTCTTTTTTCCTATATAAATATCTATATTGACAGTGGTGGAAGTGATATGGTGCTGGCACTGATGATTACTGGTGATGGAGATAGGCAGGCAGTGTATTCTTCTTCTTCTTCAAATTCACTTGGTGTATAGTTTAAGTGTTTGGTGCCACCTTTTATTTTATTTTATTTTTCATTGTTTTAACCTAGGGCTTGAAGGTTGTGATATGGGGGGGTGGGGGGGTGTGGCGGTGATATTGCAGAGAATTTTACATGTTCGGGGGGATTGAGATTATGTAAAATAGAAAGAAAAATGTTGTGAGATATCAGTACGTCGTCTCAAAGCAGAGATTGCTTTGTCGTGAATCATATCAATGGAGCTTGTTGATGACACTTTTTTCGAGCAGTTTAATGTTTACAAATCCTAGTCTTGGATAATTTGCATGTGTAATACATGATGTTTTTTAAAAAGTATTTTTTTTTGCAGGAAAATATATTGAAATGATTATTTTCACTATTTTTTTATTTTTGTTTTGAGATGAATTGTTGATTTGGGGCTAAACTCAAGTTAGGTTAGGGAAAAAAACCTAGATTTATTTTAACAACTTTGCCTTGGTTTTAGATTTTTTTTTTTAAAAAAAAAACCTTAGATTGAACAGCAACTTAAGTCTTGGACTGGATCGGTCATTTTTTTGAACAATGTGTAATTCAAGCTTTAGGGCTTTAAACAGCAACTTAAGTCTTGGACTGCAATTGGTCATTTATAAATATATTAAAATAATATTTTTTATTTTTTAAAAATTATTTTTAAAATTAGTATGTTAAAACAATTTGAAAATATAAAAATAATTTATTTTTAATAAAAATGAAATTGAAATTTTTTTGAAACACGAATTTTTAATATGAACTTGTAGAAACCTCAATTTGCTCCCGTGTACTCATTCCCAATTGTGTCCCAATTTTATCAATCAGGCTCCAAATGTTTTACACCGTTCTAAACCGAGTCCTTTCATCAATTTTTTGCTAATGTTTTCCTTTATAATTTGAACATGCAATGAAACAGCATCATTTTGAAGAAAATTTGACCCAGAAAAGTTAATGAACAATGACAGATGGACCTAGTTGAGAACTGTCTGAAACATTTGGGACCAAATTAAGTTGAGGTTTCCCTGTAATCTTCTTGCAACACTCTTGTTTTTGGCTATGGAGACCAACAAGCAGTTCTACATGTTCAAAAGCACGTTAAGGGAGTGTAACCATGCCAGTGCTTGAAAGAGTTGAGGGCAGGCCTATTCCCTGCAACCGGGGAAGGCTTCTGAGGTTTTTTTTTACTGTATTCTATAGATATCTTGATTGCTCCACAGAAATGCAGTAATTTTTTTATATATAAAATTTCAAAAATTATTGTTGCACACGTACATGATTTCCAATGTCTGGTTTTTCTCATGTCATCTTCATCTTCCTGGTCACTCAAACCAAGATCAGCAAGCAACTCTTCTAGTGGAATAGAAGGCATCTTCCCCACAAGTAGCGATAGAAGCTATCTCTGAAGGCTGATAGTCTCTCTCATGATAGAGTGGTATATTGAACCTCATGTCAGGGTTCTCCTCCAGATCCCTCGCATTGTTCATACTATGAATTCATCTTCTCTTGGTCAAATCTACCTTTGGAGTCACCAACTTCCATGTTGAGGGACCTCAGCTTCCAAGAACAGGCTTCCCGCATTTTCTCTGCCCCTTCTCTTCGTAGCTCCTTTATTAAATTTGCTTTTGAAAGGAATAAGCCCTCGTGCTTATCCATTTCAGCATCATTACAAACAATTAGACCAAGAGCATTAGCATGATGTTGATATATTGTTGAGAGTAACAAGTGTGAGAGGAGCCTAATTGAAACCATCACAAGAGATAGAAGACATAATTGTAGTTTTCCCCTTTTAATTTTCTTTTCTTCCTTCCTTGCACTCTCGCTTAAAAAAACAAATATAAAAAGGAACCGACATTCGATACCTATCCGAATCTGTCCTTGTCTCTCAAGATCTCTCCTCTGTCTTGAGAAAGATCTCCATACAATCTCTACACCCATAATTTCCCTCTTCACCTTCTCCGTTAAGCTTATTATCCCTCTAGAGCTATAAGTACGTGCACATAGAAATATACGGAGGACGATGGTAAGGTCACCAGGGAAGCAAAAATCAACAAAACTGGTGATACTTTGTGTGGTTTTATTAGGGTTTGGCCTGATTGCTGATTATTTGTGGGCTTCTTCTCCACATTTCGCTTCTTCTTCTTATTTATCCAATTGGGTTCCTGCTGATAATTCTCAATCCAATGTAATTATTCCAAAACAAGAACCGCATCATGCTGACACTAAACCCCCAAAAATAAAGGTACAATCTTTTTTGCTTTATTTACACTTTTAGCACTGCCCATTTAAGTTTTTTGCAGTTTTGGAGCTTAGTTTTGTGTTTATGAGAGTAATGTGGGAAAAAGTTGAATGCTTTGTTGTTTATTGCTGTTGTTATGTATAGGTGGAAGCTGATAAAGCTACAAGCTTTTTGGTTCAATTTAGATTTATAATGTAACCCATTTAAGTAATCTCCATTTACTTTGTGTTTATAGTGAAATTTCGGATGTTTAGGAAAGAATTACGAATAGTTGTTTGTTTGTTTATATATGTGTGTAGGCAGATGGTGTCCATGATCGATCCTTATCGGCTACATTTGCTGATTTGCCTGCACCGGAACTGAAATGGGAGAAAATGGCTAATGCACCTGTGCCTCGTCTAGATGGGGCTGCGATACAGATTAAGGATCTTCTATACGTTTTTGCTGGATATGGAACGATTGATCTTGTGAGAAACCTTTTCTAGCTCTTGTACTATTTTTATTCTCTATGGTTTGACTTTATGTGTATGTGTTTCGCTAATTTTTTTTTAAATGCCAATCTCTTGGGATTAACAGGTGCATTCACATGTTGATATTTACAATTTTACGGCTAATACATGGGGACGGAGATTTGATATGCCTAAAGAAATGGCTCATTCACATTTGGGAATGGTCACAGATGGGAGATACATTTATGTTGTCACTGGACAATATGGCCCACAATGCAGAGGACCTACAGCTCGTAATTTTGTGCTAGATACCAAGACAAAGCAATGGCGGGACTTGCCACCTTTACCAGTTCCTAGGTATGTGCCTGTGTCAAAATAGTTTAAAATGAACTTAAAATAGGATGCAAGAACATCAGCTGGTTTTGCAACAGCAGTATTTGATTATTTTTTAATTTTGCTTTGAGAAACTGATTGCCTTGTGCTGTTTGCATAGTCATCTGCCTTATCTCTGTGGTTCTTATTCTGAATTGAAATGCAATGTGTCAGTGTTGGCATTGTGCTGTTTAAATATTTGAACTTTGAAGCCAAAATTAGTTCATGGTCTGTATTTTTATATTCTGCACTTTGATAAAGAGATTTGAACTTTAATGTAATAACACTCAGATATGCACCAGCAACTCAACTTTGGAGAGGTAGACTCCATGTGATGGGTGGCAGCAAGGAAAATCGGCACACTCCAGCATTAGAGCATTGGAGTCTTGCTGTAAAGGATGGGAAAGCATTGGAAAAGGAATGGAGGCCTGAAATACCCATTCCTCGTGGAGGACCTCATCGGTTTGTGGCCAATCCTAGTCTTATTATTTCATCATTTAGCTATCTTGTTTGATTTGAAATGAATTCTCAATAGGCTATTACAGTTTCACAAATAAAACATTTTATCATTGATAGTGTTGTTGCCAAACCAAATGGTCACAGTGAAATGACCATAGGGGAAATAGCTCATGATTGAAACTTCTACATGTTATAATTTTTTGTGTTTATGCAGCGCTTGTGTCGTGGTTAGTGATCGACTGCTCATTATTGGTGGTCAGGAAGGTGATTTTATGGCCAAGCCTGGATCACCTATTTTCAAATGCTCTCGTAGGAATGAGGTATGCTGATTAATATTATTTTTATCGATAATCCTATTTGACAGCTTTTATAGACTGCATCAACATTTTCTACCCAAGCTTTAAGTGGCCCCCTAGAGCTTTTCTGAGTTTTTTGGGTTGCATTTGATAAGAAGAAAATACGAGAGTCAAACATCATTATTCTGTCATTTTTACATGAAATCAAATATAGTATGAAACAGAAAATAAAAACATGATCCTGTTTATCTTTGATTTGATAACTATCCTGTATTATAAAGCTTTACAAGTATGTTTCAACTACGCTTGATCTCCTTTATTTGAATAACTAACCTCGAGACCTAATGTTTAGATTTTTTAAATAACTTATAAGGTCTATTTATCACAGAAAAAGTACCACAGTTATGTTGTAACTTGGAGAAATTTGTCTTCACTTCCCCTTCTCTCTTTCCCTCTGCTTTTATTTAATGGTCTTGACTCATTTCAGATAGTATATGATGAGGTCCACATGCTGGATGATGAGATGAAGTGGAAACCTCTACCTCCTATGCCGAAGCCTGATTCTCATATTGAATTTGCTTGGGCGATTGTTAATAATTCCATAGTTATTGCTGGAGGCACCACAGAAAAACACCCTACAACTAAAAAGATGGTCCTGGTTGGTGAAGTTTTCCGGTTCAACTTAGACACACTGGTATGAGTTTTATGTTTCTTATGTGCTTCCAAACTAGTTTGGCATCAAGGCACGGTTCTTGTTATTTTATGTGCTCCCTAACATAATTTACATAACCCAACATATTTCTACACATCACAGCACCTGCAATTTGCACACACAGCCCTAGGCATAATCTGGGATGGGTTTTGTACGTTATCTTACATATCTCTATATATCACGTATAAAATGCTTATGCATACACACAAAGATGCACATGGGCATTTCTTGTCTGGTTGCTGCCATTGGAAGGTTATTGGCTTACTGCTGTCTAGTTGCTTTCATCTGCCAATTTTGAACATTTTTTAAAACATTGGATTGAAATTCTCCGAAGATTTGATGACCTGTTAAGACCAAGGTATGCATTTTCTATTTCTTAAATCTTATGCTTTATCCCTTTTCCCTTGTGGAAGACTTTGTACAAGAATAGTCCAATAATTAGTTGAGATTTTTGTGAGCTGACAGTCAAGAAACTTTAGATTTAATTTATAGTTAAAATGTAGAGATTGGTTTGGTTAATCATAGCATAGTACTATGCTTGGAAGTGAATTTGTTCAGACAGCTGAAGATTTTCAGAATACCTCAAAAGTATTGTCATAGTGGTGTGGTTTTTCCGTTATTCTTGTGACCTCAGAAGGAAGTGAGAGATTTCTCCCCTTGTTTCATTATTCTGGCCACTGTTACCTGAACCTGACTGGCCTATCAAGCTTTCTTGACCAAGAATAGGAATGAATTAGTATTGGTTCAGGTGAACACCAAAACCTAGAAGTGATAAGAACCTGATCAATTTCACCATTAGTTGTGTGGCAGTTTCAACCATGCCATGTGCTTATGTCTCCCAAAACTCCATTAGAAGTCTGCCAGATTTGATGTTAATGCCTGTTCCAGAACCTGACAAGCTCGAGTCTTATCAGTGCAGCCACAATAATACACGATCGTGAATAACTAGTTTCACTCTTTTTTTTTTGTTGCATTAAAACTGTCCCCTCTTTTCTTTTTTCTCCACAGAAGATCAATTTCTGTTACAATGGATGGTATTATATAATTTTTGTAATTCATAAATGTCTGCAGACATGGTCAGTAATCGGAAAACTTCCATATCGTGTCAAAACTACTCTGGTTGGGTTCTGGAATGGATGGTTGTACTTCACATCAGGACAGCGAGATAGAGGACCAGATGATCCAGCACCAAAAAAAGTCATTGCAGATATGTGGAGAACCAAACTGAGATTGAACTCATGACCGAGATATCTGTTTCTTCTTTGCTAGGATAGCCATCCCCATCAAGTCAAATATTTATCTGTACCATTCTTTTACTCCATTTTTTTGTGTTTTGTTTTAGTCAACATTTTTTTGTTCCCTAGTGTAAGTAAAAGAGGGGAGGGGAGTATCAATTATTCCCAATGTGCTGTATCACCTGATACTATACTTTACTGTAACATGGAAAGTGCATATTAGATTTTATATCCTGGAAAAACAATAAAAATGTGTTCTCTCTACAATTCTGTTCTGTTGTTAATTCTCCATAGAAATTGCCATGAACTTGTCAATCCCACCTTTGGCTTGAAAATTTTCGTGAATGCAAGCATTTGATGATCGTGCACCTTTCTCTTTTCAACTGTCCTAAATGCGAGTCTTTGAAGATGTGAGATTGAAGCAAGGTTGTTTGGTGATCCAAGTAAAGCGTTGATGATTAAGATATATCACGAGGGTTAGCAGTTAGCAGTTAGCACAAGTGATGAAGACTTGGCATGGTGTATGGGGAGGTACTGGTTTAAGAATTCATTTAACATGATTTTTGAACTATAATTCTTGACTTTAAATTATAATTTAAAAGTTGTTTTTCATAAATAACTTATGATGATAAAAATAAGTTATGACGACTATAAGTTAGAAATGTATTTAGTAAAAATGGGTTTTTTAAAGAATAAATGTAGTATAAGTTAAAATTTAAAAATCTCTACTTTTAATTAAATCAAGATTTGGCTTAATTTTGTAACATGCTTTTGATTTAAGTAACCAAATTATTTATTATTTTTTTGGGTAAAAAATCATATCAAATATAACTCTAGACCTGTTCTTTGATATCTAGCAAGTTTACAGCTCTAGTTTGTCAACAGAACATGGGATTTCTTTCTAAAGAAACTTAAAGAGGCTCTTTTCAGCCGCCAGATGGTATGGCCTGAAACAATCAGTCCCAAGGCAGTGACTTTAATTAGATCATTTTCTTGGTCCTTAAGATTTGTCTAAAATATAGACATTGTCTAGCATTATTCATATTTCTTCATGAAACATGTACAAACCAAATAATAATTGAGCTACGTGAGAGGCTATCATGTATAGGACTAAGCATAGTGAGGGATCATTCTGAAAATACTGTTGTTGTGGTAACTTAGCACCTTACTATATCTGTTTCCAGCTCCAATTTGACCAGAAAGAGCTCCCCATCAAACCTCAACCCATATGCTTCGGCAGGCTGAAGTAAGCCATCCACCATTCCACCAAAAACGTACAAGCGACACCCTGAATGATCCGCACAGGCTCGATGGAATGATCTGCGGTAGGGTTTATAACCCTTTGCCTTGAGCATTTTCCACATATTATTTGCCTGCAATCCCCTTGAGTTTAATGGAGACTGCGCTTTATTTGATGGGATCTTACTAACATCCAATACCCAAAAATCGTCCTTCCTGTGCCGCTGTGAATCTTCACCTCCATAGATTAGCAGCCGACCTCCCAAAATCAGTGTGGCTGAGTGGCCGACTCGTGGGAGGGAGACTCCTGCAGGTATGTCTTGCAAATTATAGAGAATCTGTATCCACTTGAGTTCAACCTCAGACACTTGCAAGAGCCAGACATCATGCAGCACATCATACCCTGAACCTCTTCCTCCAAATAGAACAATTCCTGTTCCTTCGATGCATGTTAATGTGTGTCCTGAACGAGCTGGAGGTGATGGATGAATCACCAACTCCCTCCATGTTCCAGAACAGAAATTTTCTGAAAGTTCTAGAATCCAAGTGTCTCCCATTCTAAGGCCGTACAATCCAATCCCTCCTTGGATGACCATTGTACTTTTATCAATGCAGCAAGCAGCATGAGCCCCACGGGGAGGTGGTGCTATGGATCTCACATCAAGCAGCCTCCATGACAAAGTTATACCAAGGTTCTCACTGACCACTACTTTCCCCACCCATGTATCATTTTGACGAATCCCACGATCATTAATTCCTCCAAAGAGCACCAGATAATCGCCAATGACGATGCATGTATGCCCAAATCTCCCGTTTGGAATTCCTGAATTAACTTTCTGCCATTTCAGCGTCCTTTGAAAATCATTACCTATGTATGCCACCCATGTATCATCGAGATCTCGCCCTGTGAAGAAGACCAACATAGTAAAACAAGAAATGCTTATACACCAAACCACTTTGACATAAACAGGTAAAAAACTATATGCAGAACTGCTTCAGAACAATGGAGAGAATGCCAGCCCTTCTTATCGGTGGTGATTGTTCAATTATTGTCCATTTTCACTGGTATAATTTCCCATGGGGCTTGCGGAAAATGAATCAATCATCCTTCCACTATATAATTATAGCTCAAGCGGCTAATAAATCCTGCATTATATCAACAAAGAGGCATTGATGGGATTCGTTTTTCATTTCACTGTGCAGAAGGCGAAAACGGATGCTCAGATGGATTTGCCTCTGAAATCTACACCTTCACTGGTTGCAGGTACTTTAAGTTCAAAGATGATGCTAATTGTCCTACATCAGGACTCTTCTCATGGAAATAAAGATGTTCTACTGAAAGTTTATGCTTCTGATTGCTGGTTCTATTAAATTTTACTGGGATGGGGCATGCTCTTAATTGTCCCACTGGAAAAGTAGCAGCAACAAAACATTGTGGAATAAGAATATGATTGCAGCAATACAGTATCCGAGTTGCTAAACTTCAAGGAGGGCGCTCTACAAGAGGTGGGCAATTGCATTGCAGCAAGCCACCAAGGAACTAAACATATTATCGCTTGACAGTATCTTAAATGTTAAGATCTTGATGCTAAATTAAGCAGAGGAGCCTGCTGTAGGCTATAATGCGGCACAGACAAATGTACTTAAATTTGAAAAAAACAAATGCTACTATTTGATAATGTAGAGGAATAGATTGAACTGTTGCCAACCAGAAATTTAAGAAGCATGATTTAACTGTCGCCATCTCATACCCACCTACCTCAACTCACACAACTTATGCTCAATTTCAAACTTACTAATACATTGAAGCCATGACCATGAAGCAAGAAGATTCTCAAGCCATGGAAACCCTAATCCGTGGTTAGTTGAATCAGGAACACTAAACAACTGAAAGGAAAAACTAAGGGTCTGACATGAACCAATATAGACATTCCTTCAGCATCCTTAACCAGCAAATCAAACAGTGAAGCATCACATACACACATGGGCACATTTAAGACACAGAATGATTAAAAAAAAAGACAAAGAAACTACCATTCAAATCAAAGAACATACGGTTTATGAATCATAACAACTAATCAAAGAAAAGATAGACTAACCTCCTTCACAGCCACCACCAAACAAGACCAGGCAATCAGATACAAAGTTAAGACAGTGAGAAGCCCTGGGAGTTGGAAGCATCAATTCACTATCTGGGTCGGACAGTTTATGGCAAGAAACTGAGTCAAGCTGAGACACCTGCTTGTATAGCCTCGTCCATGGCAACTGCTGATTGTTTTTGGTATTGATAGAAGACTTGAGGGCATCCACAGATGTGGACCCCCACTCCCTCCTGCATATGGACTCCCATAGTGTATCAGAACTTGTTAAGGACCTGAACCTTTTGCAAGTCCTGGCAAAGGAGATGAGTGAATCTATAGGAAGCAGAAGCAAGATTGTGAAGAGATGGTCTTGAGCTAGCTTAACAATTGGCGACGACGATCCAATGTTGCTGCTAGTAGTACTAGTGCTTGTCTCAGCCATGAAGAAAGTAGTCATTCTTGTTGTTTTGTAAGATAGCACTCACCTATGACTTCTAAGATGTAAGGCTATGGAGCTACGTGGGATTGTGTTGGGCAGAGGGTAGGGAGAAACAAAACACACTTCTGAAATGGTCTGGTTTTATTTTGTTGCTCATGTCATGTGAAAGAAAGAAATGGTGATAAGGTAAACATGGAAGAAAGGTAAATTCTAAGAGTTGAAAAGAGATGGAAAGGGAGAGATTGTACATAGAAGGATAGATGAGGAGAGGCCATATCTTTTGTCTGCTACCTACACTCTCTAGTGTTCCTTGCTATGTCATTTGAAGACAAGGAAGCCAAATGGCAAGCAGAGACCTTCGTCTATTTGTTTCATCTTTTACCCTTTCTTTCCCCCCCTGAATTTACAGTGAGCCAGAAGGGGTCAACGTGGAAAGTGGGATATCCTTTGATTTCAAATGAACATAGAGAAGTTCAAAGTTGGGAGACATTTTGCATGATGGTGCAGGGTCCAAGTGCTGAAGATCCTTTTCTCAGTGTCAATATGCAGTTATACACCAGATTTTTGGGTTCTTTTTCAGTCAACTCTTCTATTTTTTTGTTGTACAATTGAACTCTGAAAGATAGCCCTTGTGGAGAAAAGTTGTCAGCTGTAGATGTGTGAGAAATTATCTGCTTTTTTCTGAGTGATTTTGCCCTTTAAAACACAGAAAGATAGTGCTTGTAGAGAAACTGGAGAGACTTCCAAGATTTGAACTTGTATTTTACCTTTAGTTTTTAGGGAAAACCAAGCCCTGATGTATTTCATACTTCTCAATTGAGTCTCGAAGCAAAACTTTTATCAATCGAGTCCCAAATGTTTCAATTAGGTCCTCTGTCCAAGTCCGATAATTGTTCCATCAAATTTTATTCCACATAAAGACATTTTATTGCGCAGAATACATCACCATATATTGATTGATAGAATGGCCCATTGAAAAGTATGTGAGGCATTAGGGTTCCACGTGTCATGATTGAAACCGTTGGATACCCAATTAACATCACAAAAACACCAAATGAAACACTTGTATCACCTTCTATTGGTGGGCAAAACCCATGAATGAAACATCCAACAAAAAATATCCTACTAGCCGATTTGGTCCATGCCAAGTTGTTGATTAGATATGTCTTCCTTCATGCTTTTTTGTAATTTTCTTAACAGGGCCGAAGCAATGCCAAGGATTATAACATTTTTGGAACTTGGTTGAGGTAAGATTTTCCAAAAAAATTTTAATTTTTTTTTTAAAATTTAGTATATTTGATATGTTTAGATTATTTTGATGTGCTAATGTTAAAAATAATTTCTTTTTTTAAAAAAAACATCCACACTACCGAATACTCTCTAAACTTAGTTGCATGCAATTATCATGAGATTCCATCTTGAATTGCAATATCACCTTTACACCTTTCAGTTTGATCACAAAATGTTTAAGGCATTTTACAACACATTTTCTCAAACAGAAAATGTAGGTCCAAACCTATTTTTCAAAGCCAATAAAGACAGCCATGCATGTTCTGGGAAGCTAAATTGATGGTTAAATTTGTCATGTAGTAGGGCTTGTGTCGTACATGAGTTTTGAATACCAATGACAAGCAATACAAATCAAGCATTTGCAAAAGTGTGCTTGCTACCAAAATCTTCAGCATTATCTAGATAGATACCTGTGTATAAATAG
>Ga0325401_1001776_pt1 | contig 18596 bp, 18 predicted proteins | sample PopdelMetagenome_FD_205666 | JGI IMG/M metagenome (GOLD analysis project Ga0325401, IMG submission 205666) | Populus deltoides microbial communities from Bellville, Georgia, United States - Xylem-PdKOR-R2 | ecosystem: Host-associated > Plants > Phyllosphere > Stem > Wood/Secondary xylem | place... | reverse complement strand
GAGCTGGAGCTGACCGACGTCACGCTCGTCGGCTTCTCGATGGGCGGGGGCGAGGTCGCCCGCTACGTCTCTCGGCACGGCGAGGACCGTCTGCACAGCGTGGTGTTCGCGGCCGCCGTGCCGCCGTACCTCGCGAAGACCGACGACAACCCCGACGGCCCCCTCGACAAGGACGCGGCCGCCGAGATGATGTCGGGGCTGAAGTCCGACCGCGACGCGTTCTTCGACGACTTCACGACCCAGTTCTTCTCCGTCGACGGCGAGATCAAGGTGACCGAGGCGCAGCGGCAGGACGCCGTGCTGATGGCCCAGCAGTCCGACCAGCGAGCGGCCGAGAAGTGCATGGAGGCCTTCGCGACCACCGACTTCCGCGACGACCTGCCGAAGATCACGGTGCCGACCCTCGTCATCCACGGGGCCGGCGACGGCACGGTCCCCTTCGAGGGCTCCGGCAAGCGGACCCACGAGGCGATCGCCCACAGCGAGCTGGTCGTCGTGCCCGACGCCCCGCACGGGTTCAACGTCAGCCACGCCACCGAGTTCAACGAGGCCCTGCTGCGCTTCCTCGCGATCTGAGCGCCGCCGGGGCCGGGCCGCTGCGGCCCGGCCCCGGCAGGCGGGCCCGGTCCTCGGCCCGTCAGGCGTGCACGGGTCAGGCGTGCACGGGTCAGTCGTGCACGGCTCAGTCGTGCACGGGTCAGTCGTGCACGTAGTCGATGACCTCGGTCCCCTCGGCGCACTGGGTCACCCCGATGTCGGAGGGGATGTCGAAGCGCTCCAGGCGGGCGCAGGTCGGCACGTCCTGGGTGCCGACGACCTCCTTCCACGCCCCCTTGCGGATCGCCCAGATCGCGACGTAGCCGCCACCGTCCTGGCAGCCCGGCCGAGGACGCTCACTGACGTCGCCGGAGGCGAAGCCGTCGGTGCGCAGCGCCCGCACCGTGAGGTGCGGGACGCCCTTGCACGCCGGGCGCCCGCCGAGGAAGTCCTGCCACGTCTCGCGCATCTCGGCGCGGGCGAAGGAGCGGAACGACCTCGGCACGCCGGGCAGCTTGGCGTCGGTGTCACCGACCGTGAGCAGGCCGACCGTCCCCTCGCGCGGGGTGAAGGTCAGCAGCGCCGGGTCGTCGGCGGACGTCGCGGCGAGGGCGGGCGCGGCCGCGCTCGTGAGAGCCGCGGTGAGCAGGGCGGGCAGGAGCATCCGAGACACGTTCATGTCCCCTCAGATGCGCCCGCCCGCCGGTTGGTTGCCCGGCGCGCGGACCCTTCTCAGCGCTTGCGCTTCTCGCGCACCCGCTGCTGCAGCACGATCGGGGTGCCGACGAAGCCGAACTCCTCGCGCAGACGGCGCTCGATGTAGCGCTCGTACGACGACTCGAGCTTGCCGCTGGTGAACAGCACGAACGTCGGCGGTGCGGACGAGGCCTGGGTGCCGAACATGATGCGCGGCTGCTTGCCCCCGCGCACCGGGTGCGGGTGCTCGGCGACGAGCCGGCCCAGGAACCCGTTGAGCGCACCGGTGCCGACGCGCGTCTCCCAGCCCTCGAGCGCCCGGTCGAGTGCCGGCACCAGGCGGTCGACGTGCCAGCCGGTGCGCGCGGTGATGTTGATACGCGGCGCCCACTGCACCTGCACGAGCTCGCGGTCGATCTCGCGGTCGAGGTAGTAGCGGCGCTCCTCGTCGACGAGGTCCCACTTGTTGAAGGCGATGACCAGCGCCCGGCCCGCCTCGCGGACCGTCTGGATGATCCGCTGGTCCTGCTCGGAGATCGACTGGCTGCCGTCGAGCACGAGCACGGCGACCTCGGCGCGGTCGATGGCGGTCGTGGTGCGCAGGGAGGCGTAGTACTCGTGGCCCGAGGCCTCCTTGACCCGCTTGCGGATCCCGGCGGTGTCGATGAAGCGCCACTCGCGACCGCCGAGCTCGACCAGCTCGTCGACGGGGTCGACGGTGGTGCCGGCGACGTTGTCGACGACGACACGCTCCGAGCCGGCCAGCTTGTTGAGCAGCGAGGACTTGCCGACGTTGGGCTTGCCGACGATGGCGATGCGACGCGGTCCGCCGAGCTCCTCGCCGATCGTCTCCGGCGGCGTCTCGGGCAGCGCCGCGAGGACGGCGTCGAGCAGGTCGCCGGAGCCGCGTCCGTGCAGGGCCGAGACGGGCCACGGCTCGCCCAGCCCGAGGTTCCACAGCCCGTAGGCCTCGGCCTCGGTGCGGGCGTCGTCGACCTTGTTGGCCGCCAGCACGACGGGCTTGCCCGACTTGCGCAGGATCCGCACGACGGCCTCGTCGTCGTCGGTGATGCCGACGGTCGCGTCGACCACGAACATCACGGCGTCGGCGAGCGAGACCGCGACCTCCGCCTGCGCGGCGATCGACTTGGCCAGGCCCCGGGCGTCGGGGTCCCACCCGCCGGTGTCGACGACGGTGAACGCGCGACCGGACCAGGTGGCGTCGTACGGCACCCGGTCGCGGGTCACGCCGGGCACGTCCTCGACGACCGCCTCGCGACGGCCGATGATGCGGTTGACGAGGGTGGACTTGCCGACGTTGGGGCGGCCGACGACCGCCAGCACCGGCACGGGTCCGGTCTGCTCGTCGACGTCTGGGGTGCTCACGAGGCCTCCTGGCCTGGTACGGGTGGGTCGGTGACCCCGGTGGCGGGGTCGGGATCGGGGTCGGTCACCGGGAGCGGCCCGGGCAGGGTGCGGCCCGTGACCTCCTGGGCGTGGGCCAGGTGGGCGAGCAGGTGCTCGCGCAGGCGCAGCGTGTGGGCGGCGACGTCGTCGCGCCGACGCGGCCACGGCTGGCGCGGCAGCGTCACGGGGTCGCCGAAGACCATGTCGACCACGCCTCCGCGCGGCGGCAGAGCGCTGCTGCCGGCGCCGGGCTCGCGGGTTCCGAACTGCACGACCGGCACGATCGGGGCGCCGGTCACCAGGCCGAGGTACGCCGCACCGGTGTGGAAGCGGTCGAACTCGCCGGCGCCGCGGGCGCCCTCGGGGAAGATGCCGACCGCTCCCCCGTCACGCAGCACCCGCAGGCACGACTTGACCGCGGCGGTGTCGGGGTGGAACCGGTCGATGCGGATCTGGCCGGAGCTGCGCAGGAAGCGACCCACCAGGGGGTTGTCGAACATCTCCTCCTTGGTCAGCGCGTGCACCGGGCGCGGCGCGAAGATCGCGAGAAGGGGTCCGTCGGCGACGCCGACGTGGTTGCTCGCCACGATGACCGGCCCGCGGGCCGGCAGCTTGTGGGCGTCGGTGATGCGCACCTCGACCCGGCGGCGGATGAGGGTGCGCGCCACGGGGCGCAGCGGGTGCAGCAGGTAGCGCGCGGGGTGGTGGCGGGCGCTGTGCGGCAGCTCGGCCAGGTGCGGGTCGCTCACGGACGGCCTGCAGCCGTGCCGGCGCGCTCGCGGACCAGCCCGGCCACCGTCTCGACGACCTCGTCGAGGGTGTGGCCGGTGGTGTCGACGTGCACGGCGCCGTCGGCGAGCACGAGCGGGGCGACCGCGCGTCCGGAGTCGATCGCGTCGCGGGCCAGGAGCGACGCACGGGTCGCCTCGACGTCCGAGCCGCCCTCCTCGGCGGCCCGGCGGCTGGCGCGGGCGGCGGCGTCGGCGGAGAGGTAGACCTTGACCTGGGCGTCGGGCCACACGACCGAGCCGATGTCACGCCCCTCGACCACGATGCCGGGCCCCTCCGCAGCCTCCGCGATCACCGCGCGCATGGCAGCGGTGAGCCGCTCGCGGACCTCGGGTACGGCGCTCACCGGCGAGACGGCGGCGTTGACGTCGCTCTGCCGGATGGCCGTGGCGACGTCCTCACCGTCGAGCAGGATCGTCGGCGCCAGCGGGTCGGTGCCGCTCTCGAGGCGGGGCTCGGCGCTGCGGGCGGCCACCGCGTCGGGGTCGTGGACGTCGACGCCGTGGCGCAGCATCCAGCAGGTGACCGCGCGGTACATCGCGCCGGTGTCGAGGTAGCGCAGGCCGAGGCGGTCGGCCACGCCGCGCGAGGTGCTGGACTTGCCGGAGCCGGACGTGCCGTCGACCGCCACCACGACGCCGTCGACCGCAGCCGGGGTCGCGGCCGGGTGCTGGGTGGTGTCCTCGGCCGGTCTGCTCACGACCGGCAACCCTACCGCTGGGTGAGCCACCCTCTCGACTCCAGCGAGGTGCGCAGGTGCTCCGCGCGGCCCTCGTCCACCACGACCTCGACCAGACCGACCGGGCGACCCGGGTCGTGGTCGATGCGCACGTCCTCGATGTTGACCTCGCTCGCGACCGCGTCGGCGAAGAGCCGTGCCAGCTCGCCGGGGTGGTCGGGGACCTGCACCCACACCGAGGCCATCGCCCGCGGCGGGCCGCCGTGCTTGCCGGGGATGGCCCGGGTGCCGACCACACCGCGCTCGAGCACGGAGCGCAGGCCGTCGCGGTCGCCGGCGCCGACGGCCGTCATGACGTCGTCGAGCTGGGCGCGCACCTCGCCGAGCAGGGCCAGCACCGCCTCGGCGTTGCCGGAGACGATCTGGCTGTAGAGGGCCGGGTCGCCCGCCGCCACGCGGGTCACGTCGCGCACCCCCTGTCCCGACAGGGCCAGGTGGTTCTCGGGTGCCTCGGCCAGCCGGGCGGCGACCAGCGTGGCCAGCAGGTGCGGCACGTGCGAGGTGCGCGCCACGGCGCGGTCGTGCTCCTGCGGGGTCAGCAGCACCTTCGTCGCGCCGCAGGTGCGCACCAGCTCCTCCACCAGCTCGACCGCGGCGACGTCGGCGCCGGCGTGCGGCGTCACCGCCCACGGCCGGCCGTCGAAGAGGGTCGCGCTGGCCGCGAGCGGCCCCGACTGCTCGCTGCCGGCCATGGGGTGGCTGCCGACGTACCTCTGCGCGCCCGGGAGCCCCAGCACCGCGGCGAGCGGGGCCGACTTCACGCTGCCCACGTCGGTGACGACGGCGTCGGAGGCGGCCAGCGCGCCGGCGATGACCTCGCCGAGGTGGTCGGGCGGGACGGCCACGACCACGAGCTGCGGGTGGTCCTCGGGCCGGCGCACCCGCCCGGCCCCGAGGCCGCTGGCCGTGCGCAGGTGCTCCGAGCTCGTGTCGCTGAGCAGGACGTCGATCCCCGCCTCGCGCAGGGCGAGCGCGATCGAGGTGCCCAGCAGCCCGGTGCCGATCACCTCGACCGGGCCGTGCAGCGACCGGGCCGGGTCCTCAGCCATCGCTGTCGGGCACCGCGCGGGTCCGGGTGAGGTCGGAGCGCAGTGCGGCCGCCCCGTGGAGGTAGACGTGGGTGATGTCCGCGCGGGGCAGGTCGGTCTCGACGTGCGCCATCATCCGCACGACCCGCGGCATCGACCGCTCGATCTCGAGCTCGCGCGCGCAGATGAGCGGCACGTCGCCGAAGCCGAGCTGGCGCGCGGCGTACGCCGGGAACTCCGAGACCAGGTCGCTGGTCGCCGTGAAGATCACCGAGATGAAGTCGTCGACGTCGAGGCCGTTGGCCGACATCGCGTCGAGCACCATCTCCGCGACCCGCTCGAGCATGTGCTCGCGGTCGTCCGCCTCGAGCTGGGTCGCACCTCGCACCGCCCTGACTGCCACGGGCGACGATGCTATCGGGGCTACCGCGGCTGGTAGCTGCCGACCGACCAGTGGTTGCCCTCGGGGTCGGCGACGGTGCCGTCGCGTCCGCCGTACGGCTGGTCGACGACCTCGCGCACCAGCGAGCCGCCGGCCGCCACCGCCCGCTCGACGAAGCCGTCGGGGTCGTCGGTGACGAGGTACGCCGCCGCGTGGCCGGCGTTGTGGACCCCACCGCCCTCGCGCTCGCTGCCCCACATCACGCCGCCCGCGCCGCCGAGCCCGCCGTCCCACAGCCACTGCGCGTGCACGACGACGCTCGGGTCGCTCTCGTCGCGGTGGGTCTCGTGCTCGACGAAGCCGACGGCGCGCAGCCAGGCGACGAAGCGGTCGGCGTCGTGGACGGACAGGCTGTGCCAGAGGCTGACCCGCGCGGCGAGGGTCCGGTCGGTGTCGTGCGTGCTCATGGCCTCAGCCTGCCGCGACCGGGGCGTCGGGGTCTCGGAGGAACGGGAACTCCTCACGCAACCAGGTCGTCGGCGTGCACCCGGCCAGCGCCTGCCACTCCCGGGCGAGGTGGCCCTGGTCGGCGTACCCGCAGCGGCTCGCGACCTCGGCGAGCGGCCTGTGGCCCAGCAGCTCGCGCGAGCGTGCGAACCGGCCCACCCGGTGGAGCTCCTTCGGGGTCAGCCCGCACGCCTCGCGCACGAGCGTGCCGAGGCGCCGGCGGCTGTAGCCGACCTCGGCGGCGGTCGCGGTCACCGTCGCACCCCGCTCCAGTGACGACAGGGCGCGCGCCACCGCGGGCTGCAGCACGGGCTGCGGCGTCGCCTCGCCGCGGCGGGCGAGGGAGTCGAGCAGCGCCGCCTCCACCACCGCCTCGGCCCGGGCCGGCGGCACCTCGTGCAACCGCTCGGGCAGCTCGCCGAGCACCGGGTCGAGCTCGCCGACCTCCAGGAGCTCCGCGCGCAGCTCGCCGGCCGGCACCCCGAGCAGCGTCCGCGCACCGGCCGCGGTGAGGGTCACGAAGACACCCCGCTGCGTGCCGCCGTGGTGGATCTGCGCGGGCGAGGTGTGCAGCCCCGAGACCGTCGACCAGCGGCGCGCCCGGCCCGTGCCGCCCACCCAGCCGACGTCGAGCGGCTCCCCCACCGGCAGCACCAGCGTCAGGTGCGGCCCCGGCAGCCCGCGGTGCACGCCCGGTGCGCCCAGGTCGGTGTCGTACGCCGCCAGCCCGACGACGTACGGCGCCAGCGCGCGCGTCACCACGAGCCGAACCTAGCCCCGCGTCACCCCGCTGGTCGAGCAGCGAGCGCCGGCGAGCGTCGTCGAGGCCGCCAGCGCAGGGACCGGCTAGAGCTGGGCGGTGTCCAGCAGCTCGCCGAGCTCCTCGCGGGTCAGCTCCCGCAGCTGACCCGAGGGCAGCTGCCCGAGCCGCACCGGACCGATCCGGGTGCGGCTCAGCCGGTTGACGGGGTGGCCGACGTGGTCGAGCAGCCGCCGCACGATGCGGTTGCGCCCCTCGTGGATGACGAGCTCGACGATGGTCTTGCCGGTGCCGTGCTGCACGATCCGCGTCCGCGACACGGCGACCGGGCCGTCCTCGAGCTCGACGCCGGCGTGGAGCCGGCCGAGCGTGGCCCGGGTGACCTCGCCGCTGACCTCGGCGACGTAGGTCTTGTCCACCTCGAACGACGGGTGGGCGAGCTTCTGCGCGAAGTCGCCGTCGTTGGTGAGGATGATCAGCCCGGAGGTGTCGGTGTCGAGCCGCCCGACGTGGAAGAGCCGCTCCGGGCGGTCGGCGACGACGTCGCCGAGCGAGCGCCGGCCCTCGGGGTCGGACATCGTCGAGACGACCCCGCGGGGCTTGTTGAGCGCGAGGTAGACGTGGGCGGAGACCGGCGGCAGCCGCCGGCCCTCGACGCGGATGACCGCGGTCGTCGGGTCGACCTTGGTGCCGAGGCGGGTGACGACCGCGCCGTCGACCTCGACGACGCCGGAGAGCATCAGCTCCTCGCAGCGCCGCCGGGAGGCGATGCCGGACTGCGCGAGCAGCTTCTGCAGCCGGATCAGCCCCTCGTCGTCGACCTCGATGTCGCGGGTGGGGAGGTTCTGCGGCTTCACGTGGGTTCGGTGCCTCCGTCGGGCTCGGTGCTGGGGCCGGTCTCAGGGGCGGTCTCAGGGGCGGGGTCGGGCGCCGGCGTCGGGGTGGACGAGCGCGGCTCGGCGCTCGCGAGCTGCTCCAGCTCGTCGTCGATGTCGCCGAGGTCGGGCAGGTACGGCGCGAGCTCGGGCAGCTCGTCGAGCGACTGCACGCCGATCCGCTCGAGGAAGTAGCTGCTCGTGCGGTAGAGGTGGGCTCCGGTGTCGCCGTCCTGCCCGGCCTCCTCGACGAGCCCCCGGGTCAGCAGGGTGCGCATGACGCCGTCGACGTTGACCCCGCGGATGGCGGAGACCCGCGCCCGCGACACGGGCTGCTTGTAGGCCACGACCGCGAGCGTCTCGAGGGCCGCCTGGGTCAGCCGCGCCTGCTGGCCCTCCAGCACGAACGCCTCGACGACGGGTGCGTAGGCCTCGCGGGTGTAGTAGCGCCAGCCGCCGGCGACGTTGCGCAGCTCGAAGCCGCGGTCCTGCTCGTCGTACTCCTCGGTGAGCAGCTGGAGCGCGGCCACGACGTCCTCGACGGGGTGGCCCACGGCGGACGCCAGCGCGACGGCGTCGAGCGGCTGGTCGGCGACCATCAGCACGGCCTCCAGCGCGGGCCGCACCGGAGCGCGCGCGACCTCGACGAGGGCCTCCTGCTCGGTGGACGACTCGCTCACGACCCCATCATCCCTCGCCCGGGCCTGCAGGCTCAGCCGGCGGCGGGGCGCCGTCGAACTCGTCGGTCACGGCGTCACCGGCGAGCGCGTCGGCGTCGACGTCGTCGCCGCCGGTCCAGCGCACCGTCAGCTCGCCCAGCGGACTGACCTGGTCGAAGGCCACGGCCCCCTCGCGGAACAGCTCGAGCAGCGAGAGGAACCGCGCCACGGTCGTCAGCGTGTCGGGCGCGTCGTGGCACAGCGAGCGGAAGGTCATCGCCCCCTGGCGCCGCAGCCGCTCGACCACGACGGCCGCCTGCTCGCGCACGCTGACCCGGGCCTGGTGGATGTGGTGCAGCGCCACCTCGGGCACCGGCTTGGGGGCCAGCGCGCGGGCCGCCAGCGCGGCGAACTGCTGCAGCCCGATGCCGATGAGCACCTCCGGCAGCAGCGTCGCGTAGCGCTCCTCCAGCCCCACGGCGCGCGGGTGGCGACGGGCCTCACCGGCCAGCCGGGTCTCGAGGACGGCCGCGACCTGCTTGAAGGCGCGGTACTGCATCAGCCGGGCGAAGAGCAGGTCGCGCGCCTCGAGCAGCGCGAGGTCCTCCTCGTCCTCCACCTCGGCACTCGGCAGCAACCGGGCGGCCTTGAGGTCGAGCAGCGTCGCCGCGACGAGCAGGAACGACGAGGTCTGCTCGAGGTCCCACTGCTCGCCCCCGGCCTTGACGTGCGCGATGAACTCGACCGTCACCTTCGACAGCGCGACCTCGGTGATGTCGAGCTTGTGCTTCGCGATCAGGTTGAGCAGCAGGTCGAAGGGGCCCTCGAAGTTGTCGAGGTGCAGTGAGAACGCCGGCGCCTCGCCGTCGTCGGACCCCACCCGGGGCCCGGCACCACGCCGGTCCTGGACCGTGGTGCTCACCCCTCCTCGCGCAGGCGCCGCACCAGGTCGCTCTCCGCGCCGCGGTCCTCGAGGTCGGCGAGCACGAGGTGCAGCGCCTCGCGCACGAGACGGCCGCGGTCGACCGAGAGCCCGTGCGCGCCGCGCAGGGTCAGCCGGGCCTGCTCGATCTCGAGCAGCTCGCCGGAGGTGACGTAGACGGTCACCTTCTCGTCGTGCTTGACCCGACCGCTGGGGCCGCGCTTCGCCGCCGGCTCGGGCTCGGCCGCCGTGGGCTCGTCGGGCTCGTCGGGAACGGCGTGGACGGGTCGGGCGGTCCGGGCGCCGCTGCGGGAGGTGCTGCGCGTGGTGACCTTCCCCGGTCCACCAGGCGCTGCGCCGTCCTCGTCGACGCCCTCGGTCGGCCGGAACAGGTCGTCGGCCGAGGGCAGGCTCACGCGTCGGGCCACCGGCTGAGCACCTCCTTCGCGAGCTGGCGGTAGGAGTCGGCACCCGCGGAGGTCGCGGCGTACGTCGTGATGGGCTCCCCGGCGACCGTGGAGTCGCTGAACTTCACGGTGCGGCGGATGACGGTGTGGAAGACCTTCTCGCCCCACGCCTGCACGAGCCGCTCCATGACCTCGCGGCTGTGCAGGGTGCGCCCGTCGAACATCGTGCCGAGCACGCCGTCGATGCTGAGCCCGGGGTTGAGCCGCTCGCGCACCTTGTCGATGGTCGTCTTGAGCAGCGCGACGCCGCGCAGCGCGAAGTACTCGCACTCCAGCGGCACGATGACCCCGTCGGAGGCGGTCAGGGCGTTGACCGTGAGCAGCCCGAGCGAGGGCTGGCAGTCGATGAGCACGACGTCGTAGTCGGCCAGCGCCGGCGCGAGCACCCGCATCAGGGTCTGCTCGCGGCCCACCTCGTGGACCAGCTGCACCTCGGCGGCGGCGAGGTCGATGTTGGAGGGCAGCAGGTCCATGCCCGGCACGCCGGTCGGCACGACGACGTCGTGGAGGTCCACGTCGCTCTGCATCAGGAGGTTGTAGACGGTCAGGTCCATCTCGTGCGGGTTGAGGCCGAGCCCCACCGACAGCGAGCCCTGCGGGTCGAAGTCGACCAGCAGCACCTTGCGGCCGTACTCCACCAGCGAGGCGCCGAGGTTGATCGTCGTCGTCGTCTTGCCGACGCCGCCCTTCTGGTTGCACATCGACACCACGCGGGCCTTCGCCCCCTCGCGGCGCACGACGGGCGTCGGCTCGGGCAGCACCGGCATCGGGCGCCCGGTCGGGCCGAGCTCACCCGCGGCGGGGCTGCTGGGCACGGGCGGCGCAGGCGTCGGCACGGGCTGGCGCTCGAAGGGCAGGGGCTCGAAGGACAGCGGCTCGGCCATGGCGTTCTCGTTCGGGGACTGGGGTGCGGGGGTGCGGACCTGGGGCGGCATGGCGGGGGCCGTGGCGCCCCATCCTCCGCCCGGTCCGCCGGTGAGGCGGGACGGGTGTGCACGCTCGGCCATCGGGTCTCCTTCGCCGTGAGGTGTCGTGGCGGTCGAGCAGCAGCGGGACCGGCCCTTGCGGCTCAACCTAATTTGTCGACACGGCGACATCCGGGACGCGCGGGGCGTGTCGCGGCGTGCTGGTGCGGCGTCCTGCCCGAGGACGGCCCGCGGACGGCTCAGGGGCGGGCTCAGGGGCGGGCTCAGGGGCGGGTGAGGTCCTGGTAGTCCGGGTGCCGGTCGATCCAGCCCTTGATGAACGGGCAGCGCGCGATGACCCGGCGCGTGCCGTCCGCCCGCACCTCGTCGAGGGCCCCGCGGGCCAGGGCGGAGCCGACGCCTCGACCCTCGTGGGCGTCGTCGACCTCGGTGTGGGTGAAGACGATGAGCCCGTCGGCGGTGTCGTAGTGGGCCGCCCCGACCGCCTCGCCGTCGATGCGGGCGACCCAGCGCTGGCGGGCCGGGTCGTGCGTGACCTCCACCGTGGACTGCTCGGACCCCTGGTCGCTCATGCCAAGGACACTACGACGCGGGGAGGCGCCTGGCCCACGGTCCCGAGGTGCGCGGGGGCGCTGTCACCTGACAGGGTGAGGCGGACAGCCGATCCCGGAGAGAGGAGCCCCTCCAGCATGCCCGTCCCGCGCCTGCCGCTCGTCCTGTCCCTCGCCGTCGCACCCGTCGTGGTCGCCGGCTCGCTCGCCCTCGGCGCCCCCGCGTCGGCAGCGACGACCGTCGACTGCGCCGCGGGCCCGGTCGTCCTCGGGGGCGTCGACCAGCAGTTCGTCCTCGTCGGCGCCTGCGGCGACGTCACGGTCACGGGCACCGGCCACACGGTGACGCTCGAGTCCGCCGCCACCCTCGTCGTGCAGGCGAGCAGCACCAGCATCACCGCGTCCGGCGCGCTGGGTCGGGTCGACCTCACCGGTTCCGGACTCGCGCTGAGCGCACCCGAGGCCGGCCGCGTCGCGCTCGGCGGCAGCAACGGCACGCTCCGCGTCGACCGCGCGAAGACCTACGTCGTCCAGGGCTCCGGCACCTCGGTCAAGGGCACGTCGGCTCGCTCGCTCAGGCTGACCGGCTCCTCCGGCAGGATCGCCCTGCGCACCCTGAAGGTCCTGCGCATCACCGGCGCCGGCAACAAGGCGGTCGTCGAGGCCGGTCGGACGAAGGTCTCGGTCAGCGGCGCGGGCAACGTCGTGAGGGTCAACCGGCGCGCCTGACGGGGTCACCGCCGACCCGGCGCCTCAGAGCCCGTCGAGGCGCCGCAGGGCGGTGGCCAGCACGACCGCCTCGCCGACGGCGTCGGAGGCGTCGAGGTCGACGTCGGCCTCGATCACCCAGTCGCGGTCGCCGGCGGGGTCGCTGAGGGTCTGGCGCACCCGCCAGAGCCGCCCGGCCTCGCCGTTCTCCGCCTCCACCTCGAGGAGGGACGGCCCGTGGGCGTCGGCGTCGAGGCGGATCTCGTCGTGGTCGTCCCAGTACGCCGCGAGCGCCTCGTCCCACGCGGAGCGGTCCATGACGACGGCCAGGGGTGGCTCGGCGAGCCCGGCCGCGGCCACCTCGAGCGCCGCGAGGGCGTCGACGTCGTCGCGGGCGGCCAGCTCGACGCGGCGCCACAGCGCGTTGCGCACCATCCTGCGGAAGACCCGCTCCTGCGCCGAGACCGGCCGCGGCGGGGGCGGCGGGGCGTCGCCGGTCGCCGAGGCAGAGGCGTGGGCCGGGTCGGCGAGCGCCTCCCACTCATCGAGGAGCGAGGAGTCGGTCTGGCGCACGGTCTCGCCGAGCCACTCGACGAGCTCCTCGAGCTCGGGGGTGCGGTGCCGCTCGGGCACGGTCTGGCGCAGCGTGCGGTAGGCGTCGGTGAGGTAGCGCAGCACCAGCCCCTCCGAGCGCGCGAGCTGGTAGCGCGCGACGAGGTCGGTGAACCCCATCCCCTGCTCCCACATCTCACGCACGACCGACTTGGGGTCCAGCCCCTCGGGGTCGAGCCAGGGGTGCGTCCCGCGGTAGGTCTCGAACGCCGCCTCGAGCAGCTCGGCGAGCGGCTTGGGCCAGGTGACCTCCTCGAGCAGCTCCATCCGCTCGTCGTACTCGATGCCGTCGGCCTTCATCGACGCGATCGCCTCACCGCGCGCCTCGTGCTGCTGCGCCCACAGGATCTGCCGCGGCGGGTCGAGCACGGCCTCGACGACCGACACCACGTCCAGGGTGTACGTCGGCGCCTCGGGGTCGAGCAGGTCGAACGCCGCGAGCGCGAAGTGTGCCAGCTCCTGGTTGAGGGCGAAGTCCTCCGGCAGCGTGACGGTGAGGACGTGGCGCCGGCCGAACCCGTCCGGCTCGTCGAGGCGCGTCACGATGCCGGAGCCGATGAGCGAGCGCGCGAGCCGCAGCGCGCGGCGGGCCAGGCGGCGCTGCTCGCGTGGTGCCGAGTGGTTGTCGGTCAGGAGGCGGCGCAGCACGGGGAAGGCGTCCTCCTCGCGGGCGAGGACGTTGACGAGCATCGAGTCGTCGACCTTCATCCGCGAGGTGAGCGCCTCGGGCACCCCGGCGACGAGCTTGTCGAAGGTCTCCTCGGTCCACACCACCGTGCCCTCGGGCGGCTTGCGGAGGTGCGCCTTGGAGTTCTTCTTGGGGTTCTGGGCGTTCTTGGCGGCGGCCTTGGCCTTGGCGCGCTCGTTCTCGATGACGTGCTCGGGCGCCTGCACGACGACGTAGCCCGCGGTGTCGTAGCCCGCGCGGCCCGCGCGCCCGGCGATCTGCAGGAACTCCCGGGTCCGCAGCACCCGCTGCCGGCGTCCGTCGTACTTGGTGAGGCCGGTGAAGAGCACCGTGCGGATCGGCACGTTGATGCCGACCCCGAGGGTGTCGGTGCCGCAGATGACGGTGAGCAGCCCGGCTTGGGCGAGCTGCTCGACGAGGCGCCGGTAGCGCGGCAGCATCCCGGCGTGGTGCACGCCGATCCCCCGCTTCAGCAGCTTGCTCAGCGTCCGCCCGAACCCCGCGCTGAACCGCACCCCGGACAGCCGCTCGGCGACCCCGGGGGTCTTCGGCAGGAACGACGCGGTGAGCAGCGACGTGGCGTGCTCGACGGCGTCCTTCTGGGTGAAGTGCACGACGTAGACCGGCGCCTGGTGGGTCTGCACCAGCTCCTCGAGCGTCTCGGCGAGCGGGGTGAGCGCCCACGAGAAGGTCAGCGGCACCGGCCGCTCGGCCTCGGTGACCAGCGCCGTGTCGCGGCCGTTGCGCCGGGTGAGGTCGTCGGCGAGCTCGGTCATGTCGCCGAGGGTCGCCGACATGAGCAGGAACTGCGCCTGCGGCAGCTCGAGCAGCGGCACCTGCCACGCCCAGCCGCGATCGGGCTCGGCGTAGTAGTGGAACTCGTCCATGACGACCAGGCCCACGTCGGCGTCGCGGCCCTCGCGCAGCGCGAGGTTGGCCAGCACCTCGGCGGTGCAGCAGATGATCGGTGCGTCGGCGTTGACCGAGGCGTCGCCGGTCAGCATCCCGACGTCCTCGGTGCCGAACACGGCGCACAGGTCGAAGAACTTCTCGCTCACCAGGGCCTTGATCGGCGCGGTGTAGAACGACACCTCGTTGCGCGCCATCGCCGTCATGTGGGCGGCGACGGCCACCAGCGACTTGCCGGAGCCGGTCGGGGTCGCGAGCACGACGTTGTCGCCGGCCAGCAGCGACAGCACCGCCTCCTCCTGGTGCGGGTAGAGCTCGAGGCCCAGTCCCCCGGCGTACGCCGTGACGCGGTCGAGGACGGCGTCGGGGTCGAACGGTCGCGCGGTGTGCGTGCTGCGGTCCGTGCTGGGGTCGGTGCTGCGGTCGGTGATGGGTCTCAGTCCCTGGCTCGCGGGTGGGCGCTGGCGAAGACCTCGCGCAAGCTGTCGACGGTGACGAGGGTGTAGACCTGCGTCGTGGTCACGGAGGCGTGGCCCAGCAGCTCCTGCACGACGCGGACGTCGGCGCCGCCGTCGAGCAGGTGGGTCGCGAACGAGTGGCGCAGGGTGTGGGGCGAGACGTCCCGGGTCACGCCCGCGCGCTCGGCCGCCTTGACCAGCACCGCCCAGGCCGACTGGCGCGAGAGCCGCCCGCCGCGGGCGTTGAGGAACAGTGCGGCCGTGCCCGCGCCCGTCGCGACCAGCTCGGGTCGGGCCCGCACGAGGTAGGCGTCGACGGCCGCGAGCGCGAAGGAGCCGACCGGCACGAGCCGCTGCTTGCCGCCCTTGCCGCGCAGCAGCACGGTCTGGTCGACGGTGTCGAGGTCGTCGACGTCGAGCCCGACCGCCTCCGAGATGCGGGCCCCGGTGCCGTAGAGCACCTCGAGCAGTGCCCGGTCGCGCAGCGCCAGGGCCGTGCCGGGCGCGCCCGCGGCCTCCAGGATCGCCTCCACGTCCGACAGCGGGAGCGCCTTGGGCAGCCGCTTGGCCGGGGTCGGCGGCTTCACCGCACGCGCGGGGTCGTCCCCGGCCAGCCCGTCGGCCAGGGCGAAGCGGTGGAAGCCGCGCACCGCGACGACCGTGCGGGCCGCGCTCGTCGAGCTCAGCGGCGGGTGGTCGGCGTCGCCCTCGCGCAGCGCCACCAGGAACGCCGCCACCGTCGCCTCGCTCACCTCGTCGAGGCCGCCCACCCCGGTGCGGTCCAGGAACTGCAGGTAGCGCCGCAGGTCGCGCTGGTAGGACGACAGCGTGTTGGCCGCCAACCCCCGCTCCACGCTCAGGTGGTCGAGGTAGGTCCGCACCGCCCGGGCGATCGCGCTGCCGGGGGTCGAACCGCCGGTCGTCGAGCCGCCGGTGGTCGAGGGAGGTGAGTCGCCGGTGGTCGAGGAAGGTGAGTCGCCGGTGGTCGAGGAAGGTGAGTCGCCGGTGGTCGAGGAAGGACGAAGTCCTGTCTCGAAACCACTGTCGACAGCGTCGGCCACCCCGACGGCCCCGCTCACGCCAGCCCGCGCGCCCGAGCCAGCAGGACCGACTGCACGACCGGCCCGTCCTGCACGCGCCCGTCGAGCACGGCGGCGAGCAGGTCCTCGAAGGCCACCCACTCGGTGCTCATGTCGGCCTCCTCGTGCTCGGCGACGAATTCGTCGTCCGCCGCCTCGCTGAGGCCCCGTGCGAGGTAGAGGTGGTGGACCTCCTGCGAGATCCCCGGCGAGCCGTACGTCGTGGCGAGGTGCGTCCACTCGGAGGCCTCGAGCCCGGCCTCCTCGACGAGCTCGCGCCGTGCGGCCTGCTCGGCGCCCTCCCCCTCGACGTCCAGCAGCCCCGCCGGCAGCTCGAGGAACCGGCGCCGCGCGGCGTGGCGGTACTGGCGCAGGCAGAAGACGCGGTCCTCGTCGTCGAGGGCCAGGATGACGGCGGCGCCGGGGTGCTCGAGGACGAAGCGGCGGAACGGCTCGTCGTCGGGGTGGCCGGGGCGGCGCACCCGGTCGGCGCGCAGCGTCACGACCCAGCCGGTGTCGGCGAGCACCTCGGTGTCGACGACCTCCCACTCCTCGGCGACGTCCGACGGCTCAGCCACGTGCGGGACGTTACCGTGCCCGCATGAGCGCAGCTGCCGACGGACCGCTGGACGCACCGGCGAGCCTCACCCACGACGAGGCCGTCGCCCGGGCCGAGCTGCTCGAGGTCGAGAGGTACGACGTCGAGGTCGACCTGCGCGAGCTGCTGGCCGGCGACCGGTGGCGGGCCACCTCGCGCACGACGTTCACCTGCCGGCGCCCCGGTGCCGAGACCTTCGTCGACGTGGTCGGTGAGGTGCACGCGGCCACCCTCAACGGCGTCGACCTCGACCTGTCCACCCACGCCGCCGGTCGGCTCCCCCTGCCCGGGCTCGCCGAGCACAACGAGCTGGTCGTGGTCTCCAGCCAGAGCGACACCGGCTCGGGCAACGCGATCCTGCGCACCGTCGACGCCTCCGACGACCGGGTCTACGTCTGGACGTCGTTCGAGCCCGACGGCGCGCGCCGCGCGTGGGCGTGCTTCGACCAGCCCGACCTCAAGGCCATGCACCGCTTCCGCGTCGTGGCCCCCGCGGAGTGGAGCGTGCTGTCCAACTCCGCGCCCGACCGGGTCAGCGAGCCCACGGCCGTCGACGACGCCGACCACGAGGCGGGGCTGCTCAGCCGGTGGTGGAGCTTCGCCGACACCCCGCGCCTGTCGACCTACGTCGTCGTCGTGAACGCCGGCCCCTTCCACGAGGTGCGCGAGCAGCGCGGCGGGCACAGCCTCGGGCTGTGGTGCCGCCAGTCGCTGCGCGGCTACCTCGAGCGCGACGCCGCAGAGCTCCTGCGGCTGACCGAGGCGGGGCTCGCCTTCTTCGGCGAGCGGTTCGCCCAACCCTTCCCGCAGGAGCGCTACGACCACGTCTTCGTCCCGGACATGGGCGGGGCGATGGAGAACTGGGGGTGCGTGACCTGGAGCGACTCCGCGCTCCACCGCGGCGAGCCCACCCTGCTGCAGCGGTCGACGGCGGCCGACACCCTGCTGCACGAGATGGCCCACATGTGGTTCGGCGACCTGGTGACCATGCGCTGGTGGGACGACCTGTGGCTCAACGAGGCGTTCGCCTCGTTCGCCGCCACCTGGGCCCTCGACGCGATCGAGCCCGACGCCGCGGCGTGGGCGGTCTTCGCCGCCACCGACGAGCTCGGCGGCTACGAGCAGGACCGCGGCCCGGCCCGCCACCCGATCCGCACCGAGGTGCCCGACGTCGCGCACGCGATGGCCAACTTCGACGCCATCACCTACCTCAAGGGCCAGGCCGTCCTGCGCCAGCTGATGGAGCTGCTCGGGGAGGACCAGTTCGTCGCCGGGCTGCGGGCCCACTTCGCGCAGCACGCCTGGGGCAACGCCACCCTGGCCGACCTCATGGGCGCCTTCGGCGCCGCGTCCGGGCGCGACCTGGACGGGTGGAGCGCCGCCTGGCTCGACCGCGCCGGCACCGACACCGTCTCGCTCGTCGGCGACACGCTGCTCGTCGCGAGCCCCGACGGCGGCACGCCGCGCCCGCACGCCCTGCTCGTCGGCTCCTACGCCCGCTCCGACGACGGCCTCTCCCCCGTCGGCTCCACGCGGGTCGAGACCTCCGGCGCGGTGACCTCGCTCGCCGACCTGCCCGAGGCCGACCTGCAGCTGGTCAACGACGGCGACCTGGGCTTCGTCTCGGTGCGACCGGACGAGGCGTCGCTGCAGGCGCTCCTGGTCGACGCGGGCCGCCTGCCCGACCCGGTGAGCCGCGTGGTGGCCGTGTCGACCGCGCTCGACATGCTGGCCGAGGGCGAGCTGTCCAGCGGAGACGTCTTCGACTGCACCGTCGCGGTGCTGGAGCACGAGACGGTGCCGGGTCTCGTCGAGCCGCTGCTCGCCCGTGCCCTGGCCGTCGCGGAGCAGTGGAGCCCGACCGTCCTGGTCCCGCGCCGCCTCGAGCGGCTCGCCGGGCTGGCCGTCGACCTGGCTGCCGGTGCGACCGAGCGCGGGACCGGCGGTGCCGACGTACGCGCGGCGGCGCTGCAGACCCTGGCGTGGACGGCCACGACGCCCGAGCACTTCGAGCGCCTCGACGCCGCCGTGGCGGCCGCGCCCGACGACACCGAGCTGGCCTGGCTGACCCTGACCCGGCGGGCCGCGCTCGACCGCCACGACCAGGACGCCGTCGACGCCCTGCTGGCCCGCGACCCCGACCCGGAGGCCCGCGTGCGCGCGCTCGGCGTCGCGGCGGCCCGGCCGAGCGTGGAGGCGAAGGCCGAGGCGTGGGAGCAGTTCTGGCGCGCGGGCGCGGTGCCGTCGGGCGTGCCCACGCGCACCTTCGCGCGCTGCTTCTGGCGCCCGGTCCAGCACG
>Ga0325401_1001771_pt1 | contig 18622 bp, 10 predicted proteins | sample PopdelMetagenome_FD_205666 | JGI IMG/M metagenome (GOLD analysis project Ga0325401, IMG submission 205666) | Populus deltoides microbial communities from Bellville, Georgia, United States - Xylem-PdKOR-R2 | ecosystem: Host-associated > Plants > Phyllosphere > Stem > Wood/Secondary xylem | place... | reverse complement strand
GACCTAGCTATTATCGGCATCTACTACTTCCAGGACGGCGACTACCTGCGCGATGAGCTGCAATTCCTGCTCGATAACGATATCAAGGACAAAGGCGAGTTCCAGCTAACCAATGCCCTGGAGAATATGAAAAACAAAGGCACCGTGTTCGTGCCCGGTCGCGTGACCGAATGGCTCGACTGCGGCAACAAAGATGCTACCGTGTACACTAACCAGCGCTACCTAGAGTACCTGCAAGAGCGTGGCGAAAACCTGGTAGCTGAATCGGCGAAAGTGAATAATAGCGTACTGATTCCGCCAGTGTACATAGGTGAGGGTGCCATTATTACGGACTCCGTGGTAGGCCCACACGTGTCGCTCGGTAACCAAGCCAACGTTCGGGGCTCTGTAGTGTCGAATTCCATCGTGCAGCAGTCGGCTACAGTAGCCCACACGACGGTCACTAACTCCATGATTGGTAACTTCGCTACGGTAGCTAGCACGCCCAAAGATCTGAGCCTAGGTGACTATAACACACTGCGCGTGTGATATTTTTGTCTCTTGTGACGTTATCAGGAGCGCGGACATTTGTTTGCCTAGTTACGTAGTTAGCTTAACTCCTTTATCTGAATACGCGGACAACGGTCCGCGCTCTTGCGTCCATGAGTCGTTTTTCACTTTCTATTTTTCTTTTGCTTAGCCTACTGCTCGCTCAAGCGAGTTATGGGCAACAAGCTGGCTCAGGCCCGGATACGGCTACGGAGAAGCCACGCAAGCTCAGCCGCAAAGAGCGGAAGGAGCTAGCTCGCCGCGCCGCCATGGAGTCGGTGAAGCACCAAGCCCAACCTCTATCGGAGAAAGACCGCGAAATGAGCGAGTCTTTCTTCGTAGATGGGGTAAAATACTTGTTGCTAGAGGATTACAACAAAGCCCTAGAGCGGCTGTTGAAAGCCTACGCGCTCAATCCTAGCAACGCGGCCATCAACTACAAGATTGCCGAAACGAATTTGCTGAGCGGCAACTATAAGGACGCAACAAACTTCGCCAACGCCGCTGTAAAGCTCGACCCCAAAAACGCCTATTATTATTTGCTGCTAGCCCAGATCTACAGCAATCAGAAACAGTTCGATCAGGCGGCGAAGGTTTATACAAACCTCATCCACGACGTACCCAATTCGGGCTATTACTTGTTCAACCTGGCCGACTTGTATATGGCGCAGGGCAAGCTGAACGAGGCGCTGGCTACTTTTGAACAAGCAGAAAAGCAGTTCGGCTCCATCGATGAAGTAGCCTTCAAAAAGCAACAGATTTACCTAAAACAGAACAACCTTGATAAGGCGCTCAAGGAAGGCGAAACATTGATTGCAGCTAACCCCGAGGAAATTCGCTACGTCATTGCGCAGGCGGAGCTATACGCTACCAATAACCGCTTTCCCGACGCCATCCGAGTAGCCCAGCAAGCCCTGAAGCAAGACCCCGATAATCCGCAAGCCCGGATGATTCTGGCTGATGTTTATCGACAGCAGGGCAACGCGGCCGAGTCGGAAAAGCAGATTAAGCAGGCGTTTGAAAGTCCAGCACTGGACATCGACGATAAGGTGCGGATTTTGGTCGATTATATCCGGCAACTACCTAATCCTAAGCTTGAGCAAACGGCCCTCGACCTAGCTAGCATTACCACCCGCACGCACCCAAAGGAAGCCAAAGCCTATGCTGTAGCGGCCGACATTCAAACGATTACCGAGCACAAGAAAGATGCTCGCGACACTTACCTGAAAGCCATTCAGCTCGACAACTCCAAGTTTCAGCTGTGGCAGCAGGTAGTGCTTATCGACGCGGAACTCAACCAAACTGATTCCTTGCTTCGGCACTCAGAGCGTGCTTTAGAGCTTTTTCCCAACCAAGCTTCGTTGTGGTTTTACAACGGTGTAGCATACCTGCTGAACAAGCAGCCGACGAAAGGTGTGAAATCGTTGGAATACGGCCGTAAGCTAGCTACTGACAATCCGGAGCTGTTAGCGCAGTTCAACACGCAGCTAGGCGACGCTTATCACGAGTTGAAAGACCATCCGAAGTCGGATGCTGCGTATGAAGCCGCTCTAGCATTCGACGCCAACAATGCTCAAGCGCTGAACAACTACAGCTATTTTCTGTCGTTACGGGGCGAAAAGCTAGACCGGGCCAAAGACATGGCAGCGAGACTGGTGAAGCAGTATCCCGACAACGACACCTACCTAGATACGTACGCTTGGGTGCTGTACAAACAAAAAGACTATAATGGTGCCCGCCAGAATTTAGAAAGGGCACTGAAAACGTCGAAAGACGCTACTATTTTTGAGCACTACGGCGACGTGTTGTACCAACTCGGCGACCCGGAAAAAGCGCTGGCGCAATGGCAGCGCGCAAAGGCCATCGGGGGTGCCTCACCCTTTGTTGACCGCAAGATTAAAGAGAAAAAATTGTATGAATAGATGCTCCCTGCTGGTGTTGTTCTTGGTAGCCTTCCTGCTGGGAGGTTGCGCTCGTAAGGCAGTTCCGACCACCTCGAAGAACCCTAGCACCGCACCAGCCCCGGTGGCCGATGTAGCCCGGGCAACTAACGTAGATTTTCGCTACTTATCTGCCAAAGGGAAAGCCCAGATTGATCAGGAGGGAAACAAACTCCCGACAGCCAACCTCACGCTACGTGTGCGAAAAGACAGTATTATTTGGCTTTCTGTCTCAGTAGCTGGCTTTGAAGGTGCCCGCGCCTACATCACCCGCGACTCCGTGCGTGTGCTTAACAAATTGCAACGGGAGTACTACGCTGGCGATTTTGCTTATCTCAGCCAGCGCCTCAACGTACCTGTTACCTTCGACCAAGTGCAAGCCATTCTGCTAGGCAATTATTTGCTGGCTCCCACGGGTTCTGTTCCAAATGTGACAACGGAGGGCAACACCCAACGCGTGCAGTTCCAACAAGCTAGCTTGCTGGTGGAACAGCTCATCAACCTAGGTCAGCAGAAAGTACAGAAGCTCAACGTGAAAGATGGCCAAAGTCAAAACAACGTAACGGTTGACTTCAGCGACTTCCGCGCAGTAGCTCCCAGCAACCAGTTGTTTGCCTACAACGTTGTGCTACAAATTCAGCAAGCCCAGGGCCCTACCTCTTCCGCGACTATCAACTATCGCAACGTGGACGTAGACAAGGAGCGCCTCGCTTTCCCGTTCTCCGTGCCTTCTGGTTATGCGCGGAAAAAGTAGGACGTGGAGCATTTGGGTAATAGCAGGCTTGTTGGCATGGAGCCAAGCAACGGCTCCCCTAGCACAACAGCGCCGCCGCTCCTCCCCTGCCACGAAGACTAAGGCTCAACTACAACGAGAACGACGAGCAACCCTACGGCGCATCAATGAGACGAGCCGCATACTGGCCCAAACGCAACGCCAGAAGGAAGCTTCTATCGGGCAGCTAAATGCCCTCAAGGAGAAGCTGACAGTACAGAAAGGCGTTATTCGAAGTATTTCTTCTGAACTGAAGTACATCGAATCAGATGTGCAGCAAACCGAGTCGCAAGTACAGCGCACCACGCAAAATTTGCGGCAGCTACAGGAAGAATATGGCCGGTTGGTGTACGCTTCTTCCAAGACGGCGAATAGCTACAACCGCATCATGTTTCTGTTTGCGGCCGAGTCGTTCAACCAGTTTATGCAGCGCTTGCGCTACGTCCGGCAATACTCGGAGGTTCGGCGGCAACAAGCAGCCCAGATTGCGAGCACCCAGCAACGCCTGACGCAGCAGCTTACAGGCCTGACCGAGAAGAAGCAAGAGAAAAGCAGCTTGCTCAACACCCAGCTGTCCGAAAATCGCAACCTAATCTCGCTTAAGTCGCAGCAAGATCAAGTTGTCACGAAGCTTAGCCAACAAGAGGAAAACTTACGCCAGGAGCTAGCTGCACGCCAACAAGCTGTGGTTCGCCTCGATAACCTGATTGCGGAGCGCGTACGAGAAGAAATTGCAAGAGCAGCGCGAGTAGCCGCTGCTCGCGCTGCCGCAAGGGCTGCCGCTCGTAGTAGCAACAATAGCACCCGACGCAGCCCAGGTGCCACCAGCCGCACAAACGCCGCAGAAGAAGCAGCGGTTGCTGCCGCTGAGCGTGTCGACCGTGTTACACTCACGCCCGAGGCAGCTGTCCTTTCTTCTTCTTTCGCTGGCAACCAAGGAAAGTTATTGTGGCCTGTTTCGCGCGGCTTTATCTCGCAGCATTTTGGACGACATGCCCATCCAGTGCTTAAGCACGTGATAGTGGAAAACCGCGGTGTTGATATCCAAACCAATGCTGGCGAACCAGTACGCGCCATTTTTAACGGCAAAGTATTAACCATCGCCAATATTGCAGGCATGAATAACATCGTCATGATTCAGCACGGCGAGTATTTCACGGTGTACGCCAAGCTGCGTAGTGTTAACGTGCACGAAGGAGAGCAAGTACAGATGCGTCAACAGATTGGCACCGTGTACACCAATACGGAAGGCACGTCCGAAGTGCAATTTCAGATCTGGCGTAATAGCGCCAACCTTAATCCGGAAAGATGGCTAGGTCATAAGTAGCATCCCGCTGCCACTACTATCCTGCTTGGAAATTGCTATAAAGCAAAAAAACACCGTACAGCGTACGGTGCCTTTCCAAGCTATGAAAACAAACTTAGCTAGCAGAAACTCCTCTTCAAAGACAGATTGAGGGTGGCAGCACCCACTATCGAAAAAGTTTTTCCACTAACATTCCGAAAGATAGATAAAGCTCTAGATTTAGAGCATATCTATTCGGTCAAATGAGATTTTTCCTCGCCCAGTTACCACCTTTTGCCTACTGGCAATCTGCGGATGTGATAAGCAGCAGAGGATTATAACAGATTTAGTCGATTCAGTAACCCGCTCTTGTAAGAATTACCAATCGGAACGGGCATTAGGCTGGTGGCTTCCGTACCACGCCCAGTATCCACAAGGGCAGCATCCGCTTCAATAGATACGATGCGGTCGAGACGCACAATATACTTGCGGTGTACGCGGGCGAAATCTCGGACAGGTAGCTTTACTTCCAGTTCCTTCATGGTGCTGTACACCGTAAATCGTTCGCGGCCCGCGTAGATGTTTACATAATCGCCGAGCGCTTCGACGTAGCGAATATCTTCCGTTTTGAGGCGAACTAGCTTGTGCTCCTGTTTGATGAAAATCTCGGCGCGGTTGGCTAAGTACATCGATTCAGCCGCATCGTTTGCCATGCGAAGTAAGCCATCTAGCTTTTGCTGTTCCTGCTCGAGTTGTATGCGAGCCCGACGCAACTCCAAATGTGCCACTACTTCACGCGCCAGAATACGCAATGCTTCGCGCTGCTCTTCACTCAAGCGACGCGGCACCGTATCGAGGGCACAGATTGTACCCAGGGGCAGCCCCTCGGGCGTAATGAGAGGCGCACCAGCGTAGAATCGTATTCCATCGGCTCCGGTAGTTACAAACGGATTGTCCTTGAAAAGAGGATCTTTCGTGGCATCCTCTACTTCGAAAATATCATCTGCCAGCATAGCGTATTGGCAGAAAGCTTTGTCGCGACTTGTGCTGCTGAGCCCGTCGAATCCTTTTTGTGCCTTAAACCATTGCCGATCAACATCGATTAAAGAAACCAACGAAATCGGTGTACCGCAGATGTAAGCGGCCAACCGTACCAAGTCGTCGAAGACTTTTTCGGGAGGCGTATCCAAAATCTGGTAATTGCGCAACACTTCCACTCGGTCTGCTTCGTTCACAGAACGAAGTGCTGACAAGGAAGGCCGAGTTATTTCAGGGGGAGAACTTGATTTCGACGGCATTAGAACAAGGCTTAGCGAGGGCGGACACGACCGCAGGTGGTGGACGGAGTCGTGGTAAGAGCAAAGAATGCGCTTACAAGGATACAAAATACAGTTTCTTCGGTAGGAATTCTGTACGTTATTCGGTGAAATATGCTTCAGCTTCGATGAACATGGTTGTAAGCTGAATAGTACTATGAGAGGACCCTAGCTTAAGTTGTTACATCACTTAAGCTACCTACTGATGCTGAAAAGATTAGGTTTTCTTTATTGCCTTTGAAAATTAAGCGGTACTTTTACCAATCCTGAACCAAGCTGTATTGCGTATAGCTAGCTTACCACCTCTAATTAGGCTTCAGGCCACCTTCTTATGACACTTGCTTCGCTTTTCCTGATTGGCAGCTTCGGCACCACAGAAATTCTGCTGATTCTTTTCGTCGTCATTTTGCTATTCGGTGCAAAACGCATTCCTGAATTGTTCCGGGGCATGGGACAGGGTATTCGCGAGTTTAAGGACGCTTCGAAAGAGGAGCAACCCGAGTTCCGCGACCGGCCTGTAAACCCCAACGATCCTACCCAACCACGTCGATAAATTCAAGCGCCATGCATACTCCTCTCTTACTTTTTCTAGGTGATATTGGGGGTAGCGAAGCACTCCTGATAGTCGTTGCTATTTTGGTTTTCTTCGGTGCCAACAAAATTCCGGAGCTAGCTCGCGGTCTTGGCAAAGGGATTCGTGAGTTCAAGGACGCTTCGCGAGAAATTCGTAGCGAAATTGAAAACGCCGGTCAGCCTACACAACAACATCACTACAGCACCTCTAGCTACCAGCCGCCAACTCCTGCCCCTTCAGAGCATTATGTTGCCCCAGAATCGACTGTAGCGCCGCCCATGGATGGTGGTATCACACCTCCACCCGCTGAGCGGTCCCGCCTTGATCAAACAACCAACTAACCTTGTGATTTGAGACGGTTTAACTCTCTTACCGAAGTTCGCAGCGAGCTGACGGCAGGCACTACCACCTGTCGTCAGCTCGTGGAGTATTATCTGGATAACATCCAGCGGGAAAGTCATCTAAATGCTTTCCTGGAAGTATGGGCTGAAGAAGCACGTGCCCAAGCTGACGCCGTAGATGCCAAGCTAGCTGCTGGTACTGCGGGCAAGCTAGCAGGCATGGTGATTGGCCTGAAAGACGTACTGGCTTACAAAGACCACAGCCTACAATCGAGCAGTCACATCTTGGATGGGTTCAAGTCATTGTTCACCGGCACGGCAGTGCAGCGCCTGTTGGACGAGGATGCCATCTTCATTGGCCGGCAAAACTGCGATGAGTTTGCCATGGGTGCTTCGAACGAAACATCCTATTTCGGCCCGGTGCGCAACGCCCTCGACCCTGACCGCGTGTCAGGTGGCTCCTCGGGAGGCTCAGCCGTAGCGGTACAGGCTGATTTGTGCCTAGCATCCATTGGTTCTGACACAGGCGGCTCAGTACGCCAACCGGCGGCTTTCTGTGGAATTGTTGGTTTCAAGCCAACTTACTCGCGTATTTCACGCTATGGTCTTGTTGCATACGCCTCGTCGTTTGACCAAATCGGCACGCTGACCCGCTCGGTGGAGGATGCTGCGCTATTACTAGAAGTAATGGCCGGTCCCGACGAGTTTGACAGCACCGTAAGCCAGCAGCCAGTACCCGCTTACAGTGAACTACTGGCGCCAGCACCCCATTACCGCATCGGCTATATTCGAGACTGCTTGGAGCGTCCAGGCCTGAATTCAGAAATTAAAGCCGCAACGGAAGAGGCTCTTGAGGTCTTCCGCAGCCAAGGCCACGTAGTAGATGCTGTAGAGTTCCCCTACCTGGATTATATCGTGCCCTCGTACTATATCCTGACCACTGCCGAAGCTAGCTCCAACCTGAGCCGCTTCGACGGGGTAAAGTATGGTTACCGCGCCCCCGATGCTACCGACCTGGAGTCGCTCTACAAGAAGACCCGCTCGCAGGGCTTTGGGCCTGAAGTTCAGCGCCGCATTCTGCTTGGCACTTTTGTGTTGTCGGCTGACTACTATGATGCTTATTACACCAAAGCGCAGCGTGTTCGTCGCCTGATTAAGGAAAAGACCGACGAATTGCTGCGGCAGTATGATTTTTTGGTGTTGCCAACAACCCCAACTACCGCCTTCCACATTGGCGACGTGCAACAAGACACGTTGGCTATGTACCTAGCCGATATTTTCACGGTGCAGGCGTCGTTGGCAGGCGTACCGGCTATTTCGGTACCATCAGGTACTGATCCGGAAGGTATGCCTATTGGTTTGCAGATTCTCAGCGGCGCGTTCCGGGAGGAGCATCTGCTGGCCTTCTCGAAACTAGTTACGGAGTCGCTCACCCCTGCTTTGCCCTGATGAAAAACGTGTTGGTTCGTGCCATTGCCGGGCTTCTGTTAATGCTCGTTTTTGCCTCGCCGACGGCGGCGCAAATCGTACCCGAACAAAACCTAGGTTATGAACGAACTGACTCGGTGCAGCTCGCGCTGCCCAATTCGCTAGTAGCTGCACCGGTTCTGCTCGATTCGGTGCAGCTCGCTTGGCTGCATACCCCGCCTACTGTGCGCGACCTAGTAGCCGACCGGATTAATTGCCTTGAAACGGATGTGCCTCACCTGTTCAATAACACGGTGATGAGCTTCGTCAACTATTTTACGGTTAATAACCGGGCGTATACGCAGCGCATTTTAGAGCGCGAAAACCTCTACTTTCCTCTTTTTGAGAAGTATTTAGAGAAGTATAACCTGCCGAAAGACTTAAAGTACCTAGCGGTCGTAGAGTCGGCACTTGTACCGCAAGCTCGCTCCCGCGTGGGGGCCGTCGGCTTGTGGCAATTTATGGGGCCAACGGCTAATGATTTTCGGCTCGTGCGCAACGACTTCATTGATGAGCGTATGAATCCCGAAAAGTCAACGGAAGCTGCTTGTCGTTTTTTGCGGTCATTGCATCACACGTTCGGCGATTGGGAGCTAGCCTTGGCTGCTTACAACTACGGGGCAGGCAACGTGATGAAAGCCATCCGCCGGTCCGGTGGGCAGCGAAACTTCTGGGCGATTTATCAATACTTGCCCAAAGAAACGCGCAACTACGTACCCACGTTCACAGCGGCGCTTTACACATTGAAGTACGCCCGGGAGCACAACCTCCACTCCGATTCCCTGCATTATCTCTACCCAGAAGCCACCGATACACTGCTTATCTCGGGTCGCTCTTTGGATTTGCGGAAGCTTTCCGCGCAGTTCGGGCTCGATTCGGCTGAGATTTCGCGTCATAATCCGGAGATAAGGAAGACGTACTTACCCGAATCAATTCAAAACTATCGGCTTACCATTCCAGCCTGCGTTCGGCCGGAACTAGCCGCCGTAGGTCGCACTACCCTTCTCGATTTCTGTAAGGTAACCATTCCGCCACCTGCGCTCCTTACCCCCCGCGTACCTAGCTTGTTCGGTGCTTCGCCAACGCTTCTGGCCGCTGCTCAACCAAGTGCTACTCAGCCTAGCTCCCGGCGCATCCGTCACGCCGTACGACGTGGCGAGAACCTAGCCTCTATTGCTGCGCGCTACGAGGTAACGCCTGCGCAGCTCGCACGCTGGAACAATCTACGCCGGGGCCGAGCCCTTGCGCCTAAGCAGCAGCTAGTCCTTTATATTCCGGTGAAGGAATCAACAATGCAGCCAGCTACTGCTGTTTCCCTGGCCAAACTAGCTGTACCAGCTCGGCTCACCACAGCAGCCTCTAAAGAGTCAGTAGCAGCCCGCAGAGCCGCCCGACAAGCAAGCACCTTAGTTATTGAGAAGGATTCGGATGCAGTAGCTCAACCCGCTCTTTCGCCTAACAAATCAGCAGCGCTTGCGAAGGCCACGAAAGAACAGAAAACAGGAGTTGCGCCTGAACTAGCTGCTACAAACTCGGCAGACCAAATACCAGCCGACAGCGCTCTGACGACCTACACCGTGCGCCGCGGTGACAATTTAGACAAGATAGCGCGTGCCCACGGCGCCACAGCAGCTCAGCTGATGGCCTGGAATCGCCTTCACTCTGCTAACCTCTCCATCGGGCAAAAACTGGTATTCTACGCCGAAGATGAAGCAGCAACGGCCGCTACAACGTCGGCTCCTGTTGTAGTTGCGGCGGCGGTGCCTGTTAAAAAGACGCCAAAGGTTACTCCCGTTGCACTGCCCAAAATACACTTAGTGCAGCCCGGCGATACACTCTACAACATCTCGCGTCGGTATCGGGGCGTAACGGTAGAGCAATTGCGGAAGCTCAACCATTTAAAATCGGATGAGGTAAAGCCCGGTCAGAAATTGGTATTAGAGCAAAGCTAGGCCCATAAAGTCGCGCAATCGATTCATAAGCAATTACTTGTTTGCCCCGATCCGACTAACGGTTCGGGGCTTTTTGATGGCACGTAATGTTGCTTGGCCCTCTGATTCCGTGCAAAATTGCCAACTTGCTTATCGGATAGCAATCCTCCACCCCCTTGTCTTATTATTTCCAATGTCAAAAGTTAACAAGCAAGACGCCCTCAACTACCACGCCCAGAATCCGGCGGGGAAGATTGAGGTTGTGCCCACCAAGCCCGTTAGCACCCAAGCGGACCTAGCCCTCGCGTACTCCCCCGGTGTAGCTGAACCGTGCAAAGAAATTGCCGCCAATCCGGCCGACGTATATAAGTATACCGCCAAAGGCAACTTAGTAGGTGTTATCAGCAATGGCACAGCGGTGTTGGGCCTAGGCAATATCGGTCCCGAAGCCTCCAAACCAGTAATGGAAGGCAAAGGTGTACTATTCAAGAAGTTCGCGGGCATCGATTGTTTCGACATTGAGATTGATGCTACTGATCCTGACGAGTTTATCCGTATCGTAAAGGCTTTAGAGCCAACGTTTGGCGGTATTAACCTCGAAGATATCAAAGCCCCAGAGTGTTTCCAGATCGAGACGGCGTTGCGTGAGCAAATGAATATTCCGCTCATGCACGACGATCAGCACGGCACGGCTATCATCACTTCGGCCGCTCTGCTGAACGCGCTAGAAATTGTAGCAAAGCCCATCGACCAGATCAAACTCGTTGTAAGCGGCGCCGGCGCCGCGGCCGTATCGTGTCTCCGTTTGTACCTAGAGCTTGGGGTAAAACTAGAGAATGTGGTCGTGTTTGATAAGGATGGCATTATAACGCCGACCCGCACCGACCTAGCTCCCTTGCAGCTACAATTTGCCACGCACCGTCCCATCACGACTTTAGCCGAGGCAATGGAAGGCGCGGACGTATTCCTCGGTCTTTCGGCGGCCAACGTGCTGCCCGCCGAGTTGCTGCTGAATATGGCGCAGAACCCAATTGTCTTTGCCTTAGCCAACCCTAATCCGGAAATTGACTACGATCTGGCGGTAGCCACTCGCCACGATATAATCATGGCTACGGGTCGTTCTGACCACCCTAACCAGGTAAACAACGTACTTGGCTTTCCCTACATTTTCCGGGGGGCCCTCGATGTGCGAGCTACCGAAATCAACGAAGCCATGAAGCTGGCGGCCGTGCACGCGCTGGCAGAGCTAGCCAAGGATGTGGTTCCTGAGATGGTAAACCAAGCGTACAGCGACACGACGCTGACTTTTGGCCGGACCTACTTGATTCCGAAGCCGCTCGACCCACGCCTGATCACTACCATCTCGCCAGCTGTGGCGAAGGCAGCCATGGACAGCGGTGTTGCCCGGCAGCCCATCACCGATTGGGCGGCCTACGAGGATGAGTTGCGTGGCCGCTTAGGCGCCAACCAAAAACTAATGAACCGCATCATTTCGGCGGCCAAAGCCAACCCGAAACGCGTAGTATTTGCCGAAGCCGACAATTATAAGATTCTCAAAGCGGCTCAGACTTTACGTGATGAGAACATTGCGTATCCTATTCTGCTCGGTAACCACGAAAAGATTCGGCAGATTGCTCAGACCAACAACCTCGACCTAGAAGGCTGCCACATCATCGACATTTTACAAGAGGACGCCAAGCGGGCCGAGTATGCCGAGTTGCTGTACCGGAAGCGGCAACGGCGGGGCATCACGCTCTACGAAGGCCGTCGCTTGCTACGCGAACGAAACTACTACGGCTCGATGATGCTGGAAACGGGCGAAGCCGACGCCTTCATCACCGGTCTGACCAAAGACTATGGCAAGTCCATTCTGCCTTCTCTACAAGTCATTGGGGTGGAAGATGGCGTGAAGCGCGTAGCCGGTATGTACATTATTCAGCATAAGAAAGGCCCATTCTTCTTCTCCGATACCACCGTAAACATTGACCCCACGGCGGAGCAGATGGTGGACATCATCGGACTGACAGCCCGAGCTGTACGCTTCTTTGATGCGGAGCCCCGCGTAGCCGTGTTGAGCTACTCAAACTTTGGCTCCAACCCCGGTGACCTGCCGGACAAAGCTCGCCGGGCCACGGAGCTAGCCAAGCAGCGCTACCCCGACCTGATCCTAGATGGCGAGATGCAAGCTAATACGGCTCTGAATCCGCAGCTTTTGCAAGAGCAGTATCCATTCAGCGACCTAGCAGCCAAGGGTGGCGCCAATACCTTGATCTTCCCAAACGTAATTTCGGGCAACATCGCCTACAAGGTGCTGCAAGAAATCGGCGGCGCGGAAGTAATTGGGCCGGTGCTGATGGGCATGCGCAAGCCGGTACACATTCTTCAGCTAGGTGCTTCGGTACGCGAGATTGTGAACATGGCCGCTATTGCGGTGGTAGAAGCCCAGGCTGCTGCCCCGCCCCTCTAAGTTCAGCGGGCGTAACGCGAGTTTCAAGAGCCCCAATCTACTGCGTAGTCTGTTAGAGCTTACGTAGTAGATCGGGGCTTTTTCTTGGCAAAAAATTACGGTTTAGTACCTGCTCAAAACCTAGCTTAACGGCCTTTCATGCGCGCTGCAGCCGACAAGCAAGCAATCCAGGGGCACTAACGATAGCCATTCATAGCAGCGGCAATATATTAGTAATCCGAGCTTTTTTTGCCCTCAAGCTCGATTTTGCTAGCTTTATGAAGTGTTGATGAACTACCCCCTAGCAAGGGACGCATTTATCACTTCTCATTGCTCTGCTGAATCCCCTCTATGATTGCATACATCGACGGCAAACTGGCTTACAAAGATCCGGCACAAGCCATACTAGACGTCAACGGCATTGGCTACGAAATTAAGATTTCGCTAGCTACTTACTCGAAGTTACCCGCTGAAGAAGAACGTATTAAGCTATATACCTACCAGCACATCAAGGAAGACGCGCATACTTTGTATGGCTTTCTGGACCCAAACGAGCGGGCCTTGTTCATGCTCCTAATTTCGGTATCAGGTATTGGGCCGGGTACGGGCATTGTGATGGTCTCTTCCATGTCGGTAGGTGAAATTCGCCAAGCCATTGTTCAGGAAGACGTGCGTGCCATTCAAAGCATTAAAGGCGTAGGCCCCAAAACAGCACAACGCGTAGTGCTGGAGCTACGCGACCGTTTACGAAAAGATGAATTATTAGCAAAAGCTGGGGTAGATACGGTACCACTGGCCCGCGCGCACAATACCAACCGCGCTGAAGCGTTAGCGGCTTTAGTTACCTTGGGATTTGCTCGTGCCGCGGCCGAGAAAACCCTAGACACTATTCAAAACCGCCACGGCAATGACTTGAGCGTGGAGGCTCTCATCAAATTTGCGCTGAAATCTAATTAGAAATCTACTCGGCTACCGCCCGTTTCTTAGCTCTTGAATACCGGTAAGAAGTCTCTCACCGTTCCAGTTGTTGTTGTGTCGTTGCTGGCTGCGTGGTGGTCCCAGGCTGAACCTACGGGAAATAGTCCGTTTGCGTTTCGCCAACTCTGGGCCTGGCTCCCCAAAACGACTAACCAACTGGTACTGGCGTCCGATACGCCCCGCACTGCGCCGGGCGACACTAGCCGCTACCGCCCGAGCCGCCGACCCAAGATGGGTTTGCAGGATCGAGTTGGTACGCCCTTTTCGCCCCAGCGTCGTCGCTCCCCGTTGGTGCTGCCCCTGCCTTCCAACGTGAAGATGGAGGTGACACCTGATGACAGTTTAGAGTACTACGACATTCGGGAGAAAATAGGTTCAGATATTGACTATCGGAACCCAAGTTTGATGTCGGCGCAGGAGTATGCACGCTGGCAGCAGCAGCAAGCCGTGCGCAATTACTTCCGCGAAAAAGCGGCTGGTGGCGTGGCTGGCGAAGCGCAAAGCCCTACTACAGCTAAGCGGCTGATTCCGAAAATCTACCTAGGTCCGATGGCTGACCGCATCTTCGGCGGCAGCTACGTAGATATTCGTCCGCAGGGCGCGGTGACGCTACGCATGGGCGCCCGCTTCAACCGCAACTACAACCCGACGCTGACCCTACGCCAGCAGAAAGTAGGCGACTTTCAGTACGATCAGACCATGAACCTCAACCTCACCGGCCAGATCGGGGAGAAAATGAGGATCACGTTCAACTACGACACAAAAGCGGCGTTCGACTTCGAGAACAACATGAAGCTCGATTACACGGGCTTCGATACCGATATTATTCGGAAGATAGAACTCGGCAACGTTAGCTTGCCGCTGAACAACTCGCTTATTCAGGGCGGACAAAACCTGTTTGGAGCCAAGGCGCAGTTACAGTTTGGCCGCTTGGCCGTCACAACGGTGGCTTCCACACTCCGCGGCCAGGCCGATGCCGTCACGGTGCAGAACGGGGCACAGAGCCGCACGTTTGAAGTGAAGGCCAGCGCTTACGAAAACAACCGCCACTTCTTCCTGGCGCAGTTCTTCCGCGACCGATACGACGCGGCTTTGCGCAACCTGCCCACCGTACAAAGCGGCATCGAGATTCGCCGCTTGGAAGTATACGTTACAAACGATAACCGCGCTACCGATAACCTGCGTAACGTAATTACGCTCATGGACTTGGGTGAGCCGAATAAAGTATACCGCTCTAAGTTCCTGAAAACTGGCGGCACTTCGGCTAGCACGGCGCCTAACAACAACGCCAATAAGGAGTTTTCTATTATTACAGGTGGAGCCGCCTCACGCGGTAACCTCACCGTCGACACGTATCTGCAAACCGATCCTGCCTTGCAGCTGGTTAAGAGCGTGGACTTTGAGCGGGTGCGTGCTCGCAAGCTAGCCTCCAGTGAATATACTTTCAACGCCCAGCTAGGCTATCTTTCGCTGAACACCCAGTTGTTGCCTGAGCAGGTACTAGGGGTGTCGTTTGAATATCTCTACAACGGCCAAACCTATAAGGTTGGGGAGCTCACCGACGACTACGCTAATGTAGGCCAGGATGGAGTAATCTTCCTGAAGATGCTGAAGGCTACCAATCCCGGCGTGGGCATAGCCGACCCCAGCGCAAACCCAGCAAACCCCAACTTGCTGACGCGCAACCTGCCGACGTGGGATTTGTTGATGAAAAACATCTATTCCCTTAACGCCAACCAGCTCAACCGCGACAATTTTCGTCTCAATATCGTCTACAAAGACGACCAAACCGGTGTCGACCTGATTTCGCTGAAAGAAGGCCAGCGGATTGCTAATATCCCGCTCGTTCAGGTGCTCAACCTCGACAACGTAAACCCGAACAACGACCGCAACTCCGATGGTAACTTCGACTTCTTCCCTGGCATCACGATTGATCCAGAGCTAGGTCGTATTATCTTCCCGAATGTGCAGCCTTTTGGCAGCTACTTACGTGCACAGTTTGATACTGCGGGCGTGAATTCAGCTAATGAAAAAGCCTTAGCAGCCAAATACGTTTACCAGGAGCTCTACAACCAAGTCCAGAGCGACGCCCAGCAAGTGCAGGTAAAGGATAAGTTCGTGCTGCGGGGCCGCTTCCAGGCTACCTCAACCGACGAAATTAACTTGCCCGGCATTGGGGTGGCGCAGGGCTCAGTGCGGGTGATGTCAGGCAGCACGGTGCTGCAAGAAGGCACTGACTACCAAGTATTCTACGATCAAGCCAAGGTTAAAATTCTCAACCCGAGCTACCTGAACTCGGCTAATGCCTTGAACATCACGTTCGAGAAGAATGCCGTAGTGCAGGTACAACCGCGCAAAATGCTCGGGGCCCGCTTCGACTATCGCCTCAATCAGGATGTGAACTTCGGCGCCACGGTGCTGCACCTGACCGAGAACCAAGCGCCAGGTATCAACCGCGTCAACATCGGCGACGAGCCAGGCAACAACACCATGTATGGCCTGGACGTAAACATGCGCCGGGAGTCGCGGGCCCTCACCAAGTACATCGACGCCCTACCGTTTATCTCCACTAAGGAGCCATCCTCAGTGGCGTTCAGCGGAGAATTCGCGCAGTTTGTACCCGGTAAGACAAAGCTAGGTAGGGGCGAAAACGGAGTGTCGTACATCGACGACTTTGAGAATGCCAGTACGCCGTACACGCTGAGTGGAACGAACGTGGCTACTGCTTGGCGCTTAGCCGCTACGCCTTCTCCCCTAGTAGGCAATGCTACGGGACTAGCGTATTCCTACAACCGCGCCAAGCTAGCTTGGTACACTATTGATCAGACGTATTACACCAACGGACCGAGCAAGCCTGCAGGTATTACCGACCTTTCGGCTCGCAAGAACCATTATACCCGCGGCATCCTTCGCACCGAGGTATTCCCAAACCGCGACGTGGGCGCTACCGGCAACGGCTACGAGTACCCACTCGACCTAGCTTACTTCCCAGCAGAGCGTGGCCCTTACAACTACAATCCGCAGGCAAACGGCGTCAACGGTCAGTTCCTGAGTGGCAGCCCAGTGAATAATTATGGAGGTATCAGCCGCGAAATCACTTTTGATACTGACTTCGACAATGCTAACGTAGAGTTCCTGGAATTCTGGATGATGGATCCGTTCATAAACGGACAGAACGGCAGAATTGATGACTCAGAACCTAATAACCCAAATAATGCTAAGAACAACACCACAGGCGGTGACTTGTACTTCAACCTAGGTTCTGTTTCGGAGGATGTTCTGCGCGACGAGAATCAGCATGAGTTTGAAAACGGCTTGCCAGATGGCACCGACACAGGTCGGATAACCCAGCCTACCGTGTGGGGAAACGTAACACGCCAGCAGTTCTTGACTGACGCGTTCAGCACAGCACCAGGTGGCCGCACGGCTCAGGACATAGGCTTGGATGGCTTAAATGACGACGACGAAAAAGCCTTCTTTCAAGGTGCCTACAACCAATACGAGGACCCTTCTGGCGATAACTTCCGTCACCATCTAGATGCTCGGTACGGTAACTCCAATACCCAGATTCTAGGTCGCTATAAGCAATATAATGGCATGGAAAATAACTCTGTGGAAAATAGCCAACAGAGTTCTACTGCCTACCCTGATAAAGAAGATCTAAACCGCGACAATGTTATTTCGGACATAGAGCGGTACTACGAATATCGGATTCCACTTCGGCCTCAGCAGTTGCAAGTAGGTCAGAACTATATCGTAGATAAGATTACAGCTCCTAATCCAAACGGCGACAACGAGGCGGTTAACTGGTACCAGTTCCGTATTCCGATTCGGCAGTACACGGCCGTTCGGGGCAACAACAATCAGGAGTTTGGATTCAAGTCGATCCGCTTCATCCGCATGTACCTGACGCAGTGGCAAGAGCCGGTGGTATTGCGCATGTTGCAGATGCAGTTTGTTGCTAACCAATGGCGCCGTTTCCTCACGGTTCTTGGTGAGCCGGGCCAAACCTACGTGAATACCACCCGCGACGCGGATGCTTTCAACATCTCAACGGTGAGCTTGGAAGCCAACGGTCAAGCGAACAACAAGAATGTAACGGCTATTCCATATCTGTCGCCGCCCGGTATTCAGCGTGACCGGGAATATGGCTCTACCACCACTAGCCGCCAGCAGAACGAGCAGTCGTTGCGCATGTGCGTGGACGGTTTGCAAGACGGCTTTAGCAAGGCTTCTTATAAGAACGTGAGCATCAACATGCTGCGTTACAAGCAGCTGCGCATGTTCCTGCACGCAGAGTCAGAAGACCCGACGCTGCAAAATGTTAATCCTGGAGATCCTGGCTCCGTGCGGGGTTTTGTTCGGATCGGTACCGACTACACGCAGAACTACTACGAGTATTCACTACCGCTACAAATCACCAAACTCACGGATGCGGCTACGGTAGAGAATATTTGGCCTCAACGAAATGAGATTCAAATAAGCTTCCAGGATTTCATTGATGCTAAAGCGGAGCGTAACCGCTTAAATCTGCCATACTCTGTGCCGTACACAAAAACGGTAACGGCCCAGAACGGTGTCGAGGCCCGGATTACCATCCTAGGTAACCCTGACTTTAGCGCCGTGCAGGGTGTGATGATTGGGGTGCAAAATCCGGCCGACGACAAAGCATCCAAATCCTTATGCCTTTGGGCTGATGAGTTCCGCGTGTACGACTTTGACCGCAACGGCGGCTTCGCGGCTACAGCTCGTTTCAACACCAAGCTAGCTGACCTCGCCAACATCACAGCAACGGGTAGCTACACGTCGGTTGGCTTTGGCGCCTTGCAATCCAAACTCATCGACCGCACTACCAGCACCATCATGCGTGGTGACCTGAACGCCACCGTGGCTGCCGATAAGTTCTTGCCGGCGAGCCTAGGTGTACGCGTGCCAGTGCTGATACAAGCTGGTGTGGAAAGCGCCGCGCCGCAATACGACCCGCTCGACCCCGACACAAAATTGAGCCAGTCGCTGCAAAAGTTTGAGACGGCCGCTGCTCGTA
>Ga0325401_1001768_pt1 | contig 18629 bp, 17 predicted proteins | sample PopdelMetagenome_FD_205666 | JGI IMG/M metagenome (GOLD analysis project Ga0325401, IMG submission 205666) | Populus deltoides microbial communities from Bellville, Georgia, United States - Xylem-PdKOR-R2 | ecosystem: Host-associated > Plants > Phyllosphere > Stem > Wood/Secondary xylem | place... | reverse complement strand
CCGGTCAAGGCGGACCAGTCGTCGAGCCATACCCCGAGCGGGGCCGGGTTCGGCTATGGACAGATCGCCGCGCTGCTCGATCGCAAGAAGATCGCGCTGCCCCGGCTCGCCGAATTGCACGAGAGCGATGCGCGCGAAGGACTGTCGATCGTCGCCGCGGCGCTGGTGCGGGGACAGGGCAAGACGGAGGGGCTGCACCGCCGCGCCGTCCGGGCGAGCCGGGTGGAGGAATTGTACGAGGGCGGCCCGGAGGTGGTGCTCGACCGGGTCGGTGGGGCGGCGAACCGCCGTGCGGGCGAGGCGAGCGAGGCGGGGCGGCGGCTGCGGCGGGCGCTGATGCTGCTGGTGCAGGGCGGGCCCGACCAGGCGCGGCTGGACGACGACGCGGCGGGGCGCAAGGTCGAGCCGTGGGTGCGCCGATATGACGGGTTGATCGACCGCGCCTTCTTTGCCGAGCCGTTCTGGATCGAGGCCGCCAATCCGGCCGGGCCGTCCCCCGACGACCGGCGGGGGTGGCGCGAATGGCTGCGCGCGCGGGCCGTCACCGTGCTGGAACAGGCCGCCGAAGCCGCGCCGCGCACGGCGATGCGGCGGGTGCGGGCGGTGGCGCGGTCGCGGACGATGCTGGATCGCGAGATGCACAAATGGCTGGGGGAACTCTGATGGCGAGTGCGGCGGCGGACCAAGGACGCAAGGACCCGGTCGCCTCGCTGGCGGGGCAGGTCGCGCATCTGCCCAATGGCGATCGGGCGGCGCTGCGGCGCATCTACCTAACCCGCAGCGCCGGTGCGGACGGGGTGGTGCAGGGATTGCTCCACCGCGCGGGAGTGACGCCGTCGGACCGGCCGGAGGTGTTCGCGCCGTGGCGTCTGCTTGCGCATGTCGCCGCGCTGCTGGCGGGGACCGGCGGGCAGCAGCCGCATGCGCCGGGGCGGCGGCTGGGGGCGGCGCTGCACGCGGCAGGCTATTCGGAGAACCGGCTGCTGCGGCTGACCGCGGCGCGCGGGCCGGCGCTCCATGATCAGATCGTGCGGGCGGGGCGGATGCTGGCGCAGGGCGGGCAGGCCCCGGTCAACCTGTGGCAGGTGCTCGACCTGGCCGGGCGCGATCCGGCACGCGCGGAGGCGGCGCGCATCCGCATCGCGCAGGACTATTACGCCGCCGCCGCGCGGCAGGAGGGGGACGCCAAGTGACGACGCCGAAGTTCATCCAGATCCATTTCCTCGCCGCCTGGCCCGGCGCGCTGCTCAACCGAGATGACGCGGGGCTGGCGAAGCGGCTGCCGTTCGGGGGGGCGACGCGGACGCGCATCTCGTCGCAATGCCTGAAGCGGCACTGGCGGGTGGCGGACGATCCCCACTCCATCCGCGATCTCGCCAAGGAGCGTGGCGTCGAGGGCACCCGGTCCAAGATCACGATCGAGCGCGCGGTCACCGGCCCCTTGCGCCCCCGCTTCGACGGCAAGGCGGTGGACGCGGTCGAGGGCGCGTTCCTGACCCACTTCTATGGTAAGAACGCCAAGTCGTCGGACAGCCGCCAGGCGCTACTGTTCGGGGCGCCCGAGATCGCGTGGATGCGGGGGGAGGCCGAGCGCATCCTGGCCGAGAACCCGGACGCCAAGGCGGCGGAAGCGGCGGCGGGGACGTGGATCAAGGAAGGGCGCGCCAACCTCAACCAATTGCGGGAACAGGCGGCGCTGTCGGGCAGCCTGGAGGCGGCGCTGTTCGGGCGGATGGTGACCAGCGACACCCGCGCCAATACCGACGCGGCGATCCACGTCGCCCACGCCTTCACCGTTCATGAGGAGCAGCCCGAGCTCGATTACTTCACGGTGGTCGACGACCTGCGCGATCGTGAGCAGGGCGACGACGCGGGCGCGGCGGGGGTGTTCGATACCGAGCTGACCTCGGGCCTGTACTATGGCTATGTCGTGGTCGACGTGCCGCTGCTGGTGTCGAACCTGACCGGGTGCAAGCGCGGCGAATGGGCCGGGGAGCAGGATCGCGAGCTGGCCGCGCGGGTGGTCGAGAACCTCGTCCACCTCGTCGCGGAGGTGTCGCCGGGCGCCAAGAAGGGGTCGACCGCGTCGTACAGCCGCGCCGAGCTGGTGCTGGTCGAGGCGGGGGATCGCCAGCCGCGAACCCTCGCCAACGCATTCCGCGATCCGGTGGCGCTTACAGACCCGAACTCGAATCGCGGCCTGCTCGGCAAGCGCACCGCGGCGGCGTTGCTCGGGCATCTGGCGGCGATGGACGAAGCCTATGCCACCGGCGAGGCGCGGCGGCACATGGCGCTGCCCGATCTCCGTCTCGACGGGGTCGATCGCGCCAACCTGGCCGAGCTGGCCGCGTGGGCGGGCGGGATCGTCCGCGACGCTTCGGTGGGCGGGGCGTGAGGCACCTGCTGCTCGACCTCGACGCGCCGCTGATGAGCTTTGGCGGCGACATGGTCGATGCCTATGGCGTGGTGCGCGACTTTCCGGCCAAGTCGATGGTGGCGGGGCTGATCGCCAACGCACTCGGGTGGGAGCGGTACGAGGCCGACAAGCACGCACGGTTGCAGGAGCGGCTGGTGATGGGGTCGGCGCGGGTGGCCGAGGGGCAGCGGGTGCGGGATTTTCAGACCGCGCAGCTGGGCGGCGGCGATCGCGGCTGGACGACGCGCGGACGGATCGAGGGCCGCGCGGGCGGTGCGGCGACGTACCAGTCCCCGCACATCCGCTATCGCGCCGCCGACGCCGACGCGCGGGTGCTGGTGGCGCTGCGGCTGAACGATGAGGACGAAGCGCCGACGCTGGATACGGTTGCCGAGGCGCTGGACCGGCCCGAGCGGCCGCTGTTCCTGGGGCGCAAGCCGTTCCTGCCGTCGCGGCCGGTCCGGCTGGGGTTCGTCGATGCGGAGACGATCCGTGAGGCGCTGGCAGCCGGGGCGGCGTTGCTGGAGACGCCCCCCGCCCCGCCCGTCCGCGCGCAATGGCCCGCGTTCGAGGGGCTGGCGGACGGCGCGGTCGAGGAGGCGCTGACCGACGAGCGCCACTGGCCCGCCGGCGTCCATGCGGGCCTGAGACGGGTGGCGGAAGGACACCTCCCCTGCCCTGCCCCGTTCACGGCGGAGGCGGGCGCGTGACGTTGCACCTCGTCCGCATCCCCGTCGACCCGCGGGGCTTGTCGGCCTTTGCGGTGGCGCACGGCCTGTCCGACGACGATGGCGGCTATGCGCTGCACTGTGCGTTGCGGACCCGGTTCGGGGTGGCGGCGCCCCAGCCGTTCCGCTTCCTGCCCGAGCATCGGCGGGGGCCGCACCTCTTGGGCTATGCCGGCGATAACGCGGCACTGGCCGATGCCGCCGCGCTGCCGGTCGCCGATCCGCTGCTCAATGGCGTGTTCGCCGGTCCGCCGGAGGTGCAACCGATGCCCGCCGGGTGGCGGGAGGGCGCACGCTATCGCTTCGAGGTGCGCGTCCGGCCGGTGGTGCGCTTCGGCGGGCGGGTCCGCGCCGCGCGAGCCGAACGGCCGGGGGCGTGGCAGAACCGCGCGGGCGAGGTCGATGCGTTCGTCGCCGCATGCGAGCGCGCCGGCGCGGTTGAGGATGGTGGCGCGCCGGTGACCCGCGAGGCGGTGTACCTCGACTGGCTCGCCCGCCGGCTGGAGGGCGCGGCCGTGCTGGAAGCGGCCGAGCACAGCCTGCTTCGCCGCAGCCGGGCGCGGCGCAGCGTCCACGGCAAGGGCGGCGGCCCCGCGCCCGAGGGCAAGCCGCGGACCCGGCTGGCGGAAGGGCCCGACGTGGTGATGGCGGGGACTCTGGCGGTAGCGGACCTATCCGCCTTCGCCGGGCTGCTCGCGCGCGGGGTGGGGCGGCATGCGGCGTTCGGTTACGGCATGCTGCTGCTATCGGCGCCGGGGCGGGCAGGCTGAGATGCTCTCCGGCCGGCTCGGGCTGGAACGCGCGCGCATCCCGCATGCGGACCGGCAGGGGCTGGTGTGGCTCGATCGCGGGCGGCTGGAGGTGGAGGACGGGTGCCTGCGCTTCGTCACCGCCGGCGGTGGGGATCTTGCGGTGGGGGATTACCAGATCCCGCACCAGGCGATCTCGATCGTGCTGCTGGGGCCGGGATCGAGCGTCACCCATGATGCGCTGCGGCTGCTCGCCCGGCACGGCTGCGCGCTGGCCGCGATCGGCGAGGGGGCAGTGCGCTTCTACACCGCGCCGCCGCTCCTGCCCGACAGCTCGGCGCTGGCGCGGGCGCAGGTGACGCGCTGGTCCGACCCCAAGCTGCGCATGGAGGTGGCGCGCGCGATGTACGCGATGCGCTTCGGCGAGATCGTCCGTACCCGCGACATCACCGTACTGCGCGGGCAGGAGGGCGCGCGGATCAAGCGGGCCTATGCGGAAGCGGCCGAGCGCCACGGCATTCCCTGGTCGGGTCGCCGCTACGACCGCGAGAATCCGGAGGCGAGCGACCTGGCCAACCAGGCGATCAACCATGCGGGGACCTGCGTGACAGCGGCGGCGTGCGTGGCGGTGGCGGCGACCGGGGCGATCCCGCAGCTGGGCTTCGTCCACGAGGAGTCCGGACAGAGCTTCGTGCTCGACATCGCCGACCTCTATCGCCACGACGTGCTGCTCGACATCGCGTTCGGGGCGGTCAAGGAGGCGCACGGACGCGGCGCCGCCCCGATCGAACGGCTGGTGCGCCGGCGCGCGTCGCTGGTGTTCCGCCAGCGCGAGGTGATTCCGGGGATGATCGACCGGATCAAGGCGCTGCTGACGCCGGCGGGTGGGGCGGGCTGATGCCGCTGACCGTGCTCATCACCCGCGACGTGGAGGACCGGTATCGCGGTTTCCTGGGCTCGGCGATGCTGGAGCTGGGCCCCGGCATCTATGCCCAGCCCCGGATGAGCGCGGGCGTGCGCGGGCGCATCTGGTCGGTCGTGGAGGGCTGGCACGGCCGGCTGCGCCGGGGCAGCATCGTGATGTGCTGGGCCGAACCCGGCGCGGCGGGCGGGCTGGGCCTGGCGACGCTGGGCGAACCTCCCAAGGACGTCGTCGCGCACGACGCGGTGCTGCTGGTGCGTCGCGCGGTGCGGGCGGGGGAGCCGCGCGGACGTTAGGTTCGGGGGCGGCGGTGGGTGATCTTTGACATTGTGAATGGGATCAACCTGTTGCATGGGAGAGGCTCCCCCGCATCCGTGGGGATAGGCCCGCGCAATGCGCCGCGGTTCGCGGCGACACACCGGCTCCCCCGCATCCGTGGGGATAGGCCCCGCACCGCCGGCCATCACGCCCTTGGCGAGCAGGCTCCCCCGCATCCGTGGGGATAGGCCCATGATCTGCGCATGTGGCTGGCCGAGGACGAGGGCTCCCCCGCATCCGTGGGGATAGGCCCTCCCATGGCATCGTCGCCGGGGAAGCCGGGGGGGCTCCCCCGCATCCGTGGGGATAGGCCGCTGATCAACGCCGGGGTGGCGGGAAAGCCACCGGCTCCCCCGCATCCGTGGGGATAGGCCCATATGCGAAAGTCTCAAGAACGCGCTGACCATGGCTCCCCCGCACCCGCGGGGATAGGCGCTGGTCGGCGACTGGCGTCGGGTTCGCACAGCTGGCTCCTCCGCACCCGCGGGGATAGGCCCATCTTGGACCCCGGATTCTGCAATGGGTAGGCGGCTCCCCCGCACCCGCGGGGATAGGCCCGCGACGTTCCCGCGATGGCTGACCTTGTGGAAGGCTCCCCCGCACCCGCGGGGATAGGCTCTCGGCCGGCAGCTGGTACAGCTTCGCCTTGACGGCTCGCCGCACCGGCCCCGCGTTACCGGCCGATCACCCGGATGAGCGGGGTGAGCGGTTGGCCGGTGGGGAGCGGGCCGGCGGCGGAGAGGCGGGCGGTCGCTTCGTTCCAGCTGAGCTCCGCCGAGCGACCGCCGGCCTTGGCGGGCACCGATATCCCGTCGTCGTCGTACAGGGTCAGTGTCGCGTCGCGGCCGGGATAGACGCGGATTTCGGCCAGGGACTGGCGGGTGGCGGTGCTGGGGACGGGAGTGCCCAGCGGGACGATCGAACCGGCGCGAACGTAGAGCGGGATATGCTCGATCGGGGCGGCGGCGGTGACCACCTGTCCGCCGGCGAGCTTCGCGCCCGTCCACCAGTCGTACCAGTCGGTGCCGGCGGGCAGATAGACGGGGCGGCTGGTCGCGCCCTGTTCGGTCACCGGCGCGACCAGAAAGGCGGGGCCGAACATGTACTGGTCGCCGATGTCGGCCACCTTGGGATCGGCGGGGAAGTCCATCCACAAGGGGCGCATGAAGGGCGCGCCGGTATCCGCGGTGCGCTTCGCCAGCGCATAGATGTACGGCATCAGCGCGTAGCGGAGGCGCAGCGTGTCGGCGAGGATCGGCTCGGCGGCGCGGCCATATTCCCAGATCGCGGCGGTGCCGGGGCGCTGGCCGTGGATGCGCAGCGTCGGGGTGAAGGCGTTGTACTGGAACCAGCGTACGAACAGCTCGGGATAGTCGCGGTAGGTGGCTGGCATGGCGGTGGCGCCGGCAGGGTCGAGGATCAGCGGGCGGCTCGCCGCCGGCCCGTTCGGCCATTGCCAGCCGCCGGTGTCGCTGGACCAGTAGGCCATGCCCGATGCGGTGAAGTTCAACCCCGTGGGCACCTGCCGCCTGAGCGCTTCCCAGGTGGACTGGATATCCGAGGACCAGAACAGGCACCCGTTCGCCTGGACGCCCAGATAGGCGGCGCGGCACAGGATCATGTTGCGGAAGTTCGGCCGGTCGCGCGCGGACCCCTGCGCGACCGAGCTGGTGTGGACCAGCGGAAACAGGTTGTGGAACCGGTCGCCGGTGCCGATCGAGTACATGTAGCCATCGGGGACGAGGTCGGGCTCGGTCTCGTCGAGCCAGGTATAATCGAACCCGGCGGACAGGATGTTGTCCCGCACCCGGCTCCAGAACCATTCGCGCGCGTCGGGGTTGGTGGAATCGAGCAGCGCCCCCGCGCGGTCGGAGCGGATCGGCAGCCCGTCGACCACCGCACCGTCGCGGTCCTTGAGCAGCCAGCCCTTGGCGGCGAGGAAGTCGAAATAGCGCGACTCCCGCTCGAACCGCGGCCACACCGAGATGATCGAGCGCATCCCCATGGCGTGGAGCCTGTCGTTCATCCCCTTGGGATCGGGGAAGAAGGTGCGATCGATGTCAAGCTGGCCCATCCGGGTCCAGTGGAACCAGTCGAGCACCATTACGTCGAGCGGCAGGTTGCGCTGGCGATAGCCGTCGGCGACCGCCAGCATCTCCGCCTGGCTCTCATAGCGCGCCTTGGACTGGATCAGCCCGAACGCGGCCTTGGGCGGCAGCGGGGTGGCGCCGGTCAGCCTGGCATAGCCGGCGTAGAGGTCGTCCGCGGCACCGCCGGTGATGACGAAGAACGAGACGCGCTCGCCGACCTGGCTCTGGAAGTGGGTCTGCCCGTGGAGGCCGGGGGAGACGGTGGTGGTGGACGGGTTGTCCCAGACGATCGCATAGCCGCGGCTGGAGACGAGCACGGGGACGCACACCGTCTCGCCCGCGGGGGCGTCGTAATTGTGGCGGCAGTCGATCGTGCGGCCCTTGAGGTCGAGCGCGCCCTCCTGGTTCTGTCCCAGGCCATAGAAATGCTCGTCGGGAGCGGCGGCGAAGCTCGCGCCGGTGCGGAAGGTATGCTCGCCCGCTACGTCGTGGGGGGCCATCTCCCACCCGTTCATCCGCACGGTGCGGCCGTCGGGGGTCTGGATGGACAGGCCGACGCCGGGCAGCGAGGGCGCGAAATAGCGCTGCATCTGGCTGGGTGCCTTGGGCCATTCCTGCGCGTCGACGGTGAGTGTCATCCCGGCGGAGCGGAAGCTGTCCGCGCCATCCCTGGCGCTGTGCGTCCAGCCGGTCGGGTCGGCGCGGCCGCTGATCCCCGGCCCCGCGGCGGCGGAGGCCAACGCCGGATCGAGCGCGATCGTGACCCGCACCACGTTGGGGGCATAGGGCTCCACCGCGACGCGCGCGCCGTTGCGGTCGAGCAGCGCCATCGGATCGGCCACCGCCGGCGCTGCCCCCAGCAGCAGCGTCGCACCGGCAAGCATCCGGCTGAAATGACGGAACATGCATCCTCCCCTTTTCTGCCGGCGACCATGCACCGGCGCGATGCACTAGTGAAGAGCGATTCACCTGTGCTACGACCTTCGTCCACAAGAACGTGAGAGGAGGCCGGATTGCTGAGGCAGGTGACATGTGTCGCGGCGATCCTGGTGGCGGGCACCGCGCCGGCGCAGACGCGGGTGCCAGGCGATCCCCATGCCGACGATCCCGCCGGCATCGTCGCCAACCCCTGCCCGGCCGGTCGGACGGTGGAGAACAGCGGCGGCTGGGCGATGTTCCAGCTCCACGGCATGACCCGGGACTATGGCCAGCTGTGCCGCTACGCCGCCGCCAACCGGGCGCTGCGGGGACCGGTCCGGGTCGTGTTCATGGGCGATTCAATCACCGACAACTGGGCTGGGCTCGACCCCGGTTTCTGGAGCGACGGACGGGTCGACCGGGGGATCGGCGGGCAGACCACCCCGCAGATGCTGGTCCGCTTCCGCCAGGACGTGCTGGAGCTGAAACCCGCGGTGGTGCACATCATGGCGGGGACCAACGATGTCGCGGGCAACACGGGCGCGGCGACGATGGAGACGGTGCTGGGCAACATCGCGACGATGGCGGAGCTGGCGCGAGCGCACCGGATCAGGGTGGTGATCGCGTCCGTGCCCCCCGCCGCCGCCTTTCCATGGAGCCCGGGCAAGGACCCGCGACCGCAGATCGCCGAGCTCAATCGGCGGCTGAAGAGTTATGCCGCGCGTGAGGGGTTCACCTGGGCCGACTATACCCCGGCGCTGGCGACTGCGGCGGGGGCGATGAAGCCCGGCCTTGCCAGCGACGGGGTGCATCCGACCGCGGCCGGCTATCAGGCAATGCGACCGGTGGCGCTGGCTGCGGTGGCGCGGGCCGGCATGGCGCGGGGAGGCGGCCGATGAGTCCCGACCGGCGCGGGTTCTTGGCCGGGGCCGCGGCGCTGGGGCTGGCGCGGGCGGCGCAGGCGGCGAGCCCGGCGGGGATCGCCCGCGGGCCGGTGCGTCCGACCTGGGAGTCGCTGGCGCAGCATTGGCGCTGTCCGGACTGGTTCCGCGATGCCAAGCTGGGGCTGTGGGCGCATTGGGGGCCGCAGTCGGTGCCCGAGCAGGGCGACTGGTACGGCCGCTTCCTGTACATGCAGGGCCATCCCATGAACCGGCACCACGTGGCGACTTATGGCCACCCATCGGTGTTCGGGATGAAGGATGTCCAGAACCTGTGGCGGGCCGAGCGCTGGGACCCGGAGGCGCTGGTCGCGCGGTACAAGGCGGTCGGTGCCAAGTACTTCGTGGCGCTGGCGTGCCATCACGACAATCTCGACTGCTATGACAGCCGCCATCACGCGTGGAACTCGATGCGGGTGGGACCCAAGCGCGATGTTGTCGGCATCTGGGAGAAGGCGGCGAGGGCTGCGGGGCTGCGCTTCGGGGTGTCCAACCATGCGGCGCATGCATGGCACTGGTATCAGCCGGGCTATGGTTATGACCCGGTGGGGGCGCAAAAAGGGGTACGATACGACGCATTCCGGCTCACCAAGGCGGACGGGCGCGGCACCTGGTGGCAGGGGCTCGATCCACAGCAGCTGTACACCGGCCAGCACATGGTCGCGCCCGACGGCATCGCGACCGAGGCGGCGATGAACGCGTGGCACGACGCGCATGACGGCCAGTGGATCGAGACCGGCCCGCCCGCCGATCCGCGCTACGTCACCAGCTGGCTGCTGCGTCAGACCGACCTGGTCGACAAGTACCGGCCCGACTTCTGCTACATGGACGATACCGGCCTGCCGTTCGGCCCGGTCGGGCTGGAAGCGGCGGCGGATTATTATAACCGGGCGATCGGCTGGCACGGCAGCGCCGACGTGGTGCTGACGGGCAAGAAGCTGGAGCCGTTCCAGCGGGCGGGGATGCTGGAGGATGTCGAGCGCGGGTTCAGCGACCGGCTGCGCGCCGAGCCGTGGCAGACCGACACCTGCATCGGCGACTGGTTCTACAACGCCGCACGGCTCAGGGATCGCAGCTACAAGTCCGCCGAGGCGGTGGTCCAGCGGTTGTGTGACGTGGTGTCCAAGAACGGCAACCTGCTCCTGTCGGTGCCCCTCGCCGGCCATGGTGCCCTCGATCCGGAGGAAGAGCGGATCCTCGACGGCCTGGGCGCGTGGACGGCGCGGAATGGCGAGGCGATCTTCGGATCGCGGCCGTGGCGGGTCTATGGCGAGGGGCCGACCCGGCCCGCGGCGGGGATGCAGAACGAGGACGCGGCCAAGCCCTTCACCGCTGCAGACATCCGCTTCACCACCAACCGCGGTGCGCTGTACGCGCTGTTCCTCAAGGCACCGGCAGGCGATGCCACGGTAACCTCGCTGCCGCTCCGCGCCGGGCGGGTGGAGCGCGCGACGCTGCTGGGCGGGGGGCCGGTCGCGTTCCGGCAGGATGAGGCGGGGCTGCACCTGACAATGGACCGGCCCCCGGCGGGGTTCGTGCCGGCGGTGCGGCTGGACGGACGGGGGCTGGCGTGAGCGCAGGACGGGCGAGCGGGCGGCGGCTCCCGATCATTCTTATCGACGCGCTGTTCTTCCTGTAGGGGGTCGCCACAACTTCAACGACGTGCTGATCGCGCATGTCCGGCGCGTATTCACGCTGGGCGGTTTCGGCGCAGGGCTGGTATAGTGGGCGTTCTACCCCGGCTGTTTCTGCCTCGCGATCCCGGCGGCGCTGTTCATGCGCACACGCGGCTATCGCGCCGCCGTCCTGGCGGGGCTGGTGCTGTACGGGGCCGGCGCGCTGCTGTTCTGGCCGGCGGCGGCGGCGAGTTATGCTGCGTTTCCTATTGCGCTGTTCGCGATCGCGAGCGGTCTGGGGTTCCTCGAAACCTTCGCCAACCCGCTGGTTGCGAAGCTGGGCCCGCCGGAGACGGCGGCACCCGAGGCCCTGGCACGGCTCGCGGCGACCGACCCGGCGACGCTGCCGCGGGCCGATGCGGCCATGCGGCTGGGCCATACGCCGGCGGGATCGGCCCGAGCCGGTGCTGTTCATTAAGCCGGCCAGTGCGGTCGTCGGCCCCCTCGACGAGGTGCGCCTGCCGCGCGGGTCACAAAAGGCGGACTGGGCGATTCGACTTCAGCGAGCAGGGACGCGCGGACGGGTGAGTGCGCGGGCGATCGCCGCCTCCGCCACCGGGGCCATCCGCGCATAGCCGGCTCGCAACGGGTGCACGCCATCGTCCGACCAGCGCCGCGCGAGCATCCCGCGATCGTCCGCCAGCACCGACGCGTAATCGGCGTAGGCGTAACCCCGCCGGCGGCAGAACGCGCGGAGCCACGTGTTGAGCCGCCGCAGCGTCGCCGGCGGGCGTTCGCGCGGCACGTCGCGCGCGGCATCGGTATCGCCATGGACGGGCAGGATCGACCCGAACACCACCCGGATGCCGTGGCGGTCGGCAAGGTCGGCCATCGCCTCCCAGTTCGCCTCGATCCCTTCGGGCGTTTCCGTCTGGAGAAAGCCCTGGACGTCGTTGATCCCGGCGAGGATCACCACCGCGGCGGGGCGGAGGGCCACCACATCCTGGTGGAAGCGCAACAGCATCTGCGCGGTGACCTGGCTGCCGATACCGCGATTGACATAGGGCCGGCCGGGGAAGGAGCGCGCGAGATCCCAGCGGTCGGTGATCGAATCGCCCAGGAACACGACGCGCCGCTCGCCCGGCTTGGGGGAACCCAGCCGCCGGTTGGCGTCGGCGTAGAGGTAGCGCTCGCCGAAGTCGCGCAGGAGGCTGGGCACCAGCTTGGCGCGGAACGGGCCGAGCCACGGGCCCCAATCGCGCTCGACAACGGTGCGGCGTTCGGGCGAACTCTGGTACACGGGCTCGGGAGCCGCCGCTCCCAGCGCCAGTACCGCCACCAACATCCATCTCATCGTACCCGCTCCGGAGCCCGTCCATGACCAACCCCATCACCCGCCGCCTGCTGATCGGCGGCACGCTCGCACTCGGCGCCGCTGCGGGCGTGCGCGCGCAGATCGCGCCGTCGGACGAAGTGGTGCCGCTCTGGCCCGGCGCGATCCCCGGCGATGGTCAGCCACATGCCGAGCGCAAGGCCGACAACCGGTCGAAGGACGCAGGCCATCCCGACCGCTGGGTGACCGGGATCGCCAGGCCCGTGCTGGTGGTTCGCCGCCCCGCCCGGCCGACCGGCGCGGCAGTGCTGATCGTGCCGGGCGGCGGCTATGGCTTTGCCAGCTACGACAACGAGGGGCTGGAACAGGCGGCGTGGCTGAACGCGCGCGGCATCACAGGCTTCATCCTGCTGTATCGCCTGCCGCGCGAGGGCTGGGGTGAGCGGGCGCTGGTGCCGCTCCAGGATGCGCAGCGCGCGATGCGGGTGATCCGCGCCGGCGCGACCCGGTTCGGGATTGATGCAAGGCGCGTGGGCGTGCTCGGCTTTTCGGCGGGTGGGCATCTGGCGGGGTCGCTGGCGACCCGCGCGGGCGAGCGGACCTATGCCGCCGTCGATGCCGCCGACCGGCTGTCGGCGCGGCCGGACGTGGCGGGGCTGGTCTATCCGGTGGTCAGCATGGCCGAGCCCTTCACCCATAGCGGCTCGCGCGACGCGCTGCTCGGCGAGGACGCGCCCGAGGCGCTCAGGCGCGCGAACTCGGTCGAGACCCGCGTCACCGCCGACACCCCGCCGACCTTTCTGGCGCATGCGGGCGACGACGGGCTGGTGCCGGTCGCCAACAGCCTGGCGCTGTACGCGGCGCTCAACGCGGCCAAGCGCCCGGCCGAGCTGTTCGCCTTTGCCGAGGGCGGGCACGGGTTCGGCACCCGCCTGCCCGTATCGATGCCGGGATCGCGCTGGCCGGAGCTGTTTTACGCGTTCGGGGTGAAGCAGGGGGTGTTCTAGCGACTGACACATGCCGCAAGTCCGTTCGCCTTGAGCTTGTCGACAGCCTGTTCTCCGACCCACACGCGATCGCCTGGTCCGGGAAGAACGGTGCTTCGACAAGCTCAAGGCGAACGACACTGGCAAGCTCAGCACGCACGGAACCAAGCGCCGGGTAAATCTCCTGCCATCATGGTCTAGCGATAGCGGTTTTTGGTGACGCGCAGCCACACCGGCTCGACGAGGTTCAACCCGGAGTCGGTCTGGTCGCCGTTCCACACCCGCTCCGTCACCCAGCGGCCGTCGCGGGTCTCGATCGGCAGCACCTGCGCCGACACCGGCGCTGCCGCCAGCAGCGCCGCCATGACCATCCACTTCATCGGGGCCCCTCCGGATCGCCGTACACGATGCCTCGCCCGTCCGTGCCGATATAGACGCGGCCATAGCGGCGCGGGTCGCCGCTGATGACGCGAAAGCGCAAGCCCCATTGGTGCCGCTCGTCGTTGACCCGCACCCAGCGCGCGCCGCCGTCGACCGAGCGCCACGCCGCGTCGAGGCCGTCCAGCGTGCCGATCGCATAGAGCGCCGGCACGCTCGCGCCGGGCGCGCCCTTGCCCAGTCCGAAATAGCGGACCTTCAGCACCCCCGGCGTGCGGGACCAGCGCTCGCCGCCGTCGTCGGAGCGGTACAGCGCGCCGCCGAGCAGCAGCCACAGCCGCCCCGCATCCCCCGGCACCGCCACCAGCGGGTTCTGCGCCTCGCGCCAGCGGTCGCGCGCGTCCGACAGGTCGGCGGGCAGTCCCGCGCCCGCGACCGGGTGAAAGCTTCCGCCGCCGTCGTCGCTGCGCAGGACCCGACCCGCGCCCGCGTCGATCGCGTAGAAGCGGAGCGGGTCGGCCTTGTCGGCGGTGACGCGGGTGCGGGGGGGCAGGCCGTGGACCCGGGTCCAGCTTCGCCCCCGGTCGCGGGTCAGCACCGGCGGGGTCGCGGCGGCGAGGAACGTGCCGCCGTCCGCCGACACCGCGATCGACGCGTCCCCCGTCGCGATCGGGGGCGGCGAGCCGTCCGTGGGGGTGTCGCCAGGCGGCGGCCGGAGCGGCTGCCAACGGCTGCCGCCGTCGCCTGACCAGGCGAGTGAGGGCCCCGGCACAATCCGCGTGTGGGTGCTGCCGCTGCGCACCATCACCGCAGGGGCGAGGCCGGCATAATCGAGCGTGTTGGTGTTGGTGAGGTACGGGTCGCGGTGGACGTGGCCGGGCGAGACCCGCAGGTCGTCGTGACGGAAGCCGGCGATGTCGCCGAACCCCGACACCAGCGGCGCACCGCCGGTCGGACTGGTCAAGGTGATGATCGCGGTCTGCTCGATCCCGCGTGTCCAGGGCGCCCAGAGCATCGGCCCGGCCGCGCCGAACCGGTCGGTCGCGTACATCGTCGCGCCGGTGACGTACGCTGCATGGGCGTCGTCGAACGGGTCGATCGCCAGCCCCGCGATCCAGTGGCCGAAGTCCGCCTTCTCGCCATCGAGCCTGAGGAAGGGCGTGGCCGAGACATCACGGCTGCTGCGTTGCCACAGCTCGTCCCAGTGACGGCCGCCGTCGCTCGACCGCCACACGGTGTCGATCGGCTTGTAGCGGTTGATGGTGGACACCGCGATCACCCGCGGGTCCCGCGCCGACACCGCCACGCCCATATAGCCGCCGGCCGGCGCGTCGGCACGCTTGTCGGGGGTGACATCCTCCCAGTGATCGTCCGCGCCCAGCCGCCACACCGCGCCCCGCGTGATCCCTGTCGGACCGATAGCGTTGCTATACGCGATCGTCAGCACGCCGTCGCGGCCGATCGCCGCCTTGACCGGCAACAGGTCCGCCGCCGGGCCGCCCGGCACCGCGCGCCAGACGCGCCCGCCATCGTCGGAGCGGAACAGGTGGCGCGGCCCGGAATCGGCGCTGCCCACGAAGACGCGACCGGCGCGCACCGGATCGAACAGCACCCAGCCGAGCCCGCCATGGGTGCGCCGCCGCTCCGCCGGGCGGCCGAGCCCCGGTAGCGGGAACCCCGCGACCTTGCCCCAGTTCGCGCCGCGGTCGTCGCTGCGCCACAACCCGTCGTGGCGCGAGCCGAAGAACAGCGTCGCAGTGCGGTGCGGATCGACCGCCAGCCGCTCGCCCAGCCCGCGTCCGTCCTCGTTGCCGCCCATCGCAAAGGGAACGGAGACGATCGTCCAGTGTGCGCCGCGGTCGCCCGAGCGCCAGATCGAGGCGGGCGCGTCCTTGCCCATCCCCGCGGCGAGATACACCACCGCCGGGTCGCGCGGATCGGGCGCGATGCTTTCGACGCCCATGTAGCTGCCGACAGGGTTGCCGTCCTGCAACGGCACCCAGGTCCGCGCAGGCGCATCCCAGCGATACGCGCCGCCCATATCGGTGCGCAGATAGGCAAGGCCGCGCTCGGCCGGGCTGAACACGATCCCCGGCGCGAACCCGCCGCCGCCGACGGCGACGTTCTGCCAGCGATAGGGCGTGGCAGGCGGATCGGCCGCGCCGGCCAGCATCGCCAGCCCGATCAGGGCCGCTCCACTCCTGAAGATCGTTTTCACGGGTGAGAGGCTAGACTGGTTCGGGCCTTGGGGGCAAGGTGCGGACCATGGTGATCGCGTCGGTCGGAGACGACAGAGATGCGGCGCGGCGGCGGCTGCCGGCGTTCCTGTTCGAGTATATCAATGGCGGCGCGTACGCGGAGGAGACGCTGCGCCGCAACGCCGCCGCACTGGAAAGGGGTGATGCTGCGTCAGCGGGTGCTGCGCGACCTCGACCGGCTGGATCTATCGGCGGAGCCGTTCAGGTAGCAACAGGGGTCGCCGGTGATGCCCGGGCCGATCGGGCTGGCCGGCATGAACGCCCGGCGCGGAGAGGTGCAGGCGGTGGGCGCAGCGGATGCGGCCGACGTGCCGTTCTGCCTGTGCGAGCTTTACATGATCCGCGACCGGGGCTTCTGCGCGGCGTTGCTCAACCAAGCGCGCGCGGCGGGATGTGCGGCGCTGGCGTTCACGGTCGACATGCCGCTGCCCGGCACCCGTTGGCGCCACCGCCGATCGGGACTGGCGGGGCGGCCAGGGTGGCGGGGCGTGATGCGGCGGGGATGGCAGGGGGTAACGCATCCGAGCTGGGCGGTCGATGTCGGGCTGCTGGGGCAGCCCCATCACCTGGCTGACGTCGCGCCGGCGCTGAACCTGCGCGCGGGGCTGGAGGATTTCCTGGGCTGGATGCGCAAGCGCTGGCCGGGGCCGCTGATCGTCAAGGGCGTGCTCGGTCTGGAGGACGCGCCCGAGGCGGCGGCGGGGGCGGACGGGATCGTGGTGTCGAACCATGGCGGGCGGCAGCTGGACGGCGTGCCCGCCACCGCCGACGCGCTGCCCGCAATCGCCTATGGATGGGCGAGCGGCTGACTGTGCTCGCGGATGGCGCATGTGCCGTGCATCGTCGAGGCGGAAATGCGGGTTGCGATGGCGCTGACCGGATGCACGCGCATCGACGCGATCGGCCTCGAGGTGCTGTTGAACCCGCGCGGAGGCGGATTCATCTCCACCCTGTAATCGGCGACGATGCCGTTTGCGCATCGCTGATGAAAAACGCTTCGCAAGGATGCACGTTGGCCGAACGTCGCATGATTGCCACGCCCGCGCGGGCGGCTAGGGTGGTGCCCCTCGCATCCCGGAGCCCCGGCCCGCCATGATCGATCCCGCCGACCCCACCGACACCCCGCGCGGGGACGAGGATCGGCGTTATCGCGCGCCCGCGCTGGAGAAGGGGCTGGATATCCTCGAGCTGCTGGCCGACGCGCCAGACCCGCTGACCTTCACCACCATCGTCGGGCGGCTGGGACGCAGCCATGGCGAGCTGTTTCGCATGGTGCAGGTGCTCCAGTTCCGCGGCTATCTGCAACAGGATCCGGCGACCGACGGCTATTACCTGACCGACCGGCTGTTCGCGCTGGGCATGCGCCAGCCGCGCACCCAGAACCTGCTGGAGGCGGCGCTGCCGGCGATGCGGCGATTGTCGCTGGAGATCGGTCAGTCGTGCCATTTGGCGCTCCATTCGCGCGGCGAAATGGTGGTGGTGGCGCGGGTTGAATCGAGCGAGCAGCTCGGCTTTTCCGTTCGGGTCGGCTATCGTCGGCCGCTTCAGCAGGCAGCGTCGGGGGCGGTGCTGTATGCCTTTCAACCCGACGACGCGCGCCGGCAATGGGAGACGCTGTTCGATCCGCCGCTCTCGGCGGACGAGATGGCGGCGTTCCGCGCCCATGCCGACGCGGTGCGCGCGCGTCAGGTCGAACTGACGCCCAGCCAGTTCGTCGCGGGGGTGACCGACATTTCCGCGCCGGTGATGCGCGGCGACGCCGCCGCTGCGGCGCTGACCGTGCCCTTTCTCAAGAAGATCGAGGCGGGGCTGTCCCCCCGGCGCACCGCAATGCTGGTGCGCGAGGCCGCCGACGCGATCGCCGCACAGCTGACCCAGGCCGACAGCCGGGTGTAGCACGTCCCGGGGCGAGGCTGCATACCGTCCCGCTTGCGCCATCTACATCGGTTACCTATGAAAACCATTCACACCGGCAAACCGTCGTCGGTCGGGAGGAGAATGGGCGGTACCCGTGAACACCAGTTGATGATCGGGAATGATGCGTGCCCGGAGCCGGTGCCCGGCGCGGCGCGGATGACGGGCTTTCGCGTGCTGGACCTGCGCCTTCCGACGTCCGCGATGCTGGACGGGTCGGATGCGATGAACCCGGATCCGGATTACTCCTCCGTCTATCGCATCCTCGAAAGCGACGTGCCCAGACTGGAGGGGCATGCGCTGACCTTTACCATCGGGCGGGGCGGCGATCGGAGCTGCGCCGCGATCCGCGCCGACGGGGCGGGGTTCTGGCGGCGGATCACCGGCGACAGCCAACTGCGCTGGGTGGGGCCAGGAAAAGGGGTCATCCACCTCGCCACCGCGGCGGTGGTCAACGCGGTGGGGGAGGTCGACGAGGCAATCGCGTACGTCAACACGCTCGCCTCTTCCAATCCTCCGTCCTAGGAGCCCCGTGATGCGCCCGATCCTCCCGACCGCCGTTCTGACCGCCCTGCTGGCGAGCGCTCCTGCCGTCGCCGCCGATGTCGAGCGGGTCGCGCATGGCGTGGTCGTGACCCCGGAGGGCGGGCCGGCGAAGCGGGTGCGGGTGCTGGTCTACGGCTCCGGCCGCTTCCGGGTCACCGCGACGCCGACCGAGCGGCTGGAGTTGCCCGACAGCCTGATGGTCAACGCCGCCGCCGCGGGTGACTTTCAGCTCAACCGCACCGCCGCCGCGGTGACGCTCACCACCGCGGACGGCGTGGCGGAGGTGCGGCTGGCGGACGGGCATGTCCGCGTGCTCGACGCCCACGGGCGCGTGCTGGTGGACGAGGCGGCGCGGGGACGGTTCGAGCCGGTCACGCTCGACGGCGGGCCGTGGTATCGGGTCAGCCAGCAGTTCAACCGCGCGACCACCGAGGGCTTTTATGGCCTGGGGCAGCACCAGAACCGCCAGATGAACTACAATGGCGAGGACGTCGAACTCGCCCAGCACAACATGGA
>Ga0325401_1001767_pt1 | contig 18629 bp, 8 predicted proteins | sample PopdelMetagenome_FD_205666 | JGI IMG/M metagenome (GOLD analysis project Ga0325401, IMG submission 205666) | Populus deltoides microbial communities from Bellville, Georgia, United States - Xylem-PdKOR-R2 | ecosystem: Host-associated > Plants > Phyllosphere > Stem > Wood/Secondary xylem | place... | reverse complement strand
AACAGTGCCATCTACAGTTTTAAAAAAAAAACCCACATATTTTAGTGTTTTCTAGGTTCAAAGTCGTCTAATTTAGTTGTACCCTTTTACTTTGACCTGAAGATTTAAATCCAATAATCAAATACTGGTATATTTTTATTGCAAGAGCTTCGGCAAAAGCTGCCTAGACAAGGAGAACGCTTATAAGCACCCCTCGTTATCCTTTCCCAAACAATGATCAAGCAAGAGATTACATACGGAAAGGACTCACATCACAGGAGACTAATGGTTATCAGTATTTGGTGGGGTTTTTTTTGAATCCTCACAACTAGCTCTCCATTATCTAAAACTGACTAAGACTCGTCACACCAACCCCTCAGTCCATGAAAAGCCGTTTTTTTTTTTTTTTTCCTGGAGGTTTCATGCTTGATAGTCTACAAATATCATTTTACACATGTTATTCAAACTAGAATTTGAACCCAAGACCTCTCAATGTCTTCAGTCAAGTGCTTACCATTTGTGATGGCGAATCTGAAGACTAATAATATTAATAGTAATAGTAGTACTAGTTGCAAGCAAACATCAATCAATGAATCACGTTTAGCGTAGCGTATTGCAGATGAGTGATGACCCAATTGAACCATCAATGTCACTTCTCCAATGGAGAGAGCAATGCTGTGCTTGGAATGCTATCATTGCCGCACTCTTTTTTGACATTATCGGCATGTTTGGAACTCGAGTAAATTGCTTATGGTCACTCCTATTTAAAGGAACCGCGCATACAAAATGTAGCTTTCCATGTTCACGTACTCATCACTACATAGGCTCATCACAATCCACAATAGCATTCAGTTTTCAGTACATCAACCAACTCATAAATGCAAGAAAGCATGTGAAGCCTAGAGTGAACAAATGTATCAGATGCGATTGCTGAAATGAATTAAATTCAATATGTTATAAGGCGAATCACAACTTTCAAGAGTTTCTTTTTCTTTCTTTGTTTTTTCTTTTGTGGAAGGAAACTCAGCTTTGCCAGATAAAAACTATTGATACAATCCATAAAAGAAAATGACGTAATTTTGTTTCATGTCAAAGCAAGGAATTGGAGTGAATCAGTAAACGAATCCATAGCCTCAGAAACATGCCCACCTATGAATTTGGATTCTGCAAAACTCTTTTGAGAAAGATGCAAATTACATCATCTCCCACTGAGTCATGAAAGCATTTGGTTTAAGAATTTGAAACACCCCATACATGGAACAAGTTCCTTGATGACAAAAACTTGCTCCACCTAGAACCAACTACCTAAGTATCTATCTTCGGAAAATTTATGCAGCAAAGTTCAGGAATCAACAAGCAAGACACATTTCAGACTGCTTTCTAACCTCCCTACTTAAAGTTCAGGGCAACATCGCCGCTCATCTGAATGGATGAAGAATTGTGTTAGGCAGAAACAATAAAAAAGTATGCTTGAAACTAGAAAAGCATTCAAACTTACAGATTTTGCGACTTCTTTAGCTTTATCGTCATTAAAACCTAGAGTTTCCAATATATTGTGACCTGCAGATTCTTTTTCTGACCAAATCCCCAGAAGTATATGAGTCGTGGTAATTTCTCCACTATCACCTGCAGTTCACAAAACAATAAGATGATAATGGTAATTAAACACACATGCATAGACAATATCAAGATAATTGTTTATGAGATTTCAAATCAAACCATAAATTTTGCTATTTGCAGTTGCTAGCCATGTTTAGATTCAAGTTCAATCTGTAGGAGAAAAAAGTTTAGGACCACATACTATCTGATTTGCCCTAACAAATGTTTATCTGATTGAATTTTTAAATTAAACATGTTGTCAATTTGTCATTCAAAGGTATAGCATACAACACAGACTTTTGTCTCCTAATAAAACACAATGGTGATGAGCACATCCTATATAAGGGGAAAACAGCATTCATTATATACTTCTGTATTTCAATTTTCCATTAGAAAGCTCCACTTTTGCTTACTTGACAGTCCATATTTCCAGTGGACTCCTACACTGCATCTCGAATTGACAAGTGACAACAGAAGAATACATGATGCATATACCATTTGAATCACTGACAGTAAACTCACAAAAACTCATGATGACTCTTCGAGGTTGTAAAAAACAGAAAAGGGGAAAGGGGTGGATGAGATAATGAACACCAAAACAACATTAAAAAGAATGTCGCAACGAGTCAAGAACAAAGAGCTTAAAATTAGATAAGAACAGAACACAAAATAAAAGCTCCTGCAGTAAATAATCAGGAGAATGTCATGCCAGTCAGTAAGCAAAAGGAAATGTTAAAACTCTTGGTGAGATTAAGAAGAAACTTGAGTGATGCAATTGTACCCTTGAGAGATTGAAACTTAACATAAAGCATGCACAAGCAGGTAACCTCCATCTCCTACTAAGTCTATCCCACAATCCTTAAATCTTATTTTTATTTACATCCGAGATGGGCTCACAGACTTGCAATCTTCCCATACTGAATAAGGTTATAGATAAAAAATAGTACTAACATAATTGAACATCATCAAGCTCCAAAAGGTATCATATAAAACATCAAGTCAAGAAGCATGATAGAAAGTGGCCAACGTTCTCATTCTTAAATGCTCAAAATAACTTTGTACATCACTCGTATTTAAACTAGTATTACCAAATTGCAGTTTCTGAATCTAATCGCATTACGTAGACAATGGTAGATCAAACACAAACAAATTTTATACAAGAAACCTAATGAATTAATCAAATTAACTTGCAAACACAAACACAAAATAGAATAAGATATGCCAAGTGTCAGATGTTATAGATGTTAAAAATTACCTGACTTTAGTTTCTCCTCAATAGCCCAATCAAGTGCTCTTTGAGCCTGTTCAGTCAAGGGAGGATGCTCAGGGCTAAAAAAATACATTTCAGATTTCCCGAGTAATTCAACAATTTCTTCTCTGACTTTGAAAAAAGTAATCCCATTAGCCCTCAAAAACTTTGCTGCTGGACTTGTCCCTACAACCAAAAATAAAACTTCAATAAACCACCCAAAACAAAACAGAAGCAACACTCTAAAACTGCATAAAAATTCACTGACCCTCGATCAAAATCCCCATTAAAAGTGCTTCAGTTCCGGTATTGGGATACTTCAGCTTCCTCGCCTCCAATTCTCCTAACCCAAATGACCTTATTGCTCTTGCTGACCATCTAAAATCACTCACAAAAACAAGCATTCCCATAATCAAAAGCCACCACCACTCAAGTTTCATATAAAAAGAAATCAAGAATCTATATATCTCACTGTTTCTTATCAAAATTAAGGAAAAGTGACTAACTTTTGCATCTTCTGAGATGTATATTTCCTGCAAGAACCAGCAAAAACTAATCAAGACCCGTTTTTTCAAAATCAAAGAATAAAAGGACCCAGAAGAACAAAAAGCTTACTTGGTGGGTAGAGTAGATAAAACTGTGAAAATTGTTGAGGGGTTATTGCACTTAAGAGCTAAATTTCTCAACTTTGAGTATGAAATCAATAGCTTGTTGCCACAAAAGGAGCTTGAAGGGAGTGATAATAGTGAAGAGCTGTTGGGTTTTTCATTGCAAAATTGAGAAGTGGAAATTGAAATTGGGGGAAATGAGAGAGTGTTAGTGGCCATTGAAGACAACCCAAATGTGGGTTTTGATCAGAGAGAGGGTTTTATGGTTTGGCTTTATTTATGTCTGCTTCCAAAAATGTTCCAACGAGGTGCTCACGTTGTAAGAAGCAGAAGATAGACGACGTGTCGAATGATGTTGTGATTGGGTTTACGAGGGATGGTTTGACGAGTCGTTGGAGGCAGGGATGAATAGTTGTAAAACACATAACGATGGGAGGTTGGACCTGGCTGATCCAAAGCATAGTTGTAAAACACATATCTGACCAAAAATTGAGTTGATATGTTAATCCAGCTCTCAACTTATTGTTTTTTTTAATATATTTTTATTAAAATAATATCATTTTATTTTTTTATTTTTTTTCCAAATACAATTACATTAATAATTAATTTTTAATTTATTATTAGGTTTTTTTAATAAAATAAAGGGTTATCACAGTCCAAATTCATAAACATCAAAACAAAATTTAAAAACTGCAATTTAAAACTATATATATATATATATATATATAGAAAGAGTTTAATTAATATGATTATCCTGTTGGGTTCTTTTTTATAGAATGTTTTTTTGTCCTTAAACTTACTGATAGATCTAAATCTGAAAAAAAATTTAATTTTAGATTGATTATAGATTTTAGAGTCAATTTTTAGATTGTAAGAGGCTATAAATATATTTTACAAGATTTTTATGTTTTTTTATCAAAATATAATTAAAAAATATAAAAAAATATTAAATTCAATTAAATTCATGATCCGGGTCTGATTTGATTAATTTCTCCTAAATAGAAATTAGGCTTTATAATTTATTTGTTGCATAAAAATTATCGATTTATTTAATTAGAAATATACATAAATTTTTGAAGTTCACATGAGATTTTTTAACATATAAAAATACTTTGTAAAAATTTATATATATAATTTTTTTAATAAAAAAATATTAAATTCACAGTAAAACAAGGGTCAAATACCTACTATAGTAACTTATTGTAACCATAAAATACAGGAGAAAAAAAAAAGGATTAATTTTTCTAGATTATTGTTGTTATTTAGGCCATAAGTAGGCCGTTGAAGTTTCTTGGCCCAAGTTGAATTCATAAAAATAGTCTCACTCGCTCCCATTCAATAGTCGTTTAGCTGCCGTGTGGGTCCCACTCTTAAAAACCACGCCGCACGTATTCTTAGGGCCAGCTTGCGCCACCACACCAACCTCCATGGAGGATGTTTTTTCAATTTTTATCTTTTTCTTCGAACTCTCCCCCTTTTTTAACTTCTTACCACGCAGTAAAAACTTGATGGGTGCCTGACATGAAAAGAAAAATTGCTTGGAAAAAAAAAAATTACTTCAAGCAAATCACCTACCTTTACAATGCCTATTTGGCCATCACAGAAGAGGGGATGAAAGTGCATATTTTGCCAAGAGTTGAGCATAAACAGTAGATTGACGGTGGGGGTGTCAGGAAAAGTGTTCTGTAAATTCAATTTAGGATCCCTAATTAGGTCAAAAACTAGGCGGAATTGTGACTTCAGGTAAATACAGAGTGAACAAGATTGCCATGAGAATGGAAGCTTTTGATACGACCACTTAATTAATTGAATCTAGGTCAAATTAAAGCTGTCATCGACCTAATAAAGTGGCTGGATCTAGGGCTTATTTATTACTTTAGCATTAAAAGAAGAGAAGATACATTTTCATATGGATTAGAGAGAGTTACTTGAATTTGCATTTGCAACACATTTACAGCCATAAAAGATCATTCACATTCCATTATTACACGTAAAAACTATGAAATTTTTGTCAGGTTTGGAGAGGCTGGCAGGGCCGAGCCCTTTTTCTTTTTAAAAAGATTTCTCATCTATTTTTTTATTTTTTAATATTTTTAATGATTTTAATTAAAAAATATTTTTTAAAAAAATTAGTATCGTTCAAACCTGTAAACCTACAAATACCAAAATAATAAATAAATAAATAATGACAGCAAGTTTGTCAAACAAGATGGATTGTTTTTCCGGATTCGCCGCACATTCCTTCCTTCCTTCTTTCCTTCTTAAAATCAGAGTCCTTCAATAATTAGAACTCCATTTCTCTCCTGATCCAATAACTTTTCAATTTCTCTTTATAATAATAAACACAGACACAGAGACACAGAGTAAAAGTCTATCCATATTCTCTGGCAAGAAAATCTGAGAGTTCTTGAATTCCAGGTCTTGTTTAAATCCATCTAAGATACATTAAATTTTGGAGGTTGTTTTCATTTGAAAGGTCTTGTTTTGGATATAAATTAAAGAACCCAGAAGTTGAATTTTGAAGGATTTTCTTTCTTTATCTGGAATTTGTGAGTTCTTGTTAAATGTTTTTGATTTCTATATATGAAATCAGATTCTGTTTTTGTTAATTATCAAGAAAAGAAAGCCTTTTTTTAATGTTTTATTGCTTGTTTATTAAATGGAATGGTGAGATGTTATTTGTTGGTTCATTAAATGCTGTATTTGCTTTGCATGTTTTGCAGGTTGCTGAATTGTTGAAGTTTGAAGCAGAGAGCAGTTTTTTTGTCTAAATTTGGAATCAAGATTCAATTTTTGGAAGGTTTTGGTTTGTGGGTCATTTTTATAGAGTAGATTTCAGCTTTAGAAGTCCAAATTTTAGGTAGTTTTAGTTGCTTTAGATTAAGATTTCACACGCTAAATTGTTTCCATTTTACAGTTCAATTTTTATGAGTGGATTTCAGTTATGGGAATCAGATATTAGTTAGTTCCTCTGGAGTTTGATGATCTACATGATTCATATTTGCTGAAAAGAGGTAGATTCATGTGGAAAGCCATGAACTTGGCTTCTTCACCAAAAGGGACTAATCCTGCTATGGCTGCGTTTCCACGGTCACTTTCTTCAATGGCAGCCTCAGTGGGAGGCCTTGCATTATTCTTGGTTATTGCTTCTTTGCTTTTGGTTTCATACCCTATAGGTTCCACTGTTCGTGGATACTTTTATGGGATAGATAGCTCCAGACAAGTGGATTTACTCATTTTTGAAGGCAATCAGAGCTCGATTGATCTGCACCATGATAGTAATTTAGATGTGGTTGATGAGGATTCTTCACTCGGGTTAGATTTAAAAGGGCCCATTAGTTTAGGTGGTGTTAATAATAACAGTGTAAATGTCATTGATAGTCAATCTGAGTTTAATTTACAAGAATCCACTACTGGTACAAGAAAAGAAGGGCAGACCAACCCTAAGGGTGGTTCAGTTACTTTAAGTGTCAAAGAAATTGATGCAGATAAAGGATCAGAAGAGAATAGCTCAGATGCTGCTTCTGCAGATTCTAAATCAGGGGCCAAGTCAGATATATCTGCTGTGCCCAGTAATGCATCCAAAACTGGTTCAGATGATTCAGGTATTTTTTTCTGTTAATTTTTTTATGGATTTATTGCGTATCTTACAGTAGTGGTATTTAATCCTTTTCTTTTTCTGGAGTTTATTTTAAATTTGTGTTGTGGTTTTGGTTTGTGGATTTTCTTCGCATGCATGTTTGAGTTTCTGTATGGTAACTTGCTTTTGTATTTGGGATTATTTAACTGCCCTAGGAAGTCTACAACTGTTAATTTATTGATTTTCCAATTGTTAATTCATTGGTGATAGAGTTACTTTGTCAAATGTCAAAGTGGTTTACTTTTCTGAAAAGGAAATTCTTGAGAATCCAGCTCACCTGCATTATTTATTAAATAAAGGATAAAAAATATTTAATTTTTGTAGATGGGAGAAATGTGCAAGTTTTTGTTATTAATGCATTTGACTGCATCACTTTGTTGGTGCTTAATCGGAAAATGAATTCTTTTCGATTTGTATTGTTTGATGTTTTGAGATACTTAGCTAGTATTTTCTGCTAATCCTCAGAAATGGTACTTGTCCTCAGAAAAAAAAAAAAGGTGTCGTTTGCTACTTTGAAGAGTAAGAAACACAATCTTTCCATATTAATTACAGTTTAAAGCCATGACCTGGAGGCTTAATTTTGTTGGGCTCTTTGTGATAAGCAAGGTGGTCACCATAGGTCATGTCCTGGCTTCAAACCCAGGATGTGGGGAATAGATTAAGGGAGGGTGAGAGCTATTTCTGTTGTGTAGGCATTATCCTGTATACAGAAAGTACAGTACCAGCCTCTTTGAGGAATAAAAATAAGTTATTTCTGCATGCGATCTTCACAGATGGATTTGACGCATCTCTCTCTCTCTGATGTGTCTTCTCAAAGTCCACCAAAATATGTTTTGAACGATAAAAACTATTGGTTCTCTTTTGACAACAATTTTTGGTAGTCTGGTCTAGTTATATGTAAAGAACAAAACAGGGTAAATTCAGTGTTTGCGTTACATTATAAGCAAACTATCAAGTCTGGTACATTATAAGCACGCTATGAAGTTAATTTAATGTATTTGCTTGCAAGAACTATAGGGTTTTGATTGAATAGAAGGAATGGTATAGCTTTGTTTTCCCCAACAGAAGAATGCTTGTATCAAGAGTTTTCTGAAATTTGTTTGTATAGAAATGTTTGATTTATGAATTAGTTCTTTTGTTTCCTCCCTATCTCTTCAGTTTTTGAGATTATAATTTCCATTACATTGTCTAACATGCAGGCTGTGATTTGTACCAAGGAAGGTGGTTTTACGATTCAGTGGGACCATTATACACAAACAACACATGCCCTGTCCTGACACAGATGCAGAATTGCCAGGGAAATGGAAGGCCTGACAAGGAATATGAGAATTGGCGGTGGAAACCTTCCCAGTGTGACCTCCCACGATTCGATGCCAAGAAGTTTCTGGAATTGATGAGAGGGAAAACAATAGCTTTCATTGGTGACTCTGTTGCTCGAAACCAGATGGAATCGATGTTGTGCCTTCTCTGGCAGGCAAGTATATGTGCTTTCCATTATGAATACAGTCGCATTCTGGGCCTTGACAATTTGCTCTTGACAGCTCATCATATCTTGATTTAGGGAAATTTATTTCTGCAACTGATAGCTTCTATCGAAGTATTCATTTAAGTTATTCTGGCAAGCATGGGGCATGCTTTCCCTAGGGTTTCACCACTCAAGCTCTTTTCATTTACTTAAATGTTGTGATAAATTGACATCCTTCTTGAAATGTTGTGGTCTTGCAAAAAATGAAATGTTTGGTTATGTCACAATTGTGATTATTAGTTTCACTGTTTTGGGAGATGATCTTACAGAAACAATTTCTGATATATTTTCAGGTAGAAGCTCCTAAAAACCGAGGGAACAAAAAAATGCAACGATATTTCTTTAGGTCAACATCTACCATGGTTGTCCGAATATGGTCCTCTTGGCTTGTTCACCAAACATCAGAATCTATTGACTTCGCTCCAAAGGGTGTTGTCAAACTCCACCTTGATGCCCCGGATGAGCATTTCATGGAATTCATCCCAAATTTTGATGTGATTGTTCTCTCTTCTGGACACTGGTTTGCCAAGCAGTCAGTCTATGTCCTCAACAATGAAATTGTAGGGGGACAGTTGTGGTGGCCAGACAGATCTCGTCCAATGAAGATTAACAGCGTTGAAGCATTTGGGATATCTGTTGAGACAATTCTCACATCCATTGCCACACATCCAAATTTTACTGGGCTAACTATTCTCCGCACATATTCACCTGACCATTACGAGGGCGGGGCATGGAATACTGGTGGATCATGCACTGGGAAGGAAAAGCCTCTTGCACCAGGTGAATTAGTGGAAAATGGCTTTACTGAAATAATGCATAAGAAACAGATAACAGGTTTTGATCGAGCAATTAATAAGGCGACCAATAAATCAAAGTTGAAGCTGATGGATATCACTGAATCCTTTGGCTATCGCCATGATGGACATCCAGGTCCATACCGAAGCCCTGACCCTAATAAACTCACAAAACGCAGTCCACATGGAAAGCCACCTCCGCAGGATTGCTTGCACTGGTGCATGCCTGGCCCAGTTGATACCTGGAATGAACTTGTGTTTGAAATCATTAGAAGAGATTTTGAAGCCAACCAAGACCCTTCAATATGAGTTTGTTATGTTTCCATTTCCAAGCAGCCTACAGACATGCACCTAGTGTAATGGTCGTAGAGAAGCCTACACACCTATACTTATTGATTGAAAAGGTAACTTGATTTATTATTTTAGAGTCAAGATAGTCTAGTCCTTCGGTTAAAAATATTTCATCACAGTCACGGTGTTACCTGTCGCTAGTAGTACTACTGATGGAGGATTGGTTGGAGTTGATGTATTGTAAGGCCTCCATTCTTTTGTATAATTAGCAAGATCACGTTAATCTTCGTGTAGTGACATTGATAGCTATTTGTTTAACATTGCCATGATAAATAAAATTAGCCAATTTTTTATTCTCAAGTCTGCGCCACTCGCTGTTCAAGTTGTTTCACTATCTGTATCTTCCTATTGAATGTTATGCTTCACCTTCCATTGAGTTCCTTTGCCCTTTTACTGCTTTAGTGCTGATTGACATTGCATTCATACTGTGTCAGTTCAAATCTATCATTAGCTTTATGGATGCAACTGTTTGAAACTTTTAGCTGTGATCTTTGTGCAGACAGTTGTCTCTTGAGTATAAAAAGCAGAAGCAATGCAGTTTGAACTGAATCCAGCTCCCCTTCTGCGGATGATAAACATTAGTCAGCCTTCCATATCATTGTATAGAAAGCAGATGCAGTGCATTTGGATTGGACAAAAGGAGATCCAAATGCCAAGTTTATAAGTTAGCCCCGGTGGCATGAATCACGAAAGAGGAGTTAAATAGCAGGTTTCTTCATTGTTTCATTTTTTAAGGATTTTGCCCGTTTATAGGATTTGGAGTGAATAATAATTTAGTACTTGTGTGTTTAATGATGTCATAACTTGGTGCTCTGATTAAAGAAATCACAACTTAATCCCTTCTGTAGTCCCTCTCTCCTTTAAATCAACAAAATTAATTTACTTGTGTCACAACTTAAAGAAATATAGCAATATGATATCGATGAGCTTCTAGTGATCTATGGATTTGATTATACCCAATGCAAAAGGAGGCCAAAGTTAGTTCCTTGTCCTTGGCATAAGATTTTACAAAGCATAACTCTCTCTCTCTTTAATGTAAGACTCGGCAAGGGACTCAATCGGCTAATGGCTAAGCAATGCTTAAGTTTGAATTATTATATTAAGTTTAATCTAATGCAAATGCTAAAAAAAAAAAAAAACTTTGGATGATGTACATATATTTTTTTGATTTTTTTATGGTACAAGCGCGGTAAATAACTGGTCAAAACAAATTTTTTTTTATCAAATTCATATGTAAATATGTATAGACTACAAAGATTAAATGAAGATGGAAACTCCAAATACTACATCAGATTCTAGTATGAAGCTTATCGCCTGCTACGAGTGGGTTTTGCTTAGCCAAATTTTGTCGATCGCAAGTCTCTTGAAATCAAAGGTGCAAGAGTGCTCCTTGACATATCGATGAACCCCACAGAAAGTTTTCCCACAGCGGCACTTGAACCCCATCAAACCAACTTTCTTGTTGCAGCATTCACATCTATTTTTCAGCACAGTTGAAGTGGATGCAGTAATAGAGGCTGTTGAAGCTGTTTCATTTGAAACAACAGCTTGGTTCTTATCACCAGATGACGGGTGATGACAAGTTCAGAGAGCTTGTTGGCAGTCTTAGCTATCACCTCTTCTTTGGGATAATCTTTGTAACACTTTGAACATCGATTTTTGTTCTCCGGAGACCCAAAGAAGCTACAGCCCTTGGCGCACAGCGTACGAGTCAAATTGTCTTGTGAATCCATCAATTCTTTCTTGATGATTAGATGATGCGCACGTACAGCTTGAGGATGAATTCAGAGATATTTTAGTTCTTGCTATGTGGCCTTTGAATGTTACATGTGTGTGTGTGTGTGTGTGTGTGTGTGTGTGTGTGTATACAGAGGTAAGATACTTGAATTATTACATAATATGATCCTTTTCGGATTTGGATTATGTGTTAATTACGAGGCAATATCTTGCAAGTATCCTTTTGGGATGAGGTTACCTCGAGTAAGTTTACTTGTCATACGAGATCAATGCTTCTTATACATCTCTCTTTAGCCCAACAAGTTCTGGTAATCGAGATGAGGTCTGTGAATCTCTTGTGTTCCATAAGACCAAACTATTACCTCCCATACAATCCATATGAAATCAGGTGGCTGGAAAGTCCAATTTTGGTTGGGATAAATAATGATATTCGAATAGCTATGGTGGTGGCAGCGGCAGCGGCAGCATCGGAAGTTTGCTCTAGAAAAACAGGGTTTGTTGACAAGGGAATGCCATGATTTGAATATTCATTTGAATCAAAGTAGGGACTCAACAGGAAGACTAACCAGCATGTCCTCTATGATATCACCTGAAATGTTTTGTTGTCTGCGTGGATGTTGCTGATTTGACCTGTTCATAGCTGCCTCTGCTCGTGATTTTCCACCAGGGTTTGTCTGTGTATCCTTGATCATGTTTAGGCTCAAGGCTTGTTCTATCATGTTAATCTTTCAAGACGTGTTATTAAAAAGAGCAGCAGTTCAGCCTGTTTTATTAGGCTATATTTATCGGTTCAAACCGCGTGCTTTAAAAAAAAACGTATAAAAACTATGGTACATATGCTTTTTCAAGCAAAATACAGTTTAAAACACAGACATTACCGCTTAGGCAAACATGCAATTAGTCTCTTGTTCTATTGTGGTTCGGTTCTCTGTAAGAGACACTTGAAATCCTCCTTAGTCTCCTAATTCTCCGAGTCCATGCCTGCATAATTTTCTTAGTTAAACTCCAAATAAATGAAGAACAAAAGCAGCGCCATCACAGCATCAGAACTCAAGAATTTGAAGCAGAGTAGAGGTAGATGAGCAGATTGCATAACAAATCCGGCCACAGTGGGGGAAACCAAGAATATTGCAGCATTTTCAAGATAGCAGCAGAAGTCTTGCTCTCAGGACTTGCAAAATTGGGGGATAGTTAGTGATTTATACATATCTTTACACAACTTTCAAAAATAATTTTTGAATGCTTGCAGCTATCCCAATTCCCAATATTCAATTTATGTTATTTTTATACTGATAAAGAGAAAACAAAAAAAAAATTAATCCTCTTTTATTACCCCATTCCCATTGAGGATAAACAATGTTCAAACTTTCAATTTTATACTTGCAACATCAAAATAATTCATATGACCTCAATTAAGAAAGTTTAAGGTTTAACTATCTAGTAGTGGCCTAGCCTAGTTATAAGAACTTGAGATTAAAAATTTGTTTTCTCTGTAATTTGAGGTTCAGGTTCAAGTTTAAGTCTTGTGATTGCTAATATAATGATCACTAAAAATTTATATGGTCGTTAACTTTAGAACCTGTGAAATTAATTGAAGTACATACAAGTTGATCCAGACACGCACGTTAATTAAAAAAAAACTTAAAGGTTTAAAAGGTGTTTGAATAAAAAATCATAAAAAATTTAGTATCAAAATATCAAAATCCAAAATCGTTAATCAAGGAATTGGGTTACTAATTATGGGTGCGTGTATATATATTATTTGATTATTATTTTAAAATAACAAAGATGAGATAGTTGACATAAAAAAGGATATATGTTTGAAATAAAAAAAAAAATTAAAATTGTTTTAAAAATAAAATTGATAAGAGAGATATATCTTCGTATCTTTTCTATATTTAAATGATAAAAAATTATTTTAAAAATAAATTTATTATTTTATGTTTAAATTTTTTGTCCTAAAAAGCTAACAAACGCGACATTAGAATGGGAAGGATTTTGATAATCGAAACTCCATGGCACTCGAGAAATCGCGATTGTCCAATTCAAATCACTGGACCCACTGTCCTCCCTCATGCTGACATGTTATTTTCCTATTGGCGCACATAAACACCACACTTTAAGCCCACCGTACATCCCAAAACTCCACACCTCTTTCTCCAATCCTCCCATTAAAAACAACCAACGGTGTAGATTCTGTAAAAGTGTTGATCATCAAACAAATTTGAAATTCAAAATGATCTGATGAAATCATTAAAAACAAAAACACAAAAAAAAAATCCTTAAAAAAAAAAAAAACGCTCTCTCTTTTATCTCAACGGTTCTTTTTTTTTTCTTGAACGTCTTTCTCTCTCTCTCCTGGATTTTCAAAACCTTATATTTCTCGCTCTCTTTTTTTTTAACAGCATTTGAAATTTTCTCAGAAAAATCAAAACTAAAACAAGCGAACACTCACATTTTCTCGGGAAAATCAAACAACGGAAGAAGATTTTCTGTTTGTACGAATCATTATAAACAAAAGCACTGGTTTGTTGTTCAGGTTTGTGCTCAGATCTCTCTTTCTCTACTTTGGGTTTTTGTTTTGTTGATTTTCTATTTGGTTACTGAGAAAATGAAGGAAATGTGAACTGAGAATTTGAACTAAATATTGTATCACATTTCATTTTTTTTCTTTTGGATTTATTTTTGGAAACTTTGAGATTCCCTTACTTTTCCCGCATTTTCTCGGGAATCAAAAAGACGGTTATGTTTGTATTTTTCTTACATTTTTTTTTGTCGAGCTGGAATCGATTTATTTTTAACAGGAAAAAAATAGAATCAGCGTGGTAATTACCGTTTCTTGTAGCTTTTTAGGTTTAATTAGGTTATAGAGTAACTGAGATTTTTCTCGTTTTTTCACTTTTTTTAGTAATTCTATGTTTGACTGCTGAGAAAATGTAAATCATGAAATTTTGAGGTGAGGTTCAGTTATTTGTTAGAACTTTAAGTAGAGAAAATCTGATCTAAAAGGGGTTTGAAATTTCGATGGATTTTTTAAGCAACCATCCAAACTATTGGTTTTGGATTTTTTCCAGCTGTTGTTTCATGGCATTTTCTTTGGAAATCACCAATTTTATCGACAATTTTAAAAAATTAACGTGTTAATCATGCACAGTTTAGGGCTTTGATTAGGATTTTTAAGTAACTGAAGCTGTTTTATAAGGGGTTTGAAATTTCGATGGATTTTTTAAGCAACCATCCAAACTATTGGTTTTGGATTTTTTTTCCAGCTGTTGTTTCATGGCATTTTCTTTGGAAATCACTAATTTTATCGACAATTTTAAAAAATTAACGTGTTAATCATGCACAGTTTAGGGCTTTGATTTGGATTTTTAAGTAACTGAAGCTGTTTTATAGAAATTATGATGGGTTTGATTAATTGTTTTCTTTTTTAAAACAAATATTATTTATAGTTTGAGATGAGGTTTCTCTCTAGGAGAATCCATGGAAAATTAGCTTGATTTTTTATTGCTTTCCATTTAACGCTGTAATCTGATTTACACTGATAATTAAATTACATGCCATGTATGTAAACTACTTTTAAGTTTCTAGATTGGTGTTGAAGTGGATAATTTTTTTTGGTATTAATAGTGGATAGCATTAATGACTGTAGATTGAGATCTCTTTTAAGAAATCTTGAGGATTAAGAAAGAATGACATTTTTCACTGTCTATTAAAAGAAGTGGTCGAAGAATGGATTGTGTTTCAAATCTTGAATCCCACATGGTCAACATATTAAGAATACACTTGAACCATAGGATCGTGATTTTAAAGCGGGACCCAATTGTGGGCCCACTAATCTAATGGCCCATGTGTGTTCTGTAAGTGTTTTTTTCTTGATATTTAGCATTGCTCTTTTCTTTATCTTATCAAATATCCTCTGCATTGTTTAGTTCAATTCATTTAATAACAGTCTAGCATTTTAAATCAAGAGCAGTTCAGTATGTATGATGTATCTTGACATGTTGATTTATGGTGCTAAATGGTGAAGATCTATGATTTCTGCCCCCCCGCCGTATGTTATTATGCATATGCCTAAACATTTTTTCTCTCTCTTTTTTTTACAGACACAAGTTAATTAATATGTCTATTGTCCTGAGCGACCCACTTCTGCAAGTGGAAACAACTTGCGGCACCCTTTTATATGAATTACAGGTTTATTTTTTCTTTGAGATAAAGAGAAACTTTATACACAATCTTCCTTTCTAGGAGGTTGCATCTTTCATTTCTTTTCTGGTGTTTTTTTTCTTGTGGTCTTAGCTGTAGAATCTGAACCCATTATTTTTCCTGTTCCAAATGAAAATAAGATAATTTGGAATGAAGTAGGGGAAACAGATACTGATAGGGATAAAATGCTGCTTGAGCTCGAACAAGAGTGTCTTGAAGTATACAGAAGGAAGGTGGATAAGGCGAACCGGAGCAGAGCTCAGCTACGACAGGCTATAGCTGACTCTGAAGCAGAACTGGCTGCCATCTGTTCTGCAATGGGGGAGCGACCAGTTCATATCCGGCAGGTTAGGTTTAAGAATTCCCTCTCTTTTCTGTTTCTTTATGACTAACTTGATTTAATTTAGCTTAAACTTCGATAAGTTGTCTGATGGATTATGAAAATGGAAAACAGAGTCGGGATCGTATGTAATAGTCATTAGAAAATTCAATTTGCATCATTGTACAGCTGCTAGTGACCATAATCTATCTAATATTAGGTGACAGTTCTGTAACAAAATTTTTTGTTGTAGAATATGAGCAAAGTTGGAGCTGAGTTAGATAGTTAGTAATGTAATAAGTTCGAATAACATTTTATTATAACCTGCCCGTTCATTAATAAGTCAGAAAAGGTTGAAATTCTCAGAATAACTTGTTGACCAGTTTTTTAAACTGTGCACCACAAAGGCATAGTCTGGTGCATAAACTAAATATGATTTTAATCTTACTTTTTCCCTTACTAATATGATCAGGCTGATCAAAATATTGGAAGCTTGAAGGAAGAGCTTCGAAAAACTATTCCGCAACTTGAGGAGATGAGGAAAAGGAAATTGGACCGAAGAAAGCAGTTCCATGAGGTTCTAGAGGGCATACGGAAGATCTCAAGTGAGATCTATGGATCTTCTGATCATAATGTGTTTGTTGATGAAGCTGACCTCTCCTTGAAAAAGCTGGAAGAGTTGCACAGACAGCTGCATGAACTTGAGAAAGAAAAGGTTTGATTATTTTTCTTCACTCTCCATCATCCAACTTCTTTCATTTACTTCTTGTCTTTAGTCTTTACTTACTGATTCATCATTTCTCTTTGCAGAGTGATCGCATGAAGCAGGTCCAGCAGCATCTAGATACTTTGAATGCACTTTGCTTAGTGCTTGGTATGGACTTCAAGCACACAGTTAGTGAGGTTCATCCAAGTTTTGGTGATTCTGGAGGATTGAGGGACATAAGTAATCTGACAATTCAGCATTTGGCTACTACAATTCATAAATTGCGCGAGGTTAAAATACAGAGAATGCAAAAGGTGACAACTGGCTTAAATTTTAGTCAATATTTGATCCTTAACATGTTATTTCAAATTGACCATGTAGTGCCTTTGTGTCATTGTAGCTCCAAGATCTTGCAACTACAATGCTGGAGCTATGGAATTTGATGGATACCCCTATAGAGGAACAACAAGAATTTCAAAATGTTACATGCAATATAGCTGCTTCAGAGCATGAAATAACAGAACCAAACACTCTTTCTGTGGAGTTTATAAAATATGTGAGTTACAGATGTTTCATATTTTGATGTTTGTTTTAGTTTTCTGTCTAGTCTTTTGGTTTGTTGTTTTGCAAAGATTCTCAGAGAATATTATAATATACAGGTTGAGGCAGAAGTTTCTCGTTTGGAAGAGTTGAAGTCAAGCAAGATGAAGGAGCTTGTTCTGAAAAAGAGGTCGGAACTGGAGGAGATCTGCAGAAAAATGCATGTGATTCCAGAAACAGATGCTGCAGTAGAATATGCTGTTGAATCCATAGAATCTGGTAAATTTTTTATGATGAGTATATTAAATGCTACTCGTACCTCTACCATTTCACTGAATGCTTTTTCGATCCATGCTGTGGCAGGAAACATGGACCCTGAGAGTATACTTGAGCAGATTGAGGTTCAAATTGCTAATGTTAAGGAGGAATCTTTTAGCAGGAAAGAAATACTTGAAAAGGTTGAGAAATGGTTGACTGCATGTGAAGAGGAGAGTTGGCTTGAGGAGTATAACAGGGTTAAGTGTCTATGTCATCCCTTTGTAACTATTCTTCATCATTTGTTGATTTTCTTTCTTGTTTGTTACTTACATTTTGTGACTGTACAGGATGACAATCGATACAATGCTGGGAGAGGTGCTCATCTGACTCTCAAGCGTGCTGAGAAAGCTCGCAATTTGGTTAATAAAATGCCAGGTACAGGCTTTTTTCTGTGGTCAGCAAAATGAGCATATGTGCAGAATCAAATTGCACAACATAGATCGCTTGCCTTTTATTTATTGGGCATGATATAGATAGCTGCATATTTTATTTCATCATAATTTGTTTACCCTGGACAACTTTATTTTGCTTCATGTGAACCTTTTCTAGTCCAGCGTTTTATTCTGATGATTGATTTTGTTTGATCACTCAGAGACCATTTCTCCATCTTATGATTGCAATTTTGCTTCATATGCACTTGTTGCTGTTGTACATTTCAATAGCCTGCCTCTCATCTTATAATAAGTTTCTTTTTCTATTTGGGGGCAGGTATGGTGGAGGCTTTGGCTTCCAAAACCATGGCATGGGAAAGTGAGAGAGGCACTGAATTCTTATATGATGGTGTAAGTCCAGTATTTGTTTCTTAAGGTAACTCAATATTGTGTCTTCATTAAGGCTTAACTGTTTGCTGTTAACTACACGTCCAGCTCCGCCTTCTTTCTATGCTTGAAGAGTACACCATATTACGCCAGGAGAAAGAGGAAGAAAGACGGAGGCAGCGGGTATAGATTTGTCAATTCTCAGTCTGTCTAGTAAAAAAGACTCCATTACATTATTCAGTCATTCATGAATCTGTGATCATGGGTTTTTTCTAGACGTCTTTCATACAGGAGATATGC
>Ga0325401_1001766_pt1 | contig 18636 bp, 10 predicted proteins | sample PopdelMetagenome_FD_205666 | JGI IMG/M metagenome (GOLD analysis project Ga0325401, IMG submission 205666) | Populus deltoides microbial communities from Bellville, Georgia, United States - Xylem-PdKOR-R2 | ecosystem: Host-associated > Plants > Phyllosphere > Stem > Wood/Secondary xylem | place... | reverse complement strand
TAAAATACGGATCTTGCGTCGGGGAGAGAATCTTATATAAAATTCTTGTTTCTGTAAAGTTATTATTTTATTTAAGAAATAAAACCATGTTCTCCTGCCAATTAAATGATGATGTTGCTATACTCACTACCACGTAATTGATGGACTCGGCAACTCATCCTGCCGAGTCGCAACTATGCCATCATCGATTGTTCATCGTGCTGTTGGATCCTGAGCGATTTTATCAATATGGTATCAATTCTTGGAAGCCCAGTTATCATAGAATTATTTTCCATGTGAACTGGAAGACTCGCTGGGATATAAAAAAAGCCGAAGAGGATTAGATATTTACTTAGTGCGGTGAAAAAGCAAAGTGGAAAGTGAAAAGAAGTGGAAGTGGGACTGCCATTAGAGCAGAGCATGTCATCTGAGGCGGCGAAGGATGTATATATATTGCTGATGAATGCTAGCTAGTGCATGCAATGGCCAATAACAGGGCTCCTGAATGTGTCAATTATAATGTCAGAGCACCGCAATTTTGACTTTTGGCCGACCACAAATGACAACACGGTTATAATAAAGTGCTCAAATACGTAGTGAAAATAAATACAGCAGTCAGTACAAGATAGAGGATGGGAAGACGGATGTGATCGATCATGGACCGACCACAAATTCTTGTCAAGAGCAATATGTGCGTGCATATTGTATATTTGATTAATTAAAACGAGGAAGTTAAGGTTGACCATAAATATTGGATTGCATAACTGGCCAGTAGCGCCGCGCGTAAGCGAATGCGAGGGTTCTACACTCCTTTGCTTATTATGTAGTTTTATTACGAGTAAAGCATATAAACTTTTCAAATGTAGTTTAAATAATCTTTTGTTTTTATAATTGCCCTGTATTTATTATCCCTAAATTCTTGTAGTTGTAAAGGGTCTTTTTCTTCAATGATGGTGCCCATATGTATATGTATATGTATGCGTAAACTCTGTAGACGGAGGAATAATTAAGATTTGTCCTCATAGTTTTCAAACTACGGGGACAGAGATCAAGATCATAATGACGCAATCACCCTCGTAGACACGGAAAGTACTTGCCAACAACGGTATCAGACCGACAGGATTGTTAGTAATTAGTGCCGTTTCTTATTATTTCTCTCTTCCTTGCCACTTCCCGCTGCAAGAGGTGGTGGTGGGGCAAGGAGGAGTTTGTAAATTATTTTGACCACTCCATTTAACGTTCTCCACTAGTTGCAGATGGGACAAGGGAGCCGAGTCTCCTTCAATCATCACAGATTGACCATTTCATCTGCCCCTCTCCATTTTGACCTATGGAATTATGCACCTAGAGTTCTTTTGATGAAGAATTGAAGATGGAACTCCTTGAAAGGATGCTTCTTGCCACCGAAAGGAAAGGTAAAAAGGGGGGCTTTTAGAGAGCCAGCCCAAGGTGGGTAGACAGACTCCATTAACTAGAAGCGCTTTTCTCTCTACCTTGATGGCCTGGGCCACAGTGGCCGACTCAAACTTCTATATCAATGGAGTCATTCAATCACTTTTAATTGTCATGTTAAAACCGATTTCATGTGTTAAATTGTTTTTTAGGGTTTTTAGATTTCAAAATAAATAAAATATTTAATCTTCATGTTAATATCAATTTCATACATGTAATTCTTTGTTGAGGAGTATTATGTATAAAAGAATAATCAAATGATTTTTTTTCTTAAAATCACAAGTAAAGAAAAACCAGTGTTGTTGTTAAGTCAACCAATTAAAAAAAATTAACTACAAACAACGAAGAACTCAAGAGTTAAAAATAAAATAGGGTAGCGGTTATTTTTAAAACTGTTTTTCATTTAAAAATGTATTAAAATAAAGATTTTTTTTTTATTTTTTAAAAATTATTTTTGACATTAGCACATCAAGATAATCTGAAAACACCAAAACATATTAATTTGAAGCAAATAAAAAAATTTAATTTTTTTTTTAAAAACGCTTTTGAAACATAAAAACAAATAGAATTAAATTTTTTTAACTATATTAAATTTGATGTAGACAGAAAAAAAAGAAAAGGAACACGAGAAGGAAATATACTAAAATTTTTACGGTATAAAACATTATATCCTTATTTATACAAAATAAATAAAATAAAGAAATATTAGATACAAATTAGAACAATAAAATAATGGTAGGCAGATTCCTCCCATTCACTAGTAATTCTGCTGGTAGTTTCTCAGCTTATCTTCTTGAATGCTACCTCAACATCATCAAGTAATTAAACCCACAAACTCGCCTGCTTAAAATGCTCTGTCCACGGGCTCGAGCTCTTTAATATATGCTAAACCAAGGAAAGATGCAAACAAGTTGATCTATGTTTTATTTTGATAACTGAAAATACAGACAATCACAAGCCAGGTGCCGGGAGGGAGAGTTTAGAGTACAGTAGTGATTATTCAGGTAATTATATAGATTTAATAGATTTTCGAGTTTCTTTATTGAGTTAATTATATATTAATTCCTGTAGTTTAACCAAACTAATTAATTAATCTCATAGTTTCATTTCAGGAACTATATATTTAATCCTTTTTTAAAATCCATTTATAACACATTAATCATCTTCATCCATTTTTATTTTTTTTATTTCAAGAAAGAGGAAAAACCGTTAAGATAAAAATATCAATGGGAAAAAAATGTCTTTTTTAAAACTATTGAATTGCTTTTTATAGATTAATAAACTTGTTTTGATAAACTATAAGATCAAGTTATAATTAACTTTTATTCGTTTTATCTTAGCAAGGTTGCAAACATAAAAAAAAAAAAAACTAAATGAAATCCAATAGAGTCGTCCAGCGATTTGAAAGTTTCTTAAGCTTGACAGGGTTATGGATTCACCATTTGTTTTTGTTTTTTTATTTATTAAGATGGACCGACACATGGAGTGAATTCAGTTTTTTCAACAGTGCCAGTGTGTTTTCGCCTGGTTCTGATCCATTTTTCCTTGTGTGCTGTGAATGATTAGGCTTTTCTTGTCTTGTCTCAGAATTATTGCATTTTAGGTGAGTTTAGAATCTTATGAAGGCTGCTATTATTCCAAAGCATCCACAAAGTACAAACAGTAACGTAGCATCATATTTAGATAATAGAATAAATATTGAACTGGAAACTAGATTGATCATAGAAGGAAAACTATACTCCCGAAGTGATTAAATTTTGGTTCTGATATTTATTGCCCCGAAAGAGAGTGTGCTTTGCCTTTTGACTTGTTTGTGAACCTAACAGAATGAGTTTGTGTTGTTATATTCTTTGTTTTTTAGTATTTTCTTTAATTTTGTCAAGTTCATGTTGTCATCTTCTTCTTTGTTATCTTGAAGCGTGGCTTCCGCATTTTATCGTGTCAGTTCTCTTTCAGTAACTAGCTTGTTGCTTCTAATTAACCCATCTGGATTTGTTCTTCAAGCAGTAAAGAGGGGTTGTGTTTTTCTGGGTCGAGTCATGTCAAACTGAGACATATTGCGTCATTAGATGTTGCATTTTATCAGAAATGAGTTAGTCTCGCCTGAATTATTTGAGGGAATATTTCTGCATGATTCCACTGTCTCTGTCAATCAAGTCGAGGGGTATTGGACAAAGGTTGTTGTGCCTCGTAAAGAGGATTCTGGAAGTTGGGCATATCACTTAACGAGGCAAGGGCGACGTTCACTGGTTCGCCGAGGAAAGCAATTATATCTATACTTTCCCTGAATTTTCGTTTTATAGTTTAACACTGTGCTCTTGTAGGCCTAGGGAAGAAGTTAAACATGACGCGACGGGCTGGTTGTAGTCATGAGCAGTAATTTATTGAAATGTTTAGCCATCTGCGCGCCTTGTTTAAAATCTACACAGGATCGACTAGCACTTCATTTGTTTATCTGGGCCATGCAACAATCTCGATGACCCTGTATGCTCATGATCCCAAGTGACTTACAGTTTGAATATTGAGGTCTTGACTCTGATCTTGCATCTGCTCTAGTGGAAGACGAGTTCCAAGGGTGAATGCTCTTGAGAATGGATGAAAAGGAAAGCACGCTACTTTGTTGTTTGTTGCTGCACTTAAAATGGCTCGATCTTCTTCCTTTTCCTTTTCCTTAAAACGGATGCACTTGCAAAAGATGGTGTCACTTCACAATAAGATGGAATTGCTTGCCTTTCACTTCTAAACACAAGAGTCTATGTCTGTTGTTTGCCGATGTGCGTAAATTACTTGCTTTTTATCTTTTCTCTACAGGAGCCCCTTCCCAGCCACAACACTCCAGTTCCAAAAATGACCTGGACCTTGTAGCCCTAGCAGGTACTAATTCCTTAGGATTTTAGTCTTTCAATGAGTCGGAGCATCTTCAGTGAAAAGTTAAAAATATAAAAAAATATATTATTTTAATTTTTTATTTTATATTTTACATGTTTCAAAAGAAATTTCATAATATGTTTATTTTTGTGTTTTACAAAAAAAAAATTTTTAATTAAAATTTTATTTTTATTTTTTTTATTTTAAATTATTTTTTGATGTTTTCAAATCGTTTTAATATGCTGATATTAAAAATAAATTTTTTTAAAATAAAAAAATTATTTTGATACATTTCCAAACGAATAACACTTTAAAGAACAATTGCTACCACAATACCAAACGGGCTCTAAATAAAATACATTTTTATAATTTCTCTTATAAAAATGTTATTCCTATATATCTTTCAAAAATGTTTTTTTTCCTTTGATTTTTTTAAATATCTATGTTCTTTTGGTTTACCCTTTATGATAATATTTTGATCTTATGACACATGTCATGGATTTAGTGAATTCATCCGAATTGACTTAGATTATTTTTTTGTCATTTTATTTTAATTTTATTGAATTGATTGACAATTATCAGGTTGTTTTTAAACCTATCATATCAACTGAATCATATTATATTATTAAAATAATTACATATCAAATATATTAAAATACATATAAAAAAACTATATTTATACTATTTAAAAAACCATATCACCAATCTTCCAAGAGATGCTTTCAAGGAATATTTGTGACTGTTTGTGTATTCACTCGTAGAAGAGGCTGTATCAGTAATTTGATTGTTTTTCTTTCGGTGCATGGTTTGTCATTTTTCTTCGCCTTCCGCTTCGAGAGAGTTTTGACCAAGTTAAATAGGATTTGCTTGGAGCTAATTCCCTTCTCTTCATACCAAATGCATATAAATTATAAGCAAATTAATAGATTAATGACGCATTGCTCGTGTCATTTCAGCGTGTGTTCGTCTTAGAATTACAGCAATATATCTCAGTTTCTTACTTTGTTGGGATGGTGACTAGTTCCTTTTGTTCCTCTTTTCCTGATTCCTGAGACCTTATTCTTCTCATCTTCTTTCCATGCTATTGGATTTGTGAGATCTCCTCTCTTATGGGTCCCTTTAAAGAATAATAATCCATGGGAGGCACCTTTGCTTAAATGACTTTTGATACACCGGTCCTTCTCCTACAGACCTAAAAAAAACACATGGCCCCTTCGGCATCATCCCAGAATCTCCTTTACATGTTATAGAATAAATTAAAGCAAGAGGAGCCTTCAAGTACAGCAGCTGGTTAAAGAGAAAGGTTCTTCAATAACTCTTCCTTCTTTTCTTGTTTTTCAAACATTCGGGCCGCATATCGCAAAAACTTTGTCAATAATTTTTATTCTTTTCTTTGAATATGAACTACGAAACTTGCTACTAAAGAATGAATGTAGTCTTAGGGCAGAAGCAGATGCTTGCTTAGGAAGAACTTGCTGTTAAAATGGGCCTACCACTGCAATGGATCCACCACATCGGGTTTTTTTTTTGTTGAAAGTTTTTATTTTTTATTTTTATCTAATGGAATGTGTTGGCAATAACAACACAATCGCTGAACTTTTTCAATCTTTTCCTCCCTATAAGGTGTCCAAATGGCTGTTGATAAAAAAATGGCAGGCTGAGTCAACTGATTGAAAGCTTCAGTAAGAACAAGACAACTATACCATACGGCATGTCTTCTACTTTCTCTCTTAATTAAATAAATATATACATATTACTACTGTTGCTATTGTAATTGCTTAATTAAAGAATTGCTTTAGTATCTAACCTTCCTCACCTTTGAATCCAGGGAAAGTGATTAATGCAGCAAGAACAACTGATTGGATGACACTAATCATATGGCAGTTCTTTGGAGATCAATGATCATCATTGGATCTTGATTCCAGTTATAAAAACTCTAAACTGCAACCCAAGAAATCCAAAGATTGATCTGATTCAATCGACTTTTACGATTTGTTGCTGGCCATTTTGGCTTCCCCTTTTCCTTTTCCCAGTTTCAGCATGGATATGGACTACAGACTTAAAGCTAACATTCCCTTCGGAATATGTTTCTTTATTTATCAATAAGAGGCTTTTACGCTGAGCAGTGCAGTCCAGTAGATAGTTTTCATATTATAGAAGGGTACTGCTGCCATAAATATGCGGACCTTTTTGTCAATTGATCATTCTGTCTATGCGTCTGTGACTTCCACGGTACTAACATACACTCGGAAAGAAAGAGAGATAATTAAAGAGCAAAGTCAATCTTGTTGCTTCATGTCAACAAGTACCACTGGATGGTTGGTTGTGTTGCTTTTGCATCGCAACCACCATGAGATGCTGGATTGGTTTCAGATGTTGTTAGTTATGTTGCTTGGTACTTAGGACTGTTGGTTTAGCTTCTTGTTTACTTTTAACACATCAACAACATGGGAGGCAACTTCACTTTTCTTTCCTACTGTTCAGTTTTTTAAAAAAAAAAAATTAAAATGGTACACTCCTATTCATTAATTAGGAAGGACAGGGTTGGATGTGGAAAGAAAAGAAGAAGGGATCAATTAATGCACACGAAAACTCAGGTCACCAGATGCTTTCTTGATTTTTATCAGATTCCTTTGGATAACTCTGGTGGAAGTGGAACAGAGATTGGTTGGCTTGAATATACTTAAAAAAGATTGGTTTCGATGATGAACGATGGCACATCTTGTGCCATCAGCCGTGTATATATAAAACTCGGAGTCTAAGATTCCCCTCGGTGACTTTAAGCAGGTACCCCCCCCCCCCCATATGGAAGAAATTGTATTATGGGGTGATTACATTTGTGTAGTTTATCTGATCTTCAAATTTTTAAAAAAATATGGGTGATTTGATTCACTTTTCCAAGGGAACTTGTTTATTGGAAAACGAGGTGAGTTTGGGTCCTAAAATCTAAGGTTAGATTCTTTGATTCCTCCAACCCTACAAAGAACAAAAAGGATCTGCCAATCACACTACAGCCTGCTCGAAAAAGAAAATAGGAAAACTGGAAAAGAGAGTAAAATTGAAAGAGGGAAAGAAAGACCGGCCCGTTTGGGTTTCCCATTCAGTCACCAAAAAGAAATATCCATTATTACAAATTCCCATCGACATATTTATTTTTCTTCAAAGCTTCTCAGAGTGTTAGGAAAGTTGATCCCATTATTTTATGGTGGGGGCTGCCTAACTCAGCAGGGAATCAATCAGAGAGAGTGAGAGAGATGGAGGGGGGAGGTGGGAAAACAGGAAGAAAACAAATCATACAATTTTCTTCTTTCTCTCCTTTTGAGAGCCTCAAATTGAAGTGGGTTGCTTTCTCCGTTTTTGCTGCATAAGAGATTCTCTCCCTCTCCCCTTTCAAGTCAAAGAAGAAAGAAGAATTTTTTTTTTTTTTTGAAAAAAGAAAAGTTAGTATGAAATGGGAGGTGGGAGAAAGGAAGAGCCACAGCTCATAGCATATATTCCCTTCCAAAATAACCCCACTTATGTTTCCTGATATGGAGTGAGAACATAGGACAGCCCAACAACTCCAAAATTATATAGCTGCCACATTTTCAAGCATAGCTGAAAAGGATCATAACTCATATTTATGTTTCAGTCTTCTACTTGTCTATCATCCACAAAACAGAAATGGGTCTGCGCCATCAAAATATGAACTTGGTTTTGTCCACTGATGGAAAGCCTAGGCTAAAATGGACTCAAGAACTTCATCAAAGGTTTGTTGAAGCAGTCAATCAACTTGGAGGTGCAGATAGTAAGTATTTCTAGACCTCAATGACCTTACTTATCAATCTTTTGTACTGGGGTCAAGGTTTTCTAATCTTTTCTATGATTATATATGTGCAGGGGCAACACCGAAGAGTCTGATGAGGGTGATGGAGATTCCTGGACTTACTTTATACCACTTGAAGAGCCATTTACAGGCAATTCTCTTCAGAATGATTAGATCAATCTATGTTGCTTTTACCAATGCAGAAAAACAAGATTGTGATTTTGTGTTTGCTTCTTGATGCAGAAATACAGGCTAGGGAAGAGTCAACAGTCCCTAATCAGCATTGAAAACAACCAAGAAGGTGATTATAAATCATAATGAATCAGATTAATGAACTACTGCGTAATTGGTTTTCTCATTTATATTCTAATGGGGCGTTGTCTCTATGTAGTTCTCTTTGTTGCCGATGCCAAGGAGATTCAAAGTAGTGATGGTCATTTCCAAGAGTCTGCATTCATTCAAAGTAGCGGGGGAATCTGCAGTGATGGAAACCAACATCCAATTAATGGGTAATAGTTGACATAATCTCTATCTGCTTTATGATATAAATTGTATTGATATCATAATACAGATTTTTTATATATATTTAATTTACCCAAAGTGTTATGTTCAACAGAAGCTTTCAGATTGCTCAGGCTCTCCAAATGCAAATGGAAGTGAAGAGGAAACTTCATGAACAGATTGAGGTAAGACCAAGAAAACAACCTCTTTCTTTAAATCTTTCTCTGTCTATTGATCAGAACATACGTATCCACTTTAAATTTTTATTGCAGGTACAGAGACATTTGCAGCTGAGAATTGAAGCGCAAGGGAAATACTTACAGTCAGTATTGAAGAAAGCACAGGAAACACTGGCTGGATATAATTCTTATTCTATGGGTGTAGAACTTGCAAAAGCTGAGCTCTCTCGATTAGTCTCAATGGCTAATAGTGGATGTCCAAGTTCTTCAATATCTGATTTGACAGAAACAGGAGGTTCAAGCTTAAGAGACATGGAGAGGACACAAATGAGGAGTGCAGTTTGTTCAATGGAAAGCTCCTTGACATCATCTGAGAGTTCTGGGAGAAAGGAAGATATGCAACAAAAGAATGAGATTCATGACACCGACAAGTCCACTACAGCCTCTGTTGAGCTTCCTTTAATGGATATTCACCCGCAAGACAACCCATTGAATACTTGTTCAAGTAATCAAGGGAAGAAGAGAAGTGGTAGTATCATTTCTGATGGTGTTTCTGTGGAGCAGCCACTGGCTAGTAGATTGAAAAATGGTGATCAGTTGAGTCTGGGGATGTTTGATTTGAATAGCTAATATCAACACGACATTGAATCAGGTTCGGAATCAATAGACTTAAACTGTTAGGGAACTGAACAACTCAACTGGGTACCTTTGGAGTTTGAGGATACTTGAAGGGTTCTACTGATATAGTCTATCCAGGAAAGTTACCTGATAGAGTTAATCCTTGTTTATAAACTATGTATATTGGTATATGTATGGACCCCAAGAAATTTCTGAAAGTATATCCATATCAAAAGATGGTGTTATATATATTGTGCGTGTAAGTTCATCTCTTGGAAGTTTTTCCAAGACATCTCTCTATGTATTTTTAGGTTTTAACAATTAGGGCATCCCTAGCTATATTTGGAGTTCTAAGATTAAGTTCTTTCTTGATTTGTTTCTAGGAAAACCTTCTACATTTGGAGGTTTGTGATCCTCTTTAAATTTGAACTCAAAATGATAGTGTGGGAGTGAATCCAATTACCAACTTCAGCTAAATTCTTACACAGAAACTTGGCAGTTCACTTAATGGATATCACGGGGCTGAATTCAACATCTATGACTTATAACTCCAATTTTAGTAAAAATCCATCAAAAGATTTGGCCCAAATCCAAAACTTTTCAGTCAGTTTTGACTGAACCACGCTACTTTAGAATCGCTCCAGGATTACTTAGGACTTCCACTAACTAAAATTGGCTAGAAAGCTAGAAGGGAATATATCATTGCTCAACGGCTTCTGGACCATAAAAAGGCATGTGTAAAACAATAGAAAAGTAAGAACAGCCAAGAGGAAGAAACCATTATTGCTGCAAAATCATTAAACATCGATGAATCATTAGCCAAGCCATGCGTAAGCTTAACTATATTAACGTTCAAGGAACTTCAACCAATTAATTTGCTACGCCTGAAAACTCAATCATTAAACGAACCACACAAGTCACTATATGCTGCTAACATTTCTCCTCCTTCTTAAGCAAGCCTTGGGGAATGGAAACTGGAAGAACGAGGATGGAGCTAACGCTCATTATTTACAGATACGTTCTTTTCACAGCTTTTCTATTTCTAGTACTTGTTAAATTGTCCCATTCTTTCCCATCGACACAAGGTAAGCTACCTAACGAACAGATTCTCTAAGTTATGACAGCTTCCATTTAGAAGCCTAAAAATTCATTCTAATATCTTCGATTTCCTTTGTTCATTGTAGGAAAAAACCTTCCCTACTTGACATCAGATGTCGAAGAGGTCTCAGGTAAGTCCTTTGATTACATTGTCGTGGGGGGAGGAACAGCTGGTTGCCCCCTCGCGGCAACTCTTTCCGAGAGATTCTCTGTGCTCGTGATAGAACGGGGAGGCTCGCCTTATGGAAATCCCTTGGTATCAGACAAGATGTACTATGGTTTCCCGTTGATCCAGCCTGATGAATTTTCATCGGTGGCACAAAGCTTCGTATCGAAAGATGGAGTTGAGAGCCACAGAGGACGAGTTCTGGGAGGATCATCAGCTATAAATGGTGGGTTCTATAGCAGAGCTAGTGATGATTTTGTTAAAACAGTTGGGTGGGATGAAGAGCTAGTGAAGGAAGCTTATGAATGGGTAGAGTCCAACATTGTTTTTAAGCCTGAGCTGACCATATGGCAATCTGTTGTAGAATTAGGTCTTCTTGAAGCAGGAATTTTGCCTTATAATGGATTCAGCATGGAACATATAGAGGGAACAAAGATTGGTGGTACTTTGTTTGATGAATATGGAATAAGGCACACCTCAGCAGATCTTCTTGAGACAGGGAATCCAGAAAACATCGTTGTTCTTCTGAATGCAACTGTCAAGAACATCATCTTCCATGTCAATGGTAAGCAAACATATCTGTAGATAGTGTTTAAAAGAGTTAACAACAGTAGGTTACGAAAAACAGATTTTCAATGATCCTATGCCAAACTTGCTCGGATAGTCAATATATTGAAGCTTAAGTTCCCTTAAATTGGTGCAGGTAAGGGAAACGAGAGCATGGTCCGTGGTGTCAGGTTCATCAAGAGTGATGGCAGCACAAGCCAAACGTATGAAGCTTACCTGAATCAACCAGAGAATTCAAGTTCATGGGGTGATGTTATTTTGTCGGCAGGAGCACTAGGCAGTCCTCAAATCCTATTGTTAAGTGGCATTGGACCCGAAAAACATCTAAGGAACTTCGGTATCCCGCTTGTGTTGGACTTAAAAGGGGTTGGGAAAGAGATGAAAGACAACCCTGGCATTGCCCTTTTGGCGGACACCAAACCAACACACCGATTTCCAGATGCACCTCAAGTTGCGGGCATAACAAAAGACATGAAATTCATTGTTGAGGGGGGCATAGTACCAATAAGCTTCAATGCAACAAGGATGCCAATTGCAATCAAGCTTGCATTTCCAGAATCTAAAGGGACGCTGGAATTGAACAGCACAGACCCTAGGCAAAATCCAGCAGTGGAATTCCACTATCTAGAAAAGGAGAAGGATCTAGAGGAATGTACCAAGATGGTTCAATTACTCAATAAAATAGCAGGGTCACGATCTGTTGTTCTTTTCCTAGGTAAGGAACCACAAAATAATTTGATGTCAAGTCAGGATGAGCTGAGAAATTTCTGCAAGAAAAATGTCAGGACTTATTATCACTATCATGGTGGTTCCACTGTTGGCTCAGTCGTGGACGATGATTATAAAGTACATGGGATAAAGGGGTTGAGAGTAATAGATGGCTCAACATTCTTGGAATCACCAGGCACAAATCCAATGGCCACCGTCTTAATGCTAGGAAGGTATCAAGGGATCAAGATTGTCAGGGAAAGGCAGAACACTTCTGTTAAGTCTTAGCCCCCCACAACTGTAGGAAACTCTCAACTTCAACTATAAATATAAGCATAGAAAATTGTTATTCTTTCCTTCTCTTTTTCTGAGAAATACAGTTTCTGGAATCGATTCTATGTAAAAATTTGAATCCAGCACCCTGTTAAGTAGATTTTCCATTTGACCACATCCAAACTCGCAATCATGTTAATATCCAAGGTTGGGTAGCCAGCACACCGTATTCATGACTCACACTACAATTTCTTAGATTCTTCAACATTTTGGAACTGCATGTTCGTAAGTAACTTGGTGTGTATATAATTGCTCATGCACAATTGCGTTAAAATCATCCATTAAATGCAATAATTTTCCTTTTTAAAACACCATTCCGGCCCTTTGGGGTTAAGTTACATTGCATAGGTCCGCTAGCAGGGGGTAGGGCTTAACAAGATGCGGCCGAGCCGGAGAACGGGACTGCAGCCCATTTGCACGGAATAAGACTTAGGTCCTTAGCATGCTGCGACGATACAATCCATGGATTGTTTATTCATGCTTGAATCCGTTGCCATGATTGTGGGTTTACAATCCATTTGCACGGAATAAATTGAATGCTGTGGTTTTTCAAAAATTAGATATTTATTTTTGAGAATTTTAAAACCATTTTTCTATTTTTTTTGTTAAAATCAAATAAAACCACAAATCAATAATATATATATATATATATATATAGTTGTGCAAATCACCTTCACCCACCATGGCTTCCTAGCAACAATCAAGCACAGACAAAACATCAAACCTGTGTCTCTCATTTGTTTAAAGATGGTGAAAGGTGCCTTGGGTGCATTTTTGGATAAAAAAATAATACTTCATTTAATATAAAAATTATGAGTTTGTTCATTAACAAGAAAAACTAGGTTTTTTTTTTCATTTTCGTTTTTTTTCCTTTTCATTTCTCAATGAAAAACTGAAAAAAATGTTTATTTATTGAGATTTGAGAATGAGAATTTTTTCAAAAAAAATCAAGATTACAAATATTCTTTATAAAAACCAAAACCATAATTTATGATAGTCATCTTGATGTTTTATACTTGTGATAGTCTAATTATAGAATATTAATTTTATTTCATTTAAATGAAGAATTATCCTGAAAAAAATTATATTGTTAACTGAAAAAATCTTTATATTATATTTATAATAAAAATTAAATTTATAACACTAATGAATATGAAACTACTTTCTTGCATTGCTAAAAAAAGTACTTGTGTATAAGTAAATATATTATTCATGTATTTTCTTCATTTAAAAAATAGTGGATAACTTGCAAAGAAAAATAGTGAAAAATATTTAAAAATGTGTTTCTCAAACCCAGAATAAATTTAGTTTTTCAGGCATCTAAAAAAAATTTCCTGTTTTCATCTTTTTTACCCTAATTTTTCGAGAAAAATAAAAAATAAAATATCATTTCGTTTTTAAACATGCGTTATATTGTCTGCGTGTAAGTCTGTAACTCTTAACCACAAGATTCCACTAAAAGCCGAGAGAATAAACCTGAAACGGAGCCCTACCCACCCCGTGCGACCGACTTGTCTCGCAATTTCAAGATGTAGCCATCAATGGGTGGAGGCGGCTCGAATCACCAGCAACATCTACAAAATTGATCGAGAAGGCATCTAAACTCGAAAGTACATGTAAGACCCACCACTACCGGAAGACCTTCAAGCCCAACGGATAATATATCTTAACTGTCAACCACCTCCACTTCTTAGATATTAAGCAAAACCATATGGATTATTTTTGTGAAATAGAAGCCAAAACTTGGAGTCTATATTAACCTATATTTTCGTCTCTCTAGTTTAAAAAATAATTAATTAACCCCTGTATTTTCGTATCTATTAATAACCTAAATATTTGTTTACTCGGAAAAAATGCCTCCGTTGTGTCATTCGTGACTTCGGATGCCGAAGAGGCTTCAGGCGAGTTCACGGGAAATGTTCAACAACTAACAAATTTGTGTTGAAAATAGGAACGAATCAGAGAATATTAAAAGAAATTACAAATTAAATAATGAATGAGCAAGAAAATAAAAACATCGCTCAAACATAAAGTCTTCCCTGTGACCACGGCCACAATAAAATAAAACAGTCCCGCACACCATTACGACATGTATACATCTATGATCATCCAAGATGCAGAGAAAAAAAGAAGTTGGTCAGCACAATCAAGGGCTAAATCATGCCTGCTGCATTCACCACGACCAAAGTAACAATGATGCCAAACTCGGTCATTTAAACAGCCTATATTGGATAGTTGAAAACATTTTCTCAGCTTAAGAAGTCCCTGTGGAGTGGGAAATCAAAATACCAGAGATGGAGCTTCTATCAATTATTCATGGCCATGGGCTTGTAGCAGCTTTTATTTTTCTACTGGTCAACTTGTCTCCGTCTTCTTCTTTGCCTCAAGGTATGATTTTTGGCTACCATGGCATCTTTTCAATTAGAAACCAAAACACTGATTCTAATAGCTTGAATGATGTGCTTCCCTCATTATAGGAAACGGGCTCCCTTACATGACTTCAAACGTCAAAGAGGTATTAGGAAAGTCCTTTGATTATATAATCGTGGGGGGAGGCACCGCCGGTTGCCCCCTAGCTGCAACTCTTTCAGAAAAATTTTCTGTGCTTCTGATAGAACGAGGAGGCTCACCGTATGAAAATCCTATGTTGTTGGATAAGAAGTACTTTGGCTTCCCATTTCTCCAAACTGACGAATTTTCATCTGTGGCTCAAAGATTTATCTCCAGAGATGGAGTTCCAAACCTAAGAGGACGAATCCTTGGAGGAACATCAACCATAAATGCTGGTTTCTATAGCAGAGCCAGTGCTGACTTTATTAAAAGAGTTGGGTGGGATGAAAAGCTGGTGAAGGAGGCCTATGAGTGGGCGGAGTCTAAAGTTGTGTTTAAACCTCTGTTAACCAAGTGGAATTCTGCTGTTAAGTCTGGCCTTCTTGAAGCAGGAATTCTACCTTATAATGGTTTCAGCTGGGATCATATTGCAGGAACAAAATTCGGTGGAACTTTGTTTGATGCAAACAGAAAGAGGCACATCTCAGCTGATCTTCTAGAAAGAGGGAACTCAAGTAATATCGTAGTTCTTCTGAATGCTACTGTGAAGAATATCGTCTTCCGAAGTGATGGTAAGCAAAATGAAAATACAGATACTGTTCCAACTCCCAACAATCTTTATACATGAGAGTGAAATTTCATTGAGTTCCAATTAATGTTGCATGGATAATCAATCTCTTGATGCCTGTTTGTTCTATTTCTATGGCACAGATGAAGGAAAAAAGAGCATAGTTCGTGGTATCAGGTTCATTAAGAGCAACGGCAGCATAAATCAAACTTACGAATCTTACCTTACCCAACCAGAGAATTCGAGTCCACGGGGTGATGTTATTTTGTCGGCAGGAGCGATAGGCAGTCCCCAAATTCTATTGCTAAGCGGCATCGGACCAAAAGGACATCTTGGGAACTTCAGCATCCCACTTTTGCTGGACTTGAAAGGGGTTGGGCAAGATATGCAAGACAATCCTGGAATCACCTTGATCCTAAGGGCCAAACCTGAATATCGGCTACCAGAATCGCCTCAAGTTGTTGGCATAGCAAAAGACTTCAAATTCGTTGTTGAGGGATTTGTGCTACCAGTAAGCTTCAATGCAACGACACTAATGCGAATTTCAATTAAGTTGGCATTTCCAGAATCCAAAGGGAAGCTCGAATTGAACAACACAGACCCTAGGCAGAACCCTGTGGTGCTGTTCAACTATCTGGCAGAGGAAAAAGACTTGAGAGAATGTGTCCAGATGGTTCAACTGGTTAAGAAAGTAGCAAGGTCCAGGTCCATTGCTCGGTTCCTGGGGGCCAAACCCCTAATTAATGTGACATCCAATGCCAATGAGCTAAGAAACTTCTGCAGGAAGAACGTGAGGACTTATTATCACTTTCACGGTGGTTGTTCTATAGGATCAGTTATCGATAATGATTACAAAGTAATTGGAGTGAAGGGATTGAGAGTAATAGATGGCTCAACTCTCTCCGAATCGCCAGGAACAAACCCCATGGCCACGCTTTTAATGCTAGGGAGGTACCAAGGGATCAAGATTCTCACGGAAAGGGAGGATGCTTCTGCATTTGGTAACCAACAACACCCGTAATTAAAGAACTCCCAACTTCAGCTATATGTGTCGTTTCTGGAAAGTTCAGTCGAAGGAAATAATTCACCGTTTTATGGTTAGTGTCCTTACTTACACTGCATGACTCATCTTATTCTGCTCTCCACAATGGTCATAGAGTTCCCAATTTTACTCTAGAAATAAATTTTTTTTCTTGAGTTAAACTTACTGGCCAACCAAAGGATAGTTTACCTATTAAATCCCTTTTCACCATCTTCGTGACTTAAGAGTTAAGCACAACATTCTGCACCAGTATCAATCAACCAATTAGCTGCGAAATCTCAAATTGACAGAGAGAGAAGTGACAGAATGCTTAAATTGCTTGTTCCCTGCGAAGTCTTCCATTTCAGAAAAGCGCATATGAAAAATATCAGAGCAAGCAATCACTATAGCTGCAAAATCATCAAATTTTAAATTTGAGCCTGTCCGTTGCTTTGCAGGGCACGCCACTCACAAAATGGATTTTCCTATTGAAATGCCTTTGTTGTCTGGATACTTTAATTAATAATTCTACACCTCCTTTGGCAAAAGGTGAGAACGCTATTAGAGCCCTTTAAATTTAAACTTGGTGCTGCTTATTTTCTGGTACAATATTCATGTAGATTGTTCGATAACTAACGAATTTGTTTGTGTTGAAAATTGATGTCGGATTTTTAAGTTGTCCACATCTTTTTCTGCAATCTCACAAAACAGAAAAGCATATGAGAGAAATAAAAGAGAAATGAAAATCAAAGCAGTGATCTTTCTTCTTTTCTTTTCTTTTGACCATTGCTACTGTTTTTAATTCTCTTCTCAGCCATCCTCGACGAGAGATGGAAATTTCACGGCTGCAAAACGCTTGCAACGGCTGAACATTAATTTTTACGTAAAAAAAAAGTCTGGCCCCTTCGGTAATTAAGACCTAACGAATCATTGTCTCGTTTATATGCCATGACAAGAGTTTCTTATCAACATCTGTACTTGAACAAATCATTACTGTGATTTTGATCTGACTAGAAAGAAAACAGTGTAAAACGTGATTTGAAAGAAAATGTTATAAGACACAGAATATTTATTTCTTAATTCAAAGTCATTTATTCATCTTTAAATCCCTAAACACCAACATAATGAGTAGAAGAATTATTATAACTATAAACGACATTAAATTGGAAGATACATTATACCATCATGGCGAGGCAGAAAAGTTGTCGACTAAATGAACTTGAAAACTTAAGTAGGTGATAGAACTAGTGCAAAAGGGTGGTAGTACAGTTATGAACTGCAAACATGAGCAGATATGGAAGTTCAGAGAAGCCCCCACCACTGAAGTTTAAGAACAGGGAAAAATAAATAAATAAATAAATTAGACTAACATGATATATCTACTCAGCTTGGATCTCAAAAAAATTGAATGAATACCCTCAATTACCCTGTCCTTAGGCTATTTCCACCTTTAACCCGTGTTCTTGACCACACCAGATCAGAAATCCCCCATTAATTATAATCATAATTTACCTTCTAATTAAACTAAAAAAATATCGGTTTATATGCATCCAAAAACATGACGCAGATCCATACCTTCTTGGCAAAGAAGAGGGGTTGCTGAATTGGGTTATCATGTTGGCCTTCCCCTTCAACTTCTTGGAAATTAAGAAATCTCGAACCAGACAACTTTACATCCCCATAACTTCTTAGCATCGCACCTTCTGAAGTAGCAATCCTACCAACAAGCTTTGCATTTCCAGAATCAAAAGGGAAAGCTGGAGTTGAACAGCACTGACCCTAGGAAAAATTCAACTATCTAGAGAAGGACAAAGACTTGTAGGAATGTAGCAAGATGGCTCAGCTGGTTGAGAAACTAGCAAGGTCCAAATCCATTGCTGGGTTCCTGGGGACTAAATGGCACGATAGTTTGATGTCTCCTCGCAGACTGAGAAACTGAGAAAGTTCTGGAAAAGGAATTTTTTAAGGACTTTCTATCATTACCATTGTGGTTGCACTGTTGGATCAGTTGTTGACATTGACCATAGAGTATATGGGATAAAGGGATTGAGAGTCGTAGATGGATCTAAAATCCCAATGGCCACCCTCTACAAGAGATGAAAGACAAGCCTGCCATTTTCATTTTTGGTAGACGCCAAACTACAATATCAGTTACTAGATACCCTAAGTTGTGGGTGTAGAAAGACTTCAAATTCACTATTCATTGTTCAGGGATTAATCCTA
>Ga0325401_1001764_pt1 | contig 18640 bp, 9 predicted proteins | sample PopdelMetagenome_FD_205666 | JGI IMG/M metagenome (GOLD analysis project Ga0325401, IMG submission 205666) | Populus deltoides microbial communities from Bellville, Georgia, United States - Xylem-PdKOR-R2 | ecosystem: Host-associated > Plants > Phyllosphere > Stem > Wood/Secondary xylem | place... | reverse complement strand
GATGTGGTGTTGAGAATGCAGCCGAATTTCTTTTCCCGTAAGTGCGGCAGAAACGCCTTCGTCACCCGAATCACCCCTAGCATATTGGTGTTGACCAAGTCAGTTATCTGCTCGTCGGTGAGGGCTTCTAGCGCGCCGATGAGGCCGTAACCCGCATTATTGAACACCACATCGACGGGGTGCAGGGCAATGGCACGTTGCACGGTTTCCTCAATTTGGGCAGGCTTGGTCACGTCGAGGGGCAGCAGATGTACGCCGGGCAACTGTCCTAGTTCGGTTTCGTGCTCGGGGTGGCGCATGGTGGCCATGACGTGCCAGCCCCGGGCGGCAAACAGCTTAGCAGTGGCTTTGCCCAAGCCCGAAGAAGCACCCGTAATGAAAATGGTCGGCATGAAGATATAGTCGCAGATTGCGGTAAAGTGAGAAAAGCGAAAATCAGTGGCTTTGCGCCTAAGTCAACGACCGGATACATAGCTCGTTACAACCTAGGTTCTATCCTAAAACCTAGGTCGGGTAGGCCGTAGAAGCTGCGTGCACACTGGAAGGCAGTCGGCCAAAAAACCGCTTGAACGCGGTAGAGAAGTGAGCCATACTTTCGAAACCTACTTCGTGGTAAACGTCGGAAGGGCGTCTGTGCTCCTCTTGGAGCAGATAGTATGCTTCAGCGAGACGCGTCTCGTAAAGCCAGCGGCCGGGCGTCGTATGGAAAATCTGGGCAAAATCTCGCTTAAACGTCGCGAGGCTGCGACCCGTTAGGTAGGCTAGCTGCTTCTGGGCGATGTTGAAGCGAAAGCTCTGACGCATGAACGCTTCCAAGTCAATTTTGCCCGGTTGCCCAAAATCGAATAATACCGATTGCAGCGCCGGGTACTCTTGCAGCACCAGCTGCAACGCCTCGGGCGGCGCCTGCTGGGCGAGGTCTGCGGGGAGCGACTGCTCGAAATACGGCTGGAGCGACTCGTAGAGCCCGTGCAGCTTAGGACTGGGGGACAATGACACCACCGCAGCGCGCGACTCGTTGGCCGGCTCGGTGGCTGCGCCGTAGCGCGGACAATACTCGCTTAGCAGGGCCTGGTCAAACAGGATCGTAATAGCCTGGAAGGGGCCATCTTCTGCGGGCTGCTTGATAAACTTCGCCAGAAAATTTTTACGGGAGAATAGCAGACTATTCGCGCCAAACACCTGGCTTTTATAGGCTTCGGTTACGCGCAAGCTTCCTGCCATGAGGTAGGTTAGACCGTGCACAGCCACGCACTGCTCAGCGGCTATCTCGCGACTGGTATAGTGCGAGTACACCACGCCCCGCTCGACAACAGAAAGAGATTGATCCGCTCTCATGATTTTTAACCTTGCTTGACGCCACAAAGATCAACTGTTGGCGCTGAGCGTTGTTTGCGTGAGAAGCTCAAAGTATCTGGGCGGCAAGGGCCGGAGATATCTGCTGCGAACTAGCCATAGAATTAGCCTATGCATCAGAGGCCCCGCATATAGCGGGGCCTCTGATGCATGTCTGACAAATAAAAACACCCTCAGTAGGTCACCCTTCAAATAGCGTGGGCAGGCCAGCGGGGTGATACAACCTATTAGCCGGTGATGCACCAAGCCAATCGGGAGCGGACAAATATGTAAGCGGGGCTACCAGGGCAAAAGCTAGGTCGCTTAAGAAGCGCCAGCCACTAGTTTACCACGGGCCCGATGGAGTCGTAGATGACGACTTTCTCCCAGTAACGGGCGTATTGGGTGCGAAATTCATCGTGGATGGGGTGGTGCTGGTAGGCTTCTTCCTGCTCGGCACTATCGAAAAGACACAGCCAGGAATAGGTGTAGGTGCGCTCAATCACTTCCCGATCCGTCGAGGCGGGCGTGCCAATGTGGGCCATCTTGATGGAGGGGACGCGAGCTAGGTGCTGCAACCCTTCCAGCAGTTTGGCTTTATCGACCTCACTAGCACCGGCGGGCATGTAGAACAAGACGTGGTGTACAAAAAGTGTAGATTCGGAGGGCGTGCTCATAAATGGAAGACAAACGAAAGGATGAGGTGGCAAAATGAGCAGGTTATCCCGATTAGCCAACCCAGCCGTTGCCTTTCACTTAATCTTGTTCCTATCAGGCTTTGGCTCCGCCCAGAGTCATACCCTCCGTTCGTGAGTTTATGCAGAGGTTAAAACGCTTCCCCCACCGCGAAGTAAATACCCTTGCTGTTGCCGGAACCGATGCCGTAGTCTAGCCGCAGATTGAGCCGGTCGCGGCGATTGAAGCGAAAGCGCAGCCCTGCGCCGCCCGCCACCCGGGTACCCCCTAGGGTAAAGTCGCGCATCCGCGGGGCGACCTCGCCTACGGCGCCGAAAACCGCGGCGTCGAAGCGCCAGAAGAGTTTTTGGCGGATTTCGGCCTGAAATGTCATCATCTGCCGGTCGCGGTAACGCGCCTCATAGATGCCGCGCATCAGCGTCGCGTAGTTGTAGATAGACCCACCTAGGTCGGCGCCGAACGCGCTGAGCTCCCGGAACGGCACGAGGCCGCCCGTATGAAACTGACCGAGGTACTGCAAACCCAGAATGGTGTTGGTGCTGCCGAATAAGGGCTGGAAGTGCCGGGCATCGACCTGAAACCGACTGAAGGTATAATCGCTGCCCGCGTATTTGCCCACGAACAAGCCGTGCACGTGCAGATATTTCCCGCGGTAGGTGGCTAGCACATTGTCGCGGCCGTCGTAGAGCACGGCGGGCCCGAAGCCAGAGGTGTTGCCACCCGCCGCTTCGCGCGCTGTTAGGTTGCCCTGGGCTAGGTCGGTCTGAAACTTGTTGGGCCTCCCCTCCTCGTTTAGCGCGGGGTAGCGAATGTTGCGCAAGTTGGTAAAGCGGTATTGAAGCCCGGCAAACCAATTGGGCGCCACGCGATGCATTACGCGCTGGTTGAACAGCAGCGCCGCGTAGTCGACCTGCGACTCGTCGGCCGAGCGGGTATCGTTGCCGATGCCGTAGTAGAAGTAGTTGACTTTGTAATAGCTGACTTCGCCCAGCAAGTAGAGTTTCTCACCCGGCGTGAAGATGTTGTGCGTCAGCTGCACTGAGACCTGGCCTTTCTGGCTGAGCCACCCGCCAAGGCGGGCATTCGACTTGCGCGTAGTGGTATCGCGCCCAAAACGCCACACGGGCAGCGAAGCCATGGAAACAGCGAGGCCCGTTTCCTGCTGGGAGAAAATCGAGGGCAGCGGAATGAAATTAGGCTTGTCGCTGGCGTCAAAAAAGCTAGCGAGCTTACGCAACCCTTTCGGCTTGGGCGGCGCGGCGGCTGTTACCGCTGCGGAGTCAGTGCGCACGGGTACTACTTGCGCCTCACTGCACTCGGACCAACCACCTAGCACAGCGAGCAATGATAGTTTTACACCGCGCATCGTCCTGGCACTATAGGGTACAAGAGAACGGTGGTATCGGCTAGCAGAGCATGAGGTGCACGACTCTGCGCAAAGAAGAGCATCATAAAAACGGGGCAAAGCAACACCCCCTAGTACTCCAAGTAGCCCGTGCGGGTTTGCTGCTACTCAACAGAAACGCTTGAAGTGAGCCAGGAACGCGACTTTACAAGAAGAACCCAGCTTTTTAACGCATTGGTTTTCCGTCAATAATCCACATACCTGAGGCGTTACGCCCTTTCGCACGGCGCCAATAGGCATACGCTAGGAGCGGCAACCACAAGCTAGAGCTGTTCTCCTGCCCAGCGCAGCATATTCAGTAGCAGTTGTTGACCCACGATGTTGGCCTTGTTGCTACCGGAAGTATTCAGGGACGTTAGGGCGGCATTTTCCCCGTCGCCTTCGGCTTTGTTGGTGGCTTTTACGCCACGTAGCGTGGAGAAAATATCGAGGGCGCAGAGCACGATGCGGCCTCGGCCGTGCGGCACGATGCTCAGCGCGGAGTATACTTCCTTCTTGTGGTCTGACACGCAGGCCACGACGGTTTCGCCGTTGAACAGCCGCAAACCCAAGCGGTTGCGGTCGTAGGTGGCAAAGCACTGGTACTCCCAGTTGAACACGCCCGCCGGCGGCAAGCCCGTGAACAGCGGGTGCTTCTTCGCGAAGTAGTTGCCGCCGTACCACGACGTACCTAGCTCCTTTAGACCCCGATAATCTACTACCTCTTTCCGACCTAGGTGCGTGGCCCACTTGTCGATGTTGCTGACCACAATGAGCGTGTTGCCCTCATTCACCCATTCCAGAATGTCAGTCACGAGGGGGTTGCCGGTTTGCTGGGGGTTGAAGGCGCCCACCAACAAGTACTTGCCTTGCGGCCTCCCCGACTTGAACTCCTTAAACAAGTTGACGCCCACCGCGCGCAGGTAATTCGCCAGCACGCCGCTCGTATCGGCCACCATGCCGGCCGTAGGTATGCTGGCAGCATTCAGCTTCACAGCGAACAGCTTATCATCGCCAGAAGCCACCACGTTGCTACCGCGCAGTAGCTCGGCTTTTACGGTGGTATAGCCCGCGCTGGCCGGAATCAGCGGCAAGCCCGCCGACAGCAGTTCTCCGTACCGGGTGCCGCCCGTCACGCGCACGGGCAGCGTTTTGCTGAGCACGGTGCGGCCTTGCTCATCGGTGGCCTGCACGCGCAGGCGGTAGCTGCCTTTCAGGTTGACTTCGTTGATGAGGTGCAAGTCCACCCGCGACGTGTCGCCCACGCCGAGCACCTTGCGGGTCAGCTTCACGGCCACGTACACCGGGCGGTTGTAGCGGGCAATCAGCTGCACGTCGCCCTTGGGGTTGCGGTAATTGTCCACGATGCCGGAGTGGTTTTCCAGCATCATACTTTCCCAGCCGTTCACCGCATAGCCATCGACGATGTTGTTCAGGCGAATGTTCTCGATGGCGCGGCCCTGGTAGTAATAGGCGTTGTTGCCCATGGCCGTGGTCAGGGCATCGACGGTCGGGAAGAGTTGGCGGAAGCCGGGGGTGTTGGTCAGGAACTGGTCGTAGGTGTCGTACCAAGCTAGGTAAGAGGCGCTTTCCCACCCGATGTTCTTACCGGTTTTCAGGATTTCGTCCCGAATCAGCTGCAAGCGCGGGGGCGTGCCGATGGCGCCCTCTTCGCCATAGTAAATGATTTCGTCCTGGTGGTCGGTGTAGCGCAGGTACTTCTTGGGGCCGCTGTATAGGTTGTCGTGGTAGACGCCGGGGCCGCCGGCGTGGTGCTGGTCGAACCAGCCGTAGGCGCGAAAGGTGTTGTCGTAGGGCCGCAGGTGTAGCTTGAAGCGCGGGTTGGGCTTGAGGGTTGGGTCGCCGTTCGAGGAGTTGTAGGTCAGCAGACGGGTGGGGTCGAGTTGGTGGGCGGCGCGCATTTCTGCGCTATCCTTAGCTTGGGGCGGGGCGCCCCGCTCGTTGTGCATGTTGTAGATAACAAGGGACGGGTGGTTCCGGTCGCGCCGGATCATGCGCATCACTTTCTCCGTGCGGGCCGCAAAGTAGAAATCAGCCTGTTGCTTGCCGAGCGAGTCAGTAGGGCTAAACCCATTGGCTGGGTACTGATTGCCGCCCGGCTCCTCGAAGTAGAGCAGACCTAGCTCGTCGGCGTAGTCGAGTACGTTGGTTTGGCCGATGGTGCGGTGAAAGTTGAGCATGTTCAGCCCCAACGCTTTGGCTGTTTCCACCTGCTTGCGGGCCAGCGCGTCGGAGGGCATGATGCCGTTCACCGGCCAGAAGCCCCAGGAAATAGACGTGCGCAGCACAATGCGCTTGCCATTCAGAAAGAACTGCCGGTCGCCACCGGCCACGTCGCGCACTTCAAACCAGCGGAAGCCAAACCGCTGCTGGTAGCTGTCCTGAGTGCGGTCAGCCCCTTTCCAGGTAGCGGTTAGCACGTACAAATTAGGCGTTTCGACGCTCCACGGCTTGGCATTTTTTACCCGTACCGTCATGGTTTTCGTGCTCGGGCCAGCAGGCACTTGTGCCATTGGGTAGTCTTGCACAAATACCATTCGTTGCGCTCCGCCCCGCTCTTTCACTTCCAGGTGCAGGGTGCCGCTGGTAGGTTGCGGGGTTTGATTATCAGTGGTTACCTGCACCTCCACCTCGTCGAGCCTAGGTTTGTTCCTCACGAACACATCCTGCACATACACTGGGTCGGTGGCTACTAGCTCGACTTTGCCCGTGATGCCGCCGAAGCCGTGCGTGGGCTGAATGCGGTAGTTGCCCCACATAAAGGTCTGTGAGTCGCGCCAGTCGAAGTTGCCATTCGGGTCGGTAATGCGCACGGCCACCTCATTGTCCTGACCGTAGCGCACGAACTTGGTAACGTCAATTTCAAACGGCGTGCTGTTGACCAAGTCGTAGCCTACGAGTTGTTGATTCACAAATACTTCCGCTCTTAACCGCACACTTTCAAAGCGCAGCGTCACCCGCTTGCCTTGCATAGCCGCGGGTACCGCCAACTTGGTACTGAACCACGATACCCCGAGGTAGTTGCCACTCAGGCCAAAGGCGTTACCATTCTGCCCCCAGAAGTACTGCTCCACCGTGGCGGGCAAGTGCACCACCTGTGCCGAGGAGTTTTGCAGGGCTGCCCAGCCGCCGGTGGGCGGATTTACGGGCAACTTAGCTAGGTTCACGGGCGGCGAGTATAGGCGGTCGTGCACCCAGGGTGCAGCGGGGTCGAGCCACAGCCGCCAGTCCTGGTTGGACAGATCCTGCACCACGCGCCCGCCGCCAGATTGTGCTTGGGCCAGTATGCTAAGTAGATAAAAGCTAGCTAGTGGCAGCAGGCGAAAAAGACGAACTCGTAGCATGGAAGCAGCAGCGTAAAACGTTGTACTAGTACTATTTAAATAAAAGCGCAACCTAGCTTCCGTCTCCAACCCTAATGGTTAAAACAGAAGCTAGGTTGCGCCACTTGGTTGCTATTGCTTCACAAACGTGGTCGTGAGCGTTTCTTGGCCACTGGTGATGCGCACCAAGTACTGACCGGCCGCCAGGTTAGGCAGCGTCAGTTGGGTGCTAGTGCCCGGCTGCGCGGCCATGGTGGCTACCCGCCGCCCCTCAAACGTGTAGAGCGTGATGCTGGCGGCCCCTTTGAACGCGGGGTGCGTGATGGTCAGGCTCTTTTGCGTTGGGTTCGGGTAAACTTGCACCCCAAGCTTCGCACTCTGCTGGCGGTTGCCTAGCACAACATTGGGTACCAAGCTGTTGAGGTAGGTTTCGAGCATGGTGTAGCCGGTGCTCGCCGGGTTGTTGCGGTCGGCGGGGTCGCTGGGGTTCAAGCCGTTATTCACTTCCCAGGCGTCAGGCATACCGTCGCGGTCGGTGTCGGTGGGCGCGGTGCCGCTGTTGTACACCGGCCAGCCACCCACGGCCGACTGCGTGTCGATGATACCTTGGCCCGGACCGTAGGTAGTGCTACCCTCGGGACTGCCGCCGGTAGCAGTGCCCGTGCGCGTTTCGTTCACAATGCGCGTATCCACCACGTCGCGCTTGGGGAGCGAGGCACCCGCATTGGCTAGCACGGCGAGGTAGGCATCCTCCGCCGATTGGGTCGTGATGGGAGCTAGGTCGGGCGTAGGCGCGTTTTGCTTAAATTGGGGCAAGGCCGCGGCCGGGTAGTAGCGGGCCCGAATACCGCCGCTCCAGTTGTCGGCCGTTATGGCGGGGTAATTATTCACGTAGTTGCCGTTGGCGTACACCGTGGCAAAGGGCTTGTTCGGGTTGGTGGCGTCGTAGGCGTTGGTGATGTCAAAAATGACATTGGCGCGCGATGTGGGCGTGGCGGGTCCGGCTTTGTAGTAGTTGTTCACCATGTTCAGCTGCCCCGATCCACCGTTGATTTCCACCTCGTTGCCGTAAGCGGCGTTGTTATTGCCCCAGTTGTAAATCACGTTGTTACGGTAATCGACAATGGCCGTGGTATCGTGGGCGCGGGCGCCGTTGAAGCGGATGGTGCGACTGTGGTGGTGGGCAATCAGGTTGTGGTGGTAGGAAGAATACTGCCCGCCCCACACGCCGGCGTAACCGTGGTCACCCTTGCCGTTGAACGACGAGTTCAGGCTTTCGCTGAAAATCGACCACTGCACCGTCGAAAACTTGTTGTCGTAGAACGTGCCCGTTTCCTCAATGGCCCAGCTTAGCGAGCAGTGGTCCACGATGAAGTTCTTGCAGTTCTCCATGTTCATGCCATACACCGCGGGGCTGTTCGAGCCTTGCACGTCGCCGGGCCGGGAGCGGATGTAGCGCACAATAATGTTGTTGCCGAAGATCTTGAACGTGCTTCTTTTCAAACAGATACCATCGCCGGGCGCCGTCTGGCCAGCGATAGTCACGTTGGAGCGGCTGGGTCGGAGCGCGGTCTTCAGCTCAATAATACCGCCCACGCGAAACACGATGGTAAGGGGCTGACCTGGGTACTGGTTAAAGGCGTCGCGGAAGCTGCCCGGTCCCGCGTCGTTCAGGTTTGTCACCTCGACCACCTGACCGCCCCGGCCACCGGTGGCAAAGCGCCCAAAGCCTTCGGCACCTGGGAAAGCAACTAGCTGCGCCTGAGCCGGCACAACCGCTAGAGCGACTACCGCAAGAACGCCCGTGGTGAGCCCGCCGAGTGTTGCGGGGCGTGAGAAAGTAGGAAAGAAACGCATAAAGATGATGGGTTTTGGGTAAGAAAAAGAAGAATAGAAATACACATTGAGAAGGGAGGCCTTATTTACCAGCACACACTCCATTATTTTGATTATAAGCGCCTTACCTCTTGCCAAGCGCCTACACGCTAGCCAAGAAAGAGTCACCAAACCTAGGTTCGTGAGCAAGGATGGCTATTGCTTTTGCAGCGTAGCCGAGAAGTGGCGCTTGCCGTCGGTGTAATGCACCAAGTAGTGACCACTAGCTAAGTTTTGCAGGTTCAGCTGCGTTTGCTGGCTGCCGGCCGCGCAGGTCACGGTAGCCACGCACTGCCCCAGCGCGGAGTAGATGCGCACCACGCTGTGAGCGGCCGTGGGGTGAACCAGCGTCGCCTGCTGGGTTACGGGGTTGGGGTAGAGCTGCAACAGCTTGGCCGTGGCCGCCTGTGTAGCCGTGATAATGGTGATTCCGCCCTTTACCACCACGTTGCGCAGCGTGGCAAAGCGCGCGGAGGTAGAACCCGAACCGCAGCTATAGTAGAGCCGAAACGTCAGGCGCTCATCGGGTTGCAGGGTCACGCCGGTGGCGCCGGCAAACGCCACACGGTACGTGCTGCGGTTACCCAGCAAGATGGGCGTGGTGAAGCCGCCGTTGGCAGTGCTGAGCAGGGAACCGGTGGGCCCCCACCCCCCACTCACATTGGCCGAGTCGGAAGTAAAGCTCGTTTTCGACCAGACCACAGCTAGCTTGGTGTTGCTGGTCGAGTTGGTCACGAACGAGGTCAGCAGCAGCGAGTCGATGTGCATGGTGACGCCGCCGGTGGGCACCACCTGAAACTGCTCGTAGTAGGTACGGTTGAGGTTGCTGCCATTGCCCCCGGCCGAGGTAAGCCACCCTCCTTCTGCCTGGGGTGCGAAGGCCTGCCCGTACTGCGCCGAGTAAGGCGGAATAGTAGCCGCCACTGAACCGCTTGAAAGCACAAACTTGCGGAATGTAGGCGTGGTGGCTTGCACGTTTGGCGCCCGCACCGCGGTGCTATCCTGGTTGTTGCGCGTCATGGGCCACCACTGCACTACCGCGGACTGCGGCAGCGGCGCGGTTTGCGTGGTGCCGCTGACGGGCAGCGTGATGGTCGTGGCGCCGGAGCTAGCTAGCGTCAGGTTGCCGCCGTACGTGCCCGCCGCCAAAGCGTTCAGGCGCACCCGTAGGATGGTGCTGGCTACCGTGTTGTCGGTTTGGGGCAGGGTAAGCGGCGCGCTACTGGTGTACCAGGTGGTCCCGTTGCTTGAAACTTGGTAGCCCACCGGCGGCGTGACGATTAGGTCGGCGGTCAGGTTCTCGCCCGCTACCAGCACGCTTTGCGGCGTCGACGGCTGCCCTACGCCTTGCAGAAAGGACGGCAGCGTGCCCGTAGTGGTAATCGTGCTGGGGCGGGCAATTTGCAGCGTGTCGCTGAGGTGCGTAGCTAGGCCGGCTTTGCTCGCCTGCACATAGTAGAAGTATGCAGTGCCGGGCGCCGGGGCGGCGTCCGTGGTGACAAAGGTGACGTCGGTGGCGTTGGCGGCCGTGGTGCTATACAGCGGCGCATAGGAGCCTTTGCGCGTCGCGCTGCGAAACACTTGATACTGTACGCCGGCGATGGGCCAGCTAGCATTCCAAGTGAAAGCCGACGGCGTGGTGGCGCTGCCTTTTACCGCCAGAAAATTCGTAATGGCAATTTCGGGCGCTTGGCTGGGGCAGAAGTTTGGGTACACTGCGCAAGGGTCCCAACCGCTTAGCATGGTAGCGCGCGCATAAGTCGCGGTATCGGCGTCGGTGAGTTGAATCGACCACGGCACGCGCTGGCTTACGTCGAGCAAATTGCCGTTGACGTCCCGGCTTTTGTACTCGGCGTAGGTGATAACGCTCGTGTTGGTGCCAGCATCCCAACTGCTCCACCCTTCGGGCTTGATAACGTTGGGGCCAATTACCGTACTGAGCCATACTACTTTGTTGTGGGCGCGGTTGGCGTTCGTGTTGCTGGCATCGTTCCCCCACGGCCGACCTAGGGTGTAGGTGGTAGTGCCGCGGTTGGCCGGAATGTAGCACTTGCGAAATACGTAGCCGTAGGCCTGATTCTGGGGTGTGTTGGCTGCCGTGATGTAGCCGCCGCTGCCGCCGTCGCGCCGGGTTTTGGGGTAAATCACGCAGCCCTCAAATAGCCCCCGGGCGCCCCCGTAAATAAAGTCGACGGCACCGTCGATGTAGCAGTCTTTGAAGTAGTTGCGGGCGTTATTGGTGTTGGTATACACCGTATCCTGTCCGCCTAGGAAGCGGCAGTTCTTAAACGCCACCTGGTCGGCGGTGATGCGCATGGCCAGGGCCTGGGGCGAGTCGCCGGTGGTGTTTTCGAAGGTGATATTCAGGGCCGAAAAATCAGGGCCGCTGACAGTCACGGTGGCTGAAGTAGTGGCGCTGAACGTCCCGCCGGCGGGGTTCGGTTTGCCGTTGTAGTCGTCGCCGGTGATGACGACGCCCGCTACGCTCTGACCAATCAGCTGCAAAAACGGCTTGTTCGTCGGCACCGTGACCTTCTCTTTGTACTTGCCGTTTTTGATGTAGATCGTGTAGGGCGTGGTGCGACCCGTGGGGGCGGCGTTGATGGCGGCCTGCACCGTAGTAAAGTTGCCCGTGCCGTCTTTGGCCACCACGGCGTTGTAGGACTGCGCCTGGGCCACTACGGCCGCTAGGACGAACAGCCAGACCGCGCCGACGTACCGCCAGAACGTAAAGATTGGTTTCATAGGGTAGGATTTGAAAGGGTAGAAAGAGCAGAGTTGGGGCGCAGGGAGTCGGCAGCCGCGTGTGGGTGCTACTTTTTCTCGCCGCAGGTAGGATAGTCGGCGCTAAACGCCTAAGCCATAAAGGTTGAAGGATTTAACCCCTAGTCATTGTATTATTTGTGCATTGTACTGTTCGTTCTTTGCATGTTCTTGGCGGAAAGCAACGCCATTTCGTTGCCCGCCAGAATGAAGGCGCCCATGCCTTTGATGTCGTCGGTTTTGACGGGCTCCTGCACGTAGTAGGCGTAGGTGCCGTCGCGGTAGGGTTTGCCCCCTAGGCCCGCCACCGCCACTGTGCCCTTCAGGTGCACCAGTCCTTTGGCGTCGGTTTCAATAAATTGCTGCACGATGCCCGCGTAAGCTTTGGTCGCGGTTTTCAGGTAGGAAGCGGGCAAGTTTCCTTGTCGCACACCCTTGGCTAGGGCGTAGGTGAACAGGCACGAGGCAGAGGCTTCTTCGTAGTTGCCCTTGGCGCCGCGCTTGTCCAGCACTTGGTACCACAAGCCGCTTTTCGGGTCTTGGTAGCGTTGGATGGCCGTGGCCACGCGGTTCAGAATAGCGACGAGCGAGTCGCGCTTGGGGTGCTGGGGCGGAAAGTAGTCGAGGGCATCAACGAGGCCCGCGGCGTACCAGCCCATGGCCCGGCCCCAAAAGTTGGGCGAACGACCGGTTTGCTTATCGGCCCATTGCTGCTGGCGGGCGTCGTCGTAGCCGTGGTAGAGCAGGCCAGTTTTCGGGTCGCGGGCATGCTTCTCCATCAGGATAAACTGCCGCGCGACGTCATCGAAAGCGGCGGGCTCGTTGGTGATGGCCGCATACTGGGCGTAGAACGGCTCGCCCATGTAGAGTCCATCGAGCCACATCTGATTGGGGTACACTTGCTTGTGCCAAAAGCCGCCATCGGGGTTGCGGGGGTGGCCTTTCAACTGCTGGCGCAACAGATTAGCCGCTTTCAGGTACTTTTCCTGGTGGGTTTGCTGGTAGAGGAACAGGATCAGCGTGCCGTTCTTCACCTCGTCGATGTTGTACTCCGCCAGCCGGTACTTATGGATCGAGCCATCAGGCCGCACGAAGAAATCCATGCTTTTCTGCACGTAGTCGAAGTACATTTTGTCGCCGGTGCGCTCCCACAGCCCTTTGATGCCTTCCAGCACCACGCCCTGCCCATAATTCCACTTCACCGGCTTGCCGGGAAATTCCTCCAGCGAGTCGGGCCAGGTGGTCATGATGGTGCGGGCTAGCTTGGCGGGCCAGTCCGTGGTTTGCGCGTGGGCACTGCTTACGCGGCCGAATACCATGAGCACGAGCAACAGACGAAGAAAGGACTTCATAAACGAGCTAGGAGATATTGATACTGTGGGTGCATCGAATGATTAATTGGTTTTGCTGGTCAAAAAACCCATTTCCAGCAGCCACGCCTCACAAAGGGTCGTCCACTGGTTGGCGGAGCCCGGATTGTTGCGCACCGCAATAGAGTGGGCACCCTGCGGGAAGATGTGCAAGGAACCGGGCACCTTGTGCTCAACTAAAGCTTGGTAGAACAGTAAGCTATTGCGTTGATTCACAACGGGGTCGTTGTAGGCGTGCGCCAGAAATGTGGGCGGCGTCGCTTCTGACACGTGCAGCTCATTCGAGAACTTGTCAACTAATTCCTTGGGGGCATTCTCCCCTAGCAGCGCGTTGCGACTGCCCACGTGCGCGTACTGTCCGAGGGTGATAACTGGCGAAACGAGCACCATAAAGTCGGGCGTGAAGCTTACTCTGTCGAGCGAATCGCCGATGGCTGACACGTCTTCCGGGTGGGTGCCGAGAGTAGAAGCTAGGTGCCCACCCGCCGACGCACCCATCACGCCCACGCGCTTGGGGTCGAGTTGCCAGCGGCCGGCATTGGCCCGAATCAGGCGCATAGCTCGTTGCGCATCCTGCTCCGGTCCGATGCTACGCTCTTTCAAGTCGGGCGAGTTGGGCAGGCGGTAGTTCAGCACGAAAGCCGTGATGCCTAGGGTGTTAAACCACTTCGCCAGTTGGGTACCGCCCACCAAGTAGGTCAGCTTTTGGTAGCCGCCGGGCGGGCAGATGAGCACCGCGCAGCCTTTATTTTCCTCTTTCGAGGTGAAGAAGGCGTACATGCCCGGCGTGCCCACCTGCACAATGCGCTCGTTTTCAATCCTGTCCTCCAGCTTCAAGCCTTTGGAGTTGGGCATTTTCTTCTTTGGCCAGAGCGGAATAAACTCTTGCGCCTGCGCCAAGCTAGGCAGGGAAAGAAGAACGAATAAAAGGCGTAGAGCTCGGAGCAAATTGAACTAAAGCTAATACGTAAATTATTAAAAATGAGCGCTATAATTCCACCATGTCAGCACGACCAACTCTAAAACCCATAGCACAATCTACGTTCGTTGCTACATTCCTCCGCGCAGAGGAACGAAAGGCAGCCCTGTAAACCCCTCCTTACAAGGCTGCCTAGGTAGTGGCGTGCCAGCGTCCCACCGCGAGGGCCACTACCCGCTCCGCTGGCTTAGTAGCCGTAGTTCTGCTTTAGGTTCGGGTTAGTGTCCACTACCGTTTGCGGGAAGGCCAGCAACTCGTCGCCGGTGCCGGCCACGTAAGCCGACGCCACATCAGTAATGCTAGTGGCGGTTACAGCTTGACGCCAGTTCACGCGCCTAGCCGTGTAAGTCGTTCCGTTCACGGTTACGTTGAATGTGGCGGCCGTGCTGGGTGAAGGCCGGTACAAGGACCTAGCATAGCGCAGTTGGTCCGGCGTGATGTTATACTCGTAGAGGTACTGGGGCACATTGGCGTAAGCACCCGTGCCGTTCGCGAAAGCCACTAGGTTCGCTCTAGCTTCGCTAATCTTAGTAGATAGCAACCCCCAGCGAATCAGGTCGTACTTGCGGATGCTTTCCCCACCAAACTCCAGCCACCGCTCGTTCACCAGCGTTGTGAAGAATGCTTCCCTGGTACTGGTTTGGGCAGTAGGTAGGGTCTTGTAAGTAGCGGCCGGGAATGCCCGCTTCCGCACCTCCTCCAGCGCCTGCACTGGCGTCGTGCCGTTGTAGGACGCTAGTGGGCCTGCCAATACGTTCTGCGCTTCTGCAAACATCAACAGCACGTCGGCGAAGCGCACCACGGGCCAGTTCATACCTAGGTTTTGGGAGGTACCCGCCAGCAGCGGCACGCGCCAGTCGCGGCGGAACTTACCGTCGGTGATACTGTTGGCTGCCACGCTAGTCAGGGTATTGGGCGTGGCATCGACGGAGCGGTACAGGGTAATGGTCACGTCCCGGCGGGTGTCGGTGGAGTCAAAGGCGTAGAAATAGGTGGGCAAGATGCTGATGGCTCCGCCCGTTTGGCCCCAGCGCGAAAGTTGCGAGAGGCGCGGGCCGTTGTTGAAACCTAGCTTGCTATCCGACGCCGCTGAGCCCGAACCCATGGCCACCTCGAACATGATTTCGCCGTACTGCGTGTCGAACTTTAGCCCCGAAATGTTGCGCCAGATGGTTTCAAAGCTAGGATTGAGCGTGTGCTGGTTGCGGTTGCGCAGTAGCGTATCGCACTCGGCCCTAGCAATGCGGTAAGCGTCTAAGTAGTCAGTGGCGCGCACCATTTTCCCCTCTTTAGGTTGGAAGCCCCCGCGGTACAGTGCAATGCGTGCCCGCAAGGCCTTCACTGCCCCCTTCGTGAAGCGCTCATAGGCATTGTAGTCGGCTTGGTTGCGCCAGGGCAAGTATCGCGAAGCTAGGGCTAGGTCGTCCAGCAACTGGTCGTAAATAACGTTGCGGTCAGTGTTGGGCAAATTCACGTCGCCGCTGGAAGGTGAGGGCGTGAACGGTGCGGGCACGTCGCCCCAGTTGCGGGTGATTTCCAGGTAGTAAAGTGCCCGCAACGCCAAGGCTTCGGCATAGAGGCGGCGCAACTGCTGCTTTTCCTGGTCGGTGCCATTCTGGAAAAGCGTCATGCGCGGAATTTGCTCGATGCAGATGTTAGCGCGCTCTACTCCTTGGTACAGGGTCGTGAAGGGCGCAATGAGCTCAGTGGTGCCCGGCGTTACGCGGTAGCGGTTCACGTCGCGGCTACCCCCGTCGGGGGCGCCGGCGCGGTTTTGCCCCTCATCCGTGTCGTAGGCGTACCCGGTAGAGAGGCGCACGCCATATCCATTGTCGCCCGACAACGGGTCGTACACGCCAATCACGACGCTGTTCACGTTGGAGACGCTGCTGAACGTTGTTTCGTTGGTATAGGTAGAGGCCGGAATGGCGTCGAGGTAATCTTTGCAGGAAAACGTAGCCAGGGTGCCCAGCAGCAGCGCGGCGGCGCAGGCGGGCCGGAGAAAAAAGCGTTTCATAGAGAGCAGTGGGTGGGACTTAGAGGGAAAGGTTCAGGCCGAAGAGGAAGGCCCGACTGCGCGGATAAGCGGCATAATCGACGCCCGGCGTGAGCGGCGTACCGCGGCGGGTGTTCACCTCCGGGTCGTAGCCCGAGTATTTGGTGAAGGTGTACAAGTTGTTCAGGGTCACGTAGAAACGCAGCTGCTGAATCTTGGCGCGCTGCAACAAGTCCTTGGGCAGCGAGTAGCCCACCGTAATGTTGTTGATGCGCAGGAAGGAGCCATCCTCAATGGCCCAAGAGTGCAGTAGGTAGCGGCCGCGCGTGGGGCGCCAGATCTTGGCGTTCTGGTTGAGGGCCGCCAGGGCCGTCGGTTCCGTCACCACATTGCCTTGCTCATCGACGGTGCGCCACCGGTCCCGCATCAGGCCCAGCACGTTCTGGTTGCCTAGGTAGGAGCTAGTGAAGTCGATCTTGTTGGCGTTGTAGATATCGTTGCCGTACACGAAGTTCAGGAACACGCTGGCGTCGAAGCCCTTGTACGTAAACTGCTGGTTCAAGCCCCCGGAGAACTTCGGGTTGGCGTTGCCAATGATGGTGCGGTCTTTCGTGTCCACGATACCGTCGCCGTTCAGGTCTTTGAACTTCATGGCGCCGGGCGTGGGCTGAATAATGCCGCTTACCGAAGTGCCGGTGTTGTCGGCCACCACGCCGTTGTTGCTCGGCACGCCTTCTTTCAGCACGTAGCTCCAAGTGCCGTTGGCTGCCTGGGTCGCGTTGAAGTCTTCTACTTTGTACCAGCCATCGGAAATGTAGCCATACATCATGCCCACCGGCTGCCCCGGGGCCACCCAGTAGTCCTGCCCCGTGTCGCTGGTCCAGCCGGAGTTGATACCAGGCAGGTAAGGTTGCCCACCCAGCGACTCTACGCGGCCACGGTTGAAGGACACGTTGCCCGTCACCGTCCAAGTGAAGTCCTGGGTTTGGACGGCCGTGCCGGTGAGTTGCAATTCGAGGCCGCGGTTCGAGGTTTTGCCGATGTTGCGCAGCTGCGAACCGTAGCCCGAAGTCACCGTGATAGGCTGCGACACCAGCAGGTCGAACGTATTGTTCAGATAGGCATCGGCCGTAAACTGCACCCGGTTGTTGAACAAGCTCAGATCCAGACCTAGGTTACGCGAGGCCGTGGTTTCCCACTTCAGGTCGCTGTAGGCCAAAGAGGTAGTGGCCAGGCCGGGCGTGCGGCCACCGTCGATGGCGTATTCCACGCCGCTGGTAGTAAAGTTGCGCTGGAACAGGTTGTTGCCAATGCGGTTGTTGCCGGCCAAGCCGTAGCTCAGGCGCAGCTTCAGGTCCGACACCACCGTCAGCGGCGCCATAAAGCGCTCTTTCGACAGGCGCCACGCCACCGAGGCGGCGGGAAACAAGCCCACCTTGTTGCCGGGGCCAAACTTGTTGGAGCCATCCACGCGCATAGTGGCCGTTATCAGGTACTTGTCGTCGAAGCCGTAGTTCACCCGCGTGAAGCCCGATAGAATGCGGTTGGGGTCGTCGCTGGTGGTGGGCGACGGCTGGATGAAGCCCGCCGGCGCCTGCGCTTGGTTTAGGTTGGCAAATACACTGGTGGGTGTAATGTCCAGCGGCAAGTAGAACACCGAGGCGTTCAGGCTATTAGACTGCGTGAAGTACACTTCGTGCCCAATCAGCGCGTCGAGGCTATGCCGGGTGCTGTTGCTCAGCTTGTAGCTCAGCACGTTGGAGTTGTTGATGGTCACCTGCGAACCGGTGCCGAGCGTTGCCGTCGGGAAGCCGCCATTTTGGCGCGCCACGCCCGTATTCTTGTTGTTAAAAGCTTCCGAGCGTGTGTTCAGGTAGTCGATGCCCACCGTGGAGCGCAGCGTCAGGTCCTTCAAGAAAGTATAGCTCACGTAAGCGCTGGCGTTGGCGAGGCGCCTTTTGTCGCGTCGGTACTCCGACTCGGCCACGACAATCGGGTTAATCAGACCGCTGCTGCCCCCGCTGATGAGGTAGTACTCTTCGTCAGGCGCGGTTGGGTCGATGGCAACGCCACTACCTAGGTTGTTGGTGAAGGGCCGATACTGCACCGTGTTGCGCAGGCGCGAGGAACTGGAAAGGCCGCCGCTGGCGGTACCGGCGCCGTTGGTGGTTTGGTCGTTGCCGCGCACGTTGAAGCCCACGCTAAGCTTATCAGTGGCTTTGTGGTCGAAGCGGAAATTCACCAGCTTGCGGTCGTAGTCCGATTGGAGCTGAATGCCCTGCTCGCGGTTGCTGGTCAAACTCAGCGAGAACGTAGTACCCTTGCCGCCCCCGGCTACCGTTACGTTGTGCGTCTGCTGGAAGGCGTCGCGCCCAAACACTTCGTTTTGCCAATCGGTGAAGGGCGACTGCCGGGCTAGGTTGAGCGTGTCGCCGGTGTAGTTGCGCGAGCCGTATGCCCCCCGAAACGAAGCTAGGTCGGCACTGCTGCGGGCCGCCCGCTCGTATTGAAAATCCAGAAACTCCCCCGGCTTAAGCACGTCAAGCGTTTTCACTAAGCGCCGAAAGCCCGCGAAGCCGTTGTAGGTAATCGTCGTGCGGCCTTCGAAGCCCTTTTTGGTCGTAATAATGACTACGCCGTTGGCACCGCGCGCCCCGTAAATGGCCGTGGACGCGGCGTCTTTCAGCACGTCTACCGACTGAATATCCTGGGGCGAAATCACCGATAGAGCATTCTCCACCTGAATGCCGTCGACCACGTACAGCGGCGAGTTGTCCTGGGTGATGGAGCCGCCGCCCCGTACCCGGATGCGTACATCGGCGCCCGGCGTACCTTCCGAGGAGGTAAGTTGCACGCCAGCCAAGCGCCCCGTCAGGGCTTCCGCCGCCGAGTTGACGG